>Ga0114922_10007389_pt1 | contig 10062 bp, 6 predicted proteins | sample AartaG_FD_100975 | JGI IMG/M metagenome (GOLD analysis project Ga0114922, IMG submission 100975) | Deep subsurface microbial communities from Aarhus Bay to uncover new lineages of life (NeLLi) - Aarhus_00045 metaG | ecosystem: Environmental > Aquatic > Marine > Oceanic > Sediment | place: Aarhus...
CCGGCTATATTGGCGATTTGATATTACAGAAATTAGATTCTCCCTTTCTTCTTTGTGATCCGAGAATCAGTTGGACCTACAATATTCCTGGACGCAATTAATCAGTAAGCGGTAATTATTTTGAAGATCGATAAAAAGGAAAATGTCTGAATCAGGATTTACAGGATGAAAGGATTGCCAGGATTAAGATAACCTTCCAAAAGTTTTTTTCGAGTTACAGAAAAAAAGGCAGGAATCCTTTTCATAGGATAAGGTAACCATCGGCGGATCATCAGTCAAATATCAAGTGGTTGGAAATTTCATTTAATTTTTTATATTGTCAATAGAACTCTTTATCAGGACTCCATCTAAAACATAATTTCGGCGGATGGAGTCCGTTTGATAATATAAAGACTTATATGTCGGAGCCACCATGTCGATGGGCATTTTATATGAATCCGATGAATGGTCGAATAACAGATTGCGGGACTGCCTCGACCAGAGGGGTGTTGAGGCTGAAATGCTCTACACAGAAGATCCGGTGGTGGATTTAAATGGACCGTTCCTCCATTCCCTCTATGTAAACCGGGTATTCCCGAGTGCGGAAATGCGGGGGCATGTGATTTCTATTCAAAAAATGCATCATCTCTTGAATCATTTTAATAAATGTGGAATACAGGTCGTCAATTCGTATGAAGCCTTTCTATACGACTGCAGCAAATGGAAAACATATTCGGTATTAAAGGAAAAAGGATTTACCCTCCCGGAGACGGTGCGCTTCGATGGGGAACAATGGCAGAACATCGATGAGAACATGTTAAAGTATCCTCTGGTGGCAAAACGGGATTGCGGCGGCAGGTCTTATGATATGCAAATTTTTCCGACGCCGGAGGCCATGATTGATTTAAAAAAAAATATATCAAGAACTCATTGGGTGTTTCAAGCGTTTATAGAGCCGGTGAAGGGGTATACAACGCGTGTTGAAGTTGTTGGGGGAAAAATAATGACCGCTCTGAAGCGATTTATAGGGGAGAGGGGTATCAGCAGTTATTCTGCAGGTTCCAGGTATGAAATTTATGAAGACTGCCCCTCCGAAATATTGGACGATTCGATTGCCGCTTTAAACGTTCTTCATATTGAGATGGGAAGTCTCGATTTTATCGAGGATGGGAGGGGCAGGACCTTTCTCATTGATGTCAATGCGACATCCAATTTTACCCCGGATTATATCCCGCTTCTTGGCTTTGATCCCATCGAGAAAATGGCTGAATATATTATTAAAAAATACTCGGTATAACTTAGCCGGAATAATAGATGATGAATTTAGAATTAAGAATTAATATGGGAACATCTGTCGAAAAAGAGCATCGATTTTCAGGGATTCAAATGATGTACAGGAGATGGAAATGAGTGAGAAGGGAATAAACACCGTTGAATATGAAGATCGGAAAAATGATCTATCTAATATCCAGGTCCTTTTCAACGAATTCGGAAATCCGGCCTATCGTGCCATTGAAAAGTACAATACAGGTATTGGATATGAATCCGGTATAGAACGCCTCACCCAATTGATCAAAGAGAAGAAGTTTACTAAAAGCCGGTTTATGGCCGATCCGGTGAAAGGCATAGAGGAATTTTTACACGGATTTTTTAAAGATCGAGGCGGAAATTTACCCAAGGTCTGGTCCGAGAAGAATACGGTCTTTTTAATGACTGAGATATCAGTCCCCTGTATCACCATCGAAGCCGAGAAAGAGGCTCCGATCCGGCATAGGGAAATCTGCAGTGTCTACTGCAGAGCCGAGGTCAAGGGATTGATTCAAATATTTGAAGATTTCTTTCCCGGTATCCAGATACAGTTTTACAATGTTTCATCGAGAAGAAGTCAAGAGGGAGACGATTGTGTTGAGGCGTTTAAGGTCATTGTTCCTTGACATTAAGATAGAATTTATTTAGATTTTCATTGGTCACGTCGGATATAAAGATAATCGATGGTTTTCCGGAAATTGCCGTTTCAATCGATACGTTTATTCAATGAACAAGGACATTCCAAGAGAGAGGCTAAATCATGAACAACGAAAAAAGTGCCGCAAAAAACCGGTTGTTTATTTTTATTATTTTAATTGTTGTGCTCCTGTTCAGTATTTTTCTGAATATATATATTCTCGTTTTGGACAACCGCGTCTCTGCCCGAAGTGTGGGTATCGCTTCCAAGATTTTCGGCTTAGACTTTACTGCCAAAGAGCGAAAGATGATGGTCAGGGATGTGAAGCGAAATCAATCGCGATATGATGATTTACGAGAGCTCACCCTCGACAACAGCGTGCCTCCGGCCATCGCTTTCAGTCCCATACTTCCTGGTATGATATTCGATAAAAAGAAGAGTTCTTTCCGTCTCTCCAAACAACCGAACATCAGGGCCCCCAAAAACATCGAGGACGTGGCTTTCTATCCGGTCACACAGCTGGCTCAGTTACTCAAATCTCGCCGAATCACCTCTGTTGAGCTCACGAAGATGTACCTTCGACGTTTGAAAGAGGTCGGGCCAGAGCTCAAATGCGTCATCACGCTGATGGAGGACCCGGCCCTGGAGCAGGCGAGAAAAGCGGACGAAGAGATCCAACGAGGCCGTTATCGGGGGCCGCTTCATGGGATTCCCTGGGGGGCCAAGGATCTCCTGGCCACGAAGGGGATCAAGACCACGTGGGGAGCCGCCCCGTATAAAGATCAGGTGTTTCAAGCGAATGCCACTGTGGTCGAAAGACTGAATGAAGCAGGGGCCGTATTGGTGGCCAAACTCTCTATGGGTGCTCTGGCCATGGGAGATGTCTGGTACGAAGGAAAAACGCTGAATCCCTGGAATTCGGAGCAGGGGTCCAGTGGATCATCCGCAGGTTCCGCGGCTGCCACTGCAGCGGGTCTGATCGGATTCGCCATCGGCACCGAGACCCTGGGCTCCATCGTATCCCCCGCGACCCGATGCCGAGTCACCGGCTTACGCCCGACCTATGGCAGAGTCAGTCGATATGGGGCCATGGCACTCTCATGGAGTATGGACAAAATAGGCCCTATCTGCAGGAGCGTGGAAGACTGCGCCATCGTTTTTAATGCCATCTATGGACCCGATGGGAAAGATTTGACGTTGATCGACTTGCCATTTCAGTGGAATCCATCAATGAAATTAAAAGATTTACGGATCGGATATCTCAAGACCGCCTTTGAAAAAGATACGGTTCATGTGGAGCGGAACGAGATGGTCCTGGGAACGCTCAAATCTCTGGGAGTGGATCCGATTCCCATGGAACTGCCCGATTACCCCGTAAATCCTATTCGTTTCGTTCTCAGCGCCGAGGCGGCCGCCGCTTTCGATGAACTGACCCGGAGTAACCTGGATGATCTGCTGGTTCGGCAGAAGAGAGGTGCCTGGCCCAATTCGTTCCGTACGTCCCGACTCATCCCGGCCGTGGAGTATATCCAGGCCAACCGAGCCAGGACGGTCCTCATGGAAAGAATGGCCGGGAAGATGAAAGATATCGATGTTTTTGTGACACCATCTTACGGCGGAAGCGTTCTTACTTTGACCAATTTAACCGGTCATCCCTGTGTTGTAGTGCCCATCGGGGCCGATGAGGAGGGAAATTCTGTCAGTATCAGTTTCATCGGTGATCTGTTCGAAGAGGGTAAAACCCTTGTCGTGGCCAAGGCATTCCAGGATGCGACGGAGTTTCATCGACAGTATCCGAGGCTGGAAGGGACGGAGTGAGCCGACGGGGAGGAGGAATCATGAAATCAGGATTTTTCAAATATTGAGGAAGATGCGGAGTGATGGGAAACCGGAGTGATGGAGTATTGGAGTGATGGAGTAATGGGGAAAAGACACCGAATATTTTTTTCCCAATACTCCAGTACTCCAACACTCCATTCTTTTATGACTCCATCACTCCAATAATCTAATCTATCATATCAGGATTTGTCTTACACGGGAGATTTTTTATGAGCAGACCCTTGAGACTTGCTTTAATTCAGCAGCATGCTACGGATGATATCGAAAACAACCGTAAACGTGGGGCAGAAGCATTTGAAGAGGCCGCACATCAGGGGGCCCGGCTCATCGCTTTTGCCGAGCTGGCCTTTACGCCTTTTTATCCGCAGCGTCCTGCAGGTGGAGATGTGAAGACATTGGCCGAACCTATTCCGGGGCCGACGACCGATTTATTCACCGATCTGGCCCGGACCCATGGGATCGTGACGGTGTTAAACTTCTTTGAAAGGGATGGCCATAATACATACGATTCTTCCCCGGTCATCGATAGTGACGGCAGGCTTCTGGGGATTACCCGGATGGTCCACATCATCGAGGCCTCCTGTTTTCATGAGCAGGGATATTATGCGCCGGGTGATGGCAAGCAACTCGTCTATGATACGGCTGCGGGCAGAATCGGTGTGTCCATCTGCTATGACCGCCATTTTCCCGAATACATGCGGAAGCTCGGTCTGCTGGGAGCCGAGTTGGTCATTGTTCCCCAGGCTGGCGCCGTGGGAGAGTGGCCTCCCGGGGTGTATGAGGCCGAATTGCAAATCGCAGGATTTCAGAACGGCTATTTCACTGCCCTGTGTAACCGGGTCGGGAAGGAGGAATGTATTACATTCGAGGGGAAATCGTTTGTCAGTGATCCCGGTGGTAAAATCATCGCGCAGGCACCTGCCGGGGAGGATAGTATCCTTTTGGCGGAAATCGATCTGGACGAAGTAAATTCTTCTCATGCCCGGAGTTATTTCCTCCAGGATAGACGACCGGAGATTTATGAATCGTGGTTTTCAAAAAAAATATCGAATATCGAATAAAAAATTTTGAGTGTTGAATGAAAGTTTAACAATTCGTGATTAATCCCAGAGGAGGTAATAATGGTTCGGAATAATAAAAAACTGTTTATCGTTTTATTAGCGGTTCTGCTGCTGAATTCTGTTTATGGGTTGGATGCCAGGGAGGACAAGCAGAAGGAACTGAAACCTATCGAATTGGAAGATATCCTCGCCTGGAAGAACATCCGGTCGTCCACGCTTTCCAATGACGGCCAGTGGTTCGCCTACCGATTATCTCCCAATGAAGGGGACAGTGATGTCATCATTAAAGAAGCAAAGGGGGATTCAACCTACAAGTTTCCAGGGGGTGAATCATCCAGCGGTCGGATCGTGTTCTCCGACGATTCCAAATGGACCGCTTTTACGATATATCCGAATAAAAAAGAAGCGGAAAAATTGAAGAAACAGAAGAAAAAAAGTACTAATAAAGTCGGATTGGTCGATTTGTCCACCGGAGAAAAAAATGAGTTTGAGAAAGTCCGGTCGTTCTCCTTCTCGGGCGAGAACAGTGGATGGATCGCCTTGCATAAGGTTGCTCCCGAAAGTCAGAGCAAGGAAGAGGAAAAGTGGAAAGGATCCGATTTAATCCTTCGTGAGCTTGGATCATCAAAAGAATTTAACATCGGAAATGTCTCGCAATATGCCTTTGATAAAAAAGGCCGATGGCTGGCCTGGATTGTCGATGCCCGGGAGAAAAGTGGGAATGGCATTCAATTGAGGAACATGACCACCGGTGTTGTTCTTTCCCTCGACAGCGATGAAGCCGAATATAAGGGACTGACCTGGACAGAAGAAGGGGACGCACTGGCTGCTCTAAAAGGCATAGAGGATGATGAATATGAGGAAGCACTGTACAGTGTCGTCGGATTTACGGGTTTTTCATCCTCTTTACCCCGGAAAGTCGTTTTCGATCCCAAAGAGGATTCGGATTTCCCAAAAAACATGACTGTCAGCCCCAATCGGAATCCCAGGTGGACCGAAGACTTGACGGGCATCCTGTTCGGGATCCATGAAGTTAAGAAAAAGGAGGATAAAGATAAAACAGAGGATGAAGAAAAGGAAAAAGGAAAAAGGGAAAAGGAAGAAGATAGAGATAAAGATAAAGATAAAGATGACAAGGTCTCAAAGGAGGAGGATAAAAAAGAAGACGTAGAAATTCCCGATATGGTCATCTGGCATTGGCTGGATAAGCGGATACAGTCGATGCAGCAGGTTCAGGAGAAACGGGACAAGGAATTCAGTTATCTCTGTATTTACCGTGCCAGGGAGAAGAAATTCTTAAGACTGGCAAACGATGATGTCCGGCGTGTGACTGCGGCCCCCAAGGGACACTGGGCCGTCGGCTATGATGATCAGGAATACCGATTGAAGGGGAATCTGGAGGGACGCCGCTACCAGGATATTTATGCGATCAACATGAAAACAGGAGAGCGGAAGTTGGTCATTCCGAAAAGCCGTTGGTCTTATGATATTTCGCCCGACGGAAACCATTTCCTCTATTATGATGACGGCCATTACTACACCTATGAAATGGCTTCGGATAAGAAATACAATATCACAGAGAAAGTTCCAACTTCATTCATCAACGAAGAAGATGATCACAACGTCGTCAAGCCCCCTGTTCGTCCCATCGGTTGGGTCAAAAACGGTGTGTCTGTTCTTCTCTTCGACAACTGGGATGTGTGGAATGTTCCGGTCCATGGAGGCAAGGGGTCCAATCTCACAGTGGATGGCAAGAGAGAGAGGATCCGTTATCGACGCCGTTTTCGCCTGGATCCGGAGGAAAAAGGGATTGATCTTTCGGGATCGGTCTTTTTTTCGGCATATGGAGAATGGACCAAAAAAGGCGGAATCGTCCGTGTCGATAAAGGCAAACCCGGAGCAAAACGGCTGCTCTGGGACGACGCTTCTTTTTCGAGATTGATAAAGGCCGAGAAACGTCCCGTCTATCTTTATACGAGGGAGACTCATGAAGATTATCCGGATTATTATATCACGGGTCGATCCTTCGATAATGGGCAAAAAATTACCGAAACGAATCCCCAACAGGACAATTTTCTCTGGTCATCGGGAATCCGATTGATAGACTATGAGAGTGAGCAAGGCGACAAGCTTCAGGCGGCACTCTTCCTCCCGGCGAAATATGAAGAAGGGGAGCATTATCCTACAATCGTCTATATTTATGAGAAACTCTCTCAGAGACTTCATACTTATTTCACTCCCAGTGCAAGAGGTTTCAATACAGCCGTATACAATAGCCGAGGCTATGCCGTCCTGATGCCAGATATCACCTATAAAGTAAACGATCCTGGGATGTCGGCCGTGTGGTGTGTCCTTCCAGCAATCGAGGCAGCAGTAAAAACAGGTGTGGTTGATCGCGCCAAAGTCGGGATCCATGGCCATTCCTGGGGTGGTTACCAAACGTCTTTTCTCATTACACAGACGGACCTATTTACAGCAGCCGTAGCAGGCGCACCTCTGACCAACATGATCAGCATGTACAGTTCCATATACTGGAATACAGGTTCGGCCAATCAACCCATTTTCGAGTCGAGCCAGGGACGCTTTACAGGTGGGTACTGGGATAACATCGATGCCTATACACGGAATTCCCCAATCTATTATGCCGAAAACGTGAAGACACCTCTGATTCTCCTTCATAATGACAAAGATGGCGCTGTGGACTGGAATCAGGGCATCGAGTATTTCAATACACTGCGGCGTCTCGAAAAGCCGGTCGTCTTACTCCAATACAAAGGTGAGAATCATGGACTGAGGAAACCCATCAATCAAAAGGACTATACCATGAGAATGAGGGAGTTCTTCGATCATCATCTTTTGGACAAACCTGCACCCAAATGGCTGGAGGGGGGTGTTTCACATCTGAAGTTGAAAGAGCATTTAGAGGAGCGGTTTAAGAAGAAAAAAGATCAGAAGAAAACAGGCAGTAATGAAAATGAGTAACGATTCATAACCGATAAATACCGGTTACTGGCTGGTAACTGATAGCCAATAGCTGTCAGTGGCCGGAAACCGGAAACCGGAAACCGGAAACCGGAAACCGGAAACCGGAAACCGGAAACCGGAAACCGGAAACCGGAAACAAAATAACTTTAACACTATTTATATTGAGGGAAACTTGTCTCAAAATTCAAGATTTTATACTGATAAAAGGCTAATTAGTTCAGAATGTATCAAGAATTAGACCATCAATAAGAAGAAAAATACGATGAAGAAAGATTCGAAAATTCATACTCTGGGAAATAAAATCGAAGATTTGTCCAACAAACTCAAGGGATTGCATCTATTTCATCCGGCACCCGTGGTCGTGGATAGGATGTGCTATGTCATCATATTCCTCGTTACCATATTGAGTGTTCTTGCCATGGTGAATGGGATTACGACGAAATCTCTACTGTTGGATGAGGCATTGTTCGCCAGAAATATACGTGAGTTTCCCCAAGGATATTACCAACAGAGTGCACCCTCGGCACCCCTCTTTTATCTATTTTCTTATATTATCGTTTCGATATTTGGAAATGCCGAATGGGTGTATCGTTTACTGCCCTCCCTCTCAGCAGTTGCAGGACTGGGATTAATGATAGTTTTGTTATGGAAACATTTTTCGAGGATAGTTGCAGTTATGGCCATGATCTTATTGGCCACATCGATCCCCTTCATCGAATACGGTGCAAATGGTCATCCCTATGCAACAGATTTCTTTTGTACGGTTCTTCTTTTGTTTATTACCCATCTTTATCTCCTTAAACCTTCTCGAACCCTGTGGCTGTACTGGATTGGGGCCTGTATTTTTTCTGTCGGAATGAGCTTTCCCGCCATCTTTATTGTCATATCCATCGGTGCTTTAATGATAATCAGGGATGTCCGGAAACACGATTACACGGCTTTATGGCAAAAAATGAAAGGACTCATTCCCATAGCTGTTTTGATATCATGTCTCGGATTGTTCATTTACTTGCCCAAAGCCGGATCGAGGGATGACATGACCTATTGGGCAGGCTATTTTCCGGACAATTTGACTCCCTGGGCCTTTTTCAACTGGACCTATATGAGTACCAATAAGCTGCTGGGATATCTGCTCTGGAATTCTCAGGGGGGAGTAATCGGCCTTTTTCTGCTTCTCGTGGGAACGGCATGGCTTATCATGAAAAAACGCTATACGCTCTGTGGCGTGTGCTGGATACCGATGTTCCTCTCTGTAGGTGCGGCCCTGTTCCAAAAGTGGCCATACGGCCCTATCCGTGTCATGTTATTTCTGCTCCCCCTCTTTGTAATTCTCATCGGAGGCGGAATCGAATTGATCTGGCAATCCGGAAAATCGAAAATTGTTAAAATTTTGATTTTACTGGCATGTCTTGTTCTTCTGATTCCCCAGAGCTGGATATTAACGAGGGGTTTCGTTCGCATTGAGGATTCGGATGAGGCCGTGAGGAGCCTATCAAAAGCGATGAAGAGTGAAATCATCAAAGGCGATATTTTTATTATTTATTACGCCTCAGAAGCTCATTTTCAATATTATTTTAAAGGATACTGGGGTTACGGTATCCTTCAACCCTGGTCAAACAGGGGAAATGATGCGGCAATGGAGGATTTTCTTGAATCAGAATTAATAAATAAAAGGGGGCGCTTCTGGTTGTTCTTTTCTCATGTTATTGAGAATGAAGATGAATTGATGGTGTCCATGGCGGAAAAATGGGGCCTTTTATTACAATCGTATCGATATCCGGGGTGCAGTGCTTTTCTCTTTCGAACTTTGGATGGGGCCTCAAATCATCATCAAGTTAAGATCGAATCACAATAGAGAATCGAGGAGAAGAGAAGATGCACCTTACCAATAGAGGTGAGCGAAGAGAAAAATTCAAGAAGGTAATCGCTGTTATGCCCGCCTATAACGCTGAACGTACCCTCGAGAAAACCTTTCTTGACATACCGGAAGGAAGCGTCGACCAGGTCATACTCGTTGATGATGCCAGCCCGGATAATACTGTTGAAATTGCCAGGCGTTTGGGGATAACAGTGCTTTGCCACAGTGATAACAAAGGGTACGGAGCAAATCAAAAGACCTGTTATGATGCGGCGTTGGAAAGAGGCGCCGATGTCGTTATTATGATACATCCTGATTATCAATATGACTCTCGAATTACTCCCCATGCATTAGGATTTTTATCAACAGAAATTTGTGATGTTATTGTGGGCTCA
>Ga0114922_10007390_pt1 | contig 10061 bp, 9 predicted proteins | sample AartaG_FD_100975 | JGI IMG/M metagenome (GOLD analysis project Ga0114922, IMG submission 100975) | Deep subsurface microbial communities from Aarhus Bay to uncover new lineages of life (NeLLi) - Aarhus_00045 metaG | ecosystem: Environmental > Aquatic > Marine > Oceanic > Sediment | place: Aarhus...
ATCCGAATTGTTTGATTTAGTCTTAGAATTCGGGACGAAGGAGGAACTCAGCCTTAGCATTACCCTTACCTTTACCCTAACATCATATATATCATATTTCCCCTATTGACTTCGCATCCTAAATAGCCTATATTTGATAAATATCAGAAAAGAATAATTATCATTTAAGATTAAATAAATGGTATTCGAAACACTTTTGAAAGAAAATGATCTTAAGGTTACACCGCAGAGGGTTGCAGTGCTTGAGGCTATTGATCATCTTAAGACGCATCCCACGGCTGAAGAAATAAGGGATTATATACAGAAAAAATATCCCAATATCGCAACCGGCACCATATACAAGATACTTGACGCAATAGTTGAGAAAGGCCTGGTAAAAAGGGTCCAGACAGCTAAAGACATAATGAGGTATGATGGGATACGGGAAAAACATCATCATCTATATTGTAAAGAGACAGAGGATATAATTGACTATTTCGATGAGGACCTGGACAGGTTGCTGGATGACTATTTCAGTAAAAAGAATATTCCCGGCTTCAGGATCGATGATATTAAACTACAGATAAGCGGGTATTTATTAAAAAGGGATAAGAAATCTTAAAACCAAATACAATGAGCAAAAAAGACAAACTTACCAATGCATCGGGCCGTCCATACCCTGAGAATGAAGACAGCATGACTGCAGGACGACGTGGTCCGGTATTACTGCAGGATCACTATCTGCATGAGAAACTGGCTCACTTTAACCGTGAGCGTATACCCGAAAGGGTGGTGCATGCCAAGGGCACCGGTGCCTTTGGAACCTTTAAGGTAACCGGTGATATAACAAAATACACTAAGGCAAAGCTTTTCAGCAAGGTCGGTAATGAATGCCGTGTGTTTGTACGCTTTTCCACGGTGGGTGGTGAGAAGGGCAGTGCTGACACCGAGCGCGATCCCAGGGGCTTTGCCGTTAAGTTCTATACTGAAGACGGTAACTGGGACCTGGTGGGTAATAATACACCCGTATTCTTTATCAAGGACGCTAAGAAATTTCCCGACTTCATTCATACACAGAAGCGTGATCCAAAAACTAATCTTAAAAGCCCAAATATGATATGGGATTTCTGGGGGCTGAACCCCGAGAGCCTGCACCAGGTAATAATACTGTTCAGCGACCGCGGTACACCCGATGGCTACAGGTTTATGAACGGATACGGCAGCCATACCTTCTCCATGGTAAACAGTAAGAATGAAAAGGTATGGGTTAAGTTCCATTTTAAGACCCTGCAGGGTAATAAAACACTCTCAGGACCACAGGCTGAAGAAATGAGAGGTAAAGATCCTGATTATTCACAGCGCGACCTGTTAAAAACTATTGAAGGAGGTGATTACCCGAAGTGGGCTCTCAAGATACAGGTCATGACAGATGAGCAAGCCAGAAATTTCAGGTGGAACCCGTTTGACCTGACAAAAGTATGGCCACATGCTGAATTTCCGCTTATCGAAGCAGGTATAATGGAACTGAACGAGATACCTGCCAATTACTTTGCCGACGTGGAGCAGGCCGCCTTTGCTCCTTCACATACTGTTAATGGAATTGGTCTTTCACCGGATAAAATGTTGCAGGGCAGGATACTCGCTTATCCCGACGCCCACCGTTACAGGCTGGGCGCAAACTATGAGCAGATACCTGTAAACAGGCCGATTAACCCGGTTCATAATTACCAGCGCGATGGCATGATGCGGACTGATGGTAACAGTGGCGGCAGCCAGAACTACTTCCCTAACAGTTTTGATAATATTGAAACTGATAATGAATACAGGGAACCGGCACTGCCACTCGATGGTGATATGGCTGATACATATTACAGGAATGAGAACGAGGACGATCATTACTCACAACCGGCAGCCCTGGTAAATGAAGTAATGACCAAGCATGAAAGGGGAAGCACCATCTCGAATATTATCGCATCAATGAAAAGCATATGCGGACCCAAAAGGGATGAGATAATAAAGAGACAACTGGAGCATTTCCACAAAATGGATCCTGGTTTCGCCAGAAAAGTATCCGAAGGCCTGTAATCTCCTTCATCCCCCTTTGAACCGAGGACCGCTACGCGGGACGAGCTCGGTGACCAGAGGGAGCCAACGGGGTTAGGGGGATGTAAGAAATAAGCTTAAGTAGTTTAAGTGGTTTAAGAGTTTAATTACCAGTACCTGATTTAACTCCTGAACCCTTAAATCTCCCAACTTATAAACCTCTCAACTCGCATCTGCGTAATCTGCGATAATCTGCGTAATCTACGAAACTCATCTCTCATCTCTTCATCCCTCCATACCTCACATGGCTGAACTTTGCAAAAGCAACAAAAACAACACCACCGATAATGTTTCCCAGTGTTGACCAGGTCTGTACATGAAGGTATTCAATCACCCCTACTGTCTTGCTTGTCAGTGCAGCAGTAAACACTTCTATAGATCCTACTATGCAGTGATGCAGTCCGCCAATACCTATGACGGTGGTTATCAGTGCTATTATGATTATCCTGCTTATGGTTTCCTGGGATGCCGTAACCAGTCAGGATAGCAGACCCATAAGCCAGCCGGCAAGTACACCGCTGCCGGCAATTATATACCATGAATGGTCTATAAGTTTATTTGCCAGGGCTTCGAAAGATCCCACCTCAACGGCACCCAACCTTTCAGGTATTATGGCCATTATGGCGCCGAAGAAATAGCCTCCCAGAAGGTTACCGGCATATATTAAAGCCCACAGCACAAGAAGACTTTTTATTGATGCTTGTTTGTTTAGCACCGACAGCACGGCTATGGTAGTATGTTCGGTAAAAAGCTCCGACCGGCCTATCACCACGAAGATAAACCCCAGGGGATATGACATTGCCAGCAGTATATCCAGCATCGATGGATTCACTATACCATTAAATTTGGTATAAATAGCAGCCATCAGGAAAACGGTGAACCCTATTTCCAGTCCGGCTGATATGGCCGACATGAACAGGTTATGGTTTGAGCGCCTGTGCTCATGGAGGGCCATCGCTATCTGCCCTTCAAGGATCTCATCAATCTGCTTGGGCTTATTCAGAGCATCCTTGAGGTTTTTTACTCTTATACTCATGCATGAAGAGTTGTTTATTACTGATCCAGATTCTTTTTTTCCTGTCTCTTCTTCTTTTGACTTTTGTTGTAATAGTAATAGATTACAAACAGGAGTATCGGCCCGCCTATATAGATCAGTATGTTAATAATGGTAGGAGGTATAGGCTCATGCTCATCAGGGTAATGAGTGGGTTGCTGTGCAGTGGCAACTGCAGCCTGGCTGATGAACAGTATTATCACTGCCAGTACCCTGTATATAGTACTTGATACCTTATTCATCTTTTTCATAATTATAAAGCAATCAAGCTGGTAATATTGTTCAAAGGATCCCCCCTTTAAAAGAGGATACGCCAGGGGATGTAAGAATCAATTTAAGTGGTTTAAGAATTTAGGTGTTTAGAGGTTGAGAGGTTTAGACGCGCCATGGCACGCCTCTACGATTAATCTCGCGCTGCTCGGTTCATAATTCATAATTCATCATTCATCATTCATAATTCATAATTCCTCTGCCTCTTCCTCCCCTCCTTTTTTCCTGGTAATAAGTAACCACGCTACATACAGCCTCGTTACCCCGTACAGTACAGCATACACCGCCATTATCACTGTAGCCAGTACTGCACCCTTGAAGGGATTGTAGAGCAGGAGACCACCCACAAGAATTGATATTATTGCTGTAATAAGATTCAGGGGACGGGCAGGCATCAACTTCTTCAGTCGAAAATAGGCTGCAAACTGCATTATTCCCAGGATGACTATCAGCAGTCCCATAAAGAATATCAGCAGTCCCACCGTTACTTTAGGGTATGCGACAATGAACAGGCCTATCAAGGCGTAGATAATACCCTGGACAAATATAAACTGCCAGAATCCTGATTTCCTTGCAAGCGCAATAATAATGAGCACTATACCTGCAATTATGGCCAGCGCACCGATGTAGGTAGCTATTGTCAACAGTGCATCTGCAGGATTCATAAATATTATCACAGCCAGTGCTATGGCTATTATCCCTTTCAACACTTCCCAACCCCAGTAAGTGTGTATTGTTTTATTCATAATCCTCAATTTTGTTTCACTTATCCTAAAGGTAAGAATAAAAAACGACGAACGATGAAAGACGAACGACTAACGGGACTCATCGCTCATCACTCATAATTCATAATTCTAAATCCCCCGATCTTCGTGGAATAAAATTCCGCTCCTTCCTTCAGATAATCACCAACATACCAAATAGTATGGTCATCGTCCGGGTCAACCGCTGTCTGTGTATAATCCATCCACCTCATAGCATTAATCTGTGATGCTTCACCCTCAACAAGCACAGCCTCCTTCAGTGTAAGCAGTCCCGGGGGATCACCTGCCAGTCTGCCGGCAAAACGCTGACCGGGGTAATGACTGGCTCCCCCGAATGAATAGCCTATACCGATATTGCCATATTTATCCATTGCAGGGCTGCCCATCCACCGGTAATTATCGTCGGGTGCGTATGTCCCCTGCTGAAACAGCTTAACATCCCTGTTATCATCAATCCTGAATTCATACCAGCGCACACCGCCACCACCGGCCGTGGTATTAACGGAATGAACGGCCACTAACGATTCCTGGTCACCTATCCTGCGATATACCAGTCTCGGCATTATCTTGTCACCCTGCGAATCCAGCTTCTGGTCAGTTCCCGGCTGTGGTACTGTCTTTGTTAACTGTCCGTTACCCAGGTAATTATATTCGGCTACCTCTATCTTTTCAGGTCCTTCCAGCTTTGATTGTGACGGTTCTTCCCAATCAACACTGAACTTCCAGTAGTATATTCCATTGTCAGAAAATACATCCTTCAACTGTGCTCCACCCGTAGCCATCAATATATTGGGCTCTCCTTCCGTAGGTAACTGGTATCCGTCCAGGTCTGCGTTATTCAGGAATACCACGCTGTCGATTACAAAACATATTTCCTGTGCAGGTTTACCTTTCAGCATCTTCTCACGCTCCACCACGCAGGCATGCTTCTGTATTACATGGTCACCCGTGCTTGTAGGAACATAATACCCATCTGGCCATACTGCCGGCCTTGGGTAATCAGGGAACAGGGGCCTGACAAATTCATAGCGGTAATAAGAGCCAAAGGGATCAGGGCCGGTGCTTATTGCATAGCACATGCAATATGATCCCTCCTCGTTACGAGGTATACTTCTTCTTGTTCTTAGCAGCGAATCGGCCAATGCCAGCTCTTCCGGTGTTGGCTTTTGGGGCTTAAATAGTCTCTCTGCTTTACCGGGCTGGTGGGGATTACTGATCATGCTGGCTTTTGCAACCTCTCCGTGCTTCTGTGGCCAGGGTTCTGCCTCCCTGGCAGGCAGACGCCTGAAGATAGGCATCACTATCAGCCACCTGCCGGCAAGCTGGTCATACCGTACCACGGCATCCCCGTTATTCATCTCTTCGCACGGACCGCCAAAGCCCCTGAAGACATTATTTGTATTTACCGGGCCGTAGAGCACCACGCCGGTACTGTCATACTTCTCACCCTTCTTGGTGAATATTGCCATTTTAGAATTAACAGTCTGCATGATATGATCAGGTCCCACTGCCAGTGAATTATCCGAAGGATTCCTGTGCCTTGCCGTCCCCTGCGGACCCTCAAAGCCATACCCTAGTCCGTCAAAGCTGGCAATTATCTCCGCCGGTGGTCTCGTGCCCTGGCCTGTCTGCTCAACCGATGCCGCAGTTTGTATTACACTGGCACCGGAGACTGTTTTACTTTTATGTATGGTCTCTCTTTGCTCCAGCGCAGCAGATACATCATTCCTTCCCGACTTCGTAACTGTCATTTTACTCTGCGCACATAATGGCAGTACCATTATTGCTGTTATGATGGTCCAGGTAAATCTTTTCATGGTTAAGTATTTTACTTGATCCATAAAGATAAAAAGATATTGTGACATACACCCCTCCTCCCTCTGACCTCTCTGTCCGCATCCTCTGCGTAATTTGTGTTCGTATTCGCATACCTTTCGCAATTTTTCTTATATTTGCATCTAAGTATCACGAAAACAGAAAAAGGTAACACGATGCAACACCTGTTCGCACGTAATTCAATAAAGCGTACAAAACATCTATACCTGGTGGAAATAATTACCCTGCTTGCAATAACTATGTTATCATGTGGCGGCATTGGTGGATACGAAAAGCACGGACGTTTAATGGAAGATTCGGCGGGCAGGAAAGTGCGAGTACCTGATACAATAAACTCGGTGATAGCCCTCAGGTCGGGTGCGCTGCGACTGGTATGTTATATGGATATGGCAGAAAGGGTTGGATACATAGAAGGTAACGAGAAAAGGCGTAATGTACCATACCTGATGGCATACCCCGGATTGAAAGAAAAGGATATTATAGGTGCAGGTAATAATTACGATACTGAACTGCTGGCAGCTTCCGATGCCGTTATCATAGTAGCCACATTCATGAGCGGGGCCGAGGCCGATGAGCTGCAGAAAGCAACAGGCAAATCGGTCTTTGTGCTCGAATACGGGGATATGAAATACAACATGGAAGAGTTTTTTAAAAGCATTAATTTGCTGGGTGAAATGTTCCACCGGCAGGGTAGAGCAGATAGCCTGGTACAGTATATTAAGAACACCATCAATGATTATAAAACCAGGTCAGCCGGCAATGATAGTATAACTGCCTATACAGGTGGAGTGGCTTACCGGGGATCGCATGGCATCTCCTCGACGGAACCGGGCTACCCGCCTTACATGTTTTTGTCTGTCAACAACGTGGCAGCATCCCTCGGTGAAGTGGTCAGCTCACCAATTAGCAACCAGGAGAATGCATTTATTGATATTGAACAATTGTTGATATGGGATCCTGATTATATCTTCCTCGATGCTGCCGGTGAACCAATATGGCAGGAAGAGATAGATAAACCGGTGTTGAGGGAAACACTCAGTTCGTTCAGTTCAGGAGATGTTTATTCGGTATTGCCATATAACTGGTACACCACCAATTATGAGAATATATTGTGTAACACATGGTTTATCGGTAAGACTGTTTATCCCGGTGCTTTTGATGATATCGATATTGAGGCTAAGTGCCGCGAGATCTACTCTTTCTTCCTCGGGGTAGATGTATATGATGAGGTGTATGAATTATACAGTCCGTTCAGACAGTTGTTAACAGGAAGGGAGGGAGAATGAGAGAAAAGAAGGTACTGGATCAGTATGGTCAGTTCACCCGGAGGAAAAATACCTTCCTGGTTATATTTATTGTGCTTATCATTATTATTGCCTTTATCAGTATGCTCCTTGGCCCCAGCAATATAAGTATGAAAGATATGATGAATGCCTTTGCAGGCAGGGGGGAGGGGGCTGATCCACAGATACTGTTTCACCTGCGACTGCCGAGGATACTTGCAGCCATACTCAGCGGACTGGCACTGTCGGTGGCGGGAGCCGTAATGCAGAGCATACTCAGGAACCCACTTGGATCACCCTTTACACTGGGGATATCCAATGCAGCTGCCTTTGGTGCTGCTTTTGCTGTTATTATACTGGGTGCTGGAAGCATGCAGAGCGGAGGCTCTGATTCTGTACTGATCAATAACCCCTATATCATCACCCTCTCAGCCTTCATCTGGTCCTTGGTGGCATGCTTCCTCATACTGCTGGTGGCACGAATAAGGGGCGCCACACCGGAGAATATGATACTTACAGGTATTATTGCCAGCTCACTTTTCATGGCACTAACTACAGGGCTGCAATATGTGGCCGATGATATTGAACTGGCAGCAATAGTGTTCTGGACCTTCGGCGACCTCTCCAAGGGGGGATGGCGTGAACTGATGATACAGGCAGTGATATTATTGCCAGTACTGGTGTATTTCTTCCGCAACAGCTGGAATTATAATGCCCTTGATTCAGGTGACGAGACAGCACAGAGTATGGGCGTAAATATCTACAGGCTCAGGATGAGGGGCATGATAATAGCATCCCTGGCTACAGCGAGCGTAGTGTCGTTCTATGGTATTATAGCTTTTGTGGGACTGGTAGTGCCACATATAGTGAGGAGGCTGATAGGCAGCAATGAAAGATACCTCCTGCCCGGGGCAGCACTCACAGGGGCAGCCTTTATGCTTGTCTGCGATATACTGGCACGAACGGTTATCAGTCCGCTCGTGCTGCCGGTGGGTATACTGACATCAATAGTGGGGGCACCACTGTTTATTTTCTTACTGGTAAGAGGAATAGGTTCATCACAATGGAAATGATCAGTTTAAAGGACATAAGCTTTTCTTACAATGGCAACATGGTACTTGCGGGTATCAGCCACGACTTCAGGCGTGGCTCCTTTACTGCTGTGATGGGACCTAACGGTTCGGGCAAGACAACACTCATCAGGCTGATGAACGGCATCCTGAAACCACTGGAAGGCAGCGTTGTAATAAGGGACAGGCAGCTTGATAAGATAAAACCTGACGTGCTGGCACAGGAAATGGCATATGTGCCACAGGTACAAATGAATGTTTTCCCTGCTACAGTTTTCGATACCGTGCTGCTTGGCCGCAAACCGTATATACGCTGGAGCCCCGGGAAGAGAGATAAGGAATTTGCCTCTTCAGTGCTGGTGAAGCTCGGTCTTGATGATATAGCCCTCAAGGATATCAACAGGCTCAGCAGCGGACAGCGCCAGAGGGTGTTTATTGCCCGTGCACTGGCGCAGGAACCGGATATTATACTGCTCGATGAACCTACAGCCAACCTCGACCTGCAGCATCAGCACGAAGTGATGGCCCTGCTGAAGCACCTGAGCAGTACGGGCATAACAATAATAATAGCCATACACGATCTTAACCTGGCATTGAAATACTGCTCTGAATTTATGCTGCTGGATGAAGGCAGGCAGGTGGCACAGGGCAGTCATGATATCATCAGTAAAGAACTGATTGAAGATATATACAAGGTGAAAGTACGGATCATCAAAGAAAAGGAACAAACCTTTATCATACCCCTCAAACCACTCTAATCCCGCTGGCGCGGATCTGACTCACCCTCGCTTGCTTTGTTTTACTTTGCTGTCTGGAAAGCAGAAACGGTTTGCAGAAACCGTGACAAACCAAATTGATCGTATGTACTTATGTTAGGGCAAGTATTTATTATGGGAATTTCCTTTTTCATTTACGCAATTTTTCGAATACAACACGACATCCAATTGTTAGTATAAATAATTTCTGATTCATATAATATTTACCCTAACGGTCCGGTATAAAAGCAGAAGCGGTTTTCAAGGCACTTGTATTTCTGTCACCACCAAAGGTTCTTGGATGTTCATCACTTGAATTTAGTGATTTACCCGCTATTGCTTTTATACAATGTGCCCGTTGCACAACTCATTCATTTTGTTGATAATTATAAAGGTAATAAATTGATTTGAAAGTGTTGGTTTTGTAATTTGAAAATAAAACCAATGCTTGGAAAGAAGGATTACCAGGAGAAGTTATTCTTATCGTTTTCGCTTTCCGATCGAATACCAGAGAATTATTTTTATCGCAGACTTAAATCAGTTCTGGATCTACAATTTGTCCGGAATATCTCCGGGCCTTATTATGGCACAGAAGGTCAGAAATCGATAGATCCCTCTGTGTTTTTCAGGTTGATGTTGGTTGGATACCTGGAAAATATTGTTTCGGACCGTCAACTTATCGAGCATGTAAGTATGCGACTTGACTTGCTCTACTTTATTGATTATGACATTGATGAAGCCCTTCCCTGGCATTCTACCCTGAGCAGGACCAGGAAGCTTTTACCTAATACTATATTCGAAGAGGTATTTGACAGAGTATTAGGTATGTGTGTTGCAAGTGGTTTGGTATCAGGACACACCCAATCCATAGACTCAGCCTTTATAAAGGCGAATGCATCATTAGATAGTCTGGAGGTAAAGAACCCCAGTGAAACCCTTGAGAATCA
>Ga0114922_10007391_pt1 | contig 10061 bp, 5 predicted proteins | sample AartaG_FD_100975 | JGI IMG/M metagenome (GOLD analysis project Ga0114922, IMG submission 100975) | Deep subsurface microbial communities from Aarhus Bay to uncover new lineages of life (NeLLi) - Aarhus_00045 metaG | ecosystem: Environmental > Aquatic > Marine > Oceanic > Sediment | place: Aarhus...
AGATAACTCCTCTATCGCGTTTTCTATGCTCTTCTCGCTGCTTACCACGCCATTTTTTATTATTATGTCCTTTTCCCTCTCTTCTTTCGCGACAACGCAAGTGCCCTTGTCCGTTATGACACCTGCAGCGTATCTCTGCTTATCTATCTTATTCGCTCCAGACAACTCACTCAAAATCTCATCGGCTACATAAGCATTTGTAGTTCCCAGCCCTATTATAATGGTGCCCTCTTTCAACGCTCGCTGCACTTCTTCTAACTTCTTTACGCCCTTTGCAATCACCCGTTTCGATTCCGAAGGCGTAAGCGCTATCAGAATTTTTTCCTTTTCTTTTGCCATATTATATCACACCTCTTATCAGTAATTGTATAACTTTGGTAATCGTATTGTTTTAAATTTTATTTTAATTCCTCCTTCCTCAATTCGTGTGTTCGGAGTCAATTGCGTATAACGCATTGGATTATGAGAAGTTCTGAGCGAAGCGGGGTGCAACCGAGCGTAACCTCATAATCCTTGTTATGCTCTCTGACCGAAGGGAATACGAAATTTTAGTGCAACGATGCCGAAGGCAAAAATTTCGAGTTCTGCCCGAAGCCCGCCCATAAAGGAGAAAAGAAAATGAGTTTATTTCCCTCTTTTTTTATAATGGAGAGTAAGCATCATGTCATACAGATGCTTTGTTTCATTGACCGTGTCTTTGATAAATTCTAGGCTTGCTTCTCTTGAATCGAGCTTTTTGTATTCCTTGTCACCGTAAAACGCTTTTTTCATCACGCTTATCTGCTTGAAGCTCTGCTGTGCGAGCAGCTCAAGATGCTGAGTAATCTTCTCTTTCCAGTCTTTTCTGTTCTGCTGAATGAAACGGCTCAATTGGAGCATAAATTCCAGTGATGAGTAACTTGGACCGACGCGCGCTCCGGTCCCTTTTCTTTTATTGGCAAGAAGACGATAATGGACAACACGAAGAAAATAATCCTGGCACGATTTTGCCAGTTTCTCAACCTCTCCAAAGAATGTTTCCCGTAATTGCTCATCGTTAAGTATTTTCCTGAGTTCCTGTTTGTGGAACAGCATATCAACGCCAAAGAAATCATCAAAGATATAGATAGAATAATGCGGAAATTTTCGTGGGTTCGTTTCCTTGATGTCTTTATTGTAGAAGTAATCCCATGCCGCTCCCGTTTTCGGCCTGCCTGCTAGGACAAAATTGTGTTCTTTAAACCATTCCTGATGTTCCAGATCAACGTCAAGCCGTTTGAGTACTTTAGCTGCTATCTCCTTTTCATAAGATTCATCCTTCTTGAAAAAAGGTATACCATCAAAACCTGCCATGTTTACCACCTCGAGATATTCATGAAACTGATCGAGCAGGTAGTCCCCTATTGAACTCCTGCCGGACTGCACGTACCGGCGGGCAAGACTGTAAACATTTTCCCAGTAGATTTCCCGTACTTCTCCGGCGCCCTTGTAAAACGTATCATTGTACCTTTTAAGCTGACCATGATCTTTACTCGAGGTAACTTTGGATTCGATAATAATTGATGTCTTCCCGTCAATGATAAGACCGTCAGGTATCGTGCCTTTCTCCTCTTCAGATTCAAATTCCGCCGCGTTGTATTTTGAAGATATGAAGAGTATAACTTTGTTTTTCGTGTCAAGCGTCTGGTACCGCCGTTTCTTGTCAACTTGGAAATAGACCTCGTAACCGGGTTTCAGATTAGTTTTTATACCTGCTTTCTGGAGAACGGCGGCGAGGAACTTCGGCTCATTCCGGACCGTGACAAGAAACGCATGCGTGACGTTGTTTTCTTTTTCTGAATAATCAATGCCCGGCTTGTCTTTCTGCTTCCAAAAGAGGTTCATGCTTTCATCAGTCATTAAGAAAAGATAAGAAGGAGTTATTATAAATCCTTTGCTCCCTAAACCTCACAGGATTCCTTGAATTATTAATTATTTAAAAATCTTCTATTTTGCGGGCGTAGGGCAGAATTGAGCATAACTCCTGTATATCCGGCATTAATGTCGTATACCCACCCAAATTGGTATTATATCCGAAACTTACTTCGTATATACTTCCCTTTAGCAGACTGCTAACGGTTGAGTTTTGTATAGAATTAAGACACTGGTATATGTGAAACGAGTGTCCGAAATGAAGAAAAAGGGCAGAATAAATACAAGAACATAACTTATTATATTAATAGATTTAAAAAACAGAATGAAGGGGGATTTTATGAACTATCACAAGCATATTTTCAATCAAAAAACTCTTAACAGAGTCCTGAGCCGAATCGGAGCTTCTTCTGTCCCAAATCTAAAAGAAAAACAGGAAATTATATCGAAATGGGTCCAATCTCTTCAAAGCGGGAAGTTGGACAATATTAAAGAGACGTCCATTGACCAGAAATTTTTGGATGACTTTTTCGTGCGAGTGCTGGGTTATCAGGGCGTTATTGGAGATTCGGAAGTGTGGAATATGATTCCCCAGCAAAAGATGAAAAACACCACCAATAGAGCAGATGGGGCATTAGGCTATTTCTCAAACGAGCAAGAAGACATTCGGGCGGTGATTGAACTAAAAGATGCTAATACGGATTTAGATTCACCACAGCACCGCAGGAATGATAAACGAACTCCAGTTCAGCAGGCGTTCGGGTACGATCCGGAAGCGGGAAAGAGCTGCAAATGGGTTATTGTTTCCAATTTCAAAGAACTACGACTTTATCATCATTCATCCTCGAATGAATACGAAGTGTTTTCAATCGAAAAACTCTTAGAACCAGAAACGTTCAAAAAGTTTTATTATTTGCTTTCTAAAGAGAATTTGATTGCTAAAGACGGCGAAAGTGAGATTGAAAAACTTTATCGGTGCAACACAGAGGAAGAGGAGAAGATATCTAATAAATTCTATGGAGAGTACAAAGCGGCACGAAACCACCTTTTTGAACATCTGAAGAAGAACAATCCCGAAAAAGACGAAATGCTCTTACTGGAAAAGACACAGAAGATTTTAGACCGTTTTATTTTCGTCTGTTTCTGTGAGGATAAGGGTTTGCTACCGGCAAGGATTTTTAGGGGTACTTTAGAACAGGCAAGAAACGTTATTATAGAACTGGAAGATAAAAATTGGGGATTTGTCCAGGCGCTTTTTAAAGCTATTAACGACGGGAATCCAGAACACGACATAAACAAATTCGATGGTGGGCTTTTTGCACCCGATGATGAACTTGACACACTCAAACTCAATGATGCGGTTTTTGAAGAACTGGCAAAGATTGCGGATTATGATTTTGACACCGATTTAAACGTTAATATTTTAGGGCATATTTTTGAGCAGTCCATCTCTGATTTAGAGGAGATTAAAGCAGAAATCAATGGCGAACGCCTTGATAAGAAAAAAGGTAAGCGCAAAAAAGAGGGGATTTATTATACGCCCAACTATATTACACGCTATATTGTGGAGAATGCCATCGGTGGATGGCTGGAAGACCGAAAAAAGGAATTGGGGTTTTATGACTTACCTGAACTAACTGGAAAGGATTATGAATCAATAAAAGTCAAAAAGAGAGCCTACAACGATAATATAAAACGACATTTAGATTTTTGGGAAGCGTACAAATCAAGATTAGAAAATATAAAAGTTCTCGACCCTGCCTGTGGTTCTGGTGCGTTTTTAAATCAAGCATTTGATTATTTGTACAGAGAAGGGCAACGAGTAAATGAAGAAATAGCAAAGCTGAAACGAGGCACGCATAGTTTGGTTGACTTGGATAAAAGCATTTTGAGTGATAATCTTTATGGTGTTGATTTAAATTCGGAATCGGTGGAGATTACCAAACTTTCGCTTTGGCTCAAAACAGCCAGCAAGCATAAAGAACTGACTGCTCTGGACGAGAATGTTAAATGTGGGAATTCTCTTATTGATGATTCGGAAATAGCAGGAGAGAAAGCTTTTAAATGGGAAGCAGAATTCACACAAATAATGCAAAGCGGTGGTTTTGATGTTGTAATTGGAAATCCACCGTATGTAAATGGAATTATTATGCAGGAAACTATCCCTATACAAAGAAAATGGATGAAAAACAATTATGACTGTTTAATAGAAAAATGGGATTTATATTTAGCGTTTATCGAAAGAGGACTTAACATATTAAATTTAAAAGGATATTTAAGCTTTGTTATACCGGATTCGTTTTTAACGGAAAAATATTCATCAAAATTAAGGAAACAGGTAACTAGCAGATATAGAATTGTTCAAATTGATTATTTTCCAAACTTAGAACTATTTGTAAATATTGGTGTCCATAATGTGATAGTATTTATCCAAAAAAACAAACTAATATTACCTATTAAAAAGGTTAAACACTTAGATTTAATTGGCAATAAATTAAATAGAGATGAGTATGAGCTTAATGATGCTTGGTCTGATTTTGACAAAATAGAATTAAAAATAAACCGTGATAATAGAGAGTATTATCAGTTAGGCGATATTTGCTTTATAAGTAAAGGTATTGTTTTCAATGCGGACGAAAAAAAATATAAAGATGAATTCACAAAAAATGATTTGATTTCTGATAATCCAACACAATCACATTCAAGAAAACTATTAGAAGGCAAAGCAGTTTCTAATTATTTTATAGATTCTCATCGCTATGTAGAATGGGATACGGAAAGGGTTCCAAATAAAGTTAGCAGACCAACATTTACTGAACTTCATCAACCGAATAAGTTAGTTACGAATAAAATTGGGAATTTGAAAGTAGCTTTTGATGATGTTGGATTTGTCTGTGACCAAACAGTAAGGATTTTAATAAAATGGAATCAGATTTCAAGCGTAGAAAATAAAAGTATCAAAAACAGTATTGCAAAATATTCAAACTATGACAGAGATAAATTAGAAGAAATATCATCATTATATCCTTACAAATTCCTAATTATCTTACTAAATTCGCGTTTGCTTCAGTACATTTTTAATGCCTATAGAGGTCCAGGAAGTATTGATCTTAATCCCTTAACATTAAGACAACTTCCTATTCCAAAGACAATTGACAAAGATATACAACAGCCATTCATAGAAAAAGCCGACCGAATGATAGAATTGAATAAACAATTCCTCCATAACCAAAAAGAGTTTTTAAACTGGCTCAAAATTCAATACGGGTTAGAAAAGCGATCAAAAAAGTTAGAATCTTTTTATGCGCTGGACGAAGAAGCGTTTTTCGCTGAACTCAAAAAGAAACTGCCCAAAGAGAATAAGAACCTTTCACCGAAACAAATCGGTGAAATAAAGCAGTACTTTGAAGATTACCGGCAAAAAATCATCGCCTTGAAGAACGAGATTGAGAAAACAGATAGCGAGATTGATGAGATGGTTTATGAACTCTATGGACTGACGGAAGAAGAGATTGAAATTGTTAGACGTTAGGTGTGCTGCTAATTAAAGGCATCATCAACCTCTCTCGTTTGACATTTGGATCGCATCCATGACTGATACAAATGTCGTATAACGGGGGCGGCTATCTGAAATCCCTCCGCGTTACAGGATGCAGGCGGAGATGGGGCACCCTCCGGGTAGGCCCCGCCAAATCCGACTCGATTAGCAGAGGGATTTGCAGAAAAATGTGCATTCGCACATTTTTCCAGATAGCCGCTGTTATATTCGTCGAACGCAGTGAGACCAAGCGACTGAAGGGAGCTAAGAGTTCGAAAATCCCTTTTTGGTAAATGATTGATATATACTGGTACTTAAAACTTAAGGAACTCGAGAGAAATACCCTTCTTTATAATAACGTTCAGAATAGTTATATAAATCGATGATTGCTTTATTGAAAGGGCTATCAATTAATAACAGTGTCGAAATCATATTTGCTACATCTTTTGGATCCAACCACACTTCAAAATAGTCGGGTGAAGTATATTTGAATTCTTTTTTAAGTTTTAATGTTGACATATTTAGATGAATAAATCTAATATTATTTTTATGCTGTTCATTTGCTGCAGAGATGATCAATGATTGTAGGGCTTCTTTTGCAGCATTATAGATTGAAATATGAGGATACTTATATCTATCTGATATAGAACCAAATGTTATGAAAGCACCACATTTTACAGTTTCCATTTGCCTTATGAATGTTTTATAGGAAAAAACGAATGGTTTAATATTAGAATCCAAGATATTGTTTATTTCCTCTTCTTTATATTGTTCAATTTGTTTTCTTCCAATAAAATTACCTATGCAATTAATAATTACACGTTTATTATGTTCTGGATTAAATATCTCGTCAAGATTATTAAATGAGCTAAAGTGGGTTAAATCCCCAGATTGAATATATGTGATTTTTGGATTGTAAATTTCATTCCTTGATAAAGCATAAATTGCATAATCATCTGCCAACCTTTCAATTATTGCATTGCCGAGCTCGCAATTTGCACCTAGAATAACAATAGTATTATAAATCATTTCAAACCACCAACGATTTGTTTAAAATAATCATCAGGAAATTTAAATAACCAATTATCTTCTGGGAATAAATCCCTAGTAGGGATTGATTCTTTTTGAACTAGTAATTCTTCCTCACATTCAATCAATTTCAAAAAGTTGATCATTTCATTATATGAATCATTAACACTTTGAATATCTTTTATACTTGTTAAAATTCTCTCTTGAATATCGTCAATATCTGGACTTTGACAACTAACTTCATAATTACCTTCAGATGATAAGTAGGAAGTGAGTTTAATAGCTTTCTTGTCACGCAATACAAAATAATCTGCTTGATTGGGCAATTCATTTGAAAAATTAATCAATAAAAAATGATTTAGTAAATAAAGGCCAACATAATAAAAATATAACTTATGTATTGCACGATATTGGTTTGGTTCGTTATTATAAACAAAGTTTCTATAAAAACTAATTTCATTTTCCCTACTATAATGCAACAATTGTTCCATATACTGTTGGAATGTCTTTAAAAATACAAAAAAATTGACTTCAACACCTGTAAATGTTTCATTTGCGACGGTATATACTTCTCTTTTTGAATCCCAGTTGGTTTTTAAAAGATATATTGCTTTATGCATATATTCTAGTGATCCAAAAAATGAATTTAATTTCCTTTTAGCGAAAAATGGTATCGAATTCATTTCATTAATAGGATTCTCAAAAGGCAATTTTCGACTTAAATATTTGGAAGCATCTGAATTATCAACATATTTGATCACTGAATCTGCAACACCATTTTCTGTTAGATACTTATCAATGTATTGCTCGATCAATTCTGAATATCTGTGACACCAAATAGTGGAAGAAAGTAATTGTGCCTTAAAGAAATTCAAGATATTCCTTTTTTCAATAGATATTGTTATTGACTTTCCAATATTTGTGGAGGGATTTGAGTTGAAATAATGCTTTAAATTTATTAGATATATTGAAGGCTCTTTCCTTTCCGGATTTAAGTTATTATAACACTCTTCGATATCCATGATTGCTAAATAAGGATAATCATGTTGTAATAATGAGTAAAGTGTTTCAATATTTTTTATTGTGGTTGATATTCTTTTTTTTGAATTACTTTTAGAGGTATGTTTGATTTGGAAATAAATTGAGATTACATTTTGTTTTGATGCATCTGATTGAAGAATCAAATTACCATCAAAACCGTGCTCATCTCCAGAAACTGGATTGAAAACTGACCTTGGAAAATATCTTTCAATGCAAAATTTAAAAGCACTTTCAGCGAATCTTCCTTTTTCGGATATATAATGACCTTGCTCCTTATATTTCATAATTCCCCCCTCAATGTTATAAAAGTTGATAATAAATGATGGGTTGACTTTAAGGGTTTTCGAATTGAATATAACGTTCCGAGCGTATCTGAAGTTCGCCGAAGGAGAATTTGAGCGGAGCGAAGCGGAGCCAGATACGCTCTGTTATACGCTGTCGGCGAAGAAGCATATTTTTCACTCATTTTTGCATATTGTGCCTCTTTTTGAAATCATAAATCGTAACCAGATAATTTGGAGAGAAAACCTTTGCCATTTTCTCTCCTATGGAGTCCATCTTTAATCCTACCATCTTATCAATGCCAGAAAAGCCCAATCCTGCTAAGATCCCAATACCTGACAAATTAGCTGATAAACCACCCACTAAGCCAACGCTCAACCTTGCTATATCTGCCTTCCAGTTTATTTTATCCGTTTCCTTCCAAACGTTATCAAGAATTTCTGTTATATTGTCTCTCTTATCCTCAATTATGTCAACTTTTCTTTCCTTTACACCTTCATTAAGAGCATTTAAAACTTTATAGAGTTCATTATCGTCGTAATGCTGCATTATTTCCCAGCAACCATCCAAAGTTTCCGGATAACGAACTAATTTTTCCAGAATAAACTTTCCTATCTCGCATGGAATCGTTTTGATTCCATAGTCCTCTCCCAATTCATGGACATCTATTAGCTCTTCTTTGCTAAAGTTAAAAATCCCTTTAGGATGAACAAGTGATGGAACTGCAATCATACTACCAAATAATTCGAACCATTTATCAGCCTCGGAATAATCAGTTATCATTAAACACCCTATTTCTTCAACTAATTCATCGTAACCTAAAAATTTGAGAGTAGCATAACCAGAAATATACTTTCTAAATATCTCAGTGGAATAGTTCTCATCCTCATCCATCCCGACATTCTTGCAAAATGACCAAAGATATTCATCAAATCCAAACCCTGCTAAAGTATCAAATTCGACACAATATTCCTTGTATTTTTCTCCAATAAGTGCCGGAAGAGGATTTGGAAATATAGGCGGTTCTAACTCTCTAAATAGAGGTTCAAGAAATTCAAGATTTTTATAAGAGGTCGGATCAAACTTGAGAGCGAATTGAATTCTTCCAGTATTCTTAACTAAATCAATTATTTCATCGATGTCTCTAGAAGTAAAACCTAATTCTAATGTTTTATTACAATACTCATCAAATTTCTTCCTATCGCTCATTGCATCTAAAAAGATTATTGTTGAACCGTAAAAGGGAACTACGCTCCAAACAGAAAATCTAACTGGGTATGCTATCGGTTCTTTTAGTTTAATAAACCTACTTTTAGGTGGATACATCTCATCAGATAAAACTTTTCCCGCTTCTAACCTTTTAAGGAACTTATCCGCCCTTTCATTCTCTTTCTTTTCATAGTCCTCAAGGAATTCTTTGAAGCTGGCCATATTTATACACATAATTGGACTTTACCCTTATTAAAACATTATTTTGTAATATCCAAAGCCGATTGCGTCTAACATAGGTATATCCGACATCAATGTCGCATATCCATCCATTTTGGAATGAAATCCGAAACTTACTTTGTATATACCACCCTTTAGCTGATTGCTAATCTTCATTTCCTTCAACCTCATTTTCAATAAACGATTTCTTTATTATTAACCACAAGATTACACAGATTTTCACGGATTTTTTCTTTTTTGTTGAGCTGGGCTAACGGCATTGCTCTTTTCATCGGTGTTAATCTGCGTCAATCTGTGTCAATAATTTATTTTCTGTTTTCTTGTGTTAATCTCGTGGAATCTCGTGGTTTATTAATTGCAATTTATTATGGGAATGGCCTGCATTATTTCTGCCGCTTCCGATAAACCCCTTTTATCCTTGATTTCCCGGGCGGCAGAAAGCTCAATATCTTGTCTTGTGTTGCTATCTGCCCAACCACCTCTTTATTTTCGCCTTTTGCGCTATCAACAAAGAACTTCACAATTTCCTTTGACAACTCGTTTTTTCCCACATCGCCACCAGGTTCGAGTTCCACGAAATTATCCAGCTTGTTTCGTTGCGAATCCGAAACGGGACACACAACCAACCTGTTTTCGGCCTTTTCAATACCTATGCACAGCCCTAACGCCGCTTTGAAATATTTCCTTTTACCTCGCACCACAAAACTCCCTTTCTTTATGTATTCCCCCGACGGCGGTGTCTTACTCACCTGCTCGCCCATAACGCAATAACACTCGCCTTCGTAGAATCCGTATTTCCACAAATTCGAATACGAAGATGCGAACTGCGCTA
>Ga0114922_10007392_pt1 | contig 10060 bp, 9 predicted proteins | sample AartaG_FD_100975 | JGI IMG/M metagenome (GOLD analysis project Ga0114922, IMG submission 100975) | Deep subsurface microbial communities from Aarhus Bay to uncover new lineages of life (NeLLi) - Aarhus_00045 metaG | ecosystem: Environmental > Aquatic > Marine > Oceanic > Sediment | place: Aarhus...
ATCGGCGGATTAAATGAGATCGCCTGCTTCGAGTGTTCCGCCAACGCCACACCGCAGTTCATCCCCTACGAGGGGGCCACTCGCATCTACCACACCAATGATCCGTTGGTGAACGGCGACCAGAGTATCTACAAGCGCCTGCTGGCGGAGCACCCGCCAAAATACAAGCGATACGGTCCGGGCAACTCGGAGATCCGCTTCGGCTCACTCGAACGGCGGCTGATCGATCCGAATCGCAAGGTGGGGCTGCCTGAAATAGTGGATGCGCTCAGCTCGCGTGATGATGCGCGCAATCCCGTCTGCCGCACACGCGAGGACGGCGGCGGCCTCACCTTCGGCTGCATGGTGATGGAGTTGGGGCAGCCGCCGGTGTTGCACTACGCTCCCGGCCCGGCCTGCCGCACGGAGTTCAACGTCTATCACTTCTGATCTCTCGAGATCGTGGCCGGACCCATCGCGGCGTGCTAACATCTGCCCAAGGAGCGGCGGATGTCGATAATTGAGGCAATCGAATCGGCAGGCGTTGTCGGTTGCGGAGGGGCGGGATTTCCGTCCGCCGTCAAGCTGGACAACAAGGCAGAGATCCTGATCGTCAACGCTGCCGAGTGCGAGCCGCTGCTTTACTCTGACTACTGGGCAATGGTCCGCCACCCGGAACTGCTGATCCGCGGCGCCGAGTTGGCGGCGCAGGCGCTCAACGCACGTAAGAAGTATATCGGAATCAAGGAGAAACGCACCGATCTGCTCGACCTCTACCGCGCCAAAGCCGACGGCCGCTTCGAGGTCATCTCCCTGCGCGATGTCTACCCCGCCGGCGACGAGCACATGCTGACCCACGAGGCCACCGGCCGCGTGCCGCCCCATGGAGGCTTGCCGCTGCACGTCGGCGTCGTCGTCCACAATGTAATCACCCTGCAGCAAATCGCCGAGGCGGTCGATGAGGGCAAACCGGTGACCAGCCGCTACGTGACAATCGCCGGTGCGGTCGCCGATCCGCTGGTGGTCGAAGCACCGCTGGGAACCCCCGTTTCGATGCTAATCGAGCTGGCCGGCGGTGCAACGATCCCCGAATACGCCGTCCTCGAAGGCGGCGCGATGATGGGCAAGCGCGTCGAAACCGCAGAGCCCGTGAAGAAGACCAGCGCGGGATTCCTCGTCCTCCCGCCCAACAATCCTGCGCTGACTGACGCCTCGCTCGACATCCACAAGATCGCCCTGATCGCCCGCTCGGTCTGCGACCAGTGCTACTACTGCACCGAGATGTGCCCGCGGCGGATCATCGGACATGCGATCGAGCCGCACAAGATCATGCGCCAGATCGCCTTCAACCTCGAGACCGACAAGGACGCCACCAGCTTCGCCCACTTCTGCTGTGAGTGCGGCGCCTGCAGCCTCTACGCCTGCCCGCAGCTGATCAGCCCCCGTCGCGTGATCCAGTGGCTCAAGGAACGCACCAGCCCGCCGTCAGAGGAGGAGACCGAGAACTTCCGCCCATCGCCGGTCATCAACGAGAACAGCAAAATCCCCACACCTCGCCTCGAAGCCCGCCTCGGGCTAACGCCGTACAAGGTCCGGGCCCGTTTCCACGAGGAATTCCTCCATCCCGCCGAGATGGTCCTGCCGCTCGACCAGCACTTCGGCACGCCCTCTGAACCGCTTGTCCGCCCGGGGCAGAGCGTCGCCGCGGGAGAATTGATCGCCCGCCGCCCCGCCGACACCCTCGGCGCCAACCTCCACGCACCCCTCGCCGGCGAGGTGATCGCCGTGAACGACTCGATCCGGATACAAACGCTGGGATAACCACAGAGGTCACAGAGGACACAGAGAAGAGATAATGGAGTTGAATGAACTGAGCGGACACTTGGTTGACGCCGCCATGAAGGTTCATACGGCCTTGGGTCCTGGACTCCTGGAGAGTGCCTATGAAGCCTGCTTGATGCACGAGCTGCACAAGCGGGGGTTGAATGTATCCGCTCAGGTGAGAATGCCGATCAATTACGACGGCCTGAAAATCGACGCAGGATACAGGATTGATCTGATGATCGAGGACAGGCTGATTGTTGAAATCAAGGCGGTGGAGCGTATTCTACCTATCCATGAAGCGCAATTGCTCTCGTACCTGAAACTTAGCGGTAAGAAGCTGGGCCTGTTGATCAACTTCAATGTCGTTCGACTAAAGCATGGCATCAAGAGAATCATTAATTGATCTTTTCCTCCGTGTCCTCTGTGTTCTCCGTGGTTGAAACCAGCTTTTCCTCTAATAAAATGAAGCCTGACTGTGTCACAGAGATCGGTTAGAATCGGGGGATCCTTGGAGAGCGAGATGATCAGGGAAGCGTTGGGACTGGTGGAGTTCAACTCGATCGCGGCCGGCATCGAGGCGATGGACAAGATGATCAAGAAGGCCGAGGTCGAGCTGGTGATAGGCCGTACGATCTGCAGCGGCAAGTACCTGGCGATCGTGCGCGGTGACGTCGGCGCGGTCTCCGAGTCGGTCGAGTGCGGCAAGGAAACCGGCGGCATCCACACCATCGACGGCATCGTCATTCCCAACGTCCACGCGCAGATCTTCCCCGCAATCTCCGCCACCACCACCGTCTCGGAGATCGAGAGCCTCGGCATCGTTGAGACATTCAGCGCTCCATCGGCAATCGAGGCCGCCGACCACTCGGTCAAGGCCGCCGACGTGCAGCTGATTGAAATCCGCATCGCCAACGGTATCGGCGGAAAGACTTTCTACACGCTCACTGGTTTGGAGAGCGACGTGCGCGCCGCAGTCGCCGCCGGCTCAGATGCAATCATCGATACTGGATTGCTGATGAAGACAGTCGTCATCCCCTCCCCCGATCCGAATATTCATGCCACGCTGATGTAATCGAAACCGCGTAACAGCGGATGCACGCGGCACGTTTCTTCTGTTCCTGTTTCTTCAAGCCAATGGTTCCATCTTGCCGCTGGACCAGAATTAGACTAAATTGATAAAAATAAATTAAAGAGGTCTTGATAATGCTCAAAATGCCGGTAATGTCATCAATCGAAATACACTCGCACGAGGGAAAACTTGGCAAATGTTTGCTGCTGATTGCAGGCTTGCTCCTATTGACTTCCGCCTTTCTTATCCCAATCGCGGATGCAAAGCCGGTCGACGATTTTTCCAAACAGGTTGAGAAAATCCGGGCCGTCAGTCAGTGGAGAATCATTTTCACCTACGCACGTAATTACACTTCAAACTTCGACGGCGGCAACATCGGCGGTTCCGACTTCGAACGGATCAATTCCTCCGGTGCGGCTTCTTTCGGCAGGGAGATGCCGGAAGATGAGGATGAGTATTACGACGAATACGATGATGAAGAGGAAGACGATTATTATCCGGAGGAGGATGCCGACGATGAAGAAGACTACGAGGACGACTCGATCCTGATCCTCTATGCCAACGGCGGTGCCGCGGAATACGATCTTGAAATCTACCACTCGGCCAAGCTCAACGATTATTACATTGTTGACAGCGAATCGGGTGAAGGGTTTGCGGACATCGGCGCCGGCAGTATATTGGAGTTCGATTTCGACGACCGCAGCTATTCATTCATGATCCTTCCCGGCGGCGGAGAAGGCGTCCCCTCCAAATCCTACCGTCTGAGCAATATCACTGAAACACTCATCAAGGAGATGGATGAGGCGGGCCGCCCGGTGATGTTCCCTGATAAGCTCAAAGCGATGTTTCCCGATAAGATGCGATGGAATGATTTCAGCTCCAGTTATGCGGTTTCCGTATCCCGCATGGCGATTCCCGCTTCGGGCTTGACGCTTAAAGGCAAAATGGTCAGCGAGGACGGCGACACCATCACCTGGACTATCGAGCCGGTCGAATCTGCACCGCCGAATCAATAAGCCTCGTGTAGCTGATTTAAGACCACACGGCACTTCGCTTGTGCATGTTTTGATCGAAACGGATCGATTCTATCGTGCTCGTCCACAGTATATAAGGGATTCGTCAACCAGGTCGCCCGCGATGGAACCGATGGCTGTAAGATCGGTCGACAAGTCCCCTCCGCTGAGCACAATTACAGCATCGAAATCGAACGGCGCATGGGCGGGGCTGATGGCCCTGCCGAAGGCGGCCATCGCCATGCTGGCGACGATGTTGGCCTCGCGGCGGTCGAGACGGGCGTTGGTGACGACGACGGCGAATGTGCAGTTGGCAAAGGCGTCTGGCTTTGGCATTCCGTGTTCACGAAGATAGGCCGACGTATCGACGAATTTGTCCGGATTTCTCGGATCCCTCGCCCCGGCGACGATCCTCCCTTTTTCATCGACGAGATCTCCGAAGGCATTGCTGACGGCGAGCGCGCCGATGACGACGTCGCCGATCCGCGCCGAGGCGGTGCCAACGCCCGAAGGCGTGCAGTGCTCCATGCCGAGCAGCTTGCCGACCGTTGCGCCGGTGCCCACGCCGACCGCACCCGTCGCAACTTCACCATCCGTCGCCGCTTCGCATGCTTGGCGGGCCATCGCCGCGTCGGGGCGCACGTCGGCCCTGCCGTAAGCTAGATCGAAGAGGGACAGCGTCGGCACAAGCGGCACGCGCGCCACGCCGGCGTCAAAACCGACATCATGCTCCTCCAACCAGGACAGCACTCCCCCCGCGGCGTCCAGCCCGAAGGCCGAGCCGCCGGTCAGCAACACGGCGTGGATCTCACGCGTGATGCCGTCGATGCGCAGCAGATCGAGCTCGCGCGTCGCCGGAGCCGTGCCGCAAACAGCGATTCCACCCATCGTCCCCGGCGGCGCCAGGACAACCGTGCAGCCGGTGCGCGCCTTGGAGTCCTGAGCGTGCCCTACCCTGATTCCGGGAACATCAGTTATAGATCCTGCCATCGCAATCCGCCTGTGAGTAGAATTTAACGGGAACGATTCTACGTTCGACGCTGGTCCCCGGCAAGCATCGTGCAAGCGCTGGCTCGCAAGCCGTCATGGGGCTATCCTTATTCGGGAGGTGCAGAGAATGGACGAATTCATGAAGGCGGCGATTGAAGAGGCGCGTCAGGGACTGGCCGAGGGCGGCATTCCGATCGGCTCGGTGCTGGTAAAGGACGGCCGCATCATCGGCCGCGGCCACAACCGGCGGGTGCAACACGACGACCCGACGGCCCACGCGGAGATCGACTGCCTGCGCAACGCCGGGCGGGTAGGCAGCTATGCGGGCACCACGCTCTACTCCACTCTGATGCCCTGCTACTACTGCTCGGGCGCGGTGGTGCAGTTCGGGATCACGAAGGTGCTCGTCGTCGAATCGGAAACATTCCCGGGCGGGCGCGAATTCATGGAAGCGCACGGGGTAGAGGTGGTCGACCTCGACCTCGACGAGTGTAAGGGGCTGATGAAGGAGTTCATCGCCGCCAATCCCAAGCTCTGGAACGAGGACATCGGAGAGCTGTAGAGCGGGTCTTCCCCTTGATCATTGAAAAAGACTCCGAGGTGTTGAAACCTTGGGAGTCTTTAGCCAATCCGGATTTCCAACGCTTACGGATTCTGAGGCCCGTACTTGCCGAATCCAGCGCTGTAGGGGCTCTTGTACTGCTGCCCGTGCAGGCCTGCGCATGGATCGTTTTCAACCTGGAGGATGATGGCGAATTGGTCCCAGATATCTGCGCCGATTTCCACACCATCGGCTGCATGCCATATGCCATCTACTTTATTCGCATCCGCAGGCACAGCCACTATCTTGCAGAAGTAATTCCAGTCGCATGTCTTGTCGCCTGATTCGTACGTTCCCCACTGGTGGTTCGTTTCCCAAGCACCCGAGCCGATGTAGCTGTTGTAGCCGTTATGGCGGTCGAGCGCACCGTCGTCGTCGCAGTCCTTGTTGCTCAGCCAGGCGTCGTTCCACTTCATTACGAGTTTGACATCTCTATATGGCCAGTACCAAGTGACAATGACACCAGGATTTTCAGCAAGATAAGTTTCATCATCTCCCGTGTAATGTGGGTAACCGTTGCCTCCCAAGTAGACGTTGGCGTAGGACCCTTTGAAAAGATGCGCCTGGTAGTTGTATCCGTAAGGATCAAATCCCGTCTTCAAAGGCTGGCCTTCGAGGTAGTGACCGGCAGAATATTCAAGGATACCATCTTGAATGTGCGTGCAGTCTGCCTTGCTCCCGCCTTTCTTATCGGCCGATACCGGCAAAGCAATCATTACAGCCGCCAGCATCAAGACCGAAACGCAGATGATACCTTTTCGCATAACAAGACTCCTTTCCCAACCTTTCAGGTTATGGAATTAAGCGGAAATTTAAGAGTGATACGAACTCTGGAAACTGTCGATTGCTCCTAGGCAGGGAGGCATTACCTCCTTTTCTCGGGCACCAACAGTATTCTTGGAATTTCGAAAATGCGAGGTAGCCGCCGCCGGATTCCGCTCAGGAACTTATTGTGACGAGTACCAGAGTAAAATGCCGGCGGCAGCAAGCGTCCTCGCAAACCTTTAATTCGTTATCAGGACCAACGTGTAAATAGATACTTATGCATTAAGGTGGAATTGTCAAGTAATCACGCCGATTCAAACCTATCATTAGCTTCATTTTTACGAGCAAACACTGGAAATTCTTGAAGTCTATCAACGGAAAGGAGAGAACCCTGCATGTCGAGATTGAAACATCCATTACCACGACTGCAATCAGGTTCTGTCACACTCAGTTCATTTTAAAAGATGCTCGTTGCCAATCTTGACGTTCGCGAGGCCGGCGGCGCGGGCAGCCGCCAGGCAACGCATTGCCTGATCGCGCGAGGTGGTGGGCAGGTCGGACATCGCGAACTGCGGTGCGAACGCCAGCAGCGCGTACGGAATATCGGGAGAATGCTCCGCGAGGAATGCAGCGATTCGAGTTACCTCTTCCTCATCGACATAGCCCGGCACAAGCAGAGTGCTGGCGACAAACAACGGCGGTTCCGGCCGCTCCTGGATGTATTCGGCAATAACACCGACGTTACTTAGCGTCCGGCGGTTGCCGGCGCCGGTAAGAGCGTGGTGAAGGTCCTCGTTCCAGGCTTTGATGTCAAACTTGATGCAGCCGCCCGACTCAAGAGATATGTTAATCATCGCTCGCAGCAGGTCCGGCGACATGGCTCCGTTGGTTTCCCAGCAAACGCGCAGAATTTCATCACCGCGGCGTCTGCGAGCCTCCCGTGCCGCAGCCAGGGCGTGGTGGATCTGCGGAGAGGGATCACCGCCGAAATAACAAATGCAGGAGACTTCATCAGTGACGGCTTCGGCCAGCTTCGTCGCTGTGACAGGTTGCCTATGCGTTGCTTCGCGGCACTGCCAATTCTGACAGAAGAGGCAGTCGAAGGTGCAACCGTAGTAAAACACCGCAAGGTTGAAGAAGCCGAACTCAGGCCCTTCGATGTGCGAATAGCGCGGATAGCCCGCCCTGCCTCCCGCCGGGCAGACCCAGTCGGCGACGCAATTGGTCGGCAGAGGGTCGGCGTACCAGTGGGCGACACCGTCGCGTGCGTTGCCGCCGCTCACCTTGCCTTCCACAGCATGCCTGACGCCGCAGTAGCCCCTACCGCCGTCGGGAATTACGCACTCGTTGGCACAGCGGCTGCAGCTTCTACCCTCACCACGCGGCACCGATACCGGCAGCGGGAATTTCGACCTAAGGCGTCGATGAACCTGCACCGCAACATCGGTGCAGCCGGCCTTCCCCGCGCGCAGGCAGTCAACGCATAAACCCAGCGATCCGGCAACTGGCCGGCTCTCGCTGCCGCAACCCTCGCAAGGCATTTCCAGTATCCCGGTGGTATTTGCTATAAATATTATATTTACCGATGCGCTACACGCAAAGATCTATCCGGCCTGTCCTGTCCGCCCTCTGTGGATTAAGATAACCCCGGGAGGGATAACTGATGCACGGCGAAGCTGAAGCGGTAGACAGGCCCAAGCCACTTTGGATGTCGTTACCGCGCCTGACATCGGCCTTCCTGCAATCCGCATTCGTGATTATTGCGCTGCCCGTGATCGTCCTGGCTTATGCCCCCGAAGACCAGAAGGGGCTGCAGCTCGGCCTGCTGAGCGCGCTGTCCGTTATCCTTACTGTTGTGGTTCTGCTGGGCACGGCGATCGCCAGCGACAGCCTTCCCGGTAGCCGCAGGAGAAGGAAGCCTTTCGTCATCTTCGGCCACTTGTTGGTATTGTTCGCAGCTGTTGTTATTTCTTTGGGCCACAGCTATCCAGCGCTGATTACAGCCATAATGCTGATGGTCGCGTCGCGCAGCGCGATCGACGCGGCCCATTTACCCTTGATCAACGATCTTATCCCTAAGGCGGAGCGCGGTCGCTTTTCGGCGCCGGTGGGTTTCATGCAGGTCGCCGGAGCGGCGGGCGGAGCGGTACTGGCGGGTTATCTGGCGCAGGAAGCGGAGAAAACAAATCACGTTCTGTCGTTTCTTCCACCCTTGGCTCTTTGGGCGCTGACTCTCGCTCTCGCGGCCGGAGCCGTCTTCGCGATTCGCGTTATCGAACCTCCCAGCGAGGCGAATCCGTCCGGACTGGCGGCTCTATTGCGCAACCGCGCCGGGAGCAGGGAGCGAGCCTACTACCGCTTCATGATCGCACGCACCATCTACCTGATCGGTATCTTCGCTGTCCTGCTGTTCTTCGTTTACCTGGTCAAGGACGTCTTCAAGGCGGAAGACTACAAGCTGATGTCGGGGATCTATTACGCCTTCGCAGCTCTCGGGGCGGCGCTCTTCACCATCCCTGCAGGGTGGCTCTCAGACCGTTTCGGCTGCCTTCCGGTGATTTATGGCTGCGGGATTGCCCAGGCTGTCTCATGCGTGATTGTTTTCTTCTTCGGCTATCTGCATCCGCTGTTCGCTGCGACGGGAGCGCTGCTCTTCGGAGCGGCGTTCGGAGCGATGTTCGCCTCCTCCCTCGCCCTCAGCACCAAGATCATCCCCCGCGCCGGCGACGCGGCCAAATACATGGCCCTGCTGATCGTCAGCACGTATGCCGCGCAATTACTCGGTTCTCTGAGCGCGGGTCCGGCACTAGATTATTTCAACAGGCTCAGCCCGGGCGGAGGCTACACCGCGTTATTCTTCCTGGCCGTGGTGTGTTTCCTCGGAGGGGCGGCGATTCTATTCAGGATTGAGGAACCTGCGGCTGGAGGCAGCAAAAAATCCTGAACGCCGGGCTCAGATCAGCGAATCCTCCATCCAGCCCAGCTTGACGATATCGATGCGCTCGGGATCAGCGATACCGATACCGTGCCGCGTTTCCGCATAGCCGACGTGCTTGGACGATGTCTGACCCTTCTGCTCCTCGCCGAATTTCGAGATCTGCATCTCTCTGATCAGCCTAACGCCAACCGAATCGACCGCCACCGGATCGGTGCTGACGATCAATCCCTTGTAAGGCCAGACATGTTTCGGGCTGAAGCTGTGCGGTCCGAGGCCCCAATACTGGGGAGTCAACGCCACGAGGACATTCAAACGGGTTTTCCCGGCTGCCTGTGGTAACTTCCACACGCGGCCGAGATCGGCACAGGAATCGCCATGGATGGTGAACGGCTGCTCGAGGAACATGATGTAGTTCTTTATGCAGCCGCCGATACCGGACCAGTGGTGGATGCGAACGGGCCGTGTGTTGATAAGGGCGGTGGCCTTCTGAAAGACCGGGTCGGTCCGGATGCTGCGGTCGTTGATCGCGATGTTCGACTCGGCGATACCGATCTCCATCGCCCGTTTCTTGATCGACTGCTCCAGGGCTTTCGGCGTGTGCAGATAGTTCCAGATGTTGGTCTTGATACCCAAGACGTCGGTCGGCTTGAGGATGCTCCGCCATGCTTCGGCTGCGCTTGCTGCGCCGAAGAGCTCGACGACTGCATCGTCGAGCATCCCGGTGACAATATCCGCGCTGGTGTTTCCGGAATCATCAACCACTTCCGGGTGGCGGATCAACACGACTTTGGCCCTGCCGTTGACCCGACCGACGGCGGCGTGCGCACCCACTGCTTTCAAGCCAAGAGCTACCCCGAGAGCGCCGAAAGTTGTGCCGCGAA
>Ga0114922_10007394_pt1 | contig 10058 bp, 8 predicted proteins | sample AartaG_FD_100975 | JGI IMG/M metagenome (GOLD analysis project Ga0114922, IMG submission 100975) | Deep subsurface microbial communities from Aarhus Bay to uncover new lineages of life (NeLLi) - Aarhus_00045 metaG | ecosystem: Environmental > Aquatic > Marine > Oceanic > Sediment | place: Aarhus...
AAGACGAAGATCGAGGTGCAGCATGACCTCTCCCCGCGCGAGATCGAGATGGTAAAGGCAGGTGGATTGCTCTCCTTTACGGCGATGAAAAAGCGCTAACACGGGACTACAATCAATAGGCAGTGGGATTATACGCGCCGCCGACACAGGGCGGCGCATCTTTTTGTTTGTCGGCCTTGACAACGATTCCGCAATGAGGTACGATTCTCCTCCACATAGTGAGATCGTGAGTCTCACAATGCGAGAGAACCGATCGGATATGAGTACACTGACGACCCTCGAGAAGTGCGTGAACATCCTAAGTCTGTTCGCTCCAGCGACCCCAACACTGAACGTCTACGACATCGCCGAGCGGCTCGACCTCCCCAAAAGCACCGTCTACCGCTACCTCTCCGCTCTGAAACACCACGAGCTTCTCGAAGAAGACACCACACCTGGCTATTACCGGCTCGGAGGCAAGGTCATCGAGTTGGCCCGTAGCGCGCTCGTCGCCAGCCTTGAGGATATCGCGCGCCCATTCATGGAACGCCTGTCGCGACAGACCGGAGAAACGATCGTGCTTGCCGGTTTGCGACACCACGAGGGAGTGTGCCTGGAAAAGGTGGAGGGTCGGCACGCGCTCCGGGTCACTCATGAACGCGGCGCGACCTTCCCGCTACACGCCGGCGCTACCGGCAAGGTCCTGATGGCACATCTCGGTCAGGTTGAGCAGAAGGCAATCATCGACGACGTCGGCCTACCGCGATTCTCCGAAACAACAATCACAGATAAACAGCAACTGGAATCGAGACTGAATCAGATCAAGGAACAGGGTTTTGCAGAAAGCGATGGGGAGACCATCGTCGGTTCGTACAGTGTTGCCGCACCAATCTTCGGTCGAACAGGTCGAATCGTCGCTTCACTGAGCGTGTCCGCGCCACGACAACGGATAGACAAAACGACCCGGGAGACAATGATAGTGCTGATCGTTGACGCAGCGCACGAGATTACAGGCAGAGTTGCTGCGGACACCGCAGCGTGAAACCCACACCACAAGGAGGATGATGTCAGTGATGGGCAACGAAGGTTCCCTCGCCCCAGAGAGTGGTGCTTCGATCACAATCACCGACGGGAAACTGAACGTCCCGGACCACCCCGTCGTCCCTTACATCCGTGGAGACGGTATTGGGATGGACGTTACACCTGTGATGATCGAGGTGGTCAATGCGGCAGTGGAGAAGGCCTACTCCGGCAAGCGAAAGATCGAATGGCTGAAGGTCTACGCAGGCGACGAGGCGATCGATAAATTCCACCCCGAACTCACAGAGGAGCAACTCAAGGCCATCCCTCCCGACGAACGGCAGAAGCTCTACCTGCCGGAGGAGACAATTGAGACGATCAAGAAGCATATGGTCGCAATCAAGGGCCCGTTGACCACCCCGGTTGGAGGCGGGATCCGCAGCCTCAACGTCACGCTGCGCAAAGTGCTCGACCTGTATGCCTGCGTCAGGCCGGTCCAGCACATCGGAACCCCGGCTCCGGTCAAGCGGCCGCAAGACGTCGATATCGTTTTCTTCCGCGAGAACACCGAGGACGTCTACGCGGGAATCGAGTGGCGCGCGGGCACGTCGGAGGCCGACAAGGTGATCGCCTGGCTCCGCGACGAGATGGGCGTTGACAAGATCCGTTTTCCCACCATGTGCGGAATCGGCGTCAAGCCGATCAGCGAGGAAGGAACCAAGCGGCTAGTCAAAGCGGCCATCGAGTACGCCATTCAAAACAGCTGTCTGTCGGTGACGCTGGTGCACAAAGGGAACATCATGAAATTCACCGAGGGGGCGTTCCGCGACTGGGGTTACGAGGTCGCCAGGCAGTACCCGCAGTTCGTCACCGAGGACGAAGTCACCAAGGAGCACGGCGGCAGGGTTCCCGAAGGCAAGATAGTCATCAAGGATCGCATTGCTGATCAGTTCTTCCAACAGATGTTGTTGCGGCCGACCGAGTATTCAGTGGTTGCCACGATGAACCTAAACGGCGATTACGTCTCGGATGCCGCCGCTGCTCAGGTTGGCGGGCTCGGCGTCGCCCCTGGCGCCAACATCAACTACACTACCGGTTGCGCCATCTTTGAGGCCACTCACGGCACCGCGCCCAAACATGCCGGCAAGGACAAAGTCAACCCCGGAAGCATCATCCTATCCGCTGTAGAGATGCTCCGGTATCTGGGTTGGCGTGAGGCGGCAGAGTCGATTCCAAATGGAATCAAGGCCGCGATTGCCTCAAAGCACGTGACCTACGACCTTGAACGCCAAATGGAAGGGGCAACGTTGGTGTCGTGCTCCCAGTTCGGCAAAGAGATCATCAACAACCTGTGAAGAGGGTGAATGACTGATGGCACAGAAAGGAATACGCGAGTACACTGCGAAACGCCTTATCGCAAAGGCGGTGCCGGATTACTCGGACGGGAAGCTCCGTCTCGACGATCGCTTGGCTCTGGTGTCACCGGAAACCGACCTGGCAACACTGCCAGAAAAGGAACCCTGGCTCAGAAACGAACGCCTCGTCATCAAGCCAGATCAACTGTTCGGAAAGCGTGGGAAGAACAACCTCCTGTTGGTCGACGTGTCCTACGACGAAGCCAAAGCGTGGATCGCCGAACGGATAAACAAACAGGTGACGATTGAACAGACAACCGGGGAGACCACGGGAACCCTCACGCACTTCCTCATTGAGCCGTTCATCCCGCACGAGGAGGAATACTACCTCGCCTTCACATCAGAGCGGGACAAGGACGTCATCCACTTCTCTCTCCATGGCGGTGTCGACATCGAGGAGGTTTGGGATTCCGTAATCACGGTCGAGGTACCGATTACTGCGGATCCCTCCAAGATCGATATCACCTCCCACCTTCCGGTTATTCCCAACAAGGAAGCCGTTGCGCAGTTCATCAGGGTTCTTTTAGCGATCTACTCCGATTACCACTTTACGTATCTGGAGTTCAATCCGATCACCTTTTCCGGGGATACGCTTGTCCCGCTGGACACGGTCGCCAAGCTGGACGATACGGCGTCGTTCCAATGCGCGGAGAAGTGGGGGACGATCGAATTTCCGAAGGCGTTTGGGAGCACCGCCACCAAGGAAGAAGCCTACGTGGCCTCTCTCGATGAGAAGACCGGCGCGTCGTTGAAACTGACCCTGCTCAATCCGAAGGGGCGCGTGTGGACGTTGGTCGCCGGCGGCGGCGCAAGCGTCATCTACGCCGACACGGTGGGCGACCTCGGCTACGCCGAGGAACTCGCCAATTACGGCGAATACAGCGGGAACCCAACGACCGAACTGACCTACGAGTACACCAAGACACTGCTCGATTTGATGACGCGTGAGAAGGACCCGCAAGGCCGACCGAAGTATCTGTTGATCGGTGGGGGAATTGCCAACTTCACCGACGTCGCAAAGACGTTCACCGGGATCATTCAGGCCCTGGAACAGTACAGGGACAAGCTGCAGGAGAACAAGGTGAAGATCTACGTACGCCGCGGCGGCCCCAACTACAAGGAAGGTCTGGACAACATGCGACACCTAGGAGAACGCATCGGTGTACCGCTTGAAGTATACGGACCGGAGACCCACATGACGCGCATCGTCTCGATGGCGTTGGAGGAGGCGACTCGATGAACAACTACGAACTGTTCACCAAGGACACCAAGGCGTTCGTGTACGGTGCACAGACCCGCGCCGTACAACGGATGCTCGACTTCGACTACCTCTGTCGCAAGGCCACACCCAGCGTGGTGGCGATGATTACCCCGGAGAGGGGTGGCTTCGAGACGTTCTTCTGGGGAACCAAGGAGATCCGTATTCCGCGACTGACGAGCATCGCCGAGGCTACGAAGCAGTTTCCGCGAGCCGACGTGATGGTCAACTTCGCCTCGCAGCGCTCCGCCTACAACGTCACGATGGAGGCGCTTGCTACCGAGACGATCCGCACCATCGCCGTCATCGCCGAGGGAATTCCGGAGCGGCAAGCACGCACGATGACCGCAACGGCCAAGGCAAAGGGCAAGTGGATCATCGGTCCGGCAACGGTCGGCGGGGTCAAGGCCGGTGCATTCAAGATCGGCAATGCCGCCGGAACGATGGACAACATCAAGGAGGCCAAACTCTTCCGACCCGGGTCCGTCGGGTTCGTGTCGGTCTCCGGTGGCCTCTCCAACGAAGGCTACAACATCCTTGCCAGAAACACTGATGGGTTAAACGAAGGAATCGCCATCGGCGGGGACGCCTACCCCGGTTCGACCCTGCTCGACCACTTGTTACGCTACGAGGCAAATCCCGACATCAAGCTGCTCGTCTGCTTGGGAGAGCTGGGCGGTACCGCGGAGTACGAGATCGCCGACGCGGTAAAAGACGGACGGATAAAAAAACCGCTCGTGATATGGGTGACCGGAACCTGTGCCAAGCTGCTACCTGGACAGGTACAGTTCGGCCACGCCGGCGCCAAGGCCGACAGCTCGGCGGAGACCGCGGACGCCAAGAACGTGGCGCTACGCGAGGCCGGCGTGATCGTTCCCACCTCGTTCGACGATTATCACGAAAAGATCCGAGAGACCTACGAGAGGCTCGTCTCCGACGGAACGATCGCCCCCGCCGAGGAGTTCACCCCGCCAAACATCCCGATGGACTACGCTCAGGCAAAGGCGGAAGGAAGGGTCAGAAAACCGACCAACTTCATCTCGACGATCTGCGACGAACGCGGCGACGTGCACGACTACTGCGGCGTGCCGATCGACGAGGTCATCGAGAAGAAATACGGGATCGGCGGCGTGATCGGGCTTCTGTGGTTCAAGAAGGAGATTCCGTCCCACGCGCGGGAGTTCATGGAGATGGTCATTCAGATCATCGCCGATCACGGCCCCGCCGTCTCCGGTGCACACAACACCATCGTCACCGCGAGAGCCGGCAAGGATCTGATCAGCTCACTCGTGAGCGGGCTATTAACGATCGGCCCACGCTTCGGCGGAGCCGTCAACGGTGCAGCGGAGCACTTCCTCTACGGACTGCGTAACGAGCTGCCACCGCGGGAATTCGTTGCCCACATGAAGTCAAAGAACGTGCGCGTCCAGGGGATCGGCCATCGTCTCCACTCTGTGGAGAACCCCGACGCCCGCGTCGAGCTGATGAAAAACTACGCCAAGACACACTTCAAGGACACGCCGGTTCTGAATTACGCGCTTTCCGTCGAGACGGTGACCACCCAGAAGAAGAACAACCTGATCCTAAACGTCGACGGCTGCATCGGTGTGCTGTTGGTCGACCTGTTGAAGGAACTCAAATTCTCCGACGCGGAGATCGACGAGATGATCGCCGCCGGATTGTTTAACGCCCTATTCGTGCTCGGCCGATCGATCGGCCTGATGGGACATTACCTCGATCAAAAGCGGCTCAAGACCGGGCTGTACCGCCACCCATTGGACGACATCCTCTACGACGTACCGGACGCACCAGAACAACTCGGTTAGCCCGATCTACCGGCAGGCCGTGATCGTTTGCGACCACGGCCTGCCATTTTTCACTCATTAAGCCTTATTCCTTGGGCTGGTTCAAAAGCAACCAAAACTACAAACTTGAAAGCAACAACGAGGTGCTAACTCATTTGTCTTGATGAGCGGTTACTTGTTTGACGCCGGCTCGACAGGTAGGATTCCTGGAAGACCGGAGGGAGAGAATATGGCCGAAGAAAACGGAACGTTGATGCGGGTGTCTGATCTCAAGAAGAACTACGGCGAGGTCCACGCCGTCGATGAAATTTCCTTCACGGTTCCGCGGGCGAGTGTGTTCACCATCCTTGGTCCAAACGGCGCCGGCAAGACAACCACCCTGGAGATCCTCGAGGGGATCCGCGAACCAGACTCCGGCGAGATCGAGGTGTTCGGGGTGCGCCTGCGGCGCGTCGATCGCGCCACCAAGGAGCGGATGGGCGTGCTCCTCCAAGACGGCAATTTTGAGCCGTACTTGAGAGTCAAAGAAGTGGTGCAGCTATTTGCGGCCTTCTTTCCCAAGGCGTTGCCGATCGACGATGTCCTTTCCAGAGTCGCGCTCAAGGACAAAGCCAACGCGATGATCAAGACCCTCTCCGGCGGTCAGAAGCAGCGCCTGGCCGTCGGCGTCGCTCTGGTCAATGACCCTGAATTGATCTTCCTCGACGAGCCGACCACCGGTCTTGATCCCCAGGCTCGCCGCAACATGTGGACGATCGTCACCGATCTTAAAGGACAGGGCAAGACGATCATCCTCACCACCCATTATATGGAGGAGGCCGAGGCTCTGTCGGATTACGTGTGCATCATGGATTATGGGGTGATCATTGCGGAAGGGTCGCCGCGGCAACTCGCCGCTGGACTGGGTCAGGAGACCATCATCGAGTTCTCTGCCCCCGCACTTCAAGAAGAGCACGTCAATCAGCTTGAGGGCTACGGAGTGGCGGCACGGACCGACGGTGAGATCGTCACCCTGGAGACCGAAGACCTCGTTCGAACAATGGAGGAGCTTCTTTCTTGGTCCCGGGAACAGAAGGTGCCGCTTAAGAACATGGCCGTCCGCCAGCCCAACCTGGAGGACGTCTTCCTGTCGCTCACCGGAAGGAGACTGCGGGAGTGACCGGCATCCTCCTTGTCGCAAGGACGCATCTGTTCACTGCGTTCCGCGAACGAATCACGCTGTTCTGGGTTCTCATCTTCCCCATCTTCATCTTCACGATCCTCGCGCTGATCTTCGGTCGCATCGGCCAAGAAGGAGAGATCAACTTCTCAGTTGGCCTGGTCAACTTCGACACCGAGGCAACGGCGGCGTGGGAGTTCGGCACGATGATAGAGGAGCTGTTCGAGGAGCTGGGCGCTCCACAAATTGAAGGAAAAGAGCCGCTGTTCACGCTGTCCCAGCCGGAAGGCGGAGAGGATCCGGAGGCGTTCGTTGCCCGTGAACAGGAGGCGCTTCGACGCGGACAACGTGCGGCGGTGATCGTGATCCCGGAGGGCTTCAGCCGACGGATCGAACAACGGTTCGCGCCGGCGGTAGTCTCCACGGATTCCCCTTCCTCCACGAGCGAAGCCCTGACCATCCACTACAGCGAGGGGAATCCGTCCTCGGAGATCGCGACAGGGATCATTGAACAGATCCTTGCCGGCGTCGATCGCGAGATCCTCAAGCGAACCGGGCGCTTCGACGAGGAGGCGGCCGTGCCGACTGAAACGGTGTGGGTCGGAGAAGCCTCGGAGATCCGCTACGTGGATTTCCTCCTTCCCGGCATTATCCTGATGGCATTCTTCACCAGCTGTCTGTTCGGGATTCCTGCCACTATCTTGTTTTCCCGTGATCAGAAGGTCCTGCGACGCTACTGGGTCACTCCCCTGTCCGTACCCCGCTACTTGGCCGGCCTCTCCATCGGGCACATCGTCGTGGGACTCATTCAGTGCGTCCTGTTGATCCTGCTCGGCAAGTACGGATTCGGTGCGTCGGTCTCCTTCGTCGCTCTCCAGCCGGTGGCTTTCCTCCTGCTGGCGCAGATCACGTTTATGGCGTTCGGCTTCTTGATTGCCTCAATCGCCAAGACCGCCAACTCCGGAATGGCGATCGCCAACGTCATCAACATGCCGATGATGTTTCTGAGCGGCCTGTTCTTTCCCGTGGCCGGACTCCCCCTCTTCCTCAAGGCGATCGTCTACGCTAACCCAGTCAGCTATCTGGCAGAAGGCGTGCGGACGAGCCTGGGCATCGAGGCAGGGATCTTCTCCACCCCACTTGTCGTTGGAATCCCACTTGCCTGGATCGCCCTGTCGATCGGGGTGGCCTCACGGAAGCTTCGTTGGGACGTGGAACGATGAACGCCTTTCGAGCGTTGCTCGGCACTGAATTGAGGGCCTTTGTGCGGGACAAGACCACCCTGTTCTTCACCTTCCTGTTCCCGTTGATCTTCATCCTCATCTTCGGATTCATCATGGGCGGCACGGGCGAGGAGGAACAGGCGAGCCTGGGAGTGATCATCGCCCCCGATGCAAACGCCACGGCGTTGGAGGCGGTGTTGACCGAGACAGGTCTAGAAGAGATCACGCGTTTTGAGACGGCCGAAGCGCTCGAACAGGCGATCGCGAAACGCCGGATTGACTTCGGCCTGATCTGGGACGGCGCACGGCTGAAATTCATCTACGATCCGAGCAGAGTGCAGGAGAACTACGCGTTCGAACAGATCGCCCAGGGCATATCGGCCGACTTCAACCTGCGCCATCAGGGGCTGTCACCGATCCTGGATGTGGCGATGATCCACGTCGGCACAGAGGCGGCAACGGATTGGTTCAACGTGATGGTCCCCGGAATTATCGCCTTCTCCATCCTCTCCGCGGGGTTGTTCGCCGTCTCCGGGCACATCACCGCGATGAAGGAACGTAAGATCCTCGACCGGATGGTCGTGACCCCGATGCCGCCGCTGGCGCTGCTTTCCGCCGTGATCACCATCCGCTTGGCCGTCGTCTACATTTCGACGCTGGTTACCCTGTTTGTCAGCATCGCGATCTTCAGGCTCACGTTCTCCGTCGATTGGTTCCGCTACACGGTCTTCGTCGCCTGCGCCACGCTGGGGATGATGGGATTTGGCACGCTGATCGCCATGGTCGTGCGGCGCCCCTCCAGCGCAGCCAACATCGCCAGCGCCCTATCGATGGTGATGTTGTTCCTGTCCGGAATCTACTTCCCGATCGAATTCATGCCGGGATTCCTGCGCACGGTCAGCAGGGCCCTGCCCCTCACCTACATGGCCGAGGCGATGCGCTTTGCAACAGGCGTTTCCGATATGTCAGTCTTGCGCTTCTGGGCGATCACGCTGTCGCTTGTTGGGATCGCCATCGTTCTGCTCCCCTTCCTCGCCCGCTACGTCGTCAGCGCCGACCGCCGCTAAGGGGGAATCACCCTCACTGTGCAGTGAACAGGTGGATCCCGCTCAACGTGAGCGCAAGCACAACGACCCCAGCAATCAGTACCCCCACGGTGATCAACGGAAAGGCCCGTCTTGAAGGGATCCCGAACAGAAACGCGGCAATCGCGCCGGTCCACGCCCCTGTCGCAGGCAAAGGAATTGCCACAAGGAGAATCAGACCGACCGCGCCGTAACGTTCGATGAGCCGACCCTTTCGCCGCGTGCGCGTGAAAACCCAATCGAGGGGGCGTTCCAACAAAGACCAGCGGCGGAGAAACCGCTCCCCCCAACCCAAACCAAGCAGAATCGGAAGCACGGGCAGGAGGTTTCCCGCGATCGCGAGAAAGAACGCCGCCGCGGGTGAAATCCCGTAAGAAATCGCAAGCGGCAGTCCACCGCGAAGCTCGGCAATCGGTGCCGCCGACACAGCAAGAACGGTAGCAACGTGTATCGCGGACATAGACCTTCAGTGTAGCCTGTTGCAGGCCGCCATGGTAGTCTGCTCTCCCTTTTCCTATAATCCAGGGCAAAGGAGGTGGGGACCGATGAGACTCTACAACACCCTCACACGCCGGGAAGATCCATTCGAGCCACAAGATGGTAAGACCGTGAGGATGTACGTCTGCGGCCCCACCGTCTATGACCATCTACACATTGGGAATCTGCGGCCGATCATCGTCTTCGACGCGTTGCGTAAGTACATGGAAAGCTTCAAGGACTGGGAAGTCCTCTTTGTCGAGAACATCACCGATGTCGACGACAAGCTGATCAATCGTTCGAACGAAACAGGCGAGTCGGTTGAGACAATCGCGCAGCGCTACACGAAGGCCTACTTCGACTTGTTGGATCAGCTCGGAGTCAAAGAGCCCACAGAGAGCCCGCGTGCCACCGAGCATATCCAGGGGATGATCGATCTGATTCAGACTCTGGTCGATAAAGGCTACGCCTACCAGCGTGACGGGGACGTGTACTACCGGGTCTCCGCATTCAACGACTACGGAAAGCTCTCCGGCCGGCGCACTGAAGAACTCCAGGTCGGCGCGCGCATCGCCGCCTCGGACAGCAAGGAGGACCCGCTCGACTTCACGCTGTGGAAGGCCGCCAAACCCGGCGA
>Ga0114922_10007396_pt1 | contig 10055 bp, 7 predicted proteins | sample AartaG_FD_100975 | JGI IMG/M metagenome (GOLD analysis project Ga0114922, IMG submission 100975) | Deep subsurface microbial communities from Aarhus Bay to uncover new lineages of life (NeLLi) - Aarhus_00045 metaG | ecosystem: Environmental > Aquatic > Marine > Oceanic > Sediment | place: Aarhus...
ACAACAACCCCTGCGATTGTCAACCATCTTTTACGCCAGATCAAAGACAATCCCAACCAAATGATTATCAAACTGGCTCCCCACCCCAGCCAAGGACCCCGGCTGCCAGTGAAGTACAATGCAATGATCTGCAAAGTTGCAATAAATACATAACATGTGGCTCGCGCAAAACTGGGACCCAAAGAACCTCTTTCCGTAAGCAGTGATTCGAATGATTCAACGATTCGCATCACAGTGAGAGGAAACACCATAATAAGATACGCGGCCACAAAAATCGAATTGCCCATATTGGCCGCAATTCGGGTGGAAACATCGCCCCCCCAGGGAATGGGATCAATGTGGTACTTTTGTAGAACGCCGTACATGCTCACAGGAAGGCTAGCCAAGATCATAGTGCTAATCAGGCGATTGATCTGACCTCTACTGCGAAGGTTTACTACAAGCGCCGCAAATATAACAATGTATGATAAAGTTGTATAAGTTCCTTGCAGGCGTTGGTAAGAGCCCCAAAAACTCACTCTCGGTGTTACGGAGAAAATTGTCGCCATAAGGTACACGACTGTCAATGCAACAACGGGCAAGATCAATGGAACCTTCAAGGCTCGTTTCACACGTGATATCACCGGCTCAGATTGCTTTCCTATAATCCGCCCGCCTTCCAGGATTTTTATCAACCAGGCAGTTATGATTAATAGAGCCAGTGAGCGCAGTAAAGTGATCTTGTCCGGTTCGAAAATCCGACTGGAGTAAACATTAAAGAATACTGGGACCACAATCACCGCAGCTAGCCATGCGGCTTCCATTATCCCTTCGCAATACTTGCTGAGTTTCGTTGACATAGTAATAATGGATTTTGTTTTAGAATAATCCGGAATAATTCATGAAAACAAACATTCGAATGATGTAAGATAATGATCGATAATATTCCAGAATTGAAAGCTACATTATACCCTGTGGGTTTGATTATCTTGGATCATTAACAAAGTAAAGTATTGTGATAATCAAATAAATTCCGTGATAGAAATTCAGACCATTTCCAGGGATAGAATAATAAATGGATGAATCGACTCTGGCGAAAAGTGCCCGAGGATCCGCATACAACCTTACCGCGAATGCAGCAACGATGGTATTGGGTTTCATTCGTTCAGTCCTTCTGATGCGCCTCCTAGATCCAGAATATTTTGGTGTGATTGCACTATCACTATTCTTCACGACTTTAATCTCACCATTCTCTGTGTTTGGCATTGATAACGTTCTGATTCAAAAAAAAGATCCCAGTAAGGTATACTTTTCGACCCATTTTATTTTACGGATGATACTGGGTATTTTGGTTTTGCTTATAGGCATCCTGATTTCACCCCTAATGCTAAGAATATATGAATATCAAAAAATTATTGTTTATATATTCTTGTTTCTCCTATTATTAAAACTCCTCGAAGCTTCATACTCAACGCATAATATCGTTATAAGACGTGAACTTAGGTTCGGTCCGTTAGCCATATTAAATCTTATATCCAGTTTAGCAATGACCATTATTGCCCCCATAATTGCATACTTAGGAGCAGGAATTTGGAGTTTGGTTGCTGAACAAGTAATAGGACCAATAATCCGGTGGATTGGCTTCTGGCTGGTGCTTCATCCATGGCGTCCATCATTGAAATTCAATTTGGATCAAGCGAGATCATTATTACGATTTGGATCAGTGTACATGTCTTCGAATCTTTTGGGGATCTTGCTAGATCGATTCGATGACTTCTGGGTTGGAACATATTTGGGTTCAAGATCATTAGGATATTATTCTCGAGCATACGCCTTAGCACAATATCCAGAACGTATTATTGCAACCCCTATTGTCAATGTTTTTTTTCCAACATATGCGGCGATTCAAAACAATAAAACCGAACTGTCGAAAGCTTTCTTCCGTTCAAGCAGTTTCTTAATCCGGACCGGCTTTCTGTTTGCACTCGTATTGATGATAACAACTCCAGAAATAACATTAATTCTATTCACAGCCACCTGGTTACCTATCGTACCAATCTTCAGGATAATGGTGGTATACATCCTTTTAGACCCATTTTACGTGAACCTGAGTTATCTACTTGCTGGTGTTGGTCAACCCGGCGTGTTAACCCGAACACGGATTATTCAAACAGCATTCTTTATTGTAGCAGTAATCAGTTTTTCTTATTTGTGGGGAGTGAAAGGCGTTGCAGTAGCTGCGAACTTGATGATGTTGATGGGGACAGTTATATTAGTAATAAAAAGCCGCCAATTTGTCTGCTTTTCATTATCGCGTATGCTGCTTTGGCCAATCGTTGCTTTGCTCCTGGCTTCTTTGGCTGGACTTATAGTTATTTATTATAGTGATCATCTAAGCATCTGGTCAAATCTATTCCTGAAAAGCGCTATTGTAACCATTGTGTATTTACTCTCTCTATATATAACAGAACGCGAAATCTTTCACGAATATGGTGTATTAGTAATCCAACCCATGTGGGAAAAAATCATATCTATTAGGGAATAAATAGGTTCTTAGTTACATGGAAAGAAATTTGCGAAATACAACATATACCATCAATTCAGGAAATTGTTGACAATCAGAATATATATTGGATGTGTTGATCAAAGTATATCTGAAATTAAAAGTGATCGATATGATAAAAGTAGGCTTCTTACCGCTTTACAATGCACAAAAACCCAGTAGTCGTTATCGGGTTTTTCAGTTTTTAAAACCTTTGTCTGAAGCTGGAATACAATCCAAAACTCTGGATGCTCCTGAAAGAAATCCATTAAATAGGTTGCTATATTTACCACGCTTGCTTCCAGTTATCAATAATTCCGATATTCTGTTTATACAAAAACGTATGCTTCCTAAAACAATTATGCACACGATAGAAAAAATAAACCCACGAATTATATTCGACTTTGATGATGCAATTTTTTTACACGACCAGATACGCGAACATGTTAACGTGATGCTTAAATCGGTATCAATCGTTATAGCTGGGAATGAATACCTAGCAAATTACGCGCGTAATTACAATCAAAACGTCGTGATTTTACCCACAGTTGTCGACACGAATTATTATTATCCATCCCCTATTAATCGTGATCGAAATAAAAGCGGAATCGTGGTTGGTTGGATTGGAATGGATCCAAGCCGTGGAGACTTGGAGCAGGTAAAAACTGTTTTGAATTGGTTAGGACAAAAATTCAATGATAAGGTTGTCTTCCATATTATCGCAGATCGCCCGCTAGATATTCAATTTGATTTGAGGGTAGAATTTATCCCGTGGAGATTAGAAAGTGCTCGATTCGCACTTCAGAGATTTGATATTGGACTTATGCCGTTGGATGATACTCCATGGAACCGTGGAAAATGTAGGCTAAAACTGATTCAGTATATGGCTGTTGGAGCTGCAACTGTAGCATCTCCAGTAGGAGTAAATAAAGAAATCATAATGGAAGGTCAATCAGGCTATTTAGCTACAACAATTGAAGATTGGAGAGAAAAGCTTGCGCGATTAATTGAGGATTTTGATCTAAGGATACAAATGGGACAACAAGGGCGTAAGCGTGTTGAACAATTATTTTCTGTGAAAGCTATATTACCAAGGTTAATAGAAGTACTTAAACGAGCATCAATCAGCAACATTCATGATGAAAAACAGGGTCGTTTTTTCCGATAACCTCTTCCGTTTTTCCTCCGATCATGTAAAGACCAGTGAGAGTTTCACATTCCAAATGGATGCATTGGTAGTTGGACTTCCCATAATTGCACCCCGATGCTCTGCAATTCCCGAAATAATTGAGTATGTGGTTACCGGTTTATTATCCCCACCACAAAACGAAGTATTATTTGCCAAGACCATTACCACTTTATTGACAGAACACGATTTTATGAAGAATATGGGTATAACTGCTCGTCAAAGGGCAATGCAATTTTATGATTGGAATTCAATTGTTGAAAAATATGAAGGCGTCTTATCAGAGCAATCAATACTTCATAAGATAGGTGCGATGTGAAGGTTTTAATACTAACGATTGAATTCCCTCCTGGACCTGGTGGGATGGGTACGCTCTCGTATCAGATTGCTAACAATCTTTCAAATTCTGGCTGGAATGTTTCAGTAACTACTCCACAGAATTATTCTAATGATCCTGAGATTGAAGCCTTTAATAAGAAACAACCGTATTTAATTCAACGCTTTATTTATATTGGTCCCTTTCTGTTTGAAGCAGTAGACCGCTTTGTAAAGGCATTTTCCCTCATACTCCAACAACGAACAAATATCATCTTGTCCGTAGGCGAACAAGCGACATGGCTTGGCGCAATATTAGCATTTCTGACTTCACAACCATTAATAGCGATTGGTATAGGGACAGAGTTTGTTAGCGGAAATAAATTACGCCATTGGATAACGAGAATGTCTTTTAATCGTGCAAATCATATTATCGCGATTAGCAATTACACACTTCAATTAATGAAGGAATTAAATATAAACTTGATAAATTCGTCTGCTATTCCCTGTGGTGCGGATGACGACATTTTTATTAAGAACCTACCGGTTGAAGAACTCAGAAAGGAACTTCATCTTGAACATTCAAAAGTAATATTAACAGTAGGTAAATTAACAGAAAGAAAAGCACAAGATATAGTAATTCGATCACTGCCGAAGATCAGACAAATTTTCCCGGAAATTAAATATCTTGTCATTGGAATTCCCAAGATGCAAAGCGAATTTGAAAGACTTGCTTATGAATTTGGTGTCTTAGATTCTATCCAGTTTATTGGTCAGGTACCCCAAGAAATTCTCCCACATTTTTATAACCTTGCCGATGTATTGGTTCTTGTGAGCCGCCGCGCATCTACAGGTGATGTTGAAGGATTTGGTATTGTTGTTACTGAAGCCGCGCTATGTGGAACTCCTGCTGTTGTTTCGAATAAATCTGGTCTTGAAGAGACAGTGATTGATTGGACAACTGGACTCATTGTGTCACAAGAAAACCCTGAAGAGACGGCATCAGCAATTATTGAATTGCTTAGCGATGATTCGCTGCGAGATAGAATGGGTGAAGCCGCCTATAAATATGCAATAAAAAATTCGACCTGGAAATTGAGAATTCAAGATTACGATAAAATCCTGAGGCAATGTCTTAAAGAATAGGGCATATGCATTTATTAATTATCAGTCATACAGCCCACTATACGCAGGATGGGAAATATGTAGGTTGGGGTCCAACTGTGAAAGAAATCAGTTGGCTTGCCCGAGCCTTTGATCAAATAACCCACTTGGCATTTCTACACGCTGGTCCAGCGCCAAGGAATTCACTCCCCTATGAAGCGGAGAATATTAAGATCATTACCGTTCCTCCTGCAGGTGGCTTAACATTGAGAGCTAAGATTCGAGTAGTAACTCAAGGTCCAAGATATTTAAAACAAATAATAAATATTCTTCCAAAAGCCGACATCATCCATGTGCGTTGTCCAGGAAGCCTCGGAATGTATGGTATGATCGCAAGTTCTTTTGTAACAAAGAAGCGGAAATGGATCAAATACGCAGGAAATTGGAAGGCGGGATTAAATCAGATGGCCTTGTCTCACATCTTTCAACGCGAATGGCTTCGATTTGGTTTTAGCCAAGCTATTGTTACCGTAAATGGTAGATGGGAGAATCAACCAGTTCACGTTATTCCGTTCTTGAACCCATCAGCAAGTATCAATGAAATAAATTGTGCTGGTGAAATATGTGCAGATAAAAAACTAATCCCCCCTTATCGTATTGTCTTTGTTGGCAACGCGAGTCGTAAAAAGGGATTACACTCCGCATTAAAAATCGTGAAGGAATTAAATTTAAATCATCCTGGTCGATTTATTTTTGATGTTGTAGGAGACGGTCCTGAAAAGTCTTCATTTGAGGAATTTGTAGATAAAAATAAATTAGGCGATATCGTGATTTTTCATGGATGGGTGTCACATTCTCAAGTGTTCGAGATTTTACGACCAGCTCATTTCATTCTTCTTCCGACCACATCAAGTGAAGGTTGGCCAAAAGTACTAAGCGAAGCAATGATGTTCGGTGTTGTACCGTTAGCGAGTGAAATTTCATCAATCCCACAGATATTTGCCAGTGCTGGAACCGGAATAGGAATCCCACCAAATGATATCGATGCATTTATCAAAACTATCCAATATTTAATAACGGACTCCGAGGAATGGATGAGAATGAGTAAAGAAGGAATCAATATCGCCCCACAATTTTCCTATGAGCGTTATCTATTGGCAATTGATGAGATGTTTTGTGATTTCTATGGAAAATCACCTCTTAAACAAGATTTTATTGCAGAAGTTAGAGACGCATTCATCAAAATTCCACACTCAAATTTAGACAAATATTGGTACCATGGATTTGACAGATTGAGCAGCCACTAGGTATTAATTCAATTAATCATGAAAATCGAAATTTCCATGGACAAAATTATTTTAAAATAGCTGACTTGTGAACTCTCTACAGGTTGGAAGATATTTTAAGAGTCAGAAAATGGGAAAACGTGTTGACTGGTTGATAACACAGTTAAAAATAGTCGGTGGAGCGGAAACCTTTGTTCAATACATCGCTCCTTGTCTACGCTTAAAAGGTTGGGATCTAAGATTGATCACAATGATCAGTGGAGGTGCATTAGTTGAAGAATTACGTCAAAAAAATGTGCCGGTATTTGAATTGGATATGGGGAGTAAGGTGGACTTAAGTGCATTATTACGTCTTGTCAGATTATGGAAACAAGATAAGCCAGATATTCTACACACACACTTGTACCATGCGGGTATCACCGGTCGAATTATTGGAAGTTGGTTGAACATAAAGTCTATAGTCGTGCACCAACATGGTCCTGAAGTGGAACGCAACAGATTTCGCAGCTGGCTTGATGCGAGTACATCTACCAAAGTAACCCAATTCATCGCTTCATGTTTTGCCGTATCCCACATCATGCAAAACCGCGAAGGCATTCCCACCCAAAAGATCAAAGTGATCTACAACGGAATAAGAATTCCAAATCGATTTGATACAGCGAAACCGATTGAATGGCAAGAGCCTGAAGGGTCAATAACAATAGCTTGCGTTGGCCGATTTATTCCAGAAAAAGGACAGGAATGCTTATTGGACGCCATGGCAATATTAAAATCGAATGGATACTCACCTCACCTGATCTTTTTTGGTGATGGACCGCTGCTTAATCACATCAAATCCCAATCACAGAAATATGGAATGACTTCACAAATAACTTTTATGGGTGCCAGGCGTGATATCCTTGAGTGGTTGCCGTATTTTGATATTTTTGTCCTCCCATCCACTTGGGAGGGTGTCTCTCTAGCGCTTCTGGAAGCAATGGCTTTCGGGCTGCCTGTCATCGCGACTGCAGTTGGCGGCACACCAGAAGTTGTTATTGATTACGAGAGCGGGATGTTAGTTCCGTCTGGTGATGTTACAGCATTAGCGGACGCGCTGATGATGTTAATTAATAATCCAGATCTTCGATCACAGATCGGAGAAGCTGCTCACCAACGAATATCTCAGGAGTTTACCCTCGATCAATCAGTAAATAAGATATTACATTTGTATGATCAATTATTAATTGAATCGAGGTCCCTGGGGTGAACACAATATCTGTCCTCCACCCAATAACACGCTTGATCATCGGTGGTGCACAAGAAAATACCATGTTCACAGCCGCTCTTCTCGATAAGAATCGATTTCAGGTTGAGATACTTTCCGGACCCCAAACAGGCAGCGAGGGTAGCCTTATAGAAGAAGTGCGCGCATGCGACATTCCTTTGACTATCGTGCCTGAGCTAGTTCGCCAGATCAGTCCCTGGAAAGATTTTCGTGCCTTAACTATGATAACGCGGTCTATGCGCAAAGCCCGCTACATTATCGTCCACACACACAGCTCTAAGGCAGGCATTTTGGGGAGATTCGCCGCTCGCCTGGCAGGCGTTCCGATTATCATCCATACCGTCCACGGTTGGAGCTTCCACGATCACATGTCTCCCCTGATCCGCAGGCTTTACATTCAACTTGAACGGCTGGCGGCTTCGTTCAGCAACGCCATCGTCACAGTATCCAATCGGGATATCGAAGAGGGACTGGCCGCCGGAATAGGCTCCAGGCAACAGTATCATTTAATTCGCAGCGCAATTCCCCTGGATGAATTTGATCCAAATAATTTCGATCGCAATGCGGTACGCGAGGAATTAAGTATTCCAGATGATGCAAAAGTGATCGGGAGCATTGGCAGGTTTTCACCTCAAAAGAACCCCCTGGATTGGATTCGAATCGCAGGTAAGATCAACCATACGGTTGATAACGTACATTTCTTGCTTGTTGGTGATGGTCCCCTCAGATCCGAAGTCGAGATGATGTTGAAATCAGAGGGGCTATGGGAGCATACGACACTCACGGGCTTGAGGCGCGATGTCCCCCGTATGTTTTCTGTTATGGATATTTTTATGCTTACTTCTTTGTGGGAGGGTCTGCCGCGCACCATACCTCAAGCCATGGCAATGGGTATTCCAGTGATCGCAAATCGGGTTGGGGGCATTCCGGAAGTGATACAAGAAGGCGTGACTGGTCACCTGTGCCAGCCAGGGGAAATTAATCAGCCGGCTGAGGTTTGCATTTATTTGATTAACCACCCCATGAAACGAGCAGAAATGGGCCGCAAAGGTCGTGCTTTTATTGAAAACGAGTTCAGTCTAGATATAATGATCGAAAAAATTTCCACACTTTATGAAGACTTGCTTCCCAATATACATACTTAATAAAAAAAGATGGGAGCACTTTTTCTACTCCCATCACCAAGGTCATTAGAAAACCATTTCAGCAGCTCAACTATACATCAATTCCTTTATTTGATCAGCAACCTCCGACGTCCGCATAAACTGCAGTATCTTGCCTTCACAGTTGGCTCAATCGACTCGTCCAAATGTGATTCGTCACAAATTGCACGTGGCGCATGAATTTCTGGAGCATGTGGTACAGGTGGAATTCCCACCTGCAACCACACGCCCTCCGCTTTTGGCAAAGAAAACTGCTATTTGCCGGGAGGTGTGCTCACCCTCACATTGGACACACGCTATCGTCGTATCCGCATCCTGTATGGATCTCAAAGCTTCAAACTTCTCTCCGCAATCCAAACAGGCATATTCATAAATCGGCATGCTACCAATCCCTCAAGAAATCAACCAGGAGGCGTACGCCAAACCCTGTCCCTCCGGATGTGATATAGTCGGATTCCTTATCTGTGAGCGCCATACCTGCGATATCCAAATGCGCCCATGGATAGTTCGTAAACTCCTTAAGAAAGATAGCTGAGGTTCCTACACCCCCGTATTGACCGCCACTGTTTTTCATATCGGCGACATCAGATTTGATTTTTTTCTTATAATCATCCCACAACGGCATCGGCCAGGTACGTTCATGGGTAGCTTTTGAGCTCGAAACCAGCCTGTCGCGAAATTTGTTTTCATTGCTGAAGAGACCGGCTGCAATACCCTTACCTAAGGCAATAACACACGAACCTGTTAGAGTGGCCAGATCGATCACGGCTTGCGGCTTATAATCTCCTGCGAATACAAGCCCATCCGCAAGAACCATCCGTCCCTCTGCATCTGTGCTGACGATTTCGATCGTCTTTCCGTTGCTCGCCTTGATAACATCAGCGGGTCGATATGCATTCGCATCCGGCATGTTTTCCGTGCATGGCGCGATCCCGATGATATGCAAAGGCAGATCAAGGATCCCCACGGTTAACATAGTGCCTAGAACCGCTGCCGCACCGGCCATATCAGATTTCATTTTTCCCATTCCAGCAGTCGGTTTGATCGAAATTCCACCGGTATCGAATGTAATTCCCTTGCCGACCAATACAAGCGTATCCAGACCTTTATGATCCCCCTTATACTCTAAAATGATGAACTTGGGAGATTCACCGGCGCCCTTCGCCACTGCTAAGAAGGCGCCCATTTGATGTTCGGCTGCCCATTTACGATCCCC
>Ga0114922_10007397_pt1 | contig 10055 bp, 4 predicted proteins | sample AartaG_FD_100975 | JGI IMG/M metagenome (GOLD analysis project Ga0114922, IMG submission 100975) | Deep subsurface microbial communities from Aarhus Bay to uncover new lineages of life (NeLLi) - Aarhus_00045 metaG | ecosystem: Environmental > Aquatic > Marine > Oceanic > Sediment | place: Aarhus...
AAGGTCATTGTAGAGCTCGAAATCGTCCACAACAAGAAACTCGGGTGTCGATAAGCTCCAGATGTCGCCTTGCCACGTTGTGGGGGTCTCGGCGTCATTGACCTCATCGACCCGCCAGTAGTAAGTGCTGGCTATATCGACTGAGGTACTGTAGCTGGTCTCAGTCACGGTAGTAACAGGGGCAGTACCGTCTATGACAGCCTGCTCATCGGTGCTCAGGTACACGTCGTGCTTAGCCGCCTCTCTTCCCGCTCTGAAGCCAAAGGTTACATCCACGTCCACATCTGTCGCGCCTGAATCAGGGCCTGGCTCTCTTGCAAAGACGGGTGTGCTGAAGAATCGTACCTCGCTGAGACCATATTGGACCAGAAAGCCTACCCAGTTACTGTTAGCTGTAAGCCTGACGAATTTTGCTGGTACACCACCAAAATCAACAGTGGTATTGTGTTCATAGTCGGCTGCACCCGTTCCCTGGGCAAACTCATGAGTAGTCCCCAATGTAGTATAGTCGGTGCCGTTGACCGAATATTCAATGGAAACATCTTTGAAGCCTATACCCATCATTTGCTCCAACATTCCGTTATGGTTCCATACCCACATCTCGTGAAGTTTGCAAACCTTGTCGAACTCATATTGGATCCAGGTTGGCTGCGGCCCCGCAGCATCGCTGAGCCACATATCCGTCTCTTTTATCGAGTGCAAGTCGTTAGCATCCAGTCCTGAGCCGTTGATGGTATTTTCGGCCCCTTGATCTACGCCGCTGCTGGAAGCTGTGACAGTTATCCTCTCAGCGGCAATAGGATAAGCAATGGGCTCGACCGTGAAGCCCCAGACATCGCCTTTAAAGATGGTGGCCTCGGGCGGCGCATTGACTTCATCGACTCGCCAGTAATAGGTCTGGCCAAAATCAAGACGGTCAAGAACATACGTGTTCGGGGTCTGGTCCTGGCTGACCAGCGCGCCCAGCGGATTGGTTCTGTCGGCGCCGTTGACATTGTCGAAAACGGTTCCGAAGTACACATCATGCGACTGGGCATAGTGTCCCGAGGTCCAGCTAAGGACCACATCATCCCTCAGCACATCTGTTTCCCCATCGTCCGGGTTCGGACCTGACGACTGCGTAAGTGCAGCCCCAGAAAGTTCGGCGATTTCAAAAATGTCCAGAGCCCGGTCCCAGACCGCCGTACGCTCACACAGGTCCGAATCCGTACCAGACGCTATCCTGTTGCATGGAAAACCAAACCAACTTATCTCACCAAGGTTCCTGTCACCGCTTGTCGCAGTCGGTTGGATGTTATCGAATGCCACCGAAGCATAAGCAGCTTCGAGTACCTCATTGGTTACCGGACTGGAAACCGTAATACTGATAAGATCATTGTCAGGATCAAATACACCCGTCATGTCATACCATACGTTGGTTTGAATCGCCTGTCCTACGCTTACTTCCGTTCGGGTAGTGCTCGTCCCCGTGCCGTCGTCTTCGATCACGCCGAAGGTCGGCATCCCGTCAACCAGCCATATCCAGTAACTATCTTCGTCATTACAGTCACCCGGCAGAGACCAGATGAGGGTGATGCCGGATGAGTTGATGGTGCTCATCTTGACCCGCACGAACACTGAGACCGGGCCGGTCAGCACCAATTCGTAAGGAGGAGGAAAATCCAGCATCCACAGTCTTGCTACGCCCTGATGGGCCCAGCCGTTGAAGTTGGGGGCAGTGATCGGTTCGCCGGAAATGTTAACTGGATTTATTTCGCCCACGTCGGTATATATGGGTCCATTCAAATCAGTGCCATCGACCATGCCCCAATGAGCAACCGCGTCATCCAGTGCGTCGGCCAAGGCAGTTCCCGTCACGGCCAGCAACAAAACAAAAGAAGTTAAATAGATCAATTTCTTACACATAACAATACTCCGTTAAAAAAAGTTAAAATAAACAACTGTGCTTTGGTTACACACCAAAACACCCGTTGCCTTCAACAGGCAACTTCAAACAAAACGACCGATAATAATTCTCACACTCACTACATCATCTGCCCAGGATGAGTATTTACGACTTGCTTGAGACTACCTCCTTCCTTTCAAAAACCAATATTAGCCGTTAATTGAAATGTAAAAATATTTTCATTGCGAAGTGCAAAATTGCAGTTAAAACTCTATGTTTCGCAAAATAACGCCTCCTCTATCGAAAAACCACAAAAATCATGTCTGTCAGGAAGACCAAAAACCACATATGTCCGACTGTGCGAACACAAAATCAACCTTATTTATACCAAATTAACAACTTTCCCGTCAATAAAAATCTTCACGCGATTCGCTATATTTTTTGGCAAGATTGTGTAAAAAGTCGAAAGGGCAAGACAATATCGCTTATTTTGGGGTGGCTTCTTCGACCTATGGCAGACGTTTTCAATAAAAAGACAGCTTAAGTCTATTTGTACAAACTCACAGAACGCCGCTAATCCGGTACATTTACAATTTGAGCAATATGCACCCGCACTGGCCCTATCAGCCCCGATGGGCTCAGGCGTGCTCCTTTCCGAGACAGCCTGCTCATCAGGTTGGTTTGGCAGTATTTCTCACCCGCCGGCAAATACGCATCTCCGATCAACCGGTTTATCCAGGTATTGGCCACCTCCACAACCAGTTCATTCTTACCCGCCCGGACGGCCCCGGTAATGTCGAGCCGGAACGGAGGTTTCCACACTATGCCCAACTCTTTACCGTTCAGCGTTACCCGGGCCATCTTGTGTACCACTCCCAAATCCAGTTCTATGTGCTTGTCCGAAGCCGGTATGTCTTGGGGAATCTCGAACTGCTTATGATAGGTTGCCCTGCCGGAAAAATATTTTACTCCATCCTCCGCATCTTCGGTCCAGGAAATAAGTTTGGCAAATGTCTTTGCCGCCGGCGCCCCCCAGCCCGGCGGAAATTCCACCTGCCAGGGACCGGTAACTTCCAACGGGCGATTGACCGATTTGACCTCGATCCTTTTCGTGCTGCCGGTATTATCACGCACAACATACGAGCCGGGTTTCCATACCCTCAGATAAGGCCCATTCTTCCGATCCGTTAGCATTTCCACAGGCGGATAAGAAACTCCTAAATCCTCATCCGAAGCCGGATCAAACGCCACCCCGCTGGAGACAGACTTAATTGTAACGCCGGAAATTTCATCCGGGCCGAAGAACTTCACTTTGGATAAGCCCACATAGTTACTCACTCCGTTCGAATAGTAAGTCGTGTTGCGATTGGTTTTCACATCAAAACGAATATACCGGGCGTTATCTATCTCGACGGTGATGTCCTGATAATAGTGTTTATCCTCGTTTCCTGAAGCTTCTTTAAGCGTGAAGGAACCGCATTCATGGTAATCCTCACCATCGGAGGAGGCCAGGACGTCCATGTCCTTGATGCCGTAATTCATAAACCCGCGTACGCGTTCCGTATAATTCCAGATCCTGATTTTCTTCAGGCTATGGACCGCACCCAGATCAAATGTGATATACTGCTCGGCGATCCTGCCTTTGCCGTCGGACAGCCACATCGGGCCGCCCGGCGTGGCAGAATGAGGAGAGAACGCCGGCTTAATCTTTGATGCCTCTTTTTCCCGGGATTCAACGCGAGTAAAGTGAACACCGCCGGCTTTCTTGCCAAACACGACAAACACCGACTCTGCCGGTTTAAGATGAAGTGTTATACGTGTAACTCCGTCTATGGTTTCATAGGCCGGAATTTTACTTAACTTACCTGTTTCTGGATGCCATAACTCCGGCTCCTTACCTTCAACTCGAAAGGCACATTCAACAGTTTCCCAGCGTTCGTTAAGATTAATGACAAAATAAATATCTTCTTTATCTGTCCGTCGATGCACATAATCCAACTGGGTTCTTTGGTCAGTGCCTCTATAACGGAAATCCTGCCCGATGCCTTTTGCCTGTAATACTTCCGCCACAGGACGATTCCAGAAAATCCGTCCCTTGCCATAGACATGTTCTTTAACGGTTTTACCGTCACAGTCGCCCCATATTTTATTAGCAAGCTTTGCAACCAGACTGTCACGTTTGGGATAATCCACCAAGGTACCGGTATGGGTAGGTTTAGACCCGACCACTGTAGCACCGGCTTTGATCAATGACTCCAGCTTCCGCAGCACCTTAATATCCATATCGCTCTGCTCAGGCAAAACCAGTACCGCATAACTCATACCGTCCGGCAGAACAATTCTGCCGTTTTTGACGGTCATTCGATTCAGAATCACATCACTGTTGGTAACATCGTAATCATAACCGCGGCCCGGAGAGTAATCGACGCCTTTGGCAGATACAAAGTTCGGGGCTTTATCGCCGTAATAATAACACACATCCGCTACGAACAATCCTTTCCGAAGCATATAGCAACACCGCGAAAGGTAGTCGATAAATGGCCGGGCCATTGGCCACCAAACGCGATTCGGGTTGATATGCGTACCGGCATGATAATAATTACCGGGAAGCCCCGCCTCTGTTGGACTATGTGCAAACGTATGGAATGTAAAGTGGTTCAATCCCTCACTCATCGCCTTATCCGCAAGATGTTTATAAAAATACGGGCCATCCTGCAAATGACGCCAACTGGTAAATGATTCTGCATCAACAATTTTTTTGCCGTAGATATGCGCCGAGGACGAGATCTCCTTGACCAGCCAGATATTACGCATTTTCGGCCAGAACTCACCACGCAAAATATCAACAGCCCCCAAAGCTTTCAGTGCATCCACCGGGCAGCTGGCCCAGATAGGAGCACCTGGCCCCCCGGCCTCGGCACAAAGCTTTACCCCGTATCGACCCAAGAATTCGCTGCCGGTGCGATAATGATTATCAATGAAAACATCGCTGATATGTTTTTTCCAGTCATATATAAATCGTTTCCTGATCTCGGCGTCTTTCGTCTTCCAGCCTTTGAGCAGCGGCAGGTATTTTAGCGGATCGTAGCCATAATCTTGTTTGAATCTTTCGATGATCTGTTCGGTCCAGATGGTATGACGCCCCAGCTCCATACTATCCACTTCCAGGTGATCCAGCGGAAAATCCTTCAAATCCCCCAGTTCCGATTCGAGGCGCTCCATGATGTATCCAAAATGCATCCGTGTGCACTCAGGATTTAAAAAGTCTATCATCGGGCCGCCTGAGTTCGGGCTTGTGGATATTAACTGGTAGCCGGTATTGCTCATAACAAACCGGAGAATCGTCCATTTGCCCGCGGGAACAACCCAGGTCAAACGCTCTTCTTTATCATAATATTCGCTTAAATCAATAACAGATTCCGTTGACTTAAGTGTCTGACCATCTTCTTGGGGCACTGCCAGAACTGCCACTTCCTTGAAATACAACGGACGTCCACCGGAATCTTTCGGACAGTTTTTCGGAACTTCAGGAAACGTCAGAACCTGCGAAAACTTTGTTGGCCCCTCGACGGAAACCTGAGAATGAAACAATCCCATTCCCGCATCTGCCGGCTCCACCCAAGTTCCACCTGCATTCCAACCGCTGGCCGCAATCATACCCAAGCTTAATCCCAAACGTTTTGCTTGCCTCAAAGCGTGAGAAATAGCCTTGACAGACTCTTCTCCCAGAAACGTCGGACCGGCCGGAATCATTTGGTCCGGATTAATATATGCATGAACATCCCAGATATCCGCCCCGCCCATCCCTTTATCTTTCATCTCCTCCAGCTCATAAGTGATTCGATCCAGGCTGACATTCCCTTCCAGCCAGGCCCAGAATGCCCCAGGCCGGGCAGACAAGGGAGGATCATGAAATTTCTCTTCGACAATAATCTCATCCTGAGGATTGGTGGAAACAATTATCAGCTTGGCCGGCCCGATACATCCGGCAAGTAAAGTTAAAATAATTAGGAACCTATGAAATCGTGTCTTTACAGTCATTGGGTGCTCCTGTTTAATAGAGGTTAGCATGTGTATTCATTTAATAATTTTAAATAACACCGATATTGTTTAAGCGATACACCTGGATGCGTTTGATGGTCAACACTCGGAATAAAACCACCTTTTTTCATTATCGGCACCAGACGTTCAAATTCGTTTCGCATTGTGTCCTCCCCCTGATTCATAACCAGTTTATTATAGTGACCGATCATAAATAGGTCATGGTATTTCTCCCGCAGAATATTGCCATCCACACCTGCCTGCCTTTCAAGAGGAAGAACACCTCTTATGCCAACCGAATTCAACCAAGGCACCAGCTCTGTGACATCCCCGTCTGTATCCATAATCGTTATAACATTCAGTTCATTTAATGTTTCCATGATTTTTAAATAATAAGGTGCCATAAACTCATCGAATACTTTCTGGGAAATCATTGGACCGTGATTATAGCTCATATCTTCGGCAAAGGTTATAAAAGTCGGTATACAAACTTTTTCCATCCGCTGGATAATTACAAGATTAAATTGCAGTAAATCATCGTTGATCTTATGAACTAATTCCGGCTGGTCATAGTAGGCATAGCTAAGTCTTTCAATATCCATCAGGGTTCGCGGAAACCAGAAAAAACCTTCGAGCGTGGCCCACACAACTACATTGCCTTCTTTCTGCTTCTCAGCCCAGGGCCTCATGGATTCAATTGCTCCTCCGTGATCCGGGTAGAGGTGAGGCCTGATTTTCAGATAATCGTCCATAGAGGAAACAACTCCCTCGGTATGGTGCTGAGTAGCCTCAATAGTGCTCTCGGTAGTGCTGAACCAGAACTGTATATACGGGTCTAAGCCCAAATACTCGGAAATGCCAAAAACATTACTAAAATGTAAATCTTTCGGTAAGCCTTCCTGGTGCCACCTTTCGATGGTTTTATCCCACCACATGGCCCATTCCCAACGGGGCAAATGATCCACCGGTTGAAAATTCATAACCGCTCGAAATCTTTCCACATGATTCATAATCTGATATTTCACCGACCTGTTTCTAAATTTGGATTAGCTGATACCAGAGCATCGTTCTCAGGCCAGGAATCCACCCGGATGTTATCAAAATACATGGTCGTTTCGCCGGGCCAAAAGAATATTCGGTAGTCGAATCCTCAACTCATCCTGCGGGCTTATGCAGTATGGCAATTTCTTTTGTATATGGTTAGCCGTCGCAAATTAATTTTAACATTATACGCACACATGATAATCACGGCCTTGATGCGGCCAGATAGTTACCCCAGCCAATAATTATGGTAGAAAGAATAAGAATGCCAATCCCAGTGAAAAGAACACGAAAGGTTCGGCGACCTGATCCTTTCCATTCTCGAAAAAACAGCCCCCAAATATTACTGAATATGATAATAAATGCCATATGAATACTCCAACTGGCAAAGTCATATTTTTTGCCAAGCTGGGTGGTGCCCATCCCATAGAAGAAAAACTGCAGATACCAGGTTAACCCTCCAAGCAGGGCCAGGAAATAATTCGCTATGAGATAGATTATCGAGCGGTCCGTTTTAAAATAGTTCCTGAAGGATTTGTTTTTGAAATTAAGCAGAAGGCACCACAGGCAATTCGTGGTGAAACCACCGCCCATGGCGAAGATAAATACGGGGTTGTTTTTGAAGATTTCTTTAGCGCCGTTCTCAAAGGCAATTTCGGCGATTGGTTTACCTGCAGCCAAGGCGTAAGCAAAACAGGCACTCATGATGCCTGAAAAAACAGCCACGGCAAATCCTTTGAACAAGGCAAATTCTTTAATGGCCGCCTTTTTTTGTTCATCGCTCAACTCTCGTTCTTTAAGAACTCCGGCATAACAGCAAACACTAATGCCGCCGAAACAAATCATAACGCCGGCAAAGACTGTCCATCCGGGAATGGTAGTAAACAAAGTGAGGGGGTCGCCATAAACCATCGTGGCATAAACCGGAGGAATGAGGGTGCCAAAAGCGGCACAAAAGCCAAGGGCCAGTGACATTCCCAGAGAAATTCCCAAATAGCGCATACTCAGTCCAAAGGTTAGTCCTCCCACCCCCCACAGAGCACCAAAGATATAAGAGAAAAGCATGTTTTTAACGGGGCTATGAGCCAGAACCTGCCCCAGGTTTGGTGTGGTTATCCAGGCCATAACGATGGGCATCACCAGCCAGCTGAAAAAGCCTTGGCTTAACCAATATGTCTCCCAGGCCCAGTGACGAACTTTCTTATAGGGAATATAAAAACTGGCCGCCGCCAAACCACCAATCGCATGTAGGATTACACCCAAGATTGGATTCATATAAAACTCCCGTCTCTACGGTTACTCTTTTTGTTCTTTAACCGCTCCAAAAAGGGCACCAGCTAATCATCTAACTGTAGAAACCAAATTCAAAGGCGGCGTCGAATAAGGCGACAATATTTTCCGCCGGTACGCCCGCCTGGACGTTATGAATATTATTAAAGACATATCCGCCATCAGGCTTGAAAATATCCATATTCCGATGAACTTCCCGGGCAATTTCCTCCGGGGTGGCGAAAGGTAAAATATGCTGGGCATCGCACCCTCCCCCCCAGAAGACTATTTCTTTGCCGAATTTCTTCTTCAAAATCCCGGTATCCATATTATCAGCACTAATTTGTACGGGATTAAGAATATCGACGCCATTGTCGATTAAATCCGGGATGAAATCAATGCAGGAACCACAGGTATGATACCATATTTTTGCATTCGTTTTTGACTTGATGTGCTGTACAAGTTTTTTCTGGCGGGGTTTAACAACCTTACGATAAAATGTGGGAGAGAAGAGTGGGCCATGTTGGCCTGCCAGGTCATCACCAATCATAATGACATCCACCAGATCTCCAGCTTCTTTGAGAAAACCAGTATAGAAATCCAGCCAGAATTTCAATATTTTATCTAACAAAGCCTCGCAGAACCCAGGATCTTCAATCATATCCATAAACCATCGTTCCAGACCACGCAGATACCAGCAGATTTCATAAACGACACCGCCAATTCCTGTGGCAATAGCATAAGGAGTATCACGTCGTAATCGCAGAGCCTCCTCCCGAACACCGGTGAAGCGGGTAGGATCACGACCATCTGGAAATGGATAGGCCTCCAAATCTTTCATAGTGGCCTGCGCTAAAGGGTGAAATGAAATATCCATATAAAGGAGCTGGCTGTCAGGCATGGACCAGATGATCCCAAATTCATCTTCCAAATCATGCCAGAGTTTTCCATCACGATAGTTTTGCACAATCTTTCCGTTAAAGCTATCGGGGCCATGGGCCAAAACATAACGGGTATCAACGTGGAAACGCTCCAAAAGCTCTTCGCAGGGTCGAGCTAATTGTTGAACTGGATCCAGAATTTCTGTTTCGTCAGAAATACTGAGATAATCGATTAAGCTTTCATATGCCCTGCGATGAATTCCTGTTTGAAATCCACCAAAATCGATAGGAACCCGATCAGCGACCCTGTGATTAATTGCTTTTAATAAACGTTGACGTGGCGTCATTGTTTCTTTAACCATTTTTCCGTGCCTCTCTGGGTGATATTGTCTTGATAACTATGGCCCGGCTATGCCCTGAATAGCCAAAAATTCTTCTGCGATCCAATTTTTTCTCCACCGTTTGTTTGAGCCAATCTATATAAGACATTGGTGGACATGGCTTTCCCTTTTGGATTTTTCCACAGATTGTAAAGACATGTCCTGCCCTTGTCAACCGCCGACAGGACCACTATGAATATTTGTCTATACTCTTAAAAAACAAGCACTGATACCACTAAGCGCCTTATTCCTTTATCAATGCTGTTATCTTATCGTAAAGTTCATTAATGCCAAATTTTGAGCTGATTGCAAAGCAGGGAAGATAAGCTATGCGCCGATTGCGACATGTTTGTCAAAGCTCTGACTTTGCCGGGAATCACCCTTCCTGAAACCGTCAATATTCAGTCTTCAATGAGCTATATTCCATTTCAAAAACTCGCGACTCAGACGTTTTTACCTTCATTCCGATTTTTGCGTGGGATAGTCAGTTTGAGTAATATAGTTATATTGAAACGATATAGGTTTTATGAGGCGACGCAATGAATATTACTTCGGGAA
>Ga0114922_10007398_pt1 | contig 10054 bp, 9 predicted proteins | sample AartaG_FD_100975 | JGI IMG/M metagenome (GOLD analysis project Ga0114922, IMG submission 100975) | Deep subsurface microbial communities from Aarhus Bay to uncover new lineages of life (NeLLi) - Aarhus_00045 metaG | ecosystem: Environmental > Aquatic > Marine > Oceanic > Sediment | place: Aarhus...
AAGAGAGAGAATAATTAATTGTCCTAGTAGAGAAAAATGACTTCCCGTGTTTAGCACGACCAGACCGGTAACGCAAGTCGCCGAAGTAGCAGTGAACAGAGCATCCATGAACATGGTTTCTTTGCCTGGTGCAGTAGCACGAGGAAGGAGAAGCAACAAAGTTCCCACAGTAATGATACTGACAAAAGTCAGAATAACTATCCAGGGTGGTTTTATCTTTAAAACAGTTATCGCCTTGTTCAATTGAGGTATTCTCAATAAAAGACAAGTAAGGACATAAATTTCAAAGATTATGACGGAATTCCCAGGCCAAGCGAGGATACCTATTCTATCTAAAGAATAAATGAATCCAGAAGGACTGGTAGGATTCTTTAATAAAAAAATAAAGAACAAGAAAAAGATAATAAGAAAAAAAGCTATCCGATTCTCTTTTAAATATATTTTCTTTTTTTGAGACAAGAGCAGTTTAAGCAAAAACTCACCTATAAATACCCCCACTATCAATAGGTTCAGGTGATGAAGTAAGATTCTAGTCTCACTTGATAGATAGAATCCATACTTCACGATAAAAGAAGAAATGAGTAGTAAAACTACTCCTATCATAAACAGATTGAGATAGAATGTAACTCTAGGGTAATTAATGTTCAACTCCTTTTATGACTTCAATCCTGCTGCCATCCTTTTTTTAAACCCAATCCTCTGGCTGTACTAAGAGCTTCTTTATACTCTTTATCAGTGATTCTCCTCTTTAATTCTTCAAATTCTTCTGCCCTGTATGCAGGAAAGTATTGACTCATAATACTGACATAGGTAGCAGTAGAAATTTCCTTAGCTAAAAAACCAAAAACCTTTGTTGTTCCTGCCAGTTTGTTGGGTAAAACCAAATGCCTTACCAAAAGACCCTTTTTAGCAATTCCTTTCTGGTCTAATCTAAGGTCCCCTACCTGCCGATACATTTCTCTAATTGCTTTTTTTGTCACCTGGAAATAGTCAGGAGCAGAAGAATACTTTTTCCCTTCTTCTCTTCCTGCATATTTTATATCTGGCATGTAAATATCTATTATTCCCTCCAGGAGTTTCAGCGTCTCTACCTTCTCATAGCCACTACAATTATAGACTAACGGTATATTTAACCCTTTTTGAATAGCTAGCAGAAGCCCGGCAAGGATCTGAGGAACAAAAACCGTAGGAGTAACCAGATTTATGTTGTGACATCCTTTTTCCTGTAAGTTAAGCATCATTTGAGAAAAGACTAAAGAAGATATTTGATTTCCATTCCCTAAGTGGGAAATAGGATAATTCTGGCAGAACACACATCTTAGATTACAATAAGTGAAAAAAATGGTCCCAGAACCTCGATGGCCAGATATGGGTGGTTCTTCTCCAAAATGAGCATGAAAGCTAGAAACTGTAAGCTCTATTCCCGCTTTACAGAATCCTTTCTCGCCTTTCTCTCGGTTTACTCTACACTCCCTTGGACAGAGTCCGCATTCCCTTAGTATTTCATATCCTCGCTCTATTCGGTTTTGTAACTCTCCGCTTTCATATAGCTCTGTATAAGTAGGATTTTTTCCCATTATTCTGATCAGTTTTTTTGTTCTTGATTATATCAATTGATGACTCTTTGACAAGAGGCGTCTCCTTCATACTTTTCTTGACAAAAGATTCAGAGGTTGTATGTTTAATAAGGTCAATAACATTGAGTAGATCTTTGAAAATAGACGGGGGGTACTTACCATGATTAACCTAATACTAATATGTATACTAGCAGGAGTAATAGGAGCATGGGTAATAACCACTCTTATGGCTCGAATAAAAACAAAGTCTCTACTAGCGAAAGCAAAAGAGAGATTAGTTGAAGCAGATGAAGAGGTAGAGAAGAAGAGAAGAGAAATCGAGCTGGAAAAGAAAGAAGAACTTCATCGAATAAGAAATGCCTTTGAAAAAGACACTGAAGAAAAGAGGGATGAACTTCATCGATTGTCGAAGAAGCTAATAGAAAGAGAAGAGTTTTTGGATCATCGTTTAGAGGAACTGGAACAAAGAAATAAAAGAATCTCCTCCGAAGAACAAAAATTAGAAAAAGATAAGCAAATAACAAAAGACTTACAAATTAAATGGAGGGAGGAATTAGAAAGAGTAGCAGGGATATCCACTGAGGAAGCAAAGAGAAGCTTATTGGAGAGTATAAAAAAGGAAGCAAGAAACGAAGCAGCACAGATTATTCAGCAAGTAGAAAAAGAAGCCAGAGAAACAGCTAATAAAAAGGCAAGGAAGATTCTAGCTATAGCTATTCAACGCTGTGCTGTAGATGAAGCAACTGACACGGTTATTTCTACTCTTACCCTACCCAATGATGAAATGAAAGGAAGAGTCATTGGAAGAGAGGGAAGGAATATAAGGACCTTTGAGGCGCTTACCGGAGTAGATTTGATTGTTGACGATACACCAGAAACGGTGGTAATTTCTTGTTTTGATCCTATAAGAAGAAAAATTGCTGAGGTTAGCTTGGAACGGCTCATTGCTGACAGTAGAATACACCCAGCTAGAATTGAAGAAATAGTAGAAAAGACTAAGAGTGATATAGAAGAGATTACTCAGGAGGAAGGCCAGCGTACAGCTTTCGACATAGGAATATCTGACTTGCCCTCCGAGTTAACCGATCTCCTAGGAAAACTAAAATATCGTACTAGTTATGGACAAAATGTTCTTCAACATTCAAAAGAAGTAGCTTATATAGCCAGTATTATTGCTGCTGAAATTAATGCAGATTATATAGAGGCTAAAAGAGCAGGACTTCTTCATGATATTGGAAAAGCTGTTGACCAAGAAGTGAAAGGTCCTCATGCCTTGATAGGAGCACATCTAGCTGAGCGATATGGAGAATCGGCCAGTGTAGTACATGCTATTGCTGCCCACCATGAAGATCAAACCGCAGAACATATTCTAGCTATTTTGATGCAAATCGCAGATGCTATATCAGCTGCTCGACCCGGGGCAAGAAAGGAAGTTCTAGAGGCTTATCTTAAACGAATCGAAGAATTAGAACAAATAGCTAATTCATTTTCTGGGGTGGAGAATGCTTATGCTATCCAAGCGGGTAGAGAGTTACGCATAATAGTCCAGCCCCAAGAAATTACCGATGGGGATGCTAATGAACTCTCCAGAAAAATTGCCCAACAAATAGAGAAAGAACTAAAATACCCTGGACAGATCAAAATAACAGTGATAAGAGAACTACGAGCTACAGAATATGCAAAATGAGTGGAAAAACCTTTAAACTAGGCATTATGGGAGGAACCTTTAATCCTATCCATCAAGGGCATTTAGTAGCAGCAGAATTTATTCGTGATCAATTCAAATTGGATGAAGTTCTTTTTGTTCCTTCGGGAAAGCCTCCTCACAAAGATAGTAATGAAACTGCTGCGCCTGAACACCGCTGGATGATGACAGTATTAGCTACGGCTAGTAATGAACATTTTTCGGTCTCTTCCCTGGAAATAGAACGAGTCGGTGAATCTTATACTCGGGAAACTATTCTCCAGTTAAAAAAAATATACCCAGAGAATACGGAGTGTTATTTCATTACAGGAGCTGACGCTATAGCTGAGATTTCCACCTGGCACAAAACAGAAGATTTATCTCAGATAACGAAATTTATTGCTGCTTCCCGTCCTGGTTATAAACTGGATATCAAGAGCATAGATTCCCGTTTTCAACAGTGTACTTACCTGATAGAAATTCCGGCTTTGACCATTTCTTCTACGGAAATTAGAAGAAGAATAAAAGAGCGAAAAACAATTAAATACCTCTTGCCAGAAGCAGTAGAGAAATATATTTCTAAAAATAAGCTATATGGATGATGGTGATGGAGAAAATTATGTAGCCGGGAGAGTAAGGATTTGACTTCTCAAAAATTGGTGCAGAAGGCTATTGAAATAGTTGAGGATAAAAAAGCAAAAGATGTAGTGCTTCTGAACCTGAAAAAAATCTTTCCCATCATTGATTATTTTATCATATGTACTGGCGATTCTTCTCCGCACATGAAAAGTATTGCGCAAGCCCTGGAGAAAGAACTGGAAGAAAAAGGAATAAAACAACTCAACCGAAGGCATTTTACCAATGATTTGTGGATTCTTTTGGATTTTGGTTCATTGGTGGTGCATATCTTCTCTAAATCAGGAAGAGATTTTTACCAGCTAGAGAGATTATGGGCTGACGCTGGAAAAAGAGTATAACGGGGGGGCATAGCTCAGTTGGGAGAGCACGTCCTTGGCGTGGACGGGGTCGGGGGTTCGAGTCCCCCTGCCTCCACCAAACTCGTATTGCGTATATCGTATGTCGCGAAAAACAAAACATTTCCTACGACTAAAGGGGACTTGAAGCCGACCCGAGCGCATTCAGAGAATGGAGAATGAGCGAAGCGAATGAAAGCGAGGGCGGCCGGACTTCGGAGGAGGAGTGATAACGACGGGGGAGAAGAGTCCCCCTGCCTCCACCAGAATCAGTTGCTAGTCGCTCGTTGCTTGTATCTCGTAAAAACAAAAAGAATAAAACACTCATCGTAAATGCTCAGTGAAATACGTTTTTTTCTGTCATTGCGAGGAGTCCTGAAAGCCTTTAGGACGACGTGGCAATCTCTGGTGAAGAACGAGATTGCTTCGCTTACGCTCGCAATGACGTGGTTCGCTGAATATTTACCACTCATTAGATACAAAGAGGAACACGAAGAAGGATATTGCAGAACTAAGAAAGGAGGAAAAGAAATGAAAAAGAAAGGGATTTGTCTGGTATTAGTAATGATGCTAATACTGGGTGTCGTGGGAAGTACAGCTCTAGCAGGGAATAGACCTCAGAGTGTTTTTAGTGGTGGTTTGTCCATGTTGCTACCAGGAGGTGTAACAATAACCTATCTTGATGCAGGCTACGAAAGGTCATTAAGTTCCGGTCTAACTTTCCATGGAGAAGCAGGGCTGGGCCTGGAAAGCGGTGTAACAATACTTAGAGGATTATTGGGAATAAAGAAATACCTTAAACCCACGGCTCCAGAAGGATTATGGATAGGGGGATTCGCAAGTATGGATTATTGGTCTGTCAATTTTTTTGGTATTGAGATCTTGTCCGAAACTTTTTTTGGTTTTGGGGCAGAAGCTGGTTACAAATATTTCTTCACTCCAAACCTGAGTGTAGAACCCTTTGCACGAGCAGGTTATTATACTAGTGGGGTAGGATTTGCTCTTAGCCTTGGCGCTAGTATCGGGTACGCTTTGTGAGTAAAGAAACACTGAAGGGATGTTTTGAATACAGCGGGAGCGGATAGCGTTTAGCCTATAGGATAAATCATCAAACTTTTTGAGTTTTGTTTTGTCGTTTTCCATTTTCTACTATACGCTCTACGCCAAAGAAAGACGGATGTCCTTTGTAGTGCGTACATAAATGCTATACTTTAAGTAAGAGAGGCTTTTTATCTCACCCTGGAGGCAAAAATTGCGCAGCGACAGAATAAAGAAGGGAATCGAACGAGCTCCTCACCGGGCATTACTTTACGCCACAGGAGTAACGAAAAAATCCTTAAACAAGCCTTTTATAGGGATCGCTTCTAGTTTCAGCAGCATAGTTCCAGGCCACATACAGATGCGTGACCTGGAAAGGTTTATAGAAAGAGGAGTGGAGTCAGGGGGAGGCTATCCTTTTATCTTTGGTATTCCTGCTATTTGTGATGGAATTGCCATGGGGCATATGGGAATGAGATACTCCCTTCCCTCCCGGGAACTAATAGCTGATTCTATTGAAAGCGTAGCTCTAGCTCACTCTTTTGACGGTCTTATCCTTCTTTCTAATTGTGATAAAATAACCCCTGGTGCCCTTATGGCTGCCGCTCGAATAAACATCCCTACCATCATTGTTACCGCCGGCCCTATGCTCTCGGGGAGATTGAGAGGAAAGAGACTTTCTTATGTGAGGGATTCCTATGAGGCGGTGGGCAGATTCAAAAAGGGAAAAATAGATGAAAAACAACTTCATTCCTTAGAAGAAGAAGCCTGTCCGGGAGTCGGTTCATGCCAGGGCTTATATACAGCTAACACTATGGATTGCCTGACGGAAGTCCTGGGAATGAGCCTGAATGGGTCTGGCTGTGCTTTGGCTGTCTCCGCCAAAAGAAAGAGGCTCGCCTATGAAAGCGGAGAGAGGATTATAGATTTGATTAAGGAAAATGTTCTCCCCCGGGATATAATGAATAACCAGGCTTTTATAGATGCTATTCGGATGGATATGGCTCTAGGAGGTTCCAGTAATACGGTACTCCATCTTCTGGCTATTGCTCAGGAAGCAAAAGTCAGCCTATCTCTTGACGATTTTGATAGAATAGGAAAAGAGACTCCTCGCCTCGTTAGCCTACGACCGGGAGGGGACTACTTTATGGAAGACCTGGAATGGGCGGGCGGAATCCCTTCTCTATTAAATCGGTTTAATGACTTTCTCTTTGAGCGCTCTACGGTTTCCGGTAGTTCCATAAAAGAGATTGCTCAGGAAGCAGAAGTTTTTAACAACGAAATAATCAGAAGTTTAGATAATCCTTACAATGAGGAGGGGGGTATAGCTGTACTCACCGGTTCTCTTGCTCCTCAAGGAGCAGTAGTAAAACAGTCTGCTGTAAGTGAAAAGATGAAAAACTTCCGGGGAAAAGCTCGCGTTTTTGATAGCGAAGAAGAGGCAGTTAAAGTCATTTACCAGGGTAAAATAAGAGAAGGTGAGGTTATTGTCATTCGCTATGAGGGCCCTCAGGGAGGTCCGGGAATGAGAGAGATGCTTTCCCCCACCGCCACTATCGCAGGAATGGGATTGACCGAATCAGTAGCCTTGATTACGGACGGACGATTCTCCGGGGGAACAAGAGGTCCTTGTATTGGCCATATTTGTCCTGAAGCACAGGTAGGAGGCCCCATTGCCCTTCTACAAGACGGAGATGAGATTATTATTAATATCCCGGAAAGACTTCTAAATATCAACTTATCTGAAGAAGAACTGAAGAAAAGAAGAGAGAATTGGAAAAAGCCTCCCTCTCGCGTGAAGGAAGGGTATTTGGCCCGTTACAGTCGGCTGGTAGGACCAGCTAGTCAAGGGGCAACGCTGAGGTGAGAAAGAGAGTAGAAACATTGTCCGAACAGAATAAACTTGAGTTATTGGCTATACCTGATATTATGAAAATCAAGTCCTATCAGCCAGGCAAGCCCATAGAAGAGGTAAAAAGAGAACTTGGGCTAAAGACAGTAGTTAAACTTGCCTCCAATGAAAATCCGCTGGGTCCATCTAATAGAGCCATAGAGGCTATTAGAAAGTGTGCCGGTGAGATAAATATTTATCCGGACGGAGGGGGTTATTACTTAAAGAAAGCCCTGGTAGATAAATTGGGTCTGGAAAAAGAAAAAATTATTCTGGGAAACGGCTCTGATGAAATTGTCTCCTTGATTACTCGTGTATTCCTGCAGAAAGGTGAAGAAGCAATAATGGGAGACCCTTCTTTCTTAATGTACAAAATAGATACCCAGTTGAGCCAGGCAAGGACTCTCCCTATTCCCTTAAATAATTTCAGATTAAACCTTCCAGCAATGACTAAGGCAATAACTCCTGAGACTAAACTGATCTTTATTAGCAATCCCAATAATCCTACCGGTACCATCGTACAAGAAGAGGAAGTGAAAAGTTTCTTAAAAGACCTTCCTTTCCGAATTATAGTGATTTTTGATGAGGCGTACTTCGAATATGTGGAAGATGAAAATTATCCTCAGACTATGAATCTTTTGAACGAAAAAAACAATATTATTATTTTGCGGACTTTTTCTAAGATTTATGGTTTGGCCGGTTTAAGAATAGGCTATGGAATTGCACGACCTCAAATCATAGAAATGCTTAATCGGGCTCGCCCACCCTTCAATGTGAATTCCCTGGCCCAGGCAGCTGCTTTGGCTAGCCTTAAAGACGAAAATCAAATCGAACGAAGCAAGAAATTAATAAGGGAAGAAAAAGAGTATCTCTATTCTAAGCTTAACAAAATGAAGCTTTCCTATATTCCAACGCAAGCCAATTTTATACTGATCAAGCTGGGCACAAAGGCTTCCTATGTAGAAAGAAGATTACTCCAGGATGGGATAATTGTTCGAGGAATGAAGGCATATAATCTTACTCAATATATAAGGCTAACCATTGGAACCAGAGAACAGAACGAGAGATTCATCACAGCCCTGGACAAAATCTTCCTCTCAATTTGATAGGAAGATGACTATAGCTATTGATGGCCCAGCAGCGGCGGGAAAAAGTACTACTGCCCGTCTTCTAGCAAAAAAACTGGGCTACCTATATATAGATACAGGAGCAATGTATAGAGCCTTGACATGGAAGGCTTTAAGAGATAAAGTAGATATTAACAGTGAAAAAGCTCTTTCTGAGCTAGCTAAGAATACACAGATTCAGTTGAAGCCAGGACCTAACCTGGAAAATAAGGTCTACCTGGATAAGCAGGATATAACTTCTTTCCTTCGTTCTCCCGAGGTAAATAGATATGTTTCTTTGGTTTCTACTGTAAAAGAAGTACGAGAAGTACTGGTTGCTCAGCAAAAACAAATAGGCAAAAAAAGTGGTATAGTAGCCGAAGGTAGGGATATGACCACTGTAGTCTTCCCAGAGGCGGAGCTAAAGATTTTCCTGAAAGCTTCTTTAGGAGAAAGGACAAGAAGACGTTGGATGGAAGAAAAAGAGAAAAAATTCTCTTGTGACAAGAAAGAAATAGCCGCCGGGCTTACCAGCCGAGATAAGATAGACAGCCAAAGAAAAATATCCCCTTTAGAAATTTCTCAAAAGGCAATAGTTATAGATAACACCCATCTGAATATTTCTCAGACAACAAATAAGATATTAGATATATTGAAAAGAAAACTGGTCCGATGAAGGGTACTCCCTTCTGGTATTCTATCTTGCGAGGATTGGCAATAGCGATTTTTAAGGTTTTCTTTACCTTAAAAATTGAAGGAAAAGAAAACATTCCCTATCGGGGAGGGGCGATTCTTGCTTCTAACCACCTCAGTTATCTTGATCCTATTGTCCTAGGTATTTTCGTTCCTCGTAGGGTAAACTTCATGGCTAAAGAAGAGCTCTTTGAAAATTTCTTTTTTGGCTGGATAATAGTGAAATTAGGGGCTTTTCCAATAAAGAGAGAGAGGATAGATAGAACAACCTATAAGAAAATTCTGAGACTTTTGCAGAAGAGGGAGGTTGTTGTCCTTTTTCCAGAAGGAACCAGGAGTATAGATGGAACAATCGGCCAGCTCCATGCAGGAATAGCTAGAATAGCCCTCAAGGCTGATGTACCCATTATTCCTATAATCGTTTGGGGAACAGAAAAGGTTTTACCCAGGGGGAAGAAACTGATAAGGTTGGCCAGGATAAGGGCACGGGCAGGAAAGCCTTTGAAAAAGAATATAGCTCCTAATAGAGAAACAGCCAGAAAAGATGTAGAAGAACTTCAGAATGAGTTAGAAGAAAAGATGAGACTTCTGTATCGAGAGGGATTGAGTTGATGCAAGTTTTTCTTCCTCAGGAAATTGGGTTTTGCTTTGGGGTGGAAAGAGCTCTAAAATTAGTTCTCGACGAGATCAAAAGGGGCGGAAAAACCTATACTCTGGGTGATTTGATTCATAATTCTCAAGTAGTGGAAAATTTGAAAAGAAAGGGGATCGAGTCCATAGAGAACTTATCTCAAATTAAAGAAGGAACGTTGGTTATTAGGTCCCACGGTGTAGATCCTTCTCTAATAGAGGAAGCAAAAAAAAGAAAAATAAGAGTGCTGAACGCTACTTGTCCTCATGTGGTAGAGGTACAAAATATAGTAAAATCTCTTTCCCAGAAGTCCTATCTAGTAGTTATTGTAGGGAGTAATACTCATCCTGAGGTAAAGGGGTTAATGGCAAGTGTAAAAAATGGAAAGGTCTATATAGTCAAGAACGAACGGGAAGCAGAAAAGCTTCCTTCTGTAAGAAAAATGGGAATAGTCGCTCAA
>Ga0114922_10007399_pt1 | contig 10054 bp, 6 predicted proteins | sample AartaG_FD_100975 | JGI IMG/M metagenome (GOLD analysis project Ga0114922, IMG submission 100975) | Deep subsurface microbial communities from Aarhus Bay to uncover new lineages of life (NeLLi) - Aarhus_00045 metaG | ecosystem: Environmental > Aquatic > Marine > Oceanic > Sediment | place: Aarhus...
CCAAGCATGATAGACTGGTATAGAAAAACATTCCTGAACCCTGTCATTCCTTCTGCCTGGGCAATGATCACACCAATCAGCGATGCCCCGGTCAGCTGGCCGAGACTGATAAAAATTGTGAGCATACCCTGGGTAACCGCCCGGTCGACCATGGAGGTCTCATTAAGCATGATATACCTCAGGGAACTTCCTGACAGCACAGATAGCCCGAGTCCGATAAGGATGCCCGCGACATAGAACAATGCCTTGTTGTCATTAATGCCGTGAAGAAGATAGAATCCGGCTGCTGAAAGTAACAGTGCTGTAATAATGAGAAGCTTAGATCCATATGCATCAATCAGTCGCCCGAATACCGGGGAACCAACTGCGGTCGCCAGTACCAGTGGAACCAGCATGAAACTGGCGGATGAGGAGCTGACTTCGAAAATGCCAACTGCAAAGCTGGGGATAAAAACAAATGAAGCCTGAAGGACTCCTGTTGCCACCGCAATCGTACCCGCGATAACAAATTACCTGTTGCGCAGATAGACCAGTTTTATTATCGGGTTTGATGCATTCTTTTCTATAATGAAGCTCATCACGACAAGAACAATGGAAATGACCAGGAAAGGCAGTACACTCATTGATAACAGGCTATCCATGAAACCACTGGCTTCCAGGTTGTTTATACCGTAGGTGAAAGCAGCAAGCATAAATCCCAGGCTCAGGATCCCCTTCCAGTCAAAGAGTCCGGATGATTTAACCTTCACTGAAGGCAGGTAACGATGACTGGCAATGACCAGAACCAACACCACTGGAAGGTTAATCAGGAAAAGAGCATTCCATTTGAAATAGCTAAGAAGTATCCCGGCAATTATTGGACCTATTATGAATGCGATTCCAAATACTGCGCCGACTATACCCAGTACCCTGCCTCGTTTCTTCGGTGGGTAAATATCCCCAATAACTGCTGAGGTAACAGGGAAAATACCGCTGGCTCCAAAACCCTGTATGGCCCTCCCGGCTAAAAGCATAGTGAAATCTCCTGAAAGCGAAACAACCAGGGAACCCAGGCCAAATATCAGCAACGAAAGAGTGTAGATATTCCTCCTGCCGAAGATGTCTGATAACCTGGCAAACAAGGATATGCCAACAAGGTTGAACAGCACATAGATTGAAAATATCCAGCCCAATGATCTGGACTCTACCTTCAGTGCACTCTCGATGGAAGGGATTGCGGGACCGACAATGGAAATATCCAGAGCCCCCATCAAAACCCCTGTAAAAAGAATAGCCAGAATTTTTTGGTTATTATTATTCATTATAAGCGATTACAAGAATTACAAAAATACAGCATTCAGATCATAAATATAGCAGGTATTGAATGATGCAGTATAACATTTTTCTGTTATTCCGGGAACTTTTTTGAGTACATCGAGTCTTATACCCGGAAACCAAATATTAAGACCATGAAAAGAATAATGATCATTTTAGCTATGCTCTTTATGGCAGAAGCCCTGAGCGGTCAAACCGTTGAAAAAAAGCCTGATGTGTTTGTAATAGCACATCTTAACGAGAAGATACCCTCAACCTCAAATATCGTATATGCACCTACTTTCAGGGCATCGTGGACACTACTGAAGAATGAAATAATAGGTGCCGATATAATTCTGACAAGCCCCCTGTCGTTAACAGCAGGACTTAACCGTTATCCATTCAATGTGCCTGACAACAAAGACTGGCTGGCTATGGCAGGTTTTGTGGAAAAAGGCATATTGAAAGAGATCAGCTCAGCGATGCAGAAGAAATTCGGTATCAGGGAAACCGGCCTTACTAGGTATGCTGATGAGGAAGGTATTGTATGCTACTCCTATTTAAATAAAACGCTAAAGTTTGCAAAAACATTCGAAACGCTGAGCTGGGATTTCCTCAGTCAAGGCGGAAGTCAGACTGTCGAGTGCTTCGGAGTATCAAAAGGGGCAGGAAAAGATAAGGCAGCCATGAGAGAACAGGTGAATATTCACGATTACATGAACCCTGATGATTTTATTATCAGGATCTCATCAAAAGAACCCGGAAAGGAAATCATCCTGGCCAAGATCCCCCGCGGTGGGACAATGTCAGGGATGATTAGTGAGATTGATGAAAGGATAGATTTGCCCGGTAAAGTAAAACTGTCGGAGATCGACGAACTGGTAATTCCAAAAATAGAGTTTGATATTGAACACTCTTATGAAGAATTGCTCGGCCAGTATGTCAAAAACAAGGGATTCGAGGATTACTTCTTTGCCAGGGCAGTTCAGAAGATCGGCTTCACCCTTGATGAATCAGGTGCCGAAGCGAAGGCGACAGGTGAGATTATTCTTAAGAAAGGACCCAGAAGCAGGTTATACATCTTTGATAAACCATTCATGGTTATATTAAGAGACACAGGCTCATCAGAACCTGACCTGGTTGCCTGGATTGATAATACAGATATTCTGAAAGTGGTTGAATAGAATTATGTAACTTTAAATATATTGTTATTGATTAAGAAACCCTGGTTGCAGAATGAATACAAACCCTGAAACTGATATTAATCTCGTAAACAAACTCCGGCAGTCACAAAACAGGGATGCGTTCAATAAGCTATATGACAGATACAGTTCAAAGGTATTTAATTACTGCCTGGCCTTCACCGGGAATGAAGATGATGCAAAGGATTGTACACAGGAAATATTTATCAGGGTTTTTAAGAGTATCAGTAGTTTCAGGTCAGATGCAAAATTCTATACCTGGCTATACAGGATAATGATTAACACCTGCAAGGATATGATAAGAAAAACTGGTTACAGGAAAAAGCTCCTGTCTATTGGACCTGAAAAAGAGCAATATGACACCGGAAAGGTTAGCTATCCTGCCAGTTATCATGCTGATCCGCATACCGAACTTACAAGGAAAGAGATGCACAAAGCATTTATCATAGCTCTGCAGAAACTGAATCCATCTTTCAGGAAAGTAATTATCCTTCGTGATATTGAAGGCAGATCATATGAAGAGATATCAGAGATCACCGGAAGGAAGCCCGGGACCATCCGGTCGTCAATAGCAAGGGGGAGATACCAGATGGCAGCATACCTTAAAGTATACAGAAATGAAGTGTAATAAATATAAAATACAGTTATCAGACTATATCGATAACAGGCTTAAGGATGATGAGAAAAGGAAACTGGAATCACATATAAATAAATGTGACAGTTGCAGAAGAGACCTGGAGTTGCTTCAGGACTACAGGAAGTTTTCTTCTGCAGTCGAGCCTGCAGATGTCCCGGGAACCATTAAGGAAAACTTATGGGAGGCGATTTCTGAAGAAAGTGTAACAAAATCCACCGGAACAGCAAGAATGAAATTATACCCTAAACTTACCTGGATGGCCGCTGCTGCTGCAATTATTATTTTCATATTAATAATCCCTTCACTGTTTCAGCCTCAGGAGATAACGGTTAGCTTCGATTATCTCACCATCAAGAAAGGCAAAGGACCCTCTGAAAAGAGGCAGGAAAAGAGTGAAGGAGATCCACGGGTGTCTGCCATGCTTGGCCTGGCCGAGAAACTGGATTGTACTGTTAAGGATATTTACCTTAATCCTGAAGAAATGGCCGACAGGATGGTAATAAAGATCCCCAGGTCAACCTATAACCAGTTCAGGGAAGAATTTAACAGTTTTAATATCAGTGAGAGACTGCCTGAGATAAGTTTCAAGCGGACAGGTGGCTCCGTAAATATACAGGTATACTTTTCGGGAAGGAAGTTTATTACCGGTGATTTCAATAATGACGGTCGTGTTGATTTAGGAGCTTATTTCAACCGTGGGAGATACAGGGGAGAGTTCTACCTGGCAATGAATGATGAAAATAATGGCTTCCTTGAACCTGTCAGAGCCCCACTGGATGATACATTGGGTTATCTATACAGGTCAGACGAACTGCTGAGCGGTGATTTTAATAACGATGGTTTTGATGACCTTACAATCAGGGCCTCTAAAGGTATGAACCGTAACAGCTGGATTATTTACCTGAATAACGGATCAGGAGGATTTAAAGAAGGGATAAGGTGCAATTCCGGAGAAAATCAGTTAATCAGTTCAGAACTGAATCATCCGTTCACAGGTGATTTTAACGGTGATGGATATTCAGATATAGGAACACATTTCTTCAGGGGTGAACAAAAGGGAAAGTTCATAATCTCCATCAATAATAAGAATATGTCGTTTGCAGCACCGATGGAATTTATTACGGGACATACCGGACTACCGGCTGAGAGAAAATATACTCCTTTAATAATGGATATAAATAATGATAACTATTCTGACATAATTATTTACTGGCAGGAAGGTGAACGAAATGCTTTCTGGTATGTATCGGAGAATAACAGATCGGGTGCTGGCGCTAAAGAATACCCGGCGGGATTTAACAATGGGACAATGGCATTCATGGGCGAGTACCTGCCATTTGCAGGAGATATTAATGGTGATGGTTTTGATGAATTGCTGGTCAAGATCGGTACCAGTGATGAAGTGGCTAACTGGTACATAATGTTAAATGACGGTGACGGATCATTTACATCATCAGATCATTTTATTGATTTTGCCGGTGAGATTGATTTTATAGTACGTTAAGGATATACTAGCAATTCCTGTTTATGTGTTGAAGTGTTGAATTGTTTAATCGGGAATCCAATATTAACCCAGTTCAACAATTCAACCCTTGTTCTTTGTAGTTTTTCTTAACTTGTTACACAAATAAAAAAGAACCAAACAATAAATATTCTTTGAAGACTATATTGATAGCCATTATATTCATATCTCTCAATTCAATAATTGTATCCCAGGGTTTCAGAATTCTCGGCCCTGATGAAATGCGTGCTGATTTCCAGCAGTTCCGCAAAATCATCGAAGAAAACCAGGTTAACCTGTATGATTATACGCCCAAAGAGGAAATGGACAGGCTCTTTGACCATCAGTATGCGCGTATTACCGACTCCATGCCCATGAACGAGTTCTTCAAACTGATGACTCCCATAATCGCTAAAACAGGTAATGGCCATACAAATATCTGGATGCCCGGTGAATACTGGAGATCAGGTAATGATAAATTCTTCCCCGTGCAGATAAGATTCGTCGAAAATATGGTTGTGACAGATGGCTCATATACAGAAACAGAACAATTACCCCGGGGCTGTATTATCCATAAGGTCAATAATGTGCCAATAAAAAACATCACAGACGAAATGATAGATAACTATTATTCCGAAGGAATGAGAATACACGGTAAAATAGTTATGGTGGCCAGAAGGTTTCCTATGATCTATGTGCGCAGATTCGGGATCCCTGATGAATATACGGTAACATACAGCCTGCCGGGGAAAAAAAAGAAAATAACCAAAACACTGGAACCGGCTACTGAAAAAGAAGTCAGGGATATTGTCTTCAGTAATTTTGATACACCCGAATTAAAAATGGAATTTATTGATAATAAAAAGAATGTTCTCCTGACAATCAATACCTTGATCTATTACGATGAAAGGGATTATTTTAACAACTTCATTGACAGTTGCTTCAGGGAAATAAAAAAACATAATACAAAAAACCTTATAATTAATCTTCGGGGGAATGACGGAGGGGATCCATACTGTGCCGCAGCCCTCTTTTCTTACCTTGAGCACGAACCACTGCCATATTTCAAAGAAGCACACAGGTATGAATCTCTCCTGAATCCGGTTCCCATGGCTGAGAACAAGTTCAGTGGCAACCTTATTGTTTTTATGGATAACCGATGCTTTTCAACTAACGGCCATTTCTGCTCTCTCATTAAATACCATAAACTGGCCACCATAATAGGCACACCCAGCGCCGGGAATTACAGGTGCACCAACGTCCAGCATACCAACCTGGATAATTCAGCCATAATGGTGTATTACGGGACAAGCAACTACTCCACAGCTGTTGAAATGGATAAAACACAACCTATCATGCCGGATATACTTATCGAGGAAACATATGATGATTTTATGAAGGGAAGGGACCTGTATATGGAGGAGGCAGTTAAATTGTTGAAGCGTTGAACCGTTTAAACCACCCCGCCCTTGATCCTCACCCCGAAGCCTCGGGGTTCGGATAAGGGCACCCCTCCTTTGCAAAGGAGGGGAAATTTACAACTCAACTTTCTCAACCCTACTCAACTCCCTTTAATCCCTGCTCCATGCCCCATGCTCCCTGCCCTGACATCCCCCTGTCCCGGCACTTTGGCCGGGACCTCCCCGTTGGCTTCGCCGAGCTCATCCCCCTAACCCCCTTAAAAGGGGGAGCTTTTGGAAACTTTCTTTATCTTAGTGTTTCAAACTAAAAATCTAATTCTATGAAAAGCTTTACCGTGAAAATAATCATCGTCCTGGTGGCAATGATGATGATCATGCCTGATATGCAGGCTCAGCGTAAGAAAGATAAAGAAGATGCAACTGACCCGCTTGCGGATGTATCCTTCAATGTTTTTAAACTGAGAAGTATAGGCCCGGCACTGACCTCGGGCAGGTTATCAGACCTGGCCGTTAACCCTGACGATCATTCTGAATTTTATGTTGCGGCATCTGCCGGAGGTATATGGAAAACAACCAACGGGGGAGTGACCTTCGAACCAATATTCGATGACCAGGGCTCATTTTCAATTGGCTGCCTGGCCATGGATCCCTGCAACCATAACGTTATATGGGTGGGGACAGGTGAAAACAATAACCAGAGATCGGTGTCATATGGCGACGGCCTATATAAATCAATCGATGGTGGCGGCAGCTGGAAAAAAGTAGGGCTGGAGAAATCAGAACACATCGGTATGATAACCATTGACCCCCGCAATACAGAGGTGGTATATGTTGCAGCATACGGTCCGGTGTGGAGCGCAGGCGGCGACCGTGGTATATACAAAACAACTGATGGTGGTGAAACATGGGAAAAAATCCTGGAGGTTAGTGAACATACAGGTTTCAACGAGATACATATGGATCCGCGCGATCCTGATGTTCTTTATGCTACAGCCCACCAGAGAAGAAGGAGGCAATGGACATACCTCGGCGGTGGTCCTGAATCGGGGATATATAAGTCGACCGACGCTGGTAAAACATGGAAAGAAATAAATAAAGGACTGCCCGGGGGCGATAAGGGCAGAATAGGCATGGACATTTCACCTGCCAACCCGGAGATATTATATGCTGTTGTTGAAGCCAAGGACAGGCAGGGAGGTTTTTACCGTTCAACCAACAGGGGCGCCTCGTGGGAAAAAATGAGCGGCACATCAAGCAGCGGAAATTATTACCAGGAAGTAGTTGCAGATCCTGTGGATGAAAACAGGGTATACCTTATGGATACATTCACACAGGTGACCACCGATGGTGGAAAGACATTCACCCAGAGAGGAGAAAAGAGCAAGCACTGGGATAACCACTGCCTGTGGATCGATCCTGATGATCCACTTCACGTATTGGAAGGCAGTGACGGTGGCTTATACGAATCGTTCGACCGTGGTGAGAACTGGAGGTTCTTTACCAACCTGCCGGTTACACAATTCTATAAAGTGAGCGTGGATAATGATTTTCCCTTTTATAATATAATGGGTGGCACACAGGATAACTATTCAATGGTTGGTCCGTCGCAGACACTCAGTGACCATGGTATAGTATCTTCAGACTGGATAGTGACGGTTACAGGTGACGGTTTTGAATCGGTTCCTGACCCTGAAGATCCCAATATTGTATATGCACAATCACAGTACGGCAACCTGGTAAGGTTCGACAAGAAAAGCGGTGAAGCGGTTGATATTGTACCGCAACCTGGTAAGGGAGAAAAGGAGTATAATTTTAACTGGGATTCTCCCCTGATGATCAGCCCGCATAACCATAAAACACTGTATTTTGGATCTAATAAGCTTTTCAGGAGCTCCGACCGTGGCGACTCATGGGAAGTGATAAGTGATGATCTCGACAGGAATATCGACCGTAACAAATGGCCTGTAATGGGCCAGGTATGGCCCATTGATGCAGTGGCAAAGAATAGTTCAACATCAAGGTACGGGGCCATCGTATCAATTGATGAGTCAAAGATAAAGGAAGGTCTTATCTATGCCGGCACTGATGATGGCCAGATAAGTGTAACAGACGACGGTGGGGAGACCTGGTTCAAAATAAACCGGTTCCCGGGAGTACCCGAATACACATATGTTTATGACCTTATTGCTTCAAAGCATGTTGAAAACGTTGTTTTTGCCACATTCAATAATCATAAGAGCGGTGATTTTACTCCCTATGTTTGCCGCAGTGATGACAAGGGCAGGACATGGACAAATATAAGTGGGAATTTGCCTGAAGGAGCCGTATATGCTCTTGAACAGGACCACCTTGATAAGGATCTCCTTTTTGCAGGAACGGAATACGGTGTGTTTGCGAGCTTCAACGGGGGTAAGAACTGGAAACAGCTAAAAGCCGGTATCCCAACTATCAACATCAGGGATATGGCCATACAGGAAAGGGAAAACGACCTGGTCCTGGCCAGCTTTGGCAGGGGATTTTACGTGCTTGACAACTATGCTCCCATGAGGGATATCAGTTCAGAAACAATTGAAAAACCCGCACATATTTTCCCAGTAAAAAATGCCCTTATCTTTAATACATGGAGGCCCCTTGGTGGACTGGGAAGCAAGGAGAAAGGATTCCAGGGAGAAGATTATTTCAGTGCCCCAAATCCTGAAAGAGGAGCTATTTTGACATACTGGGTAAAAGAAGGTGTTACCACACTTGAAAAAGAAAGGGAAAAAAGAGAAGCAGAAGCCTTCAAGGAGAAGAAAGATATTCCCTACCCTACACTCGAAGAGTTAAAGGCTGAACAAAATGAACTGCCCTCCTATCTTATATTTACAATTACTGATGAAGATGGTAATTTTATAAGGGATCTGAGGAGTCCGGTCAAGAAAGGTTTGAATAAGATTACGTGGGATCTTATGTATCCTGCCGATCTTTCTGTCAGGGAAAACCAGGCATCAGCCACAGACGGATTGCCATCATCGAATGTATTTGTTCTGCCTGGCAAATATTATGTCAGCATGTCGCAGAATACCAAAGGGCAGATCAGCGAGCTGGCAGGTCCGGCTGAGTTCTCGGTGCTGGAGCTGAATAACCGCACCATACCGGCCATGGACAGGGTAGCGATGCGCGATTTCAAACTTAAGGGACTGAAACTTGATAATGCAGTAAGGGCAGCATCTTCTGCATTGAGCGAGATGAGTGAAAAGATAACTCCTTACAAAGCAGCCACAAAAGCTTTCAGCGGACAGCAGGCAATAGACCTGATGAACGAGATACTGGTCCTTGAGAAAAAGCTTGAGGAACAGGAAACAGCCCTAAATGGCGACCGCGACTATAACAGGCTGGACCTTGATCCTGTATCTTCACTGCGCAGCCGAGTGAGAACTGCTGTTTACAGTGTTTCAGGATCAACCTCCAACATAACAGGAACAGCAAGAAAAAGCTACGAGATAGCAGTTGAAGAATTCGAGCCTGTTTATGCTAAGATCAAGGCCCTTGTAAAAGAGTTTGAAGCTTTTGACGGGAGGCTGGATGAGCTGGACGCACCAACCACGCCAGGCAGGTTCCCGGAGTGGAGGTAGAAGACCTGAAGCAATAAGATTGTATGGTGTGGATTTAACTTATTCCGATGGCGTGGATTTAAAATCCGCGCCAATCGTTGATTTAGGGTGACACGCGTATCTTGTCGTGCCCAAAGCGCTCGTCAAGGATAGAGATTATTTCATTGGCATTTGTTTCAATGGGGCGGTGGGTTACTTTCAGTACGTGAAACCCGCCCCTGTTGAATATGTTATTTGCATAGTCAAGCTCCATACACACCTTTCTGGGGTTAGTATACTCATCATCAGGTGAAAGGCCCAGTTCCCTGACCCTGTTCGCGCGCTGGGCAATAAGGTAATTGGTCGTTGTAGTGAGTCCGAATACCCTTCTTGAATCAACTGTAAACAGCTCTTCTGGCGGCTGATGA
>Ga0114922_10007400_pt1 | contig 10053 bp, 10 predicted proteins | sample AartaG_FD_100975 | JGI IMG/M metagenome (GOLD analysis project Ga0114922, IMG submission 100975) | Deep subsurface microbial communities from Aarhus Bay to uncover new lineages of life (NeLLi) - Aarhus_00045 metaG | ecosystem: Environmental > Aquatic > Marine > Oceanic > Sediment | place...
AAAAACATCAACTTTTAAATGCTTTTAAATAATATTTAAAACATAAAATTGAAATCGAAAGTGTAATGGATTTTGAGAATTTCAGTCGAAGATTCAAGAACAGGAAGAATTATTAAATTGGATGTTAAAAACCATCATCAAATTGAAAGAATTATTGATATAATTGTAAAACATATGGGTATTATTAGTACTGAGCAGCGTTCTTATACTTTAGTTCTTAATAATCAAGAATTACCAAATAAAATTACAATAGAGGATATTATCCATAAATATGGATTAAAAGAGGACCAGAAGTTAATTTTATGGACGAGAGTTATAGGTGGTTTTTTAAAAGAATAGCGATTTTATTTATTCTTCTATGATTTTAATATCATCATCTTCTTTTCTCTCAGAATCCTTATAACCCTCCTCAGAAGAATACTTTTTCTTAAGTTCCGTGATATTATTTTTCTTATAAAATTTAGCAGCATCTAGACATTCAGGATAATCAAGAGGGTCATGAGGATTGGGATTTTCGACTAATATTTTTAAAGCTCTAACAGTAGTCACTAAATCGGATAATCGTGACCATTTTTTTAAAATATTTAGACATATATATCCTGTTCCTGGTTCATTTGAAAATGATAATTCAATAGGATGAATATTAGGATGAAATATTTTTGATAGCCAAGAAAAATCTATACCACCAGGGTAGGGAAAGGATCGATTTATTTTAAGATATATACGATGAGAATTTTTTGGTACTAAGTCTGCTTTTTCCCTGACAAACCCTAACGCTGTTATATTTAAAATTAATTCAATATTATTACTATTCATATTTATTGAATTTTCTTCAAGATTACCTAACTTTTTCATATTACTAAGTTCATTATCAATTCTATCTTTCCATATTTCATAAGGAAGTTCTGGCAAACAGCTTCACCCATTATTTTTCTTTTTTAATAAATTATTTTTTTAAATGAACATGTCCAACATTCTGGATTTTTTAATTTCTCAATAACTTCAAATTTATTTAATAGACCATTATAATTCAATTGTTTTCCAATCAAAGGCGGGCCAATATGAGGATTCCATTTATTGTGTTCTTTAAAATAATCAATTCCTAATATAAATTTCAATACTTGTTGTGATTGTAATCCCCCGATAATAGAAGTGGTCGTAATAATGGCTGGTATTATTCCCATAGTTTCACCGTTTTTACTCTCAACTTCTTGCCCTGTACATGAAAATTTTTTCCACATCAAATCTAAATCCATGTCAGAAACATTACACTGAAGACAAGCGGCATCTTTTATTTCAGAATAAACTGATTGAACACTACCAAAGAGTTCGTCAATTCCTGAATCTACAAATGGTATTTCATAATAAAATGCATAGTTATTTGCTTCTAGTCTTGCTTCAATATTATCTACACATGAACAAATAACATCAGATTTTTCATAAAATGCTTTATCAATGTCATTTAAATCATTTTTAACTGTTATAATCTCTACATTTGGATTGAGTTTTTTACATGCATCTTTTATAGCATCCACTTTATATTCTTTCTGCTGAGCATTTTCTACATTAAATAGAATGCATCGATTTAAGTTTGAGGTATTTATAAAATCGTAATCAATTAAAATGATATTACCTATACCTGTTAACACTAGATTTTTAATAACTTCATTCCCTATAGCTCCCGCACCAATAACCATAACTGTTGCGTTAGAAATCTTGCTTTGATCCCATCCTTTTATACGTTTTTGGCGATCAAATATATCTGAATCTATAGAATCAATCCCATATACAGTATAATCTTTAAAATCTTCTTTTTTTCTTGACATGTTTAGACTTAACTAGTTTTTTTTAAAACAGCATAACTTAATGATTTGTAACCTTTTTTTGAGTTGTTATCTAAAGAAAAAAATTCAAATTCATTTCGAAATGGATCAATAACAAGAGCAACTTGATATTCTTTAGAAAAGAAATACTTCTGAGTCAACAAGTCTGTAGAAGATAAAAAACATCCTAAATTCGGATGTGAATGCCACCACCCGATAATTTTTAAATTCTCATTTTTTCTTTTTTTCTTAATTCTCTGAAATTTTTTCTGATATAATCCGGCAGTTCCTTCTATTTGAGAGGTATAGGATTTATGACTATATATCGCTCCAAGCAGAAATAGTGATTCCTCTATTAAAGTATAAATTCTTCCATTCCATTTTGAGGTGGTGCCTATAAGATATCCAAAAATTTCTAATTCTGAACTTTTGCACAATAATTTAATTTCCTCAATCGTCTTTTCATAAATATATACAGGGAAAACAAAATCTTCTTGAATTTTCATTTTTTTCTTTTTATCTGTTTAAATCTTATTCTGTACTTGTGGTATTTAACATTTCAGTAATTATTGAGTAAATATTTTCTTTAGCCTCTTTTATTATTGCTGAAAAACCAAATGTTTTTTCTCCAAAAAATTCTTCAATTTTTTCAAGTTCAAAAGAAGTATTTTTCATATCTTGAAAGTTAGCAATAACATAGAATTGTGCTCTTTCTACTTTCGGTTGTAATAATGAGAATAATCTCTTTGTACTGTTTAAATTAGTTGCTCCAGAATTAGTAACTAGACAAATAATATCTACAGAATCTAAAAGTTGCCGATATATTTTCGAATTGTTTACTAAGTCTTCTAAGTTAATTTCTCGTAATATACACTTTTTTAATTTTTTAGAATTAGATAAATTGATAGTTTTTTGGATAATTTCATTCATGTCCTCATCTAATTCAATTATTAGCTCTCCTGGAAATAAATTCATTATTGTAGTCTTGCCAACTCCATCTTCACCAACCAATAATATTTTAGGAGGAATATAAATATTTTTTCCTACAAATTCATCAAACCCTTCAAATTTTGCAATATCAGAATCCCAATTTATTAAATCATTACGATATCGGGTTATAAATTCATTTTTCAGTAATTCTAATTTTTCTCTTATCTCTTCTTCTGGATCTTTGATGTCAGCGAGTAGTATAAATATACAATATTTTTCGTCATCATAAGAATAAATAATATTAAAATTTCTGAAGTTTAAAGATCTTATTTCTCCTCCACCAATCTTATGAGAAATATCGAGGATTGCTGTCAGAAAGCCACTTACAAAATCATCATCAATATTGTTATGACCAAAAATTGTTTTTGAATAGCACAGAATTCCGTTAGATAATATTACTAGTACCTTAGATATCATCGGATAGGTCGAATTTTATTCAATGAATAATTAATTTAATAATAGTTTGATTGATTATTTAAAATAATCATTTAAAATTCTTCCGTAAGAGAAATCATATCTAATTTTAGAAAAAATTGTGGTTCTAATTTGAATAAGAAAAAGAATGATTCCCATTTTCAAGAATCGCATCCTCGAATTATAGAGATTGAAGAACAAGAAATCGAAGAAAAAAAACCTCCCTTCGATAATATTGTCTCTTATAAAATTACAAATGAAGATAATGACTCTAAATTAGAAGAAAAAAAAGCATGAGATATTTATAAGAAAAAGGCTTAAAACCTTTTATAACTCTTCCATCTCTGCAAGGAAAATATCAGCTATATTAAACCATTTCTGTTTAATATTATCTTCATCTGAAGTAGAATTTGTCAATTCTTTCCCTATTCTAAGGAATTTGACGGCCAACTCATTATTTCCCAGCTCTTTATAAGATATTCCCAATTTTATATGAGTTTGATTGATATACCATTCATCACTAGCTAGTTCTATAGCTTTTTGAAATTGGTTCACGGCTTTTTGATATTCTTCAAAATACATTAAAATTTCTCCATAAGTATCATGGTAAGTACTTTTATCTGGATTTTGTTCTATAAGACTACGAATAATATTTAATGATTCTTCCTTTTTGTTCAAATATTGCAGCCAATAAGCCTTGTAAACAAGTAATTCAACATCCTTAGGATTTTTCTGTAATAATTCATTTATAATCTCAAATCCTGCTTCAACTTCATCATTTCTCTTAAGTATAGATGCTTTTTTCATTTTAATGTCTTTTTCATTTTCGGGAAAAATCTCAATCATATCCTCTAATAACCTAAAAATATCATCAAATTGACCGTAGTAAATCATGATTTGAATTTTTGAATAATACAAATCAATTTTTTTAGGATTTAATTCAATTTTTTTATTAATTTCTTCAAGTTGTTGTTCATATTGATTTTCAGTATTTTCTGAACTTTTTATTTTAACGATGTTCGAGACGTTCTGCCATATGATCCCCTCTAATTTATCGTATAATTCTATTAATTTTCTTTCAGCTTTGATTTTATATGCTAAATAATTAATATATTCTGGTAAAAACTCTTTTAAGACTTTCTTTAAATCTCTATCAAGCAAAAATTCACACACTTCATCTGAAATTTCATCGATAATAACATTAAAATTCATCGATCTGCCAAATAATTTGTTTAAATAGGTATATTCTGTTATATGATCCTCTATAATTGCTCTTATCATTGTTTCTAGTTTTTCATTCTCCTGAAAATAATAGTGTTTATCTGATGGTGCTTTTAATTCAAAAAATCTTATTGGATATATGTTATTTTCCACAATTTCATCAATATAATAAGTAAGCGTATTCTCTTTAATTCCATATTCTTTAGAAAATTCTTCAGGAGAAATATGATTTGGATATTGATTAGGATGATTTATCGAAAGGAAAAATAAAATCTTATGAAAATTCTCCTCGTTTTTTAGCATAGATTCAACTCTATTGTAATCTAATTTCAAAATATTGTTAAGAAATCTAAATTGAGTACGTGCATCATTAATATTATAAGTATCAAAAAATTCCACTGTTTTTTTTGTAATATCTTCTATTCGCTTGCTTTCTTCATCTAAAATTGTTTGTCTATCTAAATCATAATAATGAAGTATCCTTGAATACTCAATTTTACCCAGTTGAGTTATTCTATATTCTTTAGATTCAGAATCTTTTCTGACAAATCCATTTTTCATCATCAAATTCATTGCTTTTGATAATGATGATTGATTAATAGAAAGAGGTTCTTCGAGAAAATCAGACCACTTACAATAAGTATTGTTATATACCATCCATAAAATCCAATGCCCGTAATTCCTTCCACTTTTTAATATCGTTTCAGGAGGATAACTTAACTTTCTTTTCTTTATAGCCGCTTTAGATAGGTCGTGAAATCGTCTTCTTCCTTCTATTGTGATTTTATAATGGCCTTTTGATATTTTTGTTAGATATCCTTCAGTTTTTAACATATTAAGGTGACGAGATAAAGAAGATGTAGGTATTTCAAGCGGTCTCCGAAGAAAATCGGACCATTCACATTCTTCGTTATTGCATAACATCCAGAGAATAGTATGATCATACTTTTTCTTTTCCTCTATTGGATGGTCAATAATCTCTTGAGGAGGATAATTTATTGGCGGCATTTCTCATTAGACTAAGTAAAATCGATTATGAATAAAAATAAGTAACAGTTCTATTTATATTTATTTTACAATATTCCCATGATAACTCGGAACTGCCACGAAACTCCGATAATAAAAACTATATATGGAACCAAGTCATCATTACATATTGATCATCTTTCAGGTGATTGTTTTAAAATTTAGAAAAAAAAAGTGAAAAAAATGAAAAAATCAATAAAAACCCGATTGCTTGTATTAGCGTTTGTAGGAATTTGTGTCTTTAGCTTCATACCAGCAGTTTATGGCTTGAAACAAGGAGTAAATGTAAATATCAGACCTATTGACGATTGGGTAGTAAATAATCCGTTTGGGATTGGTGTACCATGGGAGACTGCATATGTTGGTGGTGATGGAAAGGGTAATCATTATTGGATGTGGATTGATTCTCTATTTGGAGCGGTTACAGGAAATCTGTATGAATATAGTGGGTATGTTAAAGAGAAAGTTCTGCGCGACGGATCAATAGAAATTACAGTAAATTTATTCGTAAAAGATATTTATATAGAGATGTATGATGCTTTATACGATGAAAATGGTGACCCAATCTGGAGTATGCAATATTTCGGAGATACAGGAGATTTACTTTCATTTGGTTATGCAAATTATTACTTCCGATTGAAATTTATACTTGACGCTGAATATGATGGTTACGAACCATGGGGTATTCCACCAGGAACAAGAGAAGCGGGTTGTATGCTTCCATACTTCGATGCGATTTCATATATACCCGAAGAAATGGGAATCCATCTAAAATCTTTGATGCTTATTGGTATGGGAAATGCTTATACTTATGAACCCGGATGGAGATGGCCTGCTCCAGGCGAGCCATTCCCTCCAGATGCAGTTCTTGATGGGGGAACAGTAAAAGTATTCTTCTTGCATTTGGCTGAATTTGATGATCAAATAGGTGGAGGTTTCCCAGGCTGGGGTTATTGGCCCTTCGGCTCATCATCAGACTTCTTCATGAATACAATTCGCATATTTAACCTCAAATACTAAAAAGCGATCAAATTGGGAGAGAAATCTAAGAGGGTTGAATTTTCTAAATAAAATATAGACCTTGGAGGAATAAGTTTAGATAAACGGCTTCTCGAATTGCCACACCTAAACCACTATTCCTTCATTCTATATATCTTTTTTTTTCTGTTTTCTTTTAAAATCTTAATAATTCATAAGTATATTATTAGTAAGAAACTGCTTGTTTTATTTAAAACATTTATATACTGAAACCGTCATCAATATCTTCCCATTCCTCGGCCTCATAATCAAATCTCTTCTTTTCTTCTTCTTTCTTTTCTTTCTTAATTTCTCTACGATCTTTACGTTTAAGCTCATCTTTTCGTCTAATATAGATATCTTCGTATTTTTCTCTCAAACTTTCAACGTCTTCAACATGGCCAATCTTATCTTCCAATCCATCTTCAAAGAAATAGTTCTTTTTGAATTGTTTTGCTGGAATCCCTACATAAATCCAACCTCTTTCTAACTCTTGTCCAACTGTTGTTACTGAATTTGCTGCGAGAATGCAATTTTGCCCTATATGAGTACCAGGCATAACTATAGCATGTGAACCTATCCTTACATTATCTTCTATTATTGTTTTTCGGATTATTAACAAATTACCAATAATAACAGCAGATTGAACAATTGCTCCTTGCCCAACTACTACATCTTTACCAAAATCTATGAATTCTGTATCTACCCATCCTTCAAATAAGGAATTACTTATTTTAGTTTTTACTCCAAACATTTTAAAACAAACATTATCCATAATTCCTGGAAATGGAAATCTGTGAGCAAGCCAAACCGGCCAACGCTTTATAGTATTTCTTAGGCTCCAATATCGATAATCTCGATCTTCTGGAATTCTCAAAAATACACCTTCTCGAGGCTTGTGAATTGCATTAACAAAAATCAAAAGTATTTTAGCAAATATTATTCCTGAAAAGACAATTGTTACATACATCAGTACACCTAAAAGAGGAAGGAATGTATAAAAATGGACAGGCCTATCATAATTCCATAACCACCGCCAATACACCCACAATTCTAGGAGTAAAGGGATTATACTTGCCCATATCAGAAATATATAAAAAATTAAATATCTTTTTTTTGCCAAAACCGAGGGCGTGAAAGGCCTAGTGTGCAAGATTCGAATCGCATCTTACTCTACACGCATTGTATTTGGAACCGACATCTTTTATCACTCTTATTTTTTTACATTTCTCCTTCTCTTTTTTAAATTGTTCTATAAAATTTTCAAATTTTTAATTATATTATCAAGAAGAATCATGAACATTATTATTATTTTCTGTTTTAATTAATTCTTTCTTATCCTCATCTATGTTTACTTCATGTGTGACTTCATATTTTCTTGCTTCATCTACATCTTTTTTTACAAGGATTTCTCTACGAGATGCAGCATATTTGTTTGGTTTGAATTTTGTGACAGGAATTCCTGTGTAAATCCAACCAGGCTCAAGAACTTGATTAAATGTGGTGGTGGAAATCGCACCAACGATTGTCTCTTTACCTATTATTGTTCCAGGCCCTATAGTTGTATGAGCTCCAACCATTACATAGTCATCAAATATTACTTTTTTAATGATCAAATACTTACCTATTACTGTACTCGACATAATATTGGCTCCTTGACCGATTAAATTCTTTCTGCCAAATTTAATGAATTCACCATCACACCAAGTATCATTAAGATGGCTAGATGTATCCATATCAACCCCAATTAATTTAAAAGCTAGTACATCTAACCATGGAAATGGTGAATATCGCATAAACCATAAAATCATTTTCTTTAATTCAGTTCTAAACATCCAGAATTCAAAATCCTTATCACCAATCTCGGCTTTAAAGACACCCTCCTTGGGTTTATGAATTAAATTTACAAAAATTAAGAATAATTTACTAAAGAGCATACAAGCAAAAATAAAAAAATAAATTGAACCAAATAAAGCAAGGGGGAGAAAGGTTAAAATCATAGCCCAATTCTCATCAGAAAGATACCAGTACCAAAAGATCGAAACTACTAGTCCTGCTAGCCAAAATATTGGTATATAAACAGCTAAAACCTTTATATTTACTCTACTGATCGCAGAACTCGTAGTAAAATCCACTTCTAAATCTTTTGATGTTAAAGCATTTACGTTTATTTTATCCTCAGGTAATTTACTAACTACATGTTGCTTATTGTGAGTGTTATCAATGATTTCTTCGGCTTTTAATTTTTTCAGTAATTTTTTATCAGCATAACCTTGAATATTTTCATTTTTCTCTAAGTCTTTTGCTGATACACCCAAATATTGCATTATCTTTCTTCTGAATATTCGTCTTAATGGCATGCCCCAATAGTAATTAATTAAGGGAGGTTTTCCTGCTATACTATGTTTTGTTGCGCAAGCTAAAGGAAGCAGAAATGAATTATCGCGTATTTCTGATCCAGGCCCAATTAAATTTGTTGTTGCCCCGGTAACGTTATCGCCAACTTTAACTTTGAAGTATGAGATATTACCAAAGATTCCCTCCACTACATGAGTCCCTAAAGCAGAATTTACCCCCAAATAACAGTTCTTCCCAATTTCAATAAATTTATCATTAACTACAGATTCCTCCAACGTCGTACCTTTCCCTATTTTGGATGCTCCTATAAAATTAAAAAACCAATTACTGAGCCAAGTAAAAACTCCCTTTGTAAAGGTATTTTTTCCGTATTTAATCATAAAACCTCTTAAATGATAGTAATTTGCCGCTCTACTACGAATATTTCGTGGAATCACTCCCGCTTTTGATGGAGAGGTTTTTTCAGATATCTTCCAAAAAATCTTAGTAGATAGTCCTAAAAAGAATAAACGCAACAAATAACATCCAATAAGAACTAACGGCATTGAGAGAAATGCGATTAATGACTCCAATTGAATAAAGATAAGGAAAAAATTAGTAACATCTAATACATATGGTAGGAATACTTGAAGCAAATACCAAAAAAAGCAAATCCCGGGAATTACCCATGAACCATAAAATATTAATGCAAAAATAAAGATATATAAATGGTACTGAAGACTGACCTCTTCTTTTATAACTTCATTATTATTTGGAAGATCACTTTCTTCAGATTCTTCACTCATTTTGACTAGTCAATCCTAGATCAACTTATTTATTTCTATTAAAAAGCAATTGATACTTATTTACTTTAATAGTTATTTTTTTTTCCTTTTAAATTTATGATTCGTAGGCAGAAATTGAAAAACATATGTGAAAATTGCGGAGAGTGTTGTTTAGAAACAGAAATGATACTTTCTCAACAAGACATTGACATAATAGTAAAAAGTTATCCGAATAAAATAAAGAAACAAGATATTGCTTTTAAAAATAAAAATGAGCAATTTCAACTAAAAAATATTGATGGTCATTGCGTTTTTTTAAACTACTCTGCAAAGAAATGTAAAATTTATGAATTTCGACCTCAAGGATGCAGATTTTATCCATTAATCTATGATATTAACAAAAAAAAATGCTTACTTGATGATGATTGCCCTAGAAAGGA
>Ga0114922_10007401_pt1 | contig 10053 bp, 9 predicted proteins | sample AartaG_FD_100975 | JGI IMG/M metagenome (GOLD analysis project Ga0114922, IMG submission 100975) | Deep subsurface microbial communities from Aarhus Bay to uncover new lineages of life (NeLLi) - Aarhus_00045 metaG | ecosystem: Environmental > Aquatic > Marine > Oceanic > Sediment | place: Aarhus...
ACCTTAAAAACCCAGAGGATATAGCACTAGTTTTAGCAAATGTCGAAGATAATTCAATTAATGTAGATCTTACATTTAAAAAGAAAATCAAAGTCATTTAAATATAAAAGCTCGGTATAATGCTGGGCTTTTATGTTAGAAGAGGGCTTAAACAGGAAGTTCTATAATGAGTAAGGATAACTTAAGAGATTAGTGATAGGGAATTAGTTTTATTTTGAAAATGTTCTATTAGTTTATAGTTTTATGAAAAATAGAGAAAATATAAGTAAAAAACTCGGACTATCTTACAGTAATCCTAACTGCTGCTCAAACAGCAAAAAATATAATTCCATCCCATCAAACAGATTTTATACTGCTCAAGAAGAAATAACCATTAGGTTTTGTCAGGTCCCAAAATCTTTATTTAATAACCAAATATATAAAGGTCTCTCCTTAGGGTCAAAGTTATTGTATTCAATTTTAAGGGATCGGCTCGATTTATCTATAAAAAATAATTGGCAAGATAAAGAAGGCTATATATATTTAATTTTTAGTATAGAGGAACTTTCTAATATTTTAGACGCCGGAGAAAGATCTGTTATTAGATATAAAAAGAGTCTTGTTAAATATGGGTTGATTTATGAAAAAAGATTAGGACAGGGTAAGCATAATTGGATTTATGTTTTAAAACCAGAATTAAATAGAAATCAGGAGTGCCAAAATGGCATCTCTAAAGATGCCAATAAGACACTTCTTGAAGTGCCAAAAAGACACCCTAGTGATACTTATATTAAAGAAACTAATTTAGATAACGTTAATATGACTGGCAGAGAGGAGGTTGTGGAAAACGCCAAATGGGAGATAAAGGAAATAGTAGTAAAAGATGAAGAGGATATTAACGATATCAGAAGTAAAATAAAAGAATCCTTAAAAGAAAATAGAAAATTTAACTTTACAGAACTAGAAAACTCTGGAAAAGAAAGGAAGCTATCAAAAAATAATAATGATCTAAAAGATAGATATTCCAAAGACAGCAAGGAAGGGGAATATACTAGACCAAAAAGATATAGATCCAGAGAAAAGGAGCTACTAGCTAAAGAAATAACAGAAGAGCTAAAGGATGACCACAGTCTGGGAGCATTTCGAACTGTAGTTGATAAGATTTCTGAGCAGCAGATAAGAATATTTTTAAGTATAATAAAGGATACACATCTTACCGGGGAAATCAAAAAGAATAGGGGTGCAATGTTTATATCACTTGCTAAAGCTTATGCTATAAGAAACAATATAAATCTTAATTTCAAGTAATTCCACTATAAAGAAAAGAAGATTCTTGATTATACAATAATAGAGAAATATCTAAATATAATTATCTTTAGTTCAGCAAGTAGAGGAAACAGGAAGCAGGTAATATGACAATAATTTTTTCAATATAGAAAGTATTTTTAGAAACCACTATTCCTTTTTTAAATGATTTTTTAAGGGTTATATAATCCATGGGATTTATTATATTTTGGTATTTAACTTCTATAGGTATGATATTATTCTTAGACTTACTTAATATAAAATCTATTTCCTTACCCTTGGTTGATTTCCAGTAAAATATTTTTTCAATATTGGAAAATCCCTGATAAATACCCTGCTCAAAATTTCTAATTAAATGCGCCCCTATAAGACTTTCTATAAGAGTAGATTTACTGATTTTTGTGTAAGGTAAATTAATGATCCTTGAGATTATATAATAATAAAAGGGGTCAAAGAAATACAGCTTTTTTTCTTTTGCCGGGTTTCCTGTTAATTTGTTTTTATCAAAATGTTCCAGATAATATAAGGTAAAAGAATCGGAAAAGGTAATAATATAATCAATTAAGGTGTTAGTAGAAATATTGCCAGATTTTTTTGCAAGCTTGTTCCAGCTAATAGTGCTACTAAGTGAATCTATTACAGATGAGAGAATATTTTTTGAAATTACTCTTGATTTTCTGACTTTTTCAATTTCACTGAATATTACAGAAATATATCTTTCAACTGTTTCTTCATTTATTAAATTATTACCAAAGAGCGAGTTAATTGACTCCAGGAATCCTCCACAAATAAGATATTTATTTAAATATAGATTGAGTTCATTTTGATAAATTTTCAGTTCAGGAATATTTTTCGAGATTGAACCAAGGCTAATTGTATTCTCATGTTCTAAAATAACTTCCAGTCCAGTGAGATTGCAAAATTCTTTAAAAGATAAGGGCAGCAGTAATTTATCAGGATTGGATACCCCCCTTCTTCCAGGAAGGCGCTCAGACCCTTTTCTCAGGTCAATAGCTGATGAACCAGTTAGAATAAAAGTTTTATTTTCCAGCCCAAAGGTATCAACAATATGTTTTATTGATTTTTCCCAGTTTTGTACAAAAGTTGCCTCATCAAAAAAAATATATTTTCTTTTACTGCCTCCTTTAACGGTTTGATGCCAGGATACAAATATTTCAAAGAGTTCTTTATCATCTTTTACTAAATCCATAGAGTAATAAAAGATATTTCTAGGGTTGACATTTCTGCCAAGTAAATCTTTTATTATTAATTTTACTAATGTTGTTTTACCAACCTGCCTGGCCCCTCTGAGTGTATAGACTGCATCGCTTTTAAGATCAGCGGCCTTAAATAATTGAGGCTTATAGGTATATTTACATTTCTTTAATTTTTTGATATTTATATCATTTTCTATATTTTTTTTATCTTTCCACCACGGGTTTTGAAATAATAATTCGTCCATTTTTCTCCTGAAATAGTTTATGTATTATAAAATATATGATATAGCATGAATAATTAAACACCTTTACTGTTCATTATGTTGCACAATCAAGTACCATAATTGTTCAGTCACTATTATACCCCTTATTAATTTGAAGTCAAAAATATTTCTATATCAATTTTTATTTATAAGAATTTACTTTTAGAACTCAAGAGTATAAAGTATGAATAATCACCATAATATGTTACTGAAAGTATTAAGAACTGGACTAAAGAATGTGGTAAGGACAATACTATATTTAGAAGGATAAAGGGTGGATTCGAAATATTTTTTATTTTATAATGGTAACAATAAAAAATTTAAATACTACTGTTAATTTCCTAATCATATGAATCCATATATAACCTTAAAAGATAATACTAAAGGAGCAGAAAAATTTGTTGAATTATTTCAAGGTAGACTTGAAAAGTTAGTCGGTACAAATAATCTTCCTCCCGGAATGGCTATAGCAATATTGGCGAATCTAAATTTTCATGGACAAAATATGCCTGCTTCTGTTTTTAGAAGATTAGACTATGATCAAGGTTGGGAGACATCAGAAGATCCGATCATATTAGCAGAAGCTTTAAAGAGAATAAAGGATAGAAAAGTAGTCATAGATAGGACTACAAGAATACCAATAGGTGAATTTCAACTGCAATATAACTTTGTTAGGGGTTTTAGACCAAAAAGAGGAGCAAAAAGATTTGACATCCCTTTAGATTTGCCATTTGACCCAAATAAATTTAATTATGGATTTAAGGCAGTCGACCCAGAACTTTTCCATTCATTTAAATACGATGATAGCCTCACAGTTGATTTTGTATTTAATCGATATCCTTTTGCACCTTACCATTTCTTGTGGGTTCCGAATAGAAAGAAAAGAGGACACAACCAATACCTTGACACTGACAAAGATGAGTATTTGATAGAAGCTGCATGGGACTTCGTCAGAGAACAAGGATTGGGTAAAGGTATCAGATTATGTTACAATTCAAATGGTGCACATGCTTCAGTAAACCATCTTCATTTTCAAGGATTTTTTTTAACACAAGATTGGGAACCTCCTTTTGAAACAATAATTAGAGAATATAAGGCTAATAAAGTAAAGACTGATAATCTGAGTGGAACTATCGATTATTATTTTAAAGGTACCAGGTGGATTTCAGGCTCTGATGGTGTTGATGGTCTAAAAGAATTTATAGATGAAATGAATCGAAGATACGCAAGTGGAGAGAAAGTTGCTTTTAATTTGTGCATAGCACCAGAAGGAATTGCATGTTTTCCAAGAAAGCATCAAGGAGACGAAAAATATTTTGAACTTCTACAAAGATCGCCATTCACAACTGGTTATGCTTTTTTTGAAATGTTAGGTGAGATTATATCTCCTACTGCTGATGTTTCCATTTTTAATAAAAATAGAACTGAAAGACAAATTAGAGATTTATACAATGCTTTGTCATTATAACAACCAAATCCTGAAAGATAGTATTTTCGAGCTGACTTTTTCTATTGTTTAACACCTTTCTTAACTTTTCGGAGTTAATCTACAAGCTGAATTATAAACTAAAAATGCTTAAAAGATTCGTTTAATTTTGTGTTAATAAAACTCAATTGTTTTTTATTCTCATTTTAACTAACTTTTCTAAGTGCTCCCTTTCACCTGCTATTAAAAATTCATTACTATTATCTACAATATAAGTGTTTAAATATCTTATTGCCTTTTTAGAATGTATTTCATAATTGACTAAAGAAGGATTATTAGTTAATTCTTTAATAAATAAACATACTTTTTTCCCAAGTGGTATTAACTTTATAACATTTTCCCCTGCTACTTCAAGGAGTCCATTTAAATAATGGGGTAAGGACATCCTGAAGAATACAATACAAATAAAGAAAAGAATGAGTAATTCTTATTAAAAGTTAATCTGAAAGTTAAGATGAAATAAAAATGCTAAATATGTAAAAAGTAATTTAAATTGCCAAATGAAAAAAAGAAAAGTTATCCTGAAAATCCAAAAACTTCTGTTTTTTCTGAAGTAAGGTGGATATGTCCTGAATGTTCAAAATTAGTGGGTTCAATGTAGATATTAAAAACTGGATTATCGCTATTGCAATTATAGAATTTTTAAATATATATTATATTTTGGCCAGGATTATCCAATATATAGAATAGGGCCAGGTAATCCCTTAGATGTCTGGTTAGCAGAAAGTTTTGAGTTACAAAATTTCTAGCCTGTTGTCCTATTTTATGGGATATTTCCGGCCGGTTAAGCAAGTATCTTATCCTATAGGCAGCACCTTCTATAGAGTTTACCAGGAATCCAGTCCTGTGATTGTAAAGCTGGATGGTAATTCCTCCCACATCTCCACCTATTACGGCCTTTTCTTTCCACATGGCCTCGGTTACTACAAGTCCGAATCCTTCTTTTATCGATTTTTGGATTACTACATCAGCAATTCTCTGCAGGGCATTGATCACAATATCACTTTTAGGTTTTAAAAGCAGAATATCTATATCCGGATCTCCAGCCGCTTCTTTTTTGACTTCCTCAAAAACAATTTTACCCTCAGGATCGTCACTGGCGAGCCCGCCAGCTAAGATAAGTCTACAGTCTACTTCCTTTTTCACGAGTCTAAATGCGTCTATTACTCCTATAGGGTCCTTAAACCGGTCAAACCTTGAGACCTGGAGGATCACTGGTTTATCCTTATTAATGTTAAAAGGTTTTAGGACTTCTTTTATTTCATTTTCATCCAGTTCACGGTTTTTATCGCTCAAGGGATCAATAGAAGGAGCAATAAGGTACTGAGGATGGGGCAGGCTTTTTGAAAATTTTGAAATTGAAAAAATACTGCAATCGTATTCCATTACATATTTTTGCAAGAACTTCCAGAGGGTCAGATCCGGTTTTGACATCTCTATATGGCATCTCCAGACCCATTTAGTCTTGTTTCCAGAATAGTAATACCTTAGAGGAAGAGGTTGAGGGTCATGGATGATCACTATATCGGCGTTGTCAAGATCTAGATTTTTAGCATTTCTTTTGTTGATCTTTAAATATTGTGAAAAGTCCTCATTGCTGAATGAGATCTTTTCACCCTGGAGGGCATTATGAATATTCTTGGTAATATTAAAAAAATCCTCATCACCTTCTAAGACTACCCACCTGCAGTCAATATCAAGCTCATTTAAAAGGGGTATGAGCCTGTGAAGGATCTCAGAAACGCCTCCACCGTCTTTAGTGGAGTTTACCATTACCACCTTTTTCCCTTTTGACAGGTGGGCCAGGGATTTTATCTGGTTAATATTCTTTTTTCCGATTATTTCCTGGTAATCTTTTAAAAAAACCATAACTTTTTACCTGTCAAGTTCTTCTTTAAAAATTCTTATAAGCTTTTCCCTGATTTCTACCAGACTGAAAAAATAGAAGTCGATATCTCTTATTTTTTTCACAAGGATCTGATTATTAAAATTTTTATCTATCCATATTGAGAAGTCATCGTGTTCTTTCTCCTTCATCCTTTTTCTGGCTTCGTAAAAATGAAAATACAAAGAACTGTCCGGAATAATATCCAGGGCTTTTCTAAATCCTTTAAGAGAAGTAGTTTCTAATCCCAGGGGGAGTACTATGGTCGTAGCGCTGACAAAATAAAATTCCGAACCCGGCCTTACCCAGGGTATGGAGGGAAGGTCCCACATATGTTCCTCTATTATCTCCATCAGATAATCTTTTGCTTCTGAAACAGTCTTATAGTCATAAGGATCAAAATTTGCAAGCTTCTCAGCAAGGGCAAGGTCCTCCAGCTCATAAGCAGCCCAGTTGGCAAAGTCATTGGGGAATTCATCTACTTTTAAGCAAAACTTTAAGTGCGACTGATAGAGATGGTGAAATATTACTTTATCTTCTGCTCTTTCTATGATATTTAGAAATTCTTTTAGATTACTAACTTTCTGCCCGGTAGGGCTGAGAAGTGCAATACAATCATAAAATTTGAAACTTTTTATTTTTTTGGGCATAGGTATATTTAAATCACTATATATTTTATATTTAAAGTAATAGGATACCTTAACAGGACTTTATATAAAAGTAAAATTTAAAAACAAGTCAATTGTAATGCTATGGCTGGTTTGTAATATGAATAATATTATCTATAATTATATATGATTAGCTGATTAGAAATTTAGAAATGCCATTAAAAAAAGAAAAAATAGTAATTGTATCAAACAGAGTCCCCTATAATATAACCAAAAGCGATGGTGAGATAAAATATAAAAAAAGTGTGGGGGGCCTGGTTACTGCACTCGATCCTATACTTTTCAAAAATGGTGGTCTGTGGATTGGATGGGATGGTAATATTGGTTATGATAAAGATTTTAAGAAAAAGATCAGGGTAGGGAACGAAGATCATGGTTACAGTTTAAAATTTATAAGCTTATCAGCAAAGGAGTTAAGAGATTATTATCACGGTTTTTCAAATAGATCTCTTTGGCCCCTATTTCATGGTTTCATATTACAAAGCTACTTTGATCTAAATTACTGGAAATCTTATCAATCAGTAAATAATAAATTTGCTGACAGTATAATGGAAGAAATCTCGGGTAAGGAATTGGTATGGATACAGGATTATCACCTTACTTTAGTACCAAGAAAGCTTAGAAAGATTAATCCAGATTTAAAGTTACTCTTTTTCCTCCATATCCCTTTTCCTAATTATGAGATCTTCAGAGTACTACCCTGGGATAAAAAAATACTAAAAGGACTTTTAGGTTGTGACCTTATCGGTTTTCAGACCCTGAGAGATGCTACAAATTTTTTAGAGTGCTGTAAAAAAATATTAAATATAAAAGTTAATTTTAAAGATAAAACAATGTACCTAGAGAACAGGATTATAGATGTTAAAAATCTGCCTATAAGCATAGATTTTAAAAGGTTTAATGACTTGGCAAGCAGCAAAGGAACTAAAAGATATCTAAAAGGTATAAAGAGACTTGGTACTGGTGTTAAGATAATAATAAGTGTTGAAAGACTGGATTATACTAAGGGAATAAAGGAGAGGCTCCTGGCAATAAATAGATTTTTTGAGAAGTATCCTGAATACAGGAAAAAAGTTGTCTTTCTCCAGATTTCTGTCCCTAGCAGAACTAAGATAAAAGAATACATAGCATTAAAAAGAGAAATTGATGAACTGATAGGACAAATAAACGGGAGGTTTGGAGATGAATTGTGGTCTCCTATTAATTATTTATATAAAGCTCTGCCTCAATTAAAATTAGCGGCTCTGTATAAGATTTCAGATATATGCTTGGTAACTCCTTTGAGGGACGGGATGAACTTGATAGCAAAAGAATATGTTAGCTGCAAGGCTGAAGAAAGCGGAGTTTTAATCTTAAGTGAATTTGTTGGAGCTGTGGAAGAAATGGGAAAATACTCTACCCTAGTAAACCCTTATGATATTGAAGAAGTAGCAGACAGCATAAAAGAAGCATTAAATATGCATGGCAATACTAAAGAGATGCTAATATCAAAGTTAAGGAAAATTGTCCAAAAAAATGACATATATGCGTGGGCAAATAATTTTATAAATTATTCTAAAGGTATGTCCAGGGATTAGGTGTTATATTACTAAATATGTTAAAGAGCATTTAGAAGAGTTATTCAGCAAAATAAAGAGATTTAATCATATTTTTCTATTCCTTGATTATGATGGCACCCTTGTTGGGTTTAAAAAAAATCCAAAAGATGCAGTTCCTTCAATAAAAGTAAAAAGATTAATATCCAGGTTAGCTAATATTCCGAAAATTGTATTGACCATTGTATCAGGAAGGACCATATATAGCCTTCTAGACTTCTTTCAAGATCTGGATACAGAAACGATAAACTGGTCAGGTGTGCACGGAGGACAGATTAAATATGCAGGAAGTGAGATTTCAATACCGGCTAAAATAAAAAATGCACTGCCTGGGATTGTAGGATTAAAAGAAAAAGTAACTAAAATTATTAATGATATTCCCTGCTATACCATAGAGGACAAAGGATTATCTTTTGCCCTGCATTATAGAAGGTGTAGAGATAAAGACTTGACTCATCTGAGAAAAATAAATTCAATTTTATTTGAATATATAAAAGATAGGCCTATAGAGCTAATGCAGATGAAGAAGGTAGTCGAGGTTAAACCAAAAGGAATTAACAAAGGTAATGCTGTGGGTACTATAAATAGAAAATACAAAAAAAATATTCCCTCATTAAATATATGTCTGGGGGATGATGTAACTGATGAATATTTATTTAAATCTAATACTTCTGGTATCAATATAAAAGTTGGAGAGAGTGAATATTTAGATTCAGAAGCAGAATATTATTTAAAAGATATAAAAGAAGTCCATCAGTTCCTAGGTATGCTTTATAATGTTTTAAAGTAGATTTGTGAGTAGTTTTATGAGAAAGTAATAAAAGATATATTATTAATACCCTTCTTTTAAATCACAATTTTTTTTAAACCTCAAATTCTCAATGCTAAACTCATACTGGATTACTATTTTCTTATGGTATATAGAGATATAATCAAAAGTTGCGGATTTTAAATAGAAAAGGAGCATATCCTCCTGTAAAATATTATCAATCTGGTAAAAAAAGATAGGGCTTCACGAAATTAAAAATTCGGAAGGAAACTTTTAACAAATCGAATTTTATTAGATTCTTTGACAAACGAGGAGAAATAGGCAACAGCTAAAACTGTAATATGGGAGATAGTGCAAAGATTTGCCGTAGCGGTTAGACATATAACAGAAGGCTTTTACATAAGGATTACCAGCAGTCTGGAAAATACCCGCTCACTACTGCTTCTTTTGTTAAAGTCTCTCTTAAAAGACCGAGACCCGTAATCAATACTGCTTCTTATTCCAAATCTACCCTTAAGTACCTGTAGCAGCCGGAACCGTATACAAACCAGGGATGAAACCAGGGACAATATACAGCTTAAGGTAGTGGCAACTTTGGGTCAAACAAGAGTGTGGGTATTTTTAGAGAGGACAAAGCTCCATTTTTTGTTATAGTAATTGAGGTCTTTGGATATTAGGTTTTAAAAGATTACTTGAATTTAAAAGTAAAAAAGATAAAATAAACTAACTTTCTTGTGGTATAAAAACAGGTATTTGAGTTGTTCGGGGCGAATAGCGGAGGCGGTACGCCTAGCGTATGCCTTAAAAACCCAGAGGATATAGCACTAGTTTTAGCAAATGTCGAAGATAATTCAATTAATGTAGATCTTACATTTAAAAAAAAATC
>Ga0114922_10007402_pt1 | contig 10052 bp, 6 predicted proteins | sample AartaG_FD_100975 | JGI IMG/M metagenome (GOLD analysis project Ga0114922, IMG submission 100975) | Deep subsurface microbial communities from Aarhus Bay to uncover new lineages of life (NeLLi) - Aarhus_00045 metaG | ecosystem: Environmental > Aquatic > Marine > Oceanic > Sediment | place: Aarhus...
CTTTCCAGCGAAGGTCAAGTGTGGCATTATTTACGTTTTCATATTGATCAGCAAAAACTAGACTATCTAGCGTAGTTGTTCCTGGCGAACTAACGTCATCAGACGCGTTATAATTATGTGTTCCTGTCGTACCTCCAAATGCAGTACCTCCACCAAAAGATGCGCATTCGTTTAGGTCGGTATTACTAGAGTATCGAAATAAGTTACCTGTGTGGGTTAAGTCTGCCGGAACGATTGTTGTAACGTTCGTTGCGTTAGTGTATGCAAGGTTATTCGCCCCTACAGTGAGGTAGGCTGTCTTTATAATAAGACAATTTATAAGAGTGGCACTATAGGAATCGGTTGCTCCACAATTAGACCTAACAATACAATTTTCGATGCTGGAGTCTGCAAATAATCCGTATGCAATTTTACCATTTCCATCTGTATTAGAGATTTGCATATTTAGGAATTTCAAGTAAGAGTACTGTCCTCCCTTAAGAACTACTTGATATGAAGCCGTTCCTTCTATCGCCGCACCTAATGCAGGGTCGTACTTTAATGCAGTGCCACCAGCAAAATTGGCGCTCGCAAAATCATGTGTGTATGCAGGCTGCACTGTTACTGTACATGTAGCAGAACCTAGTCCAACATGGCAATCACCCCCGCAAGGGATTGCAAGGTTGTCGTCGTTATAGCATTCAATGACAATATATTCATTGTTTGCTACTCGATTTTGTACATATGCACTTAGTGCTGCTGCTGAATATGTCGCATAGTCTCGACCAACACCATTACCTAATGAGATTACTCTTTTAGTAGCCATTATAAGGTTACAAGCTCCGGTAAACTTTTGGCAGAATCGCCTCTAACGCTGTCAACCAAGACACACTGCACTTTAAATCCATGGCCCGTTAAAATGTTGTCGAGTTCTAAACCGTGAGCGGTAGCCGAAGAAGTCCCGGCTAGCTGTACCAGCTGTAGGAGCTACTGTGTTATCACAAATAGCTAGTTTAATTACATGTGTATCTAGGTCGTGAGTACCGTCAAGAAGGGCTAGTTTAGCTTCATCGAATACTGTTAAATCACCTGCTGCCATGGTGTAATCCTCAAGATTGTAGTGTTGTTACGGTTATGTTGTTTGAGTCAGCATTACCCGACTCATCGTTAATGTAGACTATTTGATTCTTCTTAGGTTGAGGTACAGTTATGCTTACCGCCCCAGGATAGTTAACTCCAAATATGGTAATACCATTACGTAGTAGTTCACTTTTACTTATCTTATACTCTGCTACTGATATGTTTACATACTTTACCCCTTCTCCTGAGTTTGATCCTGCACCTATGCTATGTCTCTGAGACCTCTTGACAGACTCTAGATCTCTACGTACTTCCTCTAGAGTGTCCTTCTTTACTACGTCCTCCGGTAAAGGCTCGAAGGAGTGTATTACTTCAGTCACCCCGTCCTTACCATCTACACCTCTTGCCCCAGAGACACCTTGTTTACCAGTTAACCCTGTTGAACCAATAGATCCTTGCTCTCCTCTCTCACCGTGGCGTATGTTAGACCCTACCACTTGGTTAACCAAAGAGGTGAGTTCATCTACACGAGCCTGTTCCTCATTTCTTTTCCTCTTTGCCAGAGAGATCAGTTTCAACTTTTGACGAGTAGTTACAGCCATTATTGGGCCTCTATGGTTTCCCTGATCTCTTCATCAGTAAGATCGGGGAACTCTTTCTGGAACTGTTTTATAGTGAGTTCTCGTACCTTAGCGTCTGACAACTTACGTACTCCTACTCCTGAAATGTCTTCAGCGAACTCTGGTGTTAGCCCTTTGTCTACTAGTAGCTTAACGGCCTCGTCAGACTTTCCTTCATCTACTAGTCTCCTTGCCTCAAGAGCATCTTCCTCTGTAAGTGAAGGGGCCTTAGCAGGAAGATCCACTGGACCAGCTACTGCACCAGCCTTAGCTGCCTTACCTTCTTCCTCTTTCCTCTCTATCTTTTGGTTTGGGAATGCTAAGGACTTGATATAATCTCCTGGAGAATCGAACTTGCCCCTCCATAACTCAGGGAACCTCCCAGCTACTCGTGTCATGTCGATTATGGTACTATAGAAAGGATTAGATAGCCTCTTATTGTCTTGATCTTTTATTACAGTCTTAAGTCTCAGGAAAGTCTCTGTTCTCTGTATCTCAGGTCCCCCTGGTATCATACCAGCAGGGTTTACTATACTGAAGTCAGTAATAGGCTTACCATTGGTGCTGTAGTAACCATTGAACCTGCTCCTCATAGCAGTTTCTAGATGAGAGGTTACATCGTCGACCGACATCTTCCCTGAATCAACGAACCCTCTCCATGCTGGACTGTCTAGTTGAGATACAGCAGCTGGTACTTCCTCGATAATAGCATTCAGTTTCTCTCTTCCTACCGTCACTGCAACGCCAGGTTGTTTAATTAACCCAGCAGCAACCTGCTTGGACACACTGTCTCCTAGTAACTCTGGGTTCAAAAGGAAATCTAACCCTTTGTTTGTCAGGGCATTTAGTCCTTTTATAGGGGTCTCCGCAGTATCAATAAACGTCTTCAGGTCTGGCCTCTTCTCTGCGAAAGCCCTGAAATCTTCGTGTGAAATCGCATCCGTGTATGTCTTTACAGCAGACTCACCAAGGTGACTGAGTTTAGCTATAGTGGAGAAAGAGTTGAGTGCGTCTAGCTCTATAAACTTAGACACGGTGTCGAGTTGGTTTGTGATAGCCAGCTGTATAGATACATCAGATAAGAAAGCCGTTGCGTTTTCAAGATAAGCCTTCTTCTTTTTTTCGATTATGTCTAGCTCATCAGGTGTAGGATGCCTATTGGTTTTCCGTGTAATCTGATCCAGCAGTGATTTCTCTAACTGGAAGGCACTATTTCTTACGACAAGGGTCTGCTCAGTTATCTGTTCAGGTGTTAACCTACCTGTACCGCTACCCTTAGCCAGTGAGACTAGATCACTCATAGTCTGTAGAGACGCACTGTTATAGCTACTGCCTACTAGTGTAGCTACATCATTAGCAGTCAACTTCTCTTGGTTAGCTAAACGATCCGAGCTGAACTTCTCACCTTCAGCTTGGTGATATAACACGTCTGACTGTTCTCTAGACATCCCTAGCCTATGGGACAGTTCCTCTTTCTCCTGCTCTATTTTATCCCTGGTTACTTCAGCAGGTGAGAGCTTCCTCTTAGGGTCTACAAAGAACTGCGAATCTAGAGATGACTTAAAGAAGCCACTAAAAGCTTCTCTTATCTCTGGGGCAAACATAGGACTATCGGATAATGCCTTACGGAAAGCAACACCAGCTCTAGCCTTGGCTATGTCACCTCTTAGTCCTCCCTTCTTAGCAGCAGTTATCTTAGACAAAGTATCTAGACCCTCTATCTGCTTTACCCTTTCTGCTGTCATATCCTCTATAGGACCAGCTTCACGAGGATCAGAAAGACCTTCAGGTGCAACCTCATCTATTGTTTGAGAACCTCCAGTGAACTGGGACACCACATCTCTAGCCTTACCTGCTCGTGCACCCTCTATAAGTTTACTACCAATACCTCCTATAGCCTCAATAGCCTGGGCAGTACTAGTGTCTGTCACTCCTCTTTGGATTGAAGGACGTACCTGAGCCTCTGGTAGTTGTCCTGTTAGTTCAGGCATTATTGTTCTCCTGTTTTAGCTTCTTGTAGAAGGATATTAAAGTCCTGTGAAGATGGGGTAGACCAATCATTACTTTTCTTAAGAGCTTTCTCTATTAGTTCCGTTAGCTCTCCGTCACTTCTAGCCCTCTTCATGACGCTATTCATAATCCTTTGTCTAGCTACTGGGTCCTTGACAGCACTCCTTAAGACTGCTATAGTGAAGGCAGCACCTTCAGCACGAGCTTCCTCTCCAGAGTCCAGTAACCTACCTGTTCTTAGATACATCTTGAACAAAGAATCCACCATGTGCTTCTCGGTCATTTGCTGTGCTCTTTGGCTTGTAGCTAGATCATAGAACTCCTGTGACTTCATGGATTGGAAACCTACAGCCCTGAATAGTATGTCCCGTAGTTGAGGGTCCTCTGTATAAAGGACCTTACCTGTTGATGTCCTAACAGCCCCAGAGTTCCATAATAGATAGGCGTTAATAAGATTTCTACTTGAGCTAGGTATGTCAGCGAAAGCAATCGCGAGGTTCTCTGCCATATCGCCTATATGTTTTGCGGAGACATCTTCTGCATTAACAACCATCTTACCTGCTTTTATGAGTACATCTATAGGGCCATTCCAGAACCGTTCAGCTACTGCACCAGAAGGACCAGCGAGACCCATTATACTGTGATCCTCGAAGATTAAGTCTGTCATAGTCTGAGCTACACCACCAGCAATAGCAACACGGCCCGTGACCTCTGCATCAATATCTAATTGGTTATTTATGCCCCAACCCATCACACCTCGGTTCACTAGGTTCATTTCCTCTGGAGACATGCCTGACATGTCAGCATCCATACCATCGGCCAGGTAAGATACCAACTGTTGGCCAAAAGGAATACCAGCTGCCCCAAACAAAATACCCTGGCCAGCAACCAGTCTACGCCTCTCAGCAGGAGTGAAGTGGCTACCAGGACCTAGAGCCTCTAAGAACTTAGTGTTTACCTGTTGGAACTGAGTAGGTATGCTAATAACTCCTTTCTGGAATCTAGCTCTGTTACCTTGGCCCATGTTCAACCTGAATTGTTCTGACCTGGCGAAGATCTCCTTCAAGGCATCATCATCTAAAGCTTTACCTTTATTGAGGCTTTTCCACCTCTCAAAGGCAGTAGCAAAGCTGATACGCATGTTAACTAATTCACCAGACTTAACAAAGAAAGCACCCTTATCAAATAACCTGCTCAGTAGGTTGCCATCATAAGGTAACCCATTAGCGATAGAGGCGAAGTCACCACTAGTAACCATGGCAGACTCTCTGTAGCCTGATCTAACCCATAACCTGTGTGCATCCTCTATGTCACCAAGACCAGGTATCTTTGACATTGCTTTTAACTTAGCTGCTTTAGTACTAGGGTCCAGTAGATTATCTAACTGAGTGAAGGCAAAGAACTTAGCCATACCTTTCCCAGCATTCACAGGGTCTATACTCATTGCTATAGTAGCACCCAGTGCTTGTATAGGATACTGAGCCATACTGAACGTACCCAGGAGCATATGGTAAGAGGCAGCTTTGGCGGCATTCACAGGATTCTTCTGTGAGAGGCTGTACATCTGACTAGCAATACCTTTGAGCTTAGGGCTACGTTCCTCTAAGGACTTACCTATAGATACAAACTTACCCTGTAGTCTTTGTTCTTCTTTCGTAGGGACACCACTTAAGGTGCTTATCTGTTCATGAGCTTTAGCTAGGAACTTCTTGACTCTAGGGTCCTTATGTTGTAGAGCTTCTACCTCAGCCAGCGCCAGATCAAAACCCCCTGTAGGTCTCTTACCTAAGAAGTCAGTAGCATCATTCATCCATTTCTCTTGGATACCAATACGGTACTGAGAGACCGGCATACGATTACCTAGGTGGAACATGTACTGTTGTATTGCCTGTAAAGGCTCCACTAGCTTAGCTTCCCCTCCGTCGAGACCGAACTTCAAAGGCTCTGATTTACGTGGACTAGCGAACAAACCACCAAAGATGTTTATAACATCATCCTCTAGGTTAGGGTTAGACCCAGGTTCTCTATCGAACAAGGGGAGGGACACATCATCTGGATCTGCTCCTTTGTCTATTAGTTGTTGTCGGTATGTTAAAGCATCACTCTCATTGTTAAAGTAACGATCAGCTTTCATTATACGATGTATTTTGTCCCCATCCTGTACCTGACCATCTGCTTTCTTAATGAAGAAATAAGCCTCATCATAAATCCTGGGTACGTACCCTGGCTTGTGATTAAGCATAGTGAAAGGAAGTTCTTGTACTCCTTCTTTACGAACAAAAGCCCACTTGAACTGTGCCTTATCTATGGTCCAGAACTCAGCTGTGTTTTCTAGTTTAGTCAGTTTAAAGCCTTTGTCATACATCTCCTGCATCTTCTCAGAGGATATAGTAGACAACGTAGTCTTGGATAAAGGATCATATACTTTCTTGAAGTCATCCTCAATCCCATACCTTCCCCTAGCAGACTCAACTGTATCCAGTACGGTCGGGAATCCTTTCTGCTCACCTATGTTAACCAGCTTAGCTCCACGAGCCTCAGCCTTCTGTCTTACCTCTTGGTTCTTTAGTACCCACATATCGTCTAAGACTTTACGTGTCCTAGCATAGCTCAGGTACTCATCAGTAGATAGCTTAACACCACCTACCCCATCATTAACTAGTTCCTGGTAGCTAAATACCTGCCCCACACCAGGGTTATCTACGCCCCGGTCACCCATGAAGAGTACTCTCTCAAGGTTACCTTTAGACGTAGGGGACAGTTTACCCACAGCAAACCTCAACTCATCAGTGAGCCTTGCTCTAACCTTTGACTGTGCATTTGCTATCCTTTCAAATGCCTGTACTAGTAATGTCCTTTCACCCTTAAGCATTTTGTTGGGACTCCACACACCAGAAGTCATGTCCTCAATAGTAGTCACACGGTCTTGATTAACAAAACCACTAGAAATGTCCTTCTCAGTGAACTTGATCACTTGGGCCTTGTGCGTAAGTACGTCTTCAGTACCTGCTACCCTTTCTATAGCTGTGCCTCCAGGTGTAACAACCTCTCTTATGCCCGGAGACAACCCTCTCTCTAGTATGTCAAACTCAAACTGTACCCCATCATCTAGATCTTTAATGACAAGGTTCTCAATATTAGGGTTTTCTATTCTTACCTTAGCCTCTGCTCTAGCAGTAGCTGCCTCTAACTCCCCAGGGGTATCTTTTAATACAGTCTTAATATTGTCCTGTACAAAGTTAAGAGCCTCTTCTTGCATGGAGTCCATTCTACCCCAGTCATCTCTTACTCTTGACGCTACCTCTGTTGGTGCTTGGTCTACTATCTTTGCGAAGTCTCCTGTGGTCCAGGGCATAACTGTACTAGCAGCATCTACACGACTGGTTTGTAACTCTCTGGCTGGTCTGGTACCTTTAGCAGCTTGGTCTGCTATTTGAGACACAGCTGAGTATTCTCTAAGGCTAGCTGCGTCCTTAAGAAACCTAGTCCCTCTTGCAAGGCCACTAACTACTTTACCTATAGTTCCAGCGACAATAAGCTTATCTACACTTTGACTGAATCTCTCTTCACCTAATGACGTACTTCCGGTAGCCGCCATAAGAAGGAACATCTGCTGGATCTCATTATCATCTACATCTTTTGCTGCCTTCTTCATCTCTTGGAACATAACGACCTGTTCCTCAGGAGTAAGTCGTTGAAAGGCTTGCCCTAGTTTAATTATAACATCGGCACTGTTCATGGTGTTTTCTACAGAGGTCTTTGTCCCTAGAACCTTATTCGTAAAGGACACAGAGTTCCAGGTCTCATCAGAGAAAAGTACTAGACCAGCAGCATCTATCGCTACATCGCTTATACTCATCTCGTCCTAGATCTTACTTATCTGTTCTTGTATATATCTACGAGCTACGATCTCTTCTTGTTGATCAGGCTCTATGCTCTCCCAGTTCTCTGTTTGTCCTAACCATGCTCTGGCAGGACCAGTCTCTCTAGAGAAGAAATCATCCTCTTGCTGTATCTGCCGGATCACTTCTGGATCTACAGGTCTACCTGTCTCGATAGTAGTAGCTTCAACAGCCTCAGCTAAAGCCTTGTTTGCTAAATCAGCACCGATGTCCATCATCTCTATGTTAGTCTGGACATGCCCTTTAGACTGAGCCTCTAGGAAAGCACCTACACGGTCCTCATGAAGTAAGGATTTACGTAGAGCAACCTCTGTATCAGAGTAGATAGGTGTTTGAACAGGACCGCCCTCACTTTGTAAAGGGTTCTCGTACTGTTGGTCCTCTTCTAAAGGATTTTCATACTCTTGTTGTATATCAGCCACCGACGATCTCCTACTTAAAAATAGAGCCTAGTTCTTCAAAGCCTTTAGCTCCAGCATACTGTCCAGCTACAGCGCCTATGGACCCAGCAGTAGCTGCTCTAGATCTAGACCTAGATGCTGAAATATTCAGACTAGTTGCCTCCCTAGCTAAGCCAGTCTGGGAGGAGATAAACCCGATACCAGATGCAGCCTCTGTCTGTATGTTACCCGCACCCGTTATTGCACTACTTGATCCTGCTGTACCTGTCTGGGCAGCGACATTCTCTATCCTTGCTCTTTCGGATCTAGAAGCCCTTATCTGTTTCCTCGTCTCTCTTTGAGCACTAGCGTCTGCTATCCGTTGCTGTACCTCTCCTGCTTTTCTGGCTTTCTTTCCTGCCCGTCGTTGTTCTCCCACGCTACTTACTGTTGCTACTGTCGCTATCGCTGCTAACGCTGTTAAAGCTGCCATTACTTAATCCCCTTCACACGTCGTCTGCCTGTGATATGTTTAAACCCCAACCTAGTAAGTGCATATCCTTACCAGCCTCTGTGTCAAACCTCAGCCTCAGTGCCTTACCTTGACCTCTGATTTTATTCTTTGTAGTGACAACACTGAATCCATAATCAAAAGGATCACTGACACTCTCAGGTATGTAGTACCTACCTAATCTATACGCCTGGAACTGTGTACCCCATCTCCCACTGTTTGCGTGGTCACTGAAGTCCCATCTGGCCTGAAGTAGACATGAACTGGGGGTGGTTAAGGCTATGTTATTATTTACATCTAGCTCATAACCCATCTCTGTTCTGTTGAAGTGGGTAGTAAGGTACTTAGCAGACTTGTTTCTTTGAGTACCACCTCCTGTGAAGTAACCAGTTTCTAGAAATGCTGCTGCGTCTGTCCCCACACTATCCTCTGTAAACCAATCTAAGAAATCTGGATCACGGTACTCAGAGAAAGTATGCTCTATGTTCGTTGTACCCTCTCTTACTGTTAAGTACTTTGTGACAGACAGTCCTCTACTACGTACAGTTTCTATTACCGATACATCATCAGTCCCTGCCAACACATCGTCTGCACCAGCAACAACATCGTCTACTCTATCCTCTGTATTGAAGTTAGGAGTAGTAACGTAGGCTGCTACGAAAGGACCAGTAGACGTTTCAGGGATACTGTTTACCATGAAAGACCCTAACACCAGGTCCAAGATAATCTCTTTGTTATATCTAAAGGTATTTGATACTCCGTCGTAGGATGCATTATCGTTGTATAACCAGCTCACTTTCCTACTTACTTCATCATACGACCCAGTGGCGTGTGCTTTACCTACAGAGGGTATGGATGTATAAAGAGACTGTATTGTAGTTTCAGTTATGTTCTGGGGTACGAAACCTCCTGTCACCTTATCTCTGGTAAGTACATAGATACCAGCCTTGGACCAGAAATACACATCAGATTCTGCAACTATAATAGCCTCTGCATTAATTGCACCTACGTTTGATATCTTAGATACCTGGAAGTTAGTGGCACTGAATCCTTCCTCTGAGCCAGAGATTGACCATATACCGTTCTCTGCAAACACTAGTAACTCTCTTCCTACAGAGACTAGTTTATATATAACATTCGCCTCAGGTATAGTGATTGTACCACCATCTGTAGCAACTATTTGGTTACTGTCCTCAGAGGTAGGGTCCCCTTCTTGGTAACATTTGGTGAAATCACCATCATTAAGTATAGTCTGTGTAAATAATATGTACGTCTCTAGGTTAGGTCTCGTAGTCTCTGAGCCATCAACACCCGATACACGTACACCTGAGTAAAACATTCTCCCTGCAAAAGAAGCTAAAGTCGAGTATGACCCATAAGTAGTATCAGTATCTACTGCTATAAGTGATTGAGTGTACCTTAAAAGTGACCTTGCAAATGGGTCTATAATGTAGTGCCCTTTAGCTGCGGGGGTCCCACCAAATGTCCCATTGGTGAACAGATTAGTATCGAAAATATCTTCAGAGTTCTTACCATAGTACCATACCATTGCGTTACTTGGGTACTTAGC
>Ga0114922_10007403_pt1 | contig 10052 bp, 6 predicted proteins | sample AartaG_FD_100975 | JGI IMG/M metagenome (GOLD analysis project Ga0114922, IMG submission 100975) | Deep subsurface microbial communities from Aarhus Bay to uncover new lineages of life (NeLLi) - Aarhus_00045 metaG | ecosystem: Environmental > Aquatic > Marine > Oceanic > Sediment | place: Aarhus...
GCAAGGGGCAGCAGGTGTATATTGAGGGACGCATACAGACGCGCAATTGGGAAGACAACGAGAGAAGAAAGCGCTTCCGCACCGAGTTGGTGGCTAACGAGATGATCATGTTGGGCAGCCGCCGTGAAGCTTCGGAGACCGTAGAGTCTGCTGATGAAGGTGGGGAGGAGTTCCCTTTTTAGTTGGTAAACTGGTCGCCAGTCTACCAATCTATCAGTAGGGAGGTTGAATCGGTGGAAGAAGAAGAGGAATTGTTCTCGACAAGGCGGCAGCGGCAACGACGGCCGCGAGACCGACAGCGCGGTCGGCGTCGGTTCTTCAGGCGTCGCAAAACGTGTGTTTTCTGCGAGGAAAAGGTCAGCCACATTGATTACAAGAAAGCCGATTCGCTGCGGTCGTTTCTTCTGACTGACCGCGGCAAGATCCGGCCACGGCGGCAGACGGGAACGTGTGCCAAGCATCAGCGTCAATTGTCGCTGGCGGTAAAGCGTGCTCGTCACCTGGCGATGTTGCCGTTCGTGGTGAAAGCGAAGCCTGGGCAGACTCGCTAGTATCCGGTACAAAACTATTTTCCACGGCTCACAGGCCCCGTCTCGGGGGCGTCTTGGGCCAGAAAACCGCCTTAAAACGAGCCATTTCGCTGCATGGGCCCGCCACGAGTACTCGCGGTGGCCGCCCTCGGGACGGGGGCTTAGCGTTTTGTACCGAGGACTCGCTAGACGCAGTATGTCTCGTAGGATGAAGGTCCCACTTCAGCAGGGGAAGCCCGAACTGAGGCCGGGCCTTCTGTCACATTTGTCACGTCGCTGCATCGTGCGTGAGAGGATGGAATGGCAAAGAAAGCCAAGAAACGTGTGTCAAGGGAACTGACGCGCAAGCAGCGTTCCCGCCTGGAGCAGGAAAAGCGCATAGAGAGGTGGCTCATCTGGGGCGTGACCGTCGTGGCTAGTGCGGTTGTACTCGTTCTGGGTTTTGGCTTCTACATCGAAGAGATCAAGAAGCCTCGCGAACCGGTTGCCATTGTGAGCGGCACACCGATTACGACGGCCAAGTTTCAGGCCAGGGTGCGCTTCATGCGGATGCAGATGAATTACGAACTCCAGTACTTGTTCCTGCAGCAGCTGGAACTCGATCCGACGGACCCGGACAACGAGTACTATCTGCAGTATCTCCAGGGCCAGATCCGTGATTTGCAGACCCAGTTATTGCCGGCGAACGCCCTGGCCATTGGAGAGCAAGTCCTCAATCAGTTGCTCGTGGAGGAGTTGGTGCGTCAGGAGGCAGAGCGTCGTGGCATCGAGGTCACGACGACGGAGGTGGATCGGGAGATTGAGCTGTACTTTGGATATGATCCGAATCCTGCCACTCCCACACCAGCACCGACTGCCACACCTCCTTTGACGCCGACGGACGTGCTCACTCCCACGCCGACGTCTACCCCGCTTCCGACACCGATTCCGATGACTAAGGAGGAGTTCGAGCAGCAGAAAGGTGCTTTTCTGAAAACACTGGACGAACTGGACATTTCGGAGCAGCAATTCCGTTCCCAGTTCGAGGCATCACTGTTGACCGATAATCTGCGTGAGGAGATGCAGGCAGAAATTCCCACTACGGCCGATCAAGTCAACCTGCGCACCCTGACCGTGGATAGCGAGGAGCGGGCGAACGAACTGGCTGCCCGGCTGGATGCCGGGGAAGATTTCCAGACGTTGGCGGATGAGTTGGAAGAGGATGAGCAAGTCACTGGATACGCCCTCGAGTTGGGTTGGTATCCCAAGAGTATGCTGGAACAGAGTTTTGGCACGGAGTTAGTCAATAAAGTTTTCAGTCTGGAAGTGGGAGGGCACACTCAACCGAGGCTGTTGAGCGAGGGCAGCACGTCGTATACCATCATTGAGGTGGTGGGTCACGAGGTGCGTGAATTGGAATCTTATGTGCTTAACCAACTGGCGGAAGATGCCTTTCAAGAGTGGCTGGAGGCTCAACAGATTCTGGTGGAGCGCATGGAGTACGACCCCGACATTGTGCCGACGGAACCACCGGAGCTATAGCTCGTAGGTGAGCAACCCGGCTTCTACCAGGAGCCGGGTTGTTGCTTTATCCCATGAACCGCCTGGCCTCGATTATGTTGGGCAGCCGTTCGATCTTTGTCAGCACCCGGCTGAGTTGGGAGATGTTGTTGATGTCAAGCGTGATGTAGAGTGTGGAGATATTCTTCCGAGTGTTGTGTCTGACACCCGAGATGTTGATGTCTTCGGCGCTGATGATGCCGGAGATTTCGTTTAGCAGCCTGGTGCGGTCGTAGGCTGTGATGTGGATCGTGACCGGAACGGTCTGCAGCCTCGTGCCCCAATTGACTTCTATCAGGCGCTCCGTATCTCTCCGGTGCAGGACGTTGGGGCAGTCGCGGCGATGAATGGTGACCCCTCGACCTCGCGTGACGTAGCCGATGATTTCATCGCCCGGCAGCGGATGGCAGCACCGTGCCAGCCGGGTCAGCAGGCCGCCGGTGCCCTGTATCTGGATGCCCTCGACAGTCTGCACCAGGGGAGGGGGTATAAAGGGCAGCTCCTTCTCCTCGTGGGAGCGTGTTTCGGCGATTTTGCCGGCGATCTGTTGGCTGTTGATGTCGCCGAAGCCAACGGCGGCATGAAAGTCGTCGAGCTTCTCGTAGTTGAAGAGCCTGGCAACGGTCTCGTGGCCGAGGTGTTCCAGCCCCAACCGTTTCAATTCGCGCTCGGTGATTTCCCGTCCTTGAGCGATGTTATGTTCCCGATCCTGGCGGCGGAACCACTGGCGGATTTTGCTACGGGCGCGACTGGTCTTTACGTAGCCCAGCGCGGGATTGAGCCAGTCGCGGCTGGGCCCTTCCCGTCGCGAGGTCAGAATCGCCACCTGATCGCCGTTTTCGAGTTGGTGGTACAGGCTGACCAGTTTGCCGTTGACCCTGGCCCCCCGGCAGCGGTGACCGATCTCAGTGTGCACGTGGTAAGCAAAGTCAATCGGCGTCGCGCCGACCGGCAGGTCAATGAGCTTGCCTTTGGGGGTGAAGGTGTAAACCCGATCCTGGAAGACGTCGGTCTTCATTGCGTCCACGAACTCGCCAGCGTCGGTGACCTCTTGTCGCCACTCCATGAGCGAGCGCAACCAGGCGATCTTGGCTTCGACGACTTCGTCTCGCTTGCCGCCTTCTTTATAGCACCAGTGAGCGGCGATGCCGTACTCTGCCAGGTGGTGCATCTCCCAGGTGCGGATTTGCACTTCCAGCGTCTTGCCGTCGTCGCCGACGACTGCTGTGTGCAGGCTCTGGTACATATTGTCTTTGGGGGTGGCGATGTAGTCGTCGAACTCGCCGGGGATGGGGTTCCACAACCCGTGTACGATGCCCAGGATGCGGTAGCAATCGGGTATGGTCTGGGTGATCACGCGGATGCCGCGAACGTCGTAAACCTGGCTAAAGGGGACACTCTTGCGTTGCATTTTACGGTAGATGCTGTAGATATGTTTAGGTCGGCCGGTGATCTCTGCCTCGATGTCTTCTTCGGTCTGTCTTCGTTTGAGCATTTCGACGTGTCGCTGAATGCTGGCTTCGCGCTCTGCGCGGCGCTCCTGAATCAGGGATGCAATCTCTTCGTAGGTAGTGGGGTCGAGATAGCGCAGGCTCAGGTCTTCCAGTTCCCATTTCCACTGCCACACGCCTAGCCGGTTGGCCAGAGGGGCGAAGATGTCCTGCGTCTCGTGAGCGAAAGCCTTGCGACGTTCCTCCGGCAGGGGGTCGAGCGTGCGCACGTTATGCAGGCGATCGGCCAGTTTGATGATCACGACGCGAACGTCCTCCGTCATGGCGATGAACATTTTCCGCAGGCTCTCAGATTCATGCGCGTCGCGCAGTCCTTCGCTCCTCTGGCTGAACTGGTCAATGCGCTCCAGTTTGGTCACGCCGTCTACCAGGCTTGCGATGTGAGGGCCGAATTCGTGTGCCAGGCTTTCCAGGTCAATGTCCGATTCCTCGATCACGTCGTGCAGCAGACCAGCGGCGATGGTAGCTGTGTCCATCCCTATGTCGGCGAGCAGGAAGGCCACGGTCAATGGGTGTTGGATGTAAGGCTCGCCCGACTCGCGTTTCTGACCGGCGTGGGCTCGTTCGGCTATGGCATAGGCACGTTCGATGAGTGCCCGCGCGCCATTCGCCCGTTCACCGGACGGGATGCACTCCAGTATGTCTGAGATGCCGATGGGGCGTTGTTTAGTCATCCCTGCTCGCAATCGCTTGATTCTGATTTCAGTATAATCCGGATCACGCGGAAGTCAAGACTTTACAGCACAAGCCGAGGAAGCAAATCCGCCCGGGTCTTTGGGAGTTCGTCTGGATGACGCACCAGAGTCCCGAACTCGTTCGGGTTCGTTGCCTGCACCCCCAACACCCTGACCCCGCGAAATCCCGAAGAGCCAACCGCCTCAACCGTCGTGGGGCAGCGTGGTCAGTCAGTTCTGTTCAAAGTCGCGGGGGGGAGTTGGTCTAAAGGGAAGGAATGGATTGTGTCGGTGATGGGGGGTTGGGATTAGGAGGGTCGCTGGTCCCCGGAATGGTTATCCCGCTACTTCAGGGCTCAGGCGGGGACATCAAAGAAAGAGATCGAGGGGTAGGTTTGCTGCAGAAAGCCCAGGAAGGCGTCGTTCAACGAGCGGCGGACAGCGGTGAATCGTTCCTGCAAAGCGTCATAGTCCTGGCGCGAAAGCAGAGTAAAGTCGTGCACCAGCCGCCCCCAGGCGTACCCCTCGTCCAGCCAGCCACGCAGGTCGAGGCTACCGGTGTCCAGATCCCCAAAGTGACCGAGTTGGGTCTCCACGTCTATCACGTAGACGGGACCCTCTTCGCGCAGCGCCTTTTGAGCCCCCGGCCCGAAGAGGAGCGCGGCCGGCCCACCCGGCCATTCCAGGCCGGCCCGAATCCAGCGTTGATCCGGGGGCAACTTCTCCGCCACTTCCACTTCGTTCAGTGAGAGGGGATAGGGAGCCAGCAGCCGCTCGGTGAAGAGGTTATCGCTGTAGAAGCGCAGTCGATGGTCGGCAAAGTCCAGGGCATGGTGGGGTTGGATATTGGAGATTGGAGATTGGAGGATGGATTGCACGTATTCGGCCCAGCGTTGCTCCAGCCAGTCGTAGAAGGCGTTAGCATCGGAGAAGAGAACTGCCGGATTGGGGCTGCCGGGCAGGGGGGCGCGCATCTCCTCGACCACGTAGCGCTCCAGGGCTGGCGGGATCGCCTGGGCAGCGTAGTGCTTGTCAATGAGCATGACGACCAACCGCTCCGGCGACTTGAGGGTCACCGGGTCAATGGTGAACACGCCGCGCAGGATGAAGCGGATGGTCTCGCGCTCCGTGGTGGCGCTTTTGTTGTCCCGTTCCAACGTACCGTGGGCCTGGAGCAGAGGGGGGTAGTAACGACGGTCCAGGTCGGCCAGGACGATGCGGTTGAGGCGGGGAAAGACCTGGTGCAGGCCGATCTCGACGACGTGGCTCTTTCTCTCCAGGTCGTAGGGTAGATAGCGGCTGGCCTCGCTGGAGTGGACGATGACCACGATGTGCGTCTTTTCCCCCCGGTCCCAGCGCGAGCGGTAGCGCTCCTCGAACTCGTTGCGGAAGGCGATCTCGGACGTAAAGTTGAGGATGTCGTACCGCCGCGCCTGCAGCTCGCTGATGAGCACGTCGTCCTGCATCAGACGGTCGGGATCCACGACTACCACGCTCTCGTTCTGTTCGTGGCCAAATTGTTGAAGGATGATGTCTTGCCAGCGAGCAGGGTTCATATTGAACTCTCCCTCAGCGTTGCGGCTCAAGCGCGATGTTCTCTACCCTCACCACCGCCACCTGCTCCAGCTTCAGGTCAGGCACCAAGTGGGGCGATGGGGTGATGCGGAAGTTGGCCGCCGAGAGCACGCCCTGCCGGGTCATCAGGGCCTGGAGTTGACGGGCGATGAGGCGGGCCAGGAAGGCGCGGCCTGGGAAGGCCGGGGTAGGAGCCACCTGTCCAGTTGCCAACCGGTCGAAGAGGTCTCCCCAGGGCTCGAAGTCATCCGCCGGCCGGCGGGCCACCCGGCCCGTGGACGGGAAGTAGACCTCCAGGTAGGTCGGGCCGAACAGGGTGTCGGTGGCGACGACACGCCCCGCACCGGCCGCGCGGTCACGGCACTGGGTGACGAGGTCGCCGATCTGGTAGGTGCGGTCCGTTTTCCCCACGTTGTCCAACTCTCAAATCAAAGTAAGCAACCAGCACTGCCAGGTAGATTCACAGGAGTTCCTTGATCTGTTCAGTTACCCGGCGTACCTCCTCAGAATCCAGGCCGCCTTTCTCATCATCTCGGGTGGTAAAGAGACTGACGCCCTCGACGAAGCCGTTCTGCAGATACCAGGCACGCTTTCGCTCCCAGGATTGCCGGTAGTCGTCGCGCGTGAGCATCCCCAAATGCTCCCAGACGATGGGATCGCCGGCCGGAGCGGCGAACATGAAATCCGGCCGCACCACACCCGGCACCTGAATGCCTTCAAACCTTGGCTCGTACTGATACTCAATGCCCCTCTGGTACAGCATGTTGGCGATCACCAGTTCCGACTTACTGCGTACCATGTGGCCCTTGAGCGTCCGATGGATCAGGTGCTCGGCGTAGGGAACCGTGTCGGGCTCTGAGCGGACCGCGGCCTGGAACAGATTGGTGTTTCGTCGTGCTGTTTCCGAGCTTTCCGGCCGGGTATAATCATACAGGACAGAGGCATCGGAGCCCTCAATCAGTAGCACAAGTTGCTCGCGAGACCGTGTGAGAGCCGTATAGAGGAGTTCGCGTGATAGAAGCCGGCAGTTTTCGGGCAGGATAACAAAGACCTTCTTGAATTCACTTCCCTGGGCTTTATGTGTTGTCAGCGCGTAGGCCAGCTCAAGCGGCCCAGACCCAGAAGGGAAATCCCAGTCCCGATAGCCTACGGTGAGGTGCGGCCGCCCTGCGAAGGCCACGTTCAAGAAGCCACTCCTATCGGTGGCGCAGATACCGACCTCGCCATTGGCCAGGTAGATGCGTTCCTTCGACCTGTTCCTGACGTCGTAGGCCTTGCGTCGTTGGTTCTTAAGCTGGATGACCTTGTCACGGATGACGATTTCCTCGTCACCCAATTTCGTCTTCCAGTTGTTTCGTGCATTGCGGAGTTCCTTTCCCCGGAACTGACGCTGTATCAACCGGTTCAACGCGTAGATGCCATAGGGATGCATCCTGACCGGTGAAAGAACCTGGAAGTTCTCCGCGCCATCGGGGTTGTCGAAGGGCACCCATCTTTCCTCCGTGAGGCCAAGCGCACGATCGAAGCCAGCCACATCGCCTGACCCATCTAGGCCCAGGTGCCTGCAAAATACCTCAAACAGCAGATCGCGCAGATCCTCCGGCGTTTTCCAGAAGCAAATCTCCAGGTCGTTGAACGGTTCGCCTTGTTCCAGGTCGCTGAAGACCTTGTCGGCGTCCGCGGGTTGTTGGTCTCGCGTGAACCACGAGGCCAGTCGTAGCGTGTCAGATGGACCTGTCGCGGCCGAACGGACCTCCACCGTCAGTTTGCCCACCGCTTCGCCGAGTGCTTGTTGTGCAGGGTCGGCAGATCTGACCGCCAGTTCCAGGCTGCCCGTAAAGTCGGCGAACGGTCGCCCCACGCCGATAGGCGGCAGTTGATTCGGATCGCCGACCAGGATCACGCGTTGAACGTGGACCTGATCCAGTGCCTCCAGGACGGCGTACAGGTCATCCATCGTCAGCATTGAGCTTTCGTCGATGACGACAGTTCTCTCCTTGTGGTGCTTGTCTTTGCCTTGAAAAAGCGGGCGCTGCCGTTCGCCATCGTAGCGCTTCAGCCTATACAGGAACTGGGCCACGGTCATGGCTTCGCCACCGGCAGTCCTGCCGAGAAGTACCCGCGCCTTGCCTGTTGGCGCCAGCAAAAGAATGCCATCCTTGGCGATGGACTCACACAGCAACAACGCGCCCAACGCAGACGTTTTCCCTGTGCCCGCTCTGCCGACGAGCACCGATAGCTTACGGGTCGTAATCCTCTCCAGGGCGTTCGCCTGTTCCTCCAGGGCCGCTACGTGCCTGGGATTGCTTGGATCGTACGTGCCTCCTCTGGCCCTGATCGCCTGGATGACCAGTTCCTTCCAGTTGGCGCCGGCCGAAGGAAGTGGCCGGGCCGCGCGAGCCCGCAGGATTTTGCGCAGCCGGTCCTCACGTGCTTTCAGTTCAGTCAACTGCAACGCGGGAACCATCACGTGTTTGTCCAGGTCTTCGGGAGTGGGCTCGCTCACCGACACGCTCAACCGCTCCACGACACCGGAGAGAAACGATTCACTGGCCTTGAGCCAGTCCGTGGTCACAGCACAGGGATGCGCCAGGCTGAGCCTGTCCAGCCGGTCAATCACCTCGCCCTCGGCCAGAAGCGAGTCGCCACCCTCCGCAGCCGCCCGCAAGACGGTGACAACCGCAGCGCGCACGCGCCGGGCGTCGAGTTGAGAACTTACGGCCGAGGGATCTGGGATGGGATGCATGGCCGCGATGGTTGAGTCCGGCAGCAGTCCCCGATCCATAACGCCGACCGAGATGGGGCCATCGGCTGCATCACCCAGGTCCACCTCGGAGATGCGATAGGGATTAGCGAGGGTCTCCGCGTCTTTGAGCGGCACAGGACGTTTCTCGGGATTGAACCAACGGGTGGCCTGGTTGGGCGTGAGGTCGAAACGGGAAAGCAATTGAAGCAACACACGCCGTTCGTCCGAAAGCCCAGCCCACGTGTTACCCACGGCCTCCACGTCCCCCTGATAAGCAGGCTTGGGCGGCGGCTGTCGGCCTTGAAGGATTTCATCCACAACGGGCCACGGATCATCCCTGAGCCCAACCGCCCCAGAGGCGAAGAGATCAAGGGCCAGCGCCGTCCCCAGGCGCAGCCCAATCGCCTCCAGTGCAGACCCCAGGCCGGGAAAAGCGCCTCGTTCCTTCCACACGGCAGCGATCTGTTCATTCAGCCACTCCTCGCGGGCATCCCACGGCCCCTTGGCGATACCGTGCTCTTTGACACGCCGGACGGCTTCCAGGCATTGCGTCAGGGTGGAAAGGGCGACATCCGGGCTTGCCAGTTCCGACATGTAGGAGAAGGCGCGCATGTGGTCAGGCGCGGGGATCACCGCGATCTCTCTTACGAGATTCAGGCGACGCGCGTCTCCCTGTGGGTCTCCCGTCGGCTCCAGGTAGTCGTGATAGGGCAACAGGAAGCCCTCGGCCCCACTTGGCCGGATGGAGTGGCGGACGAGCCGGTCCCAAAGGGAGTAGGTGGGCTTCCCAGGAATGCTGCTTTCGAAGTGGCACATTCTGCCCACCTTGGTGATGGACCCAACGCCGACGACGAGACGGATAATCTCATCGCCCAGGGGATGCCCCTCTTTGGTGTAGAAAAACACCAACGACCGTTCGTCTTCCAGACGGCCAAAAAACAACCGGGACAGAGCCTCCTGGCGCGCACGGCCGAACACCCACGGCGACCTGAACGGCGGTTCTTCGTCTGGTGGTAGTGGGCCAGGGAGAGACTCGTCAATCGCATCCTGATTTTCACGGAGCATCCACCAGAACGGAACGGCGAAGGTGGAATAGGGTGGTGCCGTCAGCGGTGTCGGCTTCAAGTGTCCGTGGGTGTCGCGCGTCTTGGACGAAGGCTGGTAGGGGTGCTCAGCGATGCGCACCCACTCGCGAGGTGCCATAAACGCGCCTGCTTCGGCCTTGCACGGGGGGAGGTCTTCAGGCCGCAGGTCGGCCCACGCCCTCCCCGCCAGTTTATCTTCCTTGTCATCATCCCGAGGGGCTTCGCGGATACGATCCAGGGCAATACAGAACGAGTTGCGCGACGGCGCGCGGCAGATGGTACCGTTCCAGCGGTTGTCGTGCCAGGCCACGCGGAGTGTGAGATGCATACTTATATCCGCCTCCGTTTCGCACTTTCAACAGGTAGCATAAAGCTCTGAATCAGCCGATTGA
>Ga0114922_10007404_pt1 | contig 10051 bp, 8 predicted proteins | sample AartaG_FD_100975 | JGI IMG/M metagenome (GOLD analysis project Ga0114922, IMG submission 100975) | Deep subsurface microbial communities from Aarhus Bay to uncover new lineages of life (NeLLi) - Aarhus_00045 metaG | ecosystem: Environmental > Aquatic > Marine > Oceanic > Sediment | place: Aarhus...
CGCTCATTGATATACAATGTGCCAAGCTTGATGAATCGGCTTTTAAATTAGAACGTGATCAAGCTCTAGATAATATCCAACAGGTCATCGCAAAGGATAAATCAATGCTCAAACTTTATGCATACCACGAGATATTAGTTACCCGCAATGATTTCTGTGGAGTTAAAGCTGTTATGGAAACCGGGCTTTCTAATATCGAAGAATTTGATTATGGGATCAACTGCCAATAAGTATTACTTCTTTAATGCTTTTCTAATTGCAGCATATCCTTTACTGGGATGAAAAACATAAAAAAATAATTTGCCAAGAAATTGAGAGCGTTTTTTCGTTAGAGGGAAAATTTCAATCTCACGAATTATTTTTCTCCAAGTATATTTCTTCTTTACCAATTTTCTATTCTCGAGGTCATATTGCGCATCAAAAAGCGTGAATATTGTATGTTCACCGCCGCCTATGATCACATTTTGCTTAGTTTCCGGAAGGCGATAATGCGGCTTTCCACCCGGGAGATGCGCATAATCATGTGATTGGTGAACGACCATCACATCATGCGTACCATCAACTACTACCCATCCTTCCCATCGGCTTTTATATATAAACCAGTTGTCCCACCCGGCTCGCCCAATGGCTAGATCAGGAATTGACTGATAACAGGTTCGCGGAAAAATGAAATAATCGCTGCCCATTGGTGGATGTATTTTCGCTTCAATTGGTACTCTTTGCTTCAAAATCACGAAATCTGAATCATGTCCTCCGACTTCTTCAAGCAAATCCATATCCCACCGTTGGCCAATGATCAGAAATTCCCGTTCTGTTTTGGACACATTCTTTACAGCTTGAATGAAATCCGGAAACAAGATGATATCCGCATTAACGATTGCCAAGTAAGGCGATCTACTCTCTTTTCTACCTATCTCAAGCATAGAACTAATTAGTGGTGTACCTTTTTCATTACATCGCACATCTGGATAATGCCTGATGCCCATGGAATGAGTATTTTCCTTAATTCCTTTATCATTCCCTAAAACAATCACATCTATCAGATTCCCTAACGCTTTCCAAGATCGCAGCGCATTTTTTTGTATCAACTGTATATGGGGATCCGCTAAAGGTTTTTGAGCCGTGAGAATCGTGATAAGAGGTTGATTCATTCTTTTTCTTCCTCCGATTCAATGGTTGCTCGGTTATCAACGTCTCGGAATGATTTGTGGACTATCTCCGCATTGATATTTTCCAACTCTGGATTTTCTTCTAGTGTTTGAAGCACTTCACGCCAGGAAAAATTTAATCGGCAATTCAGTTTATTAAATAATGCACGGATAAATTCCAGATCTTCTGGCGCGTCAACTGTCCATCTGCGGTTACCATAATTCTTCTCGGCATCGAGAATAATTGTTGAGAACTTATCTTTCACAGAATATAAAAACGGCATTACGTGCTCACGTTCGAAAGGTAATCTTGCTTGGCGCCATGCCCTCTCCAGCGCGGAAAAAGAAGCAACCTCGATATCCAATCCGATTGGGTATGTGCGTTTATATGGAGGTGGAAGCCGATTCGCCGCGAAATCCACTCCTTTATTGAAAAAAACGGTAATAACTTCATCCATCAATACAGGATCAATCAAAGGGCAATCTGCAGTAAGGCGGACAATGACATCTGCACGATAATATTTTGCTGTTTGGTAATAACGGTCCAGCACATCAAAAGCATCACCTCGAAAGTACTTAATATCATGTTCCAAGCACCATTCAACAATAGGATCGTCCGAATCACCCTTAGTAGTTGCTACGATTAACTCATTCACTAATCTAGCTTCTGCCGCCCGATTTACAACCCAATAAAGCATTGGATATCCACAAATACCTTTTAGCACTTTACCTGGAAGGCGGCTGGAGTCCATACGGGCTTGGATTATGCATACAACTTTCCCAATCTTTTCCATATCTTATCGAATACCTATTTCAGAAGATATCTTATACAAATCACTTACAGTTTGATATGTATTTAGCAATTTTTCCACATTATTATCCCAGTTTGCAAATCTCTCCGTTTTAAACCGTGCAGCTTTGCCAAGTCCGTTTAATTTTCTTTGCATACCTGCGGCAATTACGATCTTCTTTGCCAGATCATCTGCATCTCCATCATGGAAAGTCCATCCTTCCACACCATCCGTGATCCACTCTAAATTAGAGGGTATATCCGACACAAGTGCTGGACATCCACATGCCATTGATTCCATAAGCGCAACAGATGAACCATCAATATGGGACGCGCTTAAATACGCATCTGCTGCCTGAAAATATGCCGCCAACTTCTCGTTCTTTTGATATCCATGAAGGTGGATCCGGTTGGTTAAGTCATGAGAATCAATAAAGTTTTTCACTCGTTTTTCCTGCGAGCCCCCCCCCAGCATTATCATATGAAGGTTAGGCACAGATCGTGCTGCGATCTGGAAACCACGGAGCGTGATATCCACTCCATATCGGGGTTCCCATGATCGAGTATGAATGATTAGAAAATCATTTTTGAATCCAATCTCTTTCCGCATTTTACTTCTGCCATCTGGAGAAAACATCTTCAGGTTAACTCCCCAGGGAAAGACCGTGATCTTTTCATTCGAAAAACCAAATCCGATAGCGGTTTGCTTAACTGCTTGGCAGTCCGCCAGCATCCAGTCGCTCTTGCTTAACACATATTGTGTGAGCTTCTTCCAGAAAATGTTTCGGCGCGCATCCTCAAGCAAATCAAAACCCCAGGACATACTTATCAGTGGATGAAAAGAAGTTAAAGCCGGAAGAAAAGCCACTTTCTGGATTGGACCAGCATGAATAATATCTGGTTGTACTTCTTTAATCACTTTCTCGAATTTCGTCTTCAGATAAGGGTATTCCAACCAGGAAATTTTTTCTTTGTTAGTCTCCCAATTAATGAGATGGATTCCAGGGGGACATTTTCGTTCTTCCTGTATTCTGCTGCCCCTTTCAAGCCGAAACCAAAAAACAGTATGGCTGGTCTTTGCTAAAGCCGAGAGGAATCGATAATCATGTGGGCAGTAATTTTCAGAACAGTAAAGGATACGCAGGATAACCTCGTCTTATCTTTGCAGATTGCCCCAACAAAATTCTTTTCCGGCGGGTATGTCAGCAATTAATTTCATCCCAATAACTTCGTCAATCTTATCTGGAAGAATCGCACCGGGAGTTGCAGGCCGCAGAACATCAATTTTTTTCCGGGTAATAACTTCGCCCGCTCTCAAGTCATTTGCTGCCCTTAGGCATCGCCGTTGAATGATCACAGTTTCTTTTTCATTTTCTGCTACTTGCTTATCCGCTGATCCTAATGCCTTTTCTAGTTGGCGTATATTCTTGACCATCTTCTCCCACATTACTGGATCCATCGCAAACTTATGATCAGGGCCATCTCGCGAGGTATCATCAGTAAAATGTTTTTCTACAACGCGTACGCCTAAAGCCACAGCACCCAATACTGTCGCATGGCCGGAAGTATGGTCAGATAAACCAAGGACAACATTTGGGAACATCAACGCATAGGTCTTTAATACATTAAGGTGAATATATTTGAAGTTCTCTTCACTGGCAGTGTAATTTGTATTGCACTGCATCAGAACCAATTGTGTATTAATTTTCAGGATCGCATGAACTGCCCGTTGTACATCACCTATAGTCGCCGCACCCGTAGAGAGAATTATAGGTTTCCCTTTTGCAGCCATGCTCTCTAATGCTTCAATCCAATCGATCTCACCTGAGCCAATTTTATAGGCGGGCATAAAGTCATTGAGATAATCAATCGCCTCAAGATCATACGGGGAAGAAAAATAATCAATGCCAATTTTGTCACATTCTTCTTTTAAGGTTGGTGTCCAATCAAAAGAAATTGATGCATCCTGGTAGACTTCAAAAACGGATTTCTTCCACTTTGATTGATGGGACTGCTGTCCACCCAGATTTTTAAAACCGTAATCTGATACGATTTTCTTTGCTGAAAAATTCTGGAATTTAGCCGCGTCCGCGCCTGCCTTTTTAGCCAGCCGGATCAACTCTTTTGCCCGGTCCAGGTCGCCATCATGATTCGCTCCAATATCCGCAATAAAATACGTAGGACACGTTGGCCCAATTTTTCTTTTTCCGATTTTGATATTCATGCTTCCTCCAATAAACGATCTCCGCCATAGAAAGATTGTATTCGATCCGAAAGTCCATCAGTATAATCTGAGTAAAAATGATCTACTGCCAAAGCGACATTTGGGACTTCAATGCCAGTGGACAACAGTTTACGGACATCCAGAAATAAATTCTGCGATCTCTTAGCTATCAGGTTTCCTTTCAAATAAGACTCAGGTGTGATTATCGAACCATCCAAATTAAATTTCTCGCTGATCAACATACCAAAATCATATTTGCTCAAGTGATTAGAACTGACAACATGATAAATACCAGTTAATTTGTTTTTAACCATATTGAATAAGGTGTCAATCAAATCATTCACATACATGGGGGAAAACAGGATATCAATAAACCCATTGACTCTCTTATTGGAAACCAAATTTCTGAGAAAAAATTCTGCTAAACTCCTTCTCCCAGTAACACTGAAGCCAAAGAAATTTACGCGTGCGATTAACGCCGATGGATTTGCATTAAGCACTCGCTTCTCGCCTTCTAATTTCGTTTTGGCATAAATTGACAAAGGGTTGGGAACATCAATTTCTTTATAATTACCTTTTTCACCATCAAAAACTGCATCTGTTGAAATATGAATAAAAGGTATCGCTCGCTCAGCGCAGTTTTTTGCGAGATAACCTGGGACCTCAGAATTTATCATTGCTGCTGGGATAGGATTTTTCTCGCACCGATCCACATTTGCCATCGCCGCACAATTTACAACCAGTTCCGGTTCTGTCTGATTAAAGACCTTACCCAGTGCATTTTTATTTGTGAGATCCTGCCTGATAAGCGTAAATGGCACATTGGCAAGTTGGGTTTGATGAACAATTCCATAAATATCATGCTCCTTCACCTCTTTCAGACATAGATTCAAGCCGAGCAGTCCTGAAGCGCCTGTGACCAAGATGCGCATAACAACTCCTTGCTACTTAAATACCTCTTCAATCGGTTTTATGATCTCTTGGATTTGCTCCACTGTAAGCCAATCACCATTCTTGTTGCTTACATACTTGAAATCATCAGGTAGTGTTTTCCCAATTGATTCCCATTCATGACCAAACCAGAACGCTTCCGCTGGTTGAACAACATACATATCATCTAGCTCTACGACCGTTCTTGCTTCATCCTCAGAGATCAAAACTTCATGTAATTTTTCACCCGGACGAATGCCAATATATCTTATTTCTGCCTTGGGAGCCATCGCTTTTGCCAGGTCAGAAACTGTCATGCTCGGTATCTTGGGTACAAAAACCTCCCCCCCATGCATTTCTTCTAAACAGCGGATAACAAAACGTACACCCTGTTCAAGGGAAATCCAGAATCGGGTCATCCTTTCATCTGTGACGGTAACAACACCTTTCTTGCGTTGGCGAATGAATAACGGTACCACGCTGCCGCGGCTGCCAACAACATTACCATATCGCACGCAGCTAAATCGGGTTTTTTTCCCTCCAGCATACGCGTTGCTTTGTACAAATAATTTTTCTGCTGCCAGCTTTGTTGCCCCATAGAGATTTATAGGGTTTACCGCTTTATCTGTACTAAGGGCAATCACACGATCCACTTTCGTGTCCAATGCTGCATCAATCACATTGCTGCTGCCAAGAATATTTGTTTTAACGGCTTCCATCGGATTATATTCACACGCAGGTACCTGCTTCAAAGCAGCTGCATGAATTACATAATCTACACCATCAAAAGCACGTCGCAGACGATCATAATCCCGTACATCACCAATAAAATACCGCAGATTCTCATGTAAAAAGCCCATTTGGCGCATTTCATGTTGCTTTTGTTCATCCCTGCTGAATACAATCAATTTAGCCGGAGAGTATTCCTTTAACATTATTTCAATGAATTCCTTTCCAAAAGAACCTGTTCCTCCTGTAACTAATATGATTTTATTTTTCCAATTCATAATTCCTTCCTAACATTAAATTAATTGTATGCCGTTATAACTACTTTGTAAAAGTTATTAAAGGATACTGGCCTTTTTCGCCAAAGAACGTTGGGAACAATTCCTCAAGTCCAAACAGTATCCACAACCAAATTCGACCAAAAAGAAATGGGTGGATCATCGCGCGCAGAAAACGGACACTGACACTGCGCCATACACATATCGATATTGGAAAATCTGCACCAAGCAAATCTCGCAATCCCTGTGCATTTAATTTGTGTACAAATGTACCCTTCGGTTTCTTAGAAATATCACCGGTGTTCTTCTTTACTTGTTTAGAGGAAGGGGGAAGTGTGTTAAAAATTTTTTTCATGATAAGAATTGGTTTATTGAACCAACGCATCAACACGGATTCATCCCACCCATTAACTATCACAGCAGTATGATTTTTCTTTAATACACGTTTTAAATTTTCATACGCTGGAACATAATCTGAAACTGTTAGATGGTGAAGAGTATGCAAGGAAACAATTCCATCAAAGGTTTCATCCTTAAATGGTATATTTGCCACATCTGCCACTATAAACAAGCCATGGTCGCTTCTAATACGGTCCCGTGCTTCTTTGAGTGCAATAATAGAAATATCCAGACAAACTCGATATTGATACCCTTTGGAATATGTAAGATATTCTGGATATTGAATAGGGCCCGACCCAGCATCAAGGAGATATTTTCCAACTGATTTAAGGTGGCGATTCACTCGTAAATGGCATTTATGTATATATCTGCGGGAAACAGGACGCAAATCCTCATATTGGGCATTCTGATAGGTTCCTGCACTGACCTTCTGCCAACCGATCTGGTCATAAAATTTTCTTACATCTTGTTTGGTTTCCTGATCATCCATGCATATAACCTATTTTTTTTGTTTAATCGCTTCCCAATCGATCTTTTCTCCCGCCAAATATTGAAATGCTTTTTTATATTTAGGCCAATTTTTCGAGCGGAAAATTTCTTCGATAGGTTGTGCTCGATAATCATCCCATAGATGCACTAAATGATATGGATATGGAATTGGAAAATCAAAGAAATATCTATAAGCATATGCCCAGGCTAATTCAATCTGTTCCTTTTCCATTCGATATGAAGAAGGTTCTTCAAGAACAGCTTTGATTGTTTTATAATAATTTACCCATCCTTCCGGATCTAACGTAAATCCACGATTTCTATAATGTGTTTCCCCCGCAACGATCACAGGCACACCGCTCATCGCCATTTCTAATCCTACGGTTGTTGTATAAACGAGCCCAAGATCTGCTGCCGCGATCAGGTCATATGTATTGACTTTTTCTTCTGGGCCTATTACATGTATATGCTCAGGCAGAGATGGCAAAACCCGATTAATAACATCTACCATTGACTGCCCGTGAATTAACACCTCCCCAGGATGCACCCGTATCACCAATTGCGCTTCAGATTTTCCAGCGAAATATTGTAAAGTCCTTTCTAGCCATTCTTCCATTGTTTGGGAAAATATCTCGCGCCCGAGAGTAAGGCTGTCTCCAAGTACATTTGTTGCCAAAAGAACTACAGATCGGTCATCTAAACCCAGTTGATTGCGCGCAATTTCAACTCCTTGCGCTGGAACTTGTTGCCATAATCGGGAGAAATTTTTCCAAACCGATGCTTTTCGGCGTGCTTCAAACATTTCTCGTATCTTTTTCTTTTCTGTTCGAGTGAGAGCACAATCTTTATACGCTTCCCACATATCCTGCGTTTCCTGGTGCATCACTTTTGCGTTTTTTGCAATCCAAATACGCTGCCGCTGATCGCCAAACTCATAGGTTACCGTTTCAATATCCAAAAAACGAGCCACCTCATAAATCACTCCAAATTCCTGGATAGTCCCATTTGGGATGATAACAACATCCGGTCTATTGGTATCTAACCATTCATATGCTGCCCTGGCAGCACGCATGTTGCGCTTGCAGCGCATCTTATAAATCTCACTGCTTTCATCCACATTTTCAATTTGCAGAGTGTACATTGCATCATAACGCGTTACTTCTTCAATTTTTTCCTGAAGAAGTTCGGGAAGGACTTTATATCCAGCATGCAGGTCAAGAAAGGAAATACTTTGTAAGACTGGTTCTGCTTTCTTCAGAACATTCTGCGCGTAAAGATTCTGTCTGCGTAGATCAAACTTGTTAATTTCATTCTGCCAATCATGGTAAGGTAAATAACCAAGTGTTACATTATGACCCATCCCCCTTAAAATAAGCCCGGTAACTGCCGCATGCTCGATCCAATAATGGAGGGATGCGAATATGAATATCTTTTTCCCTTCTCCATTTTCAATTGCATGGATATGTTTGATCTGTGAACAAATAGAAGGGATATTTTCTTCCAGTTTCTTTAATGAAAAACGGCTGTTTAATGATTTGTCCCGATGACGTATCAACCAATATATTTCCGCTGTGAAAGGAACTTGCCCAAGCACTGTTTTAATGATGTTTTTTGCTAAAGTCTTCGATGTTATCTTATTATTTGTTGGCATTTTGTATCTTCTTGATCTCCCATTCTAAGGCAAGCCGAATTGGCCCAAGCCGAGATTCAGGCCATTGTGTTCCCGGTGCCCCGGAAGGGTCAACGTTTAAAGCCAAAGCCTGTTCATCGTGAAAATATGTTTTTATACGGTAAGAACTAGCATTTATTCCCAAGACATACCGCCCACCATTTAATATATTCGCCGGGATCTTAACTCGGCTGTGATATAAACCCGCTTTCCTGATAGCATGTGATTCGAATTTTTCAGAGTCATCTGTATCAAAGGAAGTGAAGACAAATTCACCATGCGAGGTAATCAGATAAATGCCCACGCGTAATCCCTTTATCTGTTTTTTCACCAAATACTCTACTTCAATAAAAAATGGTTCAATAGACCTAACAGGCTCTATAACGTACCCTTTTTTATCTAAAATCCGTATCGCTACAGGAGTAAAAGGGCTTTTTAGATTAATCTCGTCTGGCTGCCAGATACGCTGGCCTTCCTGAGTGAGTCCACGCGATAGGTAATAATCCACTGCTTCAGCCGTTGGCGCCCGTAAGAGAAGGTTTCCCTTGTCAATGACTAAGGTCTCTTCCGTGAGACGCAGAATCGCGGACATGTTATGGCTAACAAACAGTACAGTTCGTCCTTGCTTTGCCACATCGCTCATTTTTCCAAGGCACTTCCTCTGAAATTCCGCATCCCCAACAGCAAGCACTTCGTCAACAACAAGAATTTCGGGTTCCAAGTGTGCGGCGACCGCGAAAGCCAATCGCAGATACATTCCGCTGGAATACCGCTTTACAGGTGTGTCAATAAATTTCTCTACTTCCGCAAACGATACGATCTCATTAAATTTACTTTCAATCTCGTTTCTCTTCATCCCCAATATGGCACCGTTTAAATAAATATTTTCTCTACCGGTTAATTCAGGATGAAATCCTGTGCCAACTTCTAATAGAGAACCAACACGGCCGTATATTTCCACTGACCCCTCGGTGGGTTCTGTAACCCGAGAAAGTACTTTTAATAAGGTGCTTTTTCCAGCGCCATTCCGTCCAATAATACCAAGGATTTCACCTTTCTTAACTTTAAATGACACGTCCTTTAACGCCCAAATGCAATCAGGGAGCATTTCGGCGGTTTGTGATTGTAGTTTTTTTACAGTAAACTGTTTTGAAATAGTTTCACGCAACGTGCGGTAAGCGTTAATTGAACTTCCGATGGTATATTTCTTTCCAAGATGGTTTACATTAATTGCTGTTTGTCCCATTATTCTTATTGCTCCATACCTTAAACCATATCGGCAAAAAGCCGCTCCATTCGCCTGAAATAGAACATGCCGCTTATGAGTAAAACCACAGCGGTAATACTGGAAACAAGCGTCATAATTCCCGGGGGTTGGCCTGTACCCAGCAACGCCCA
>Ga0114922_10007406_pt1 | contig 10051 bp, 5 predicted proteins | sample AartaG_FD_100975 | JGI IMG/M metagenome (GOLD analysis project Ga0114922, IMG submission 100975) | Deep subsurface microbial communities from Aarhus Bay to uncover new lineages of life (NeLLi) - Aarhus_00045 metaG | ecosystem: Environmental > Aquatic > Marine > Oceanic > Sediment | place: Aarhus...
ATCTTATATATACGTCCTTGCAAATTCAAAGTTATATATTATAAAAGCTTATCCTTCTAATGATGTAAGAATATTATCAGAAATTTCTTTTTCAGATGATATCTATGCTAGTAATTTTTTTATTAATGAGGATCGTTTAGTTGTTTTTTGTTCTTCATATGATTATTATTATGATTATGAATATTATGTTGATTATTGGTGGGGTGGGTCATCAAGTACTATTATTTATATCTACGATATAGCTGATAAAACTAACCCTGAATTAAGTAAAGATATTGAAATTGATGGATGGTATTTTGATTCAAGAATGATTGATGAATATGTATATGTAATTGTTTCGGAGTATTCTTATGAAATCTATAATGTTATAGATGATAATGAATCCCTTATTATCCCAAAAATTACAATCAATAACGAATCAAGAGATATTCCAGCTAATGATATTTATTATGTTGACATACCAGAAAAAATCGATTTGATGACACATGTTTTAGCTATTAATATTTTTAATGATGAATTTTCTCAAAAAAGTTTTTTATTATCTGATTCTCAAAATATGTATGTATCAAAAAATAATATATATATTACAAGTTTAAAATATCATAGACCTTTCTATATGTTGGAAAGTAATTCAAATGAGAATACAGAGACTACAATTATTCATAAGATTTCAATAAATAAAGGAGAAATATCATATAATGCGCAAGGAGAAGTTCCAGGGCATATTTTAAATCAATTCTCGATGGATGAATATAAGAATTTCTTTAGGGTAACAACAACAGTTGGGTATGTTTGGAGTAGTGATATTCAATCAAGTAGTAGTGTCTATATTCTTGATGAAAATTTAGAAAAAATTTCAGAAATTGAAGGTATTGCACCGGGTGAACAAATTTATTCAGCAAGATTTATGGGTGAGAAATTATATCTTGTCACATTTAAGAAAATCGATCCATTTTTTACAATTGATCTTTCTGATCCTTATAATCCAGAAATTCTTGGTAAATTAAAAATACCTGGATATTCTGATTATTTGCATCCATACGATGAAAATCATATAATAGGAATTGGTAAAGATACAGTTGAAGCCTTAGAAGATGAAGAAGAATGGAGGAATTTAGATTTTGCATGGTATCAGGGAATAAAAATTGCATTATTTGATGTTTCAGATTTTGATAATCCAAAAGAAGTATCTAAGATAATAATTGGCGATCGAGGAACAGATAGTCCCGCATTGCATGATCATAAAGCTTTTTTATTTGATAAAAACAAAGAATTACTGGTAATTCCAGTTACTTTATATGAAATTGATGATGAGATTAAAGAGAAATACGATAATAACACTGGTAGTGTCTATGGAGAATATACATTTCAAGGTGCATTTGTTTATCATTTATCTGTTGAAAAGGGATTTCAATTGGAGGGTAGAATAACTCATATGGATGATGATGATTATTTTAAATCAGGTTTTTATCCAAATTATGATTTATCTATTATGAGATCTTTATATATTGGTGATATTTTGTATACAATTTCAAATAAAATGATTAAAATGAATAATCTAGATGACATTAGTGAAATTAAAAGCGTAAATCTTGAATAAATAATTTAATAACTTTATATCTTTTTTTTCTTTTTTTTTTTATATATGGCAGAAATTTTATATTCCAATATTTGTTATTATATATGGGGTATTTGATAAAAATGAATAGAGTTTTAATTAAAAAATTAGTTATTTTTATTTTCATTGCAATGTTATTTAGTGTTAGTTTTGTTCATGCAACATATAATACTAAATTATCATTTAGAGAGATTTATAATAAAAAAATTGATTTTGAAACTGCTAATAAAATAGCAAATTGTAAATTAATTGAATTAGATAAATCTAATTTTTATTTTATTGAAAATTATGATATGATAATTGATGATGATACTGATAAAGTATTGTTTTATATTTTTTATTTAAACCCACAAGGATTTATTGTAATAACCTCTAATTATGAATTACCTCCAATAATTGCATATTCATTTAATAATAATTTTGAAATTAAAGATAACAAAGTTTTTTTTGATTTGTTAAAAACAGATATTAAACTTCGTTTAAATAATATTGATAAAATTCCAGATTATATTATTAATGAAAGAGAAGCAAAATGGAATAGTTATTTGAATGAGGAATATAATGAAATTTTAAATATCAATTTTGAACAATGGCCCCCAGAAGGTACAACTCCTACAGGGGGGTGGGTTCTGACAACTTGGGATCAAAATAGTCCATATAATGATTTTTGTCCCATTGGTTCTAATAGCGGTATGAGAAGTGTTGCAGGGTGTCCTGCTGTTACTATGTCTCAGATATTAAATTATCATAAAACAATAAATAATGTCCTTTTTAATGATACTGATGATTATTATCATAATTATATCAATAGATTTTGGATTGACAATGATCATGAAGAGTATGATTTTCCTTCATTTTTAGAATTAAATGAGTATCTATCAACATTAAATGATCATTATGAGAATGAAATAATAATTACAGAAGAAGATAAGGCAGCTTTAAATTTTGCATGTGGAGTTGCTGCAAAACAAGTTTATTCCCCTGAAGGTTCGGGTACTTTTGGTGTAAATCAAGCATATGATGCCTATATTAAATTCAATTGTGACAATATTGAATTATTGGAAAATGATGATCCATCTTTATATGAGAAAATATCGCAAAATGTTAAACAAGCTCTACCCGTGCATCTTGCAGTTGTAACTCCTGCATGGGATTCAGGACATAATTTAGTTATTGATGGATATAATACTAATGAATATTATCATTTAAACTTTGGATGGGGTGGACCAAATGATGCATGGTATTTATTACCAGATGAAATTCCATATGGTTTAACGGTTATAGAAGGTGTGATAGTAGATATTCTTAAAAATGAAAATGGGCCTGATTTAAATTGTAATGGAAAACTAAATTGGATTGATGTATCGCCGGGTGAAACATTATATGGTAACTTCACTGTTGAAAATATTGGGGGCGCAGAATCATTACTTGATTGGAATATTGAATCTCACCCTGATTGGGGTGAATGGACATTTACTCCATCGGAAGGATTGGATTTATCTCCTGAAGAAGATTTAGTAAATGTAGAAGTAAAAGTAACTGCTCCTAGTGAAAAAGGAAAAGATTTTATTGGTGGAATAAAGATTGTAAATATGGAATCTAGTGGGGATAATTATTACATCCAAGTTTCCTTAACAACACCTAAGATAAACAATAATTTGATTAATTTTTTGAGATTAATTCGAAATATTGATGCCCATTTTTCAATATTAAAATTAATTTAAAAGTTATTATTGATTATTGCTATTATTTAAGATATAATTATCTACCGATATAATTTTATAAGGAGTACTTATACGACTTTTAGATAATGTTTGATTTAAATTTTAAAAGGTGAAAATAATATATGACAATTAATCCAAAAAATGTCCATAAGACTCTATCTAAATATATGATGACTGATGGATTTGATTTAGTACTAGATTTAAAAAAAAGTTATGGATGTCGAGTATATGATTCTCGAAATGATAAATTTTTACTTGATTGTTTCTCTTTTTTTGCTTCAGCACCTCTTGGTTGTAACCATCCAAAATTAACTACTCAAGAATTTATTAAAAAGATAGGAGAAATTTCTGTTAACAAACCTACAAATTCTGATCTTTATACTGTTGAGATGGCAGAATTTGTTGATACTTTTTCAAAATATGCTGTTCCAGATTATTTTAAACACCTTTTTTTTGTTAGTGGTGGAGCTTTAGCGATTGAAAACGGATTAAAAACAGCTTTTGACTGGAAAATTAGAAAAAACATTGAAGATGGTAAAAGTAAAAACAGTGGTAAACAGGTAATTCATTTTAAAGAAGCTTTTCATGGAAGAACCGGATATACGTTATCTTTAACGAACACTTTTAATCTTGATAAAATTAGATATTTTACAAAATTCAATTGGCCTAGAATTATTAATCCTAAGATTACTTTTCCTTTAAATTCTGAGAATATTAAAAACGTTGAAAATCTTGAACAACAAGCAATCTATGAAATTAAAAATGCTATTAGAGAGAATCCTTATGATATTGCTGCTCTTATAATCGAACCTATTCAAGGAGAAGGTGGTGATAATCATTTTAGAAATGATTTTTTTATTCAATTAAGAAATATTTGTGATGAATATGGAATAATGTTAATTCTTGATGAAGTGCAGTCTGGCGTTGGATTAACTGGAAAAATGTGGGCTTATGAACATTTTGATTTTAAACCAGATATTGTTGCTTTTGGTAAAAAAACACAAGTATGTGGAATAATGGTGAATAATAGAGTTGATGAGATAAAAGATAATGTTTTTAATGTTTCTAGTAGATTAAATTCAACCTGGGGTGGAAATCTTACAGATATGGTAAGATGTCAAAAATATCTTGAGATTATTGATGAAGAGAATTTAATTGACAACGCAAGAATTCAAGGTAAACGACTTTTAGAAGGTATAGAACATCTTGGTGAAAAATATTCAAATATAATATCAAATGCTCGTGGAAGAGGATTAATGTGTGCTTTTGATTTAAAAACATCAGAATTAAGAGATGAATTGAGAAATAAAATATATTCCAATGATTTAGTTGTTCTTGGTTGTGGTGAAAAAACAATTAGATTTCGTCCTCCTTTAATAATTTCAGAGGAAGAAATTGATGAAGCATTAGAAATTTTAGATTCAACTTTGAATTATTTTAAGTAAATTTAATTCATAATCTTTTCTTTTAAGATATTTTTTATCTCATTTATTTTTATTCTATCCTGTTTTGCTGAGTCTCGATATCTTATTGTTACGGAATCATCCTCAATAGAATCATGATCAACAGTTATACAAAATGGAGTTCCAACTTCATCCATCCTAGCATATCTTCTCCCTATGGTACCTTTATCATCATAATATGTTTCAATTCCCGAGTCTCGTAATAAAAAATCTATTTCTTTTGCTATTTTAGATAATCTATGGTCATTAATTAAAGGTAATACACCTACTTTAATTGGGGATATAATTGGGTTTAATTTTAAAATTCTATAATCTTCATCTTTTTTCCTTTTTTCAATATAATTATGTTCAAGTATGCAATATAATATTCTATCTATCCCATATGAAGGTTCAATAACATGAGGTACGAATTTTTCGCCTGTTTGTTTTTCCTTTTTTTCAACAATACTATAACATTTTTCAGGAATTTCAATAGTTTTTCCATCAATTTTAACCAATATTTTGTCTAATCTTTTTACTTCCATGTTTTCAAGAATTATTTTGATTTCACCTGCTTTTTTCTTAAATAATGGCCCTAATTCTGCCATTTTTGGAATAATTTTTTTTATTTCAACAATTTTTGGTTTATCATATTTTCTTGTTGCATACATGTCTGTCCCTGATTTTTTAATATGTGAATTAAGATCGTATGCTGATCTATCAGCTATTCCGACACATTCTATCCAACTGAAACGGTCACTATATAACTCAGCATCCCAGCATTCTTCAGCATAATGTGCAAGCTCATTTTCTGCATGTTTTCTAAATCTAAATTTTTTAAGATCGACACCTGCAGATATTAGAAATTCCTGCGTTAGATACATATAATATGCAAGAGCTTGATTATTGATTATTTTATCATTAACAGCTTTTTCTAAAGAATATTTTTTTTCTTTTTCATTATCATATAAATATAATTCCTTATCTTTAAAACGATTAAAATTCGAATGGTTTTTATCTTTTGGATCAAAAAAAATTTCTGCTTCAGCCATTGAGAATTCTCTTAATCTTATTATTCCTTGTCGCGGTGACACTTCGTTACGATATCCTTTTCCGATTTGTATAACCCCAAAAGGTAGTTTTTCTCTTTTATATCTATATAGGAGATGAAAATCGGTGAAAATTCCTTGAGCTGTTTCTGGTCTTAAAAAAGCATCTCTTCCTTGACCGATTCCAATTTTGGTTGAAAACATAAGGTTTACAGGATAAGGATTTTTTAATTTTGATTTACATTTTGGACATGTTATTTCGTTGTTTTTTATAGCTTTTTCAATCGAAATATTTTCTTTAATTATTTCTTCTAGTTTGAATGATTGTTTACATTTTTTACAATCTACAGTTAGATCTGTAAATTCTTCAACATGACCAGAGGCTTTTAAGACTTCATATAAAGTGATGGTTGGTGTACTAATTTCGATACAATTATCTTTTAATATGTAAAATTTTCTCCATAAATTTTCAATATTTTCTTTTAATCTTGATCCAAGCGGTCCATAATCATAGAAACCTGCAGAACCTCCATATATTTCAAAAGAGGGGTAAATAAATCCCCTTCTCTTTGCTAGCATCATAAGTTTATCATAAACATCAAGTGGCATAGTTGTGAGTTCTCCTTAATTTTAAAATAAGAATTGTTTAATAGGATTTAAAATATACATGCCATTAGATCAATATCACTTACCATTCCAACAAGCCTATCATCTGCATTTACTATTGGGATATGGCTGACATCATTTTTTATCATTATATTTGCAACCTCATTAATAGGTGTATTTTTTGTTACTTTTTTAATATCTGTAATCATAACATCTTTTACAGCAATAGATGGTAAAGTTACATGAGTGGTTGAGTAATATAATCTTACTGTATCTCTAATTCCCTCCCATGTCCATTGATCTCCATCGTCTCCTAATCCAATATTTGAATGTTCAATTCCTTCCTGTATTGTGCTGAGTTTAAATAGATCTCCATCTGATATTATACCTGTGAGTAGAAGTTTTTCATTTAAAATCGGTAATGCATTTTCATTTGTTATGCTTATAATCTCCATGACAATGTTAATAGGGGTATTCTCATAAATTGGGACTACTAAATTTGAAAAATACTGGTTTATACTACAATCATTTTTTAATAACATTTTTTTAATTATATCTTTTGGGCTAATAATACCGACAAGATTTTTTTTATTATTAATAACTGGTAAACCGTGTATTCTATTTTCAAATAATAATTTTGCAGCATCACTAATATCCTGATCCTTTTTTATATAATGAAAATCTTCATTCATTACCAAAGCAATTTGATCTTCATCAGAATTTTTAAAAATATCTGTCCTTGTTATAACTCCAACAACATTATTAGTATTTTTTTTTAAAATTGGCATTCCAGAGACATTATTTTTAGCTAGAGTTTCTAAGGCATCTTTTATAGAACCTGGTACATATCCAACGATTAAATTAGTTGACATTACATCTTCAATTATCATTTTTTATCTCCTCATGAGTGGATGGGGGCATATATTATTTTAAGAGTTTTATTATCTAAAACTATAAACTCCTTTGGTAATTTGAGGTCGAGAATATTGTAATCAAGATTTAAAGCTTTCCTAGGATTATAAGTTATCATATTTAATAGCTTTTCAATAGAATGTGTTTTACTAATTTTTTTAAAATAAGCTAATTCAGTAAATATGTTGGGGGAATTTAACATTGCATTATCTGTTCCAAGCATTAAATTAATGTCTAATTTTTCCATATTTGTAAAATTTGTTTTTAATTTGAAAAATTTATTTGAACGAGGACATATTGCAATAGAAATATTATTTTCTTTTACTCTTATAAGATCTGATTCTGTGGCATAATTCATATGTATTAAAAAATCAGGTTTTAAATCAAGGATGAGATCAATGTTTTCTCTTATTCTCTCACTAGCATGTATAGCAAAAATTTTATTTTTTATTTTTGTATATTTTGCAATTTTTAATATTTCTGAATAATCCCAATCAGTTATACTACTAAGACCTATCCCTTGGGAATTTTCTAATAATGTTTTTATTTCCTCTTTATGATATCTTAGATGATTTGGTCTTGATAATATTAATGATGAAATATCTTCATGATCATATATTGCTTCTTTTAATTGTTGTATTCCTGAGATCCCATTTTCTCTGAAATCATAGAATTTTGATATTCCTGATTTTGACATTATATTAATAGATTCTTTCATTCCATTGATTATTTCCTTTTTCGAAGTTTCTTTAAGTAATTTATGTTTTATTCCTTTTGGTGGAGCAACCAATTTTTCAATGTTATTTGGTAGTTTTATATTTAATTCCTTGATGAAATAATCTCCAATGTGCGTGTGAGAATTGATTAATGTGGGAATAATAAAACCGTTTGCTATTGGCTTCTCTTTTGGTTTTTCTCTTCCAAACTCAATTATTTTTCCTTTATCTAAACCTATGTATCCTTTTTTAAAACCATTTTCTGTAAGAATTTCTCCAGAGATATATTCCATTTTAAGAAGGTAATTGTTGTAATATGTTTAAATTTTACCAATATTATTCATATTTTTTAATTGTGATTTTTATTTTTAATGGTTTTTTCTTATTTATTTTCATAATGTTTATTAGATGAATTTAGTTACCAAATTTGTAGTTTATTACAGTATTGATTAAAAGAAAATTTTTAAAATATTTAAGGGAGAATAAATGATTACAAAAACCATTGGTGAGATATTAGAAGAAACAGTGAATTTATTTCCGGATAACGATGCATTAGTCTATACAAATCGCAATTTAATTTTATCATATTTTAAATTTAATGAGTATTGTAATAATTTAGCGAAAAGTTTAATGGATATAGGAATAAAAAGAGGAGATCATATTGCTGTATGGGCTAATAATCTCCCTGAATGGATTTTTTTACAATTTGCATCTGCTAAAATCGGAGCTGTACTTGTTACTGTTAATACTTATTATAAATCTTTTGAACTTGAATATTTACTTAAACAATCTGATGCTAAAATTCTATTTCTAACACATGGATTTAAGGGTGTTAATTATGTAAACATGGTGAATAAAATTATTCCAGATTTAATTAATTTTTTAGATGGTGATATTAAAACAGATAAACTTCCCTTTTTAAAAAATATTGTATTTTTAGGTGATAAAAAATATGATGGTATGATGAACTATAGAGATCTATTATTATTAGGAAAAAATATTTCTGATGAAAAATTTGAAATAAGAATGAAATCTTTACATTATAATGACACAATAAATATGCAATATACTTCAGGGACAACAGGTTTTCCCAAAGGTGTAATGCTTAGCCATTATAATATAATTAATAATGCATATTTCGTGGGGAAAACAATGGGTTTGACATATCTAGATAGAATGTGTATACCTGTACCCTTTTTTCATTGTTTTGGGTGTGTTTTATCGACTCTTAATTGTGTTGTTCATGGATCGACGATGGTACCTATTGAGATCTTTGAAGCTGAAGAAGTATTAAGAACAGTTGAAAAAGAGAAATGTACTGTATTACAAGGGGTTCCTACAATGTTTATTTCTGAGTTAAATCACCCTAATTTTGATAAATATGATCTAAAAACCCTTAGGACAGGTATTATGGCTGGATCATCCTGTCCAATTGAAGTAATGGTTAACACAATTAGTAAAATGAATTTGAAGGAGATTACTATTTGCTACGGTCTTACAGAAACTTCACCTGTTCTTACACAAACAAATCGGCATGATCCAATTGCAAAAAGAGTTGAAACAGTTGGTAAACCTCTTCCAAATATTGATATTAAAATCATTGATCCAAAAAATGGTATGGAATTACCTCCAGATGTCCCGGGGGAACTGATTGCGAAAGGTTATAGTGTTATGAATGGTTATTATAAAATGCCAAGTGAAACAATGGATGTTATTCGTGATGGTTGGATATATACTAAAGATTTAGCAAAGGTGGATGAAGAGGGTTATTTTCATATTTTGGGGAGAATTGATGATATGATTATAAGAGGTGGTGAAAATGTTTACCCTCGCGAAATTGAGGAATTTCTTTTTACTAATGAAAAAATTCAGGATGTCTCAATAGTTGGTGTTCCAAGTAAAAAATATGGGGAAGAAATTTGTGCATTCATAAAACCCATTAAAGATGTTTCATTAATTGAAGATGAAATTTTTGATTTTTGTA
>Ga0114922_10007407_pt1 | contig 10050 bp, 5 predicted proteins | sample AartaG_FD_100975 | JGI IMG/M metagenome (GOLD analysis project Ga0114922, IMG submission 100975) | Deep subsurface microbial communities from Aarhus Bay to uncover new lineages of life (NeLLi) - Aarhus_00045 metaG | ecosystem: Environmental > Aquatic > Marine > Oceanic > Sediment | place: Aarhus...
CGCAGTTCCGCAGCCGCCGAGAAGAGCGGTGAAGGAATGGCGTTAAAAATCTTCACGGGAGCAAAGCCATTCCTAAAAGCCGATATAAAGCCTTTTGGTATCACGGGAATAGAGATGCTTCCAATAGAGATCTGGTGATGTTATGTTTTTTTAATTTGAGGGCGTGAAAGAGATTTAATTAAGGACCGTCTACGTTGGAGATTAGGGGATTTTTTTGATTTCCGAAAATTTCATTCTTTTTTGGATCTGTTTCTCCGTTAAAAGGGAATCAGGCGCATCACCCACCGCAAGAAATTCCGTTCTCAGGCCTTCTTTGCCAGTGCTATCCACACAAGCAACAGAATAAATATACTTATTCCTTTCTTGCTTGGAGGAAAATCCGCCATCATAATAGGTGAAGACGTTTGCCGCTACCTCAGCAAGATACACGTAAGAGGAGTATGTCTGATGTTGATCTTTTCTGTATATTCTGTATTTTACAATGTCGAAAAGACCTTGGTTTTTGGGGTTCGGTTTCCAATCGATCTGACTTTTGTATTCTTGAATGATCAAACCTTCGTGGTTGAGCCTTTTTATTAAAACATCTACAGGGGGATAGGCTTGGGGAGGATGCACCACTTGGAACTCGACACTTATGTTCTGAGGACTATTATCCGCTCCTGCAGCTGTGATCTGTATATTCGCCTTGTGTTTGTTTACTTCTAAACTAGAACTATCAGCTGTAACATTAATGGTATCCCACTCACCTGAAGAGGAGTTTTGGTTGGGTGTTATTTTAGCCCATCCTTTATTCGAGGTAAACTTGTAATTAAGGGTCTTTGAACCTGAGTTTCTTATCTTGAACGTTTTGGGAGTGAGGGGATCGCCATGAGCATAACCCCAAAAGTACAAGTGAGATATGTCGGTCTCAATGTGAGGAGTATTTTTCTTTTCTATGACCAAGGTCACAAAGACACTCGCTTTTTCTGAATCCCCCGGTGTTGAGATTTCGACCCGTCCCTGATATGTTCCTGGACGACGATCTTGGGCATCCACAGAAACCGAAAGGGGAGACCAGCTTGAACCAGCCGTTCCATTCTTAGGAGAGGCAGATAGCCAAGGCTTGTTGGTCGAGACTGTATAACTCAGGGATCCTCCTCCTGTGGTTCTCAAGTTTAAAGACTGAGCCGGTGGATTTTTTCCCTCAATCATCGCAAATTCGAGAGTTGACCTGTCAACCTGGAGACTTGGAGTAGAAGGAGGGGGAGGGGGAGGGGGATTTATTTCTTCACCCACCCGCAAAGAAACGCCAATCTCCATGGGATTATTGTAGGCGTTAGGATCCGTTAACTTGATTGTCCCATAATATGTGCCGTCATTCTTACCAGAGGCGTCTACGTTAACGGTATGGGTAACCCATGCTCCTGACGATGATCCCTGCAATGGAGACACGTTCAGCCAACCCGCGTCTTTAGAAACCGTATAATTGATCGAGCCTACTCCAGATGCTTTTACTCGAAACGTTTGGGGACCCGGGTTTGATGTATTATCATCCGTTTGAAAGCTAAGGTAGGAGTTGTCAACTTCAATAAAAGTGGCATCGTCTGGGGTATCTGCAGAATATTTCTCATAGAAAATGTCATAATTTCCAGCGACTCCAATCCCTTCCCAAACAAAATGCGCCGTGTTTTTATTATCAATAGCAACCCGAACATGTTTATTGCCATAGTCCCCTCCATGAGCATCTGCAATTTTTACGGGAATGGCCCATTTATCGCCGAGCATTTTTGCAGAAGCATAAACGGACCACTGGCCGTTTGGGCCTTGGGTCCAAACAGCAACTGCCACGTTGTTTTTGCATTTAATATCTCCATGCTGGCGTGGAGCATTTCCGCTGGAGATAATTTCTACCGTGGTCCATTTTCCTCCTACTCTTGATTTGTAATAAAAATTTCCTGATTTTGAGCCTCCAACAATATGGATATTTCCTGAGGCATCGGTATCCATTTCAAGGTAATAGCAAGGCATATCGGAAAGATGTATCGGAGTACTCCACACTCCTCCTATTTTTTGGCTAAAATAAGTCCTCCGAGGGGCCTCACCTTCCATCCAAACGGCATAAAACTTTCCGTCTTTTACTGCAATAGCAGGGCAAATGGATGGACCTATGCGATGGCGAGATATATTTTGATAATTTTGGGGAAAAGTTCCCATTCTTTTTTTGGTCATCAAGACAATATCAGATTCAGGAGGAACGTCTTTGCCCACGTAACAATGATGCCATAGGATGGAAATATCATTATTTGAATCGATATCCATCTTATTCCAGGCAGAATTCCAATAACTGCGAAGGGTTAACTCTGGCTTCGACCAATTGCTGCCTGTGAAGTAGCTGTAAATGATGTCCCGTGTTGAGCTTGCCCATCCATCAGCAAAAGAAAGGTGAAACATACCATAGGAATCAACTTTGAGCTCATTTGTCCAGGCCTGTTGACTGGTAATCCCGCATGGCTTTGGAGTCGACCACTGACCTCCTTTATTGATGCTGTAGTAATTTTGTCCGCTTGACCACTCGGTCCAGACCACCATTATGTCACCTGCAGAGTTTACGGCTATGGCAGGCCAAAGAGATTTGCCCCCAGTTTTTGATAGATTTACTAAACCAAACACAGATAATTGAGCAAAAAACAAAAATAGTAAAACAAATGGGAAAATCTTTGAGGGATTTATGGGAAGGCTGCGTACCAACCGATTCATTTTGTTTCTCCTTCCATATCTTTCCTCTGAGTTTTTTGCATTTGCAAAAAGCCAAGCAGAGAATTGGCTAAACTCATTTTCAATCTAGATTATTATACATATAGGGGAATATAAAGGAAATGGCAATCCCCTTTAGGGGTGATTTATAAGGTGAATCTTAACCTCCCAGACTTCGGTTAACGGCTTCCTTGCTCTCAATGCCAATCTGGAAAGACATCACTTCCTGGAGAATCAAAAAGAAGGCGAACCTTTCGGCTTTTGAGATCAAAGATATAGAGCTTCCAGTCGCCATTGTGGTCGCCTTGATGGGATGAGTTAAAGGCAATGTGTCTTCCATCAGGAGACCAACAGGGGAAATAATCATAAGTCTCATTTCTATCTGTTAACCCGGTTTTTTGGCTTCCATCTGGATTCATGATCCAGATTTCGCCTTTTTTGTCGGCTTTTGTAGAAACATATGCCAGTTTCTTTCCTTCTTTTGAGAACCGAGCGCGGCAGCTCTTTCCCCCCTCATCGAGGTATTTCATCATGTTTTTATTCATGTCGTAGACAGCCACATCCCACCCGAGCATCCTCTTTCCTGTAAAGGTTATCACAGGTGCAGTCGGCGAGACGTGTGGTATCGCATGGTTTTTGCTGTATCGAGGTATAATTCTTTTTGCATTTTTCGTGATGATATCTATCCGGAATAAGCACAGTTCTTTTCTTAAGAACTTTTTAATCATTCTCGTATAAGCGATGCTCTTTCCGTCTGGAAACCAGGACAGAGTTTTTTCATCAGAGGAAAAGGAAGTTATGGGAGTTATTTCTGAGCCGTCAGGATTCATGGTGAAAATATCGTAGTTTCCTCTCGGATTCGCTGTAAAGGCGATTTTGTTTCCATCTGGCGACCAGACCGGATATTCATCGTCCCAAGAGTTGTCTGTCAATTTTATGATTTTTGCTTCTGATATAAGGTATATTTCGTTATCCCCATCCAAGTTGGATTGAAATACAATTCTGCCTTCGATGGGAAACTTGGGCTGGAGGTCTTCATTTTCAAGAGCAGTTGTTTTGAACCCATTTTCCTTTCCAAACATACAAACTAGGCAGATGGAAAGCAAAAGGAATGCTGTAGCTCTTACTCTTGTGTTCGGTTTCACTTCTTTCTAATTTTATAAAATTATTTGTATTTGTGAAAGGCTAATATGGGATGATATTTTACTTTTCACACTTCCTTTTATCGACAAAAAGCCTGGTCCAAACCTCGAATGTAAAGAGGAGATAAATAATCTCTTCATTATTTTTTATCCCGCACATGTGTTGAGAGACAATTTTTTTTATTTCCTCTGCGTTGTAAAAGTCTCTCGAGAGCGTTGTTTCATCCAACAAAGTGCTCTCGATCAGTTGCTTAAATTCTTTCCTTGACCACTCATCATAGGGATCATAAATATGGGAAGGCCTATAAGACTTCCTGCCCCTTGATATAACTTCTACGAACCGTTTAAACGCGTATTGAAAATAGTAGATCGATTCAGACATTTTTTCTCTCATTTGACTCGTCTTCAGATGGGTGTGGGTTTTCTGCCAGGGTATTTGTGCCAATTCTGGGAAGGCATCAATAAACGAAATTCTAGCCAGTTTTTGCTTTTTTCGATAGGAAATGGGTAACAGCAAACAAAACTCCACAAGAGGTTTATCTGTAAACGGCATCTTATAATCGAATATCTTTCCTGCTAGTTGGAATATCTGGGCTATAAATCTCCTCTGTCTTTGATATATATCAAAATAATCAGAGATCTGTAACGGATGGGATAATTGGCTTTTTTCAATAATGCTCTTTACTGCATGCAGGAGTTTTTCTTGTCCATCTTTTTCATTCAGCAACCTGCAGCCTTTTAATCCATATTGGCTGTGCTTCCTTACGAGCCGTTTCAATAATTCTTTATCAGACTTTGCTTTTGATACATCTGGGTCCAGTGGGTTTGAAGGGAATAATCTTTGCCCGTGAATAGGGTCTCCCAAAAAACCCGAGAAATGAGTGTCCCATTCATGATATTTCTTTGGAAGGAAAGGAAAGTCATGGATGTGTTTAACACTCAACATGCCATCCATAAGATAGATCACTTTTTCAATCGAATCTTTGATTTTCGCTGGGTCGAGCTCATGAAAGGTGTTGGGGAGGTTTAAAAGTTGAGCAACTTCTTTTGCATATTTTTCATCGAGACAATTTCTCACTCCAAAGGTTGTCGTTTTAACATTTTTCTGATCATGCCTGTCTAAGAATGCAACAATTGTTCGCGAATCAAGTCCACCGCTAAGAGACACACAGAGTGTTTTAGTCTGAGATACTCTTCTGTGAATTGCTGAATCGAGGAGCTGTTGGTGCTCTTTTATTAATTCATCCAGCGGCTTTTCTGTCTTTTTTTCACCAATAAAATCTTGAATGGACCAATATTCTTTTTTTGAGATTTTTTTGTTGAGCTCTATAATACATCCTGGTAAGGCTAAATCGATGTTCTCTATAAAAGTGTGATCATCAAGACAAAATCCAAATGTAAAGAACTCTCGGAGGGCATTCTTGTTTACGATGCATTTGTCAATCACACACAGGATGGCTTTTACTTCCGGAGCAATTATGGTGTGGTTTTCATCTTTATAATAATATATGGGTTTTGTACCTAAGTGGTCGGTTACAATCGTAAGGGTTTTTGTATTTTCATCCCAAATGACAATGCAAAATTCGCCATTAACCTCTTTGAATAAATCATCTCCAAATTTTTGATATTCGGCAAACAAATTATCGATGTTTCCACTGAAGTCATTTCTGCCTAAGGTGTAAATATCACCGTATAAAACAAATAAAATTTTATCTTTTTCTGCTATCTGGACTGAGGTGTTTCGAGAAATAATCCCACCTGAGAAACTTCCGCTCTTGATTGCAATGTCGGAATAAAACGCAAAGTGTTGAAGTGATTTCGCAATATCTCTGTCTGCAATGAGCTTCTTCGAATGATTTATTACCCCATATATTCCTGGCATTCACTTCTTCCCCTTTTTATCACCTGTATACCATGTGAATGAGCCCCCTCTTAAAAATTTTGTAACAGGGCTGATCCACCTTGAGAAATACTTCTGAAATGCCGGAGTGATAAGAATATGCACCAACGGAGTCCTCATGAGCCATCCTTCAAATTTTGTATAGAGCAACCCACCAGCCTTCTTAAAATTCCAATGGAGATCATCATCTCCAATGACCTCAATATTCTTTGTGCTGCCAAGCCCTTTGCTCTCTGCTAGAGTGATATACCGAATATCATCTGGATCCAAGCCAATCATTTTTGCAACCACATAATCCAAAGCAACAAGATCTGCAGATGAGAGAATGACATTTGTTTTTACTGGAGTGCCATAAACTGGTCCGTTGCCCTCCATAGATATGATGCCATCCACCAATGCAATAGTTTTTTGACCAAACACTTGGTTTATGTCTACAATAGCTTCACTTAGATGGTTGTGATAGATTACTCTCCGGGGATTAGGAATGACACCAAACATGTTTTTGAGTGAACAGGTTAATTTGGCATACTTGTGAGTCTTGATCTTCGGGATATTTATAATTAAATCAGCTTTGTAAGCCTGAGAGGGCACTATTATCTCTTTGAAATATAAACCCGTTTCTAAGGAGATTTTCACTTTTTCATCTTCGGTAAAGTTGACTATCTCGACTTTAAATTCTTCACCTAATTTATAAAAGCCCATGAGTTCGTAAGTCTTAGAGAGAATCCTCCCTTTGACTTTCGTACCGACATCACTCTCTCCGATTATGATACGAGCCTTTGGTCTTGCTTCTCGAATGATATGCAATAAAGATCGCAAAACGGCCATACTTGTGTTGGCACCGCTTTTAATATAACTTGGATTGTCTGTTATTAAATTAGGTTTTATGACAATCGAATCTGAGGATCTTATTCTTGCTAAACAACCTGATTCTTCTAAGCAGTTGAATATCTCTTTCTGGAGGCTTGTGTTGATTACTTTTTTAATCGCAACTATGCTTTTTTTATATTCCATCGAACGACTCCCTAAAGTACTATTTACATCCTCTTTTTAAGAATATTCTTGTTTTTTTTATTTAGCTATGTTCAGCTTTTTGCTCTCCATGAGTTTCTCTATTTTTGCCCAATTTTTCCGCTCTGCCTTTCTTTAGTGCTTATAACATAGCTAAAAATTGTGGTCAATCGCGAAACATCATATGGGCTAATGCATAAGTGTCGGTCGTTTATCGGAAAGCTTGGAGATGAATAGCTTAACGGTGAGATATTCGGTGCGTTGCGGAAGCCAGGGTGGTTATAAAGAACCGGTGTAGGGAAACAACAGGCTCCAGAAAGCTCTGAACCCAGAAAACTAACATTTCAGGTGGTACAATGAATGGCTGCAGGTTATAATACGCCTGCCTCCTTATCCAGAATTGACGATGATCAAGTCGTACATATCATTGAGAAAACAAAGGTAAGTATGTCGATATCGTAGATAAAATAAAAAAGGGAAGCGATTAACTGATTTTCCATCTATCGTTTACCTGAAATCGGACATATCTGAGGATGATCCTGAAGTGATCTAATGAAAGAAAAAAAGCACAAGAATTTGCTTGAGAATTTGAAAAGAAGTCTCCCTCTGATTATGATCTGTATTTTTGGAGCTCTTCTCCGTTTTTACAAATTGAGTCATATTATTTTTCATTTGGATGAGCCACCTCATACCATACAAATCGCTGCTAAATCATTGTCATTCGTATTGACCCATGATTATGGAAGTGTATTGTACCAACTTCTCGTACATTTCCTCATGCCATTGGGGAAATTGGAGTTTGTATCAAGATTACCAGCCGCTTTATTCGGAATTTTCATTATTTTAGGAACCTATTATGTAGGAAAATTGTTTTTTGGTAGGAGAGAGGGACTTATAGCATCTCTATTTGTTTGTTTTTCACATTATCTTCTCAGGTATTCTCAATATGCAAGAGCATACACTGCTTTTGCCTTTTTTTCTTTGCTTTCTCTTTATTTTTTCTATAAGGCGATTAAAGAAAATAAGACAAAGTATTGGATTCTTTATCTCATTTTTACAGTCATTAATATTTATTTTCATCTTTTTAGTTTAGTAACAGTATTCGTTTATTTTTCCTTTGTTGGGATTCTTTTAGTTGAGAAATTCATTAGGCTTAACAAGAAAAAATCGTGGCTTATGGACAAAAAGAGATTAATTCATTTTATGATACACACCTTCTTAATATTGATATTTACCTATTGTCTCCGCTATCCGGTTCAGATCACCTCAGGCAGAATAAGTCAACAGAAATGGATAGCAGATATTTTAGAGAGGATTACGGGGCCGCCAACAATAGGGTTTTTTCCTTTAATCAATGATATTCTTACTCATCAAATTTATAGCTTTCCATCTCTATTTTATTTTCTAGCCCTCTTTTTTATCATATTTGGAATTATTGGATGTTTGATACGGCTAAGAAAAGAAGATATTCTACTTCTCCTCTATATAATGTTACCCATATTAAGCTTTTTTCTAATAAAACCTAGTGCTGGATGGTTCCTCTCTTCTGCTAGATATTTTATATTTATCTTGCCCCTTATTTTTATTTTATCTGCAAAAGGAATCAGCTTCCTCTGCTCATTTTTTACATCCTTGGCTCCTCATTTTGGTTTCATCAGGAAGCGGGAGTATTTTTATCGAAATCTTGCTCTAACTATTTTAGTTTTGAGTTTTTTTCTTCTCGAGTGTTCTACTTTGAAGGAACATTCTGATTATGTATGGAAGTTACGTTCCCTCAATTTGAGTAAGCCGGTGCAAAGCCTGTTAAAGGATAACGTCAACAGAGGGGAAATGATTTTCTTTGATTCTTTTCCTAACAAAGCAAGGGTATTACTCGTGGCTCCTGTTTACCTTAAAAGTGGTGAAAAAAAGTTAATGATACATTCTCCTGGTAGAATGATCTTAGAGACATTATCACAGCGAAGATGCGGATTATGGTTAGTTCTCAACAATTCTTGGCTTAGAGTTGGAAAAACGAACAACCTCAACTATGATTTCTCTGGAGCAGAAATAAGAAATATTGATGGAAATACAATTATTCATTGGAAAGCAGATGAGGAACCACTTATAAAAAATTTGATAGAAATGGTGAAATTTCTTATTCCTATCCATTCAGATAAAGAAGAGGAATATCGTCTTTTGTTAGCCAAATTCCACTTATTAGACATGAATATTAAGAAATCTTTAAAAGAACTGGAAATCCTTGAGAAAACGAAATTTTCCCACCTGGGAGAAAGGAAAGATACTGAGAGAGCTCATCCCTTTTTACAATTTATCGGTAAATTGAATGTGTACAATAAGGATTACAAACAAATTGTCCAAGATACTCTTTATAGCGATATAGGGAGACAATTATGGATTCTTGGAAATAAATTCTTATCTGAAGAGAGATTTGACGAAGCCATTTCTGCATTGGACAAGTGCACTCAACTGTCTGATAAGCATCACACTCTTGTTGAAAAGAAGTTTGGCTCTTTGGGCAATCGATTGTTCCGGTTGGGGAGAATTGATGAAGCCATTTATACTCTAAACAAAGCCACCAAGTTAAACCCTCATAACTATATGTATCATTTATCTTTAGCTGAAGCATATAGAAAAAAAGGTATGATGAATAAATCTATAGATGAATACAGGAAAGGATTTAACAAACCTTTTCTTTCTAATAAATTCCTCCACCAAATTATCTCAAAGCCTCGATTATTTGCCATCTGGAAAGAGAATATAACCTGGCACTTTATGTGGAGATCTGATAATAAATGTACTTTTTCTGGAAAAATTTACTTTAACAGGAAAATAGAAAATCCGAGGAAATATCGTTTTGGCAAGCAAGATATACTAAATCATTTTAAAGACCATGCGGCGGAATTTGTCATTAGATCCGATAAGAGGGCAATAAAATCATTGGATATCGATGTTGGAAAAAAATCTCAGCTCACCTGTTATGTAAAGATTAATGACAGAATAATGACAAATGAAATAGTCTATATCAATTCGGGCAAAAATCCTGAGAAAGTTCCTTTTTCCCTTTCTTCAGTGGAAATGAAACATACGGATAAAAAAGATTCTAGCTTAGTTAACTAAAAGAAATTAATTTAGTTATGTCCATTTGCATCAAAGATTCTTGGCGCGTTTATTTAAAGTTTTAGTACGGCACAGCTCATACCAATAATAGATTCAATCATAATCTATTGTGTGAGAAGAAATATACTTATAAAAATTAAAACG
>Ga0114922_10007408_pt1 | contig 10050 bp, 11 predicted proteins | sample AartaG_FD_100975 | JGI IMG/M metagenome (GOLD analysis project Ga0114922, IMG submission 100975) | Deep subsurface microbial communities from Aarhus Bay to uncover new lineages of life (NeLLi) - Aarhus_00045 metaG | ecosystem: Environmental > Aquatic > Marine > Oceanic > Sediment | place...
ACGGCGGATAACGCCGCCCGCCCCACCCGCCCGATCTTGAGGTCGCAAACTGCGACCTCAAGTTGTCGAACTCCTCGCGGGTTAGTCGGAACATGAAATCCGCCGGGAATCGCTCGGCGTTTCGGGTGACGGCTTCCACCAGTCGTTTGGTCTGGACACCATACAACGACGCTAAGTCTTGATCCAGCAAGACCTTCTCGCCGCGGATCAAGAGGATGCCCTGCTCGATTCGTTCCGGCGGAACCGTCACGATCGCCCCCCCGCTTGGTTTGGACCGCTTGGATGTGGCCATGTCGTATTCCCTGCCCGCAATCTTGAAGTCACAGATTGTGACCTCAAACGCGGGTGCCACTGGTGGCTTGTCCACCAGTGCCTCCGCCTTGAGTTGCCAGTCTGGCATCTCAAAGCGCGGACCGTAACCGGCAAACACCCGCGTACTGATCGTCTAAGATCACGGATTGTGACCATAGGTGTAGGGCAGGCTCGCTACGCCCCGCACTTGGTGACCCATCCGCCGGGTGCCACTGGGGGCTTGTCCACCAGTGCCTCCAGCCAAATAGCCTACCTTCAACTTCTTCCGGCGTCAGCTGCGGCGTTTGCGCGGGCGTTTCGCGCGACCCGGGACGACGCGTGGATGGCGGCGCCAGCGGCGAAGCGACTCGCTGATTCCCTCAAGGTTCAACGCTGCGGGGTCAAAACCACCGCCGATCCACTCGGCCTGGTCCTCGTGGCTTGGGTGCTTCGGGTTGGCCAGCGCCTTCAGCATGTCGCGGTAGCCCCACGCGCCGCCGCAATCCTCTGGGGGACAGGCCCGCTTGCCGGCCAGGCAGACGGGGTAGCGCACGCCCTCCTCGGGCGGGTAGATCTTCTGGACCTCGACGGTGTGTTCCCAGCCGTCGCCGAAGTCATATTCGTACAGAAGCTTGCTCTTGACTTTCCGGCAGAGCTCCTGCAGCGTGACTTCGCGCTCATCCTCGCCCTCCATGTCGAGGTCTTCGTTGCTCAGGTCAACGAATACGCGCTCACCGCGCATGAACTCCGCCATTTCGCCGACCATCCCCTTCAACCACAGCTCGCGTAGCTCCATCGAGCTGGGTTTCCGTTCCGGACACTTAACGACGAACTGGTGCAGGTGGCAATCGTACCAGCCCATCACAATCTGGATGATCTCATGCAGTTCCGCGAGTGTGATGTCGCTGGGGACTGCGACCCGCCGCCAGATCGGCGGCTTCGTGCCCCGGAGAGTAATCCTAACCTGATAGACGGGCACAGGCGCTGCTTTCGTTGGCGTTCTGGTCAATTCGTTCTCCTTCCCCTTTTGTGGGGCGTGAACTGACACTCGCAACCCGCTCTTCGCAATTCGTGAGTACCCTTCCGCCAGCGGGTGCCACTGGTGGCTTGTCCACCAGTGCCTCCAGCCAAATAGCCTACCTTCAACTTCTTCCGGCGTCAGCGGGCGTGGAAACCGATGCGGCCCTTGTTCCGATCACTCAATCCCCGAATCCCTCAATCCCTGCCAGAACCCGCCAATCCCCACCAACTGAGTCTTTCTCTGCGCTTCTCTGAGACCTCGGTGGCTAGAATCCTCCATGCACGCGCTCACCGTTTGCCTGTGCCAAACCCCGTCAACCCATTTCCTCTCTGCGCCCTCGGTGCCCCCTGTGGCTAATCCGCTTCGTCCTCATTGGTCCCATAACAAAGGTGCTCCAATAAGGGGGGCGCACAAACGAGCATCTTGACCACCTTCACCTCACGCTTCGGTCTGAGCGATGTTATCGGGACCACCCCGTGCCCACGCGTGCGCCTCTGACCAAGACGCCCGCGCGGAGTGCGGGCCGCGAGCAAGGACAGGTGACAGCGAGCCGGCAGGCGAGCGCGTGGTCCGAACGCACCCTGTGGGCTCCGCTGTGCTCAGCCGGAGCGCGCCACCCCGGCGTTTGGCTGATAGCTGTGGGCTGAAAGCTGATGGCTAACGACGCTACTCCTTCAAGTCCAGCGCGAAGTACTTGGCCGTCAGCGGCTCACCCGTCGCGCGGCGGGTGAGTTCGTTCCACGCATACAGGTTGCCGGGGCCGAAGACCTTCTCCCGCAGGAACGCACCGACCTCGGGTCGGCCGAAGAAACACGTCTGCCGGGGGTCGGCCAGTCCCAGCACCTCGCGGGCGATGGTGTGGCGGACCTGGGCGGCAAACATCTCTCCCAGCATGTAGCTGTGGTAATACACGGGTGCGGTCAAAATGTGCGTCTTGGCGGCGTAGTCCGGGCGCTCGACCGTCTGGGGCGGATTAAGGAGCTGGTAGCGTTTCTTCAGGTCCCACCAGAGCCGGCCCAGGTCCTGCTCGGGGTCGGAATACATGCCTTGCTCAAACCGGACCATCACCTGCGTCCAGCGGCAGAAGATCAGCCGCTCGCGGCGCAGCATTTCGCGGGCGGCGCGGCTGACGCGGGCGGCCTCGGCCGGATCAACCTTCCGCACCTCGGTTAGAAACTCCTCGTTCTTGGCCATCGCGCCGAACATCAGCGCGACGCCCTCGGTGGTCAGGGCGTGCGCGGGGCCACGTAGCACGTACGGGACCTCCGGGCGGATGTAGCAGTCGTTGACGCAGTGGCCCAGCTCGTGCAGCAAGGTGTCCGCCCAGCGCACGTTCGGCGTGAGGCTCGCCAGGACGCGCATGTCCTGCTGACGATCCATGCTAATGGTGTAGCCGTGTGGGTACTTGTTCGGCCGCTCGTACAGGTCACTGTTAGCCAGAATACGATCGACCGGCAATCCGAGACTGGCGTAATAGCGGCGGCACAACTCGGGCAGATCCGCGCCCCTGTACAGCTCGTCGAGGTTCACCTCGCCACCGGGCGGCAGCGTCTGAAAGAACAGGTCGCCGAAGTGCCACGGCCGCAGCTCCGCGACAGGGATTCCGAAGTGGGCCGCGCGGGTCGTGTCGATTTCTTGCTTCAAGCCGGCGAACGGTTCGTGGGTGAGCTGATCCAGCTCGTCGAAGGTCCGGAACAGTTCCGCTTCGTCGGTCTCCTCCAGCGCCAGCGTCATGCTGAAGAAGTTCGAGTAGCCGAGCTGCCGGGCGACCTCGTTGCGCAACCGAACCAGTTCGGCAAGGTTGTCGGCGGCCTTGCGGCCAACCTCCATGTAGCCCTTCCAGGCCGTCTCGGCCGCGGCGCTATCTGTAGTCGTACGCAGGATCTCGCGAATCTCGTTCCCGGTGAGCGTCTTATCGCCGACGCGGCTACGATGGGTGTTGAGAATCTGCTGCAGGTCGGCTCGCAGCTCGACAATCCGCGCCTGGAGCTGTGGATCAACCTGTGCCGGTAGCAGCCGGCGGTAGAGCACATCCAGCTCGCGCCGCAGCACGCGGTCCTGGACGCGGTCACCGTCTTCCAGAGCCTTGAGGCGGGTGAAGAGTCCGCGATCGTTGCGCAGCTCGAGCAGGGCTTTCTCAGTCGCCTTCTGGCGTTCGAGGGCGGCTTCCGAACCGGTGGTCAGCGCCTCCCAGTGCGCGGAGGTCGCCTGCAGGAACAATGGCTTGTGCTTGTCCAGATACGCGTTCCGCAGAGCGACGAACTCCGCGTCGGCGTCGGGTTGAGCAGCGGGGGCAGTGCTCGCGGCGGACAGCAAGGCCAGGACGATCCAAGCGTTTCGCATCATCTCGTCTCCTATAGCGTGTCGAGCATCAGGTGCGCCGGAGACGCACCACGCGCCCTAGCGCTTCACGTCCGGATTATAGCGGAGCGCCGCGATGTCGAAGTGGTTGCCGCAACCGAGGCACTGAACATACTCGGTCGCCCGGCTGGTCGGGACCCCCGTGCGGATGAAGAACAGCGTGAGGTAGTACTGACGGACTGGTACGCGTATGGACGCCAGGCGTTGCAGCTCCGGCAGAAGAACTCCCCTCGGTCCCTGGTTCGGACGGATTCCTTCTCGCCGAAGATGATGAGCATTGGCGTATGACGCCCGGTTTCGATCACCCGAAAGTGCGTGCGCTCCCGGACAGATCTGGGAACGCCCGAGTTGTCCGCATCAGCAACGAATCACATGGGCAAACCTGTCCACCAAACGGAGGCGCCCACAGCATCCGGGGCGTCTTGCCCAGTGTCAACGGTCGGGCTTGGCCGGCGGCGAATTCAACGGGCGGAGCCAGATGTTGCGGAAGCGAACCGGATTCCCGTGGCCCTGCAAGCGGAGCGGCTGCTTGGCCGGGTGCGGCTCGTACGGCTCGATCTTCCGCCACGCGCACGGACCGTGAATCACCGTGTTGTGGTGCACCAGAACGCCGTTGTGGAACATGGTGATCGTCGCCGGCTTCACTAGCTTGTCGTCCTCGAACACCGGGGCCGTGAAGATGATGTCGTAGGTCTGCCACTTTCCCGGCGGGAGCGTGGCGTTGACCAGTGGCGGCGTCTCGCCATAGATCGCCGCCGCCGAGCCGTCGGGGTAGATCTTCTCCGTATACGAGTCGGAAATCTGCACCTCGTACAGGCTCATGAAGTAGACGCCGCTGTTGCCGCGGTTCATTTGCGGACCGCGTGGCGGGTCGGGCGCCTGCCATTCGACGTGAAGCTGGCAATCGCCGAACGACTGCTTGGTGTCGATGTCGCCCTCGGTTGCCTCCAGCTCGCCGTTCTCGATCTTCCACTTGTTCGGCTCCCATTGCGACGTGTCGGCGCCGTCGAACAGGACGATCGCATCCGAGGGGGCCGTGCCGACCTTCTCCTGTGTGCTGGGAGCTCCGGGCACGACCTCCTTTGGCAACGGCCGATCCGGATCGTGCTTGTGATACCTCGCCCACGGCAAGATCGGCGTGTCCTTGTAGCCGACCGCCTTGCCGTCCTTGCTCTTGACCAGCTTGGCCTGCTGCGCTCCGGCCGGCGAGAGCAGCGCGCCGGCCATCGCCAAGACCGCTCCCCATTGCAGCAGCAGGCTGCATGACTTCTTCACGTGCTGATAGTTCGCGTTCATCGTCTTGTACCTCCACTCGGTAGGGTGCGTCCGCGACGCGCCGTGTTCATATTAAACCAAGGCCGGGCCCTTCCGGACACACCCCACATCCGGTCGGTGTCATCCATGGGCGCCGCGGGCAAGGCGTAGACCCGCCCGTGCTCGAGTCTCCAGGGCCGGGGATACACGGGCAAACCCGCCTTCGCCGGTGCCTGCCCGTGGCACCTGCCTACTACGGCCAAAGGGCTTTCTTGCAATGAGCGGTCAGGGCCGCGGAATCGTGGCCGACGTTCTCGACCACGACGAGACGCACGCGCCCGACTTTCTCGTGACGCTGGGCCAGCGCGTTCATCGCCTGAACCCACGCGCGGGCGCGCTCGACATGGCTTCTGCCGGGATTGCCGGGCAGAGGCTTGATCTCCCCAGTGTCCCGCGCCCCGACGACGACCGTGATGGGCAGCGCTGCGGCCTCGAGCCAGCCGTCCGGATCGGGCTTGATGTCGATTTGCTGCCACGGGTCGTCATCACGCCAACGCATCCGCCGCCGCAACGGCGCCATCCCATTCGTCCAGGGCACCTTCGGGTCGGGAAAGGCGAATGTGCCCGCGGCGCTGATCACTGCGGCTTTGATTCGGTCGGGGTGCTTCACCACGTAGCGGCTCACGAACTGTCCACCCGCTGAATGCCCGTAGAGATAGAACTTCACCGGCAGCGACGGGAGTCGCTCTCGGGCTGCAGCCACGATACGATTGACGAACTGGTCGGCGCCGACGTGGCAGCCGAACAGACCCCGATATCCGCCGCCCGGACCGGCCCGCCCGCCGAAGTTCTCCTGATCGAACGCCGGCGCAAGCAAAAGCACCCGTCGGCGCTCGGCCACATCAGTCCAGCGCTTGATGAAGCGCTCGGCGACGTCCACGGCCGCTTCGCCCTTGCCGAGCGAGCCATGCACGGTGACGAGCGTGGACTGCGGGCCGCTCCTCGGTGTGTACTGGACGTAGTCGCCGTACTTGAGCGACTTCCGAACAACTCGGCCCGTTGCGTCAGCGTTCTGCGCCAGGCCGCTTTGGGGAGGGGCCGCAACGGCGCACGATAAGCCTATGATCCAGAGCAACGCAGCCCTGTTGGCCATCGCACGCACCTCCCAATGCCGGCTATCCTGTCGGAACACCCTCGACACACCAGATCGTATAGAACGTGCGCCAGGGACGCACCGTACGTGGCTTAGAGTGCGGCGTCGTACGCCGGCGGGTAGCGCACGGTGCCGTGGACGCCCGCCAGGGCGCCCGGGACGAGCTCGATCAGCATGAATGCCTCGTCGGGCACTTCCAGCGGCGGCTCGATCCCGCGCGGGCGGGCCGGCACGAATCCAAAGCGCGGATAGTACTCCGCACGGCCGAGTACGACCACGCTCTTGTGCCCCAGGCGTCGGGCGGCTTCCAGGCCGGCCTGGACCAGGGCTGAGCCGACGCCGCGCCGCTGAAAGTCGGGATGCACCGCCATGGGCGCGAGGCTGAGCGTGGGCACCGGCCCGTCGGCCGTCTCGATCACGATCGGGCTGAGCAGTATGTGCCCGATGATCCGACCACCATGCTCCGCAACGAGTGACAGCTCGGGAATGTGCCCCGGCGTCCGCCGCATGGCCTCGACCAGCCGGCCCTCTTCCTCGCCCCCAAACGCCAGCCGGTTCACCTCGTACACCTGGGCATCGTCGTCAGCCGTTTCGGGTCGTATGCGGCAATCCATTCGCGAATCCCTGTGGACGTTCACTGGAACCTGCTCGCCGCAGCTGTCCAGACCTCTTCGGAGTCCAGTTGTGCAGCGTTCCTATATGATGATGGTTGCCGGCGGCAAGCCCATCGCGCGGCGCCAGACCGCGAGTTGCCCCAGGTGCGCCGCCGTGTGACCGACGAGCACGTGCAGCACGGCGTGACCGAGCGTTGGAAGGATCTCGCGTACCCGTTCGTCGGGGAGCGGGTCACGCAGTGCCGCCTCGTCCAGCCTCAGCAGCCGCTCGCGCACGCGTCGCTCCGCATCGGCGAGCGTGCCGAGCAACTCTCGCTTGCCGGGATACGCCTTTGTGTCCTGCGCCGGCGTGGTGCCCGTGCCGAACCGTTTTTCCCAGTCCTCCGGCAGCCAAGGCTCCAGTCCCAGCTCTTCGCTGATCCCCTGGAAGCTGAAGGCGATATGCCCGACCGTCCACGCCGGATGGTTCGGCACGCCGGGCGGCTGCTCAGCCATCTGCGCATCATCCAGATCGCCGACCAGCTCGCGCAAGTTCCGCATGAAAAGGCCCAGGCTGTTAAGAATCTCATCTTTCATCCCGACGCTCCGATTTCGCACGGGCGGCTGGCATTGCCCTGCGGGCAACATCGTTGGCCGAACGAATTCTAGTCGCGCCGCGGTGACCACTGCATGTACTTCCACTTCGGCAGGGTGAATGCCAGCAGGATCGCGGTTCCCGGGACCGTGCTGAGATAGATCCAGATAGCCGATATCCCGATTGTCAACATTACAACAGCCGAAACCACGTGTAGCGCGAGCAGGCCAATCACTCCCCACTTCAGCAGATCCCAGAGCGCGATAAAGAGCAGCACGCCCGCCAGCGCTCCGAAACCCCCGACCGGAAAGTACCACTCCGGCGCCGTCGGCACGACGGGTCGCAGCGACGCCTCATCGAACAAGCCCTTATAGGCTGCATAGGCATTGGCGAGGATGCCGACTACGACATAGGCGCTGTACCAGAAGCCGCGAACCTCGTGCGGCGCTGGTCTTGATTCAGCGCTGTCGTCCGGCCGCGCGAAGTCCCCAATGCCCGCTTCCTCGATGGCATCACCGCCGCACGTCTCGCAATATCTCGCGTTGTCTGCGAGCTTGGCACCGCAATTCGCGCACTTCATCTTCTCGCCCCGACATTCGCCTTGCGCCGGGCAGCGCGGGCTGGCCTACGCTTGTTCGAGAAGCTCTCGGCCGGCCTGAAGGAACTCCCGGGCTTGCCCGAGCATTTGCTCGACCTCGGCGGCGCTCAGCTCCGCGTCCACACCGTAGTCGGCGGCGACGCGCTTGTTGAAAGCTGCCAGTAGCCGCCGGTGGTAACGCGTGTCGAGCAGGCCTTGTCTGGCAAAGTGCTCGCCGAACGCGCTGTGCACGCCGGCGTGCTTGCGGAAGGTCAAACCGCGCTCGTTCAGCAGTGCCTCGGCCACGTAAAACATGGCGTAGTAGGCGCGATTGGCGGCAGCCTCGACGTGACCATCGGCCAGCGCGCTTTCACCCGCCGCGATCGAGCGGGTTGCCTTGTCCAGCAGCTTGACGGTGGTATCGTTCATGCGGCAATCGCCTCGGCACGCACGCTCCGCACAAAGGGTAATTCATCGGCCATCCATTCGCGCTCGCGCACGAAAACCAGGCTGATGCTCACCGCATGCTCAAGCGAGAGCGCCGCTGCCAGTTCTGCGGTCCGGTCAACCTCGGCCCCATATGACCCGAAATCCTCTAGCACGACGAGCACGTCGAAATCGGACTCCGGGTCGCAATCCCCGCGTGCATAGGAGCCGTAGAGATAGACGCCGCGCAGGCGTGTTGCATATATCGCAATCAGGCGTGCTTCCAGTTCGCGCAGAAGCGTTTTCGGTTCGCCATGCATACCGAGACTCCACGTGCTCCGGTTGCCTCTTGCTGACGATAGCGGGCGCCGGCACCGGTTACAGCCGGTAGGGGGCTCGACCGCTAGGCATCCGCCACCGCAAGTGCCATCAACGCGCCGGCGTCTTCCACGTCTTCCAACCCAAAGATTATATCACGCAGTGCGGCCCGGCGGGGTTCGCTCATCACCGGTTCGGCGAGGGCGTCGAATTTGACCGGCAGCTCGTCGAGCGTCATCGGGTCGTGGTCAGGCTAATCAGTCTCCCTTGAAGCCGATTCTGGCCTTCGAGCGTTCTGCCGGCGGTTCCATCAGTTGCCGGATGGCGTCGAAGACCACCTTGAATTGACGATCGTACTTCTTCTCCAGGGCATCCAGCTTGCGGGACAGGTCGGCGTGCGAGGCGAGCAACTGGCGCAGGCGGACGAACGCCCGCATGATCTCGATATTGACCCGGATCGCCTGCGGGCTGCGCAGCACGCTCGACAGCATCGCCACACCCTGCTCGGTAAACGCGTAGGGCGCATAGCGGCGACCGCCCCATCTTGAGGTCACAGATTGTGACCTCAAGTTGCTGAATTCCGCGGTAGTCAGTTGAAGCATGAAATCCGCAGGGAAGCGCTCGATGTTGCGCTTCACCGCCTGAACGAGCGCCTTGGTCGGAACGCCGTAGAGAGTTGCCAGATCGGCGTCGAGCATGACCCGCTGCCCGCGGATCTCCAGGATGCAACGCTCGATCCGCGGTGACGGCACCAACGCACCTGCGCTTGACCGGTTGCCACGCTTGCCTGTGATTCGCCTGGCCATTCATCGGGCCTCTGACGTCCCGTTCGAGGTGGTCGCAAAATGTGACCACCTACCCCTCCGCCACCGTTAGCGCCATTAGCTTACCGATATCGTCAGAGGATCCCAGGGCGACGATGGTGTCCTTCAGCTCCGTGCGTCGGCCGGCGCGCTCGGATCGCGGCCGCGTTACAGCCCGTACAGCGGGCGGAACTTGCCGTTCAGGTAGTCGATGAACGGCTTGTGCGAGAGTTCCTCGCCGGTGACGACCTTGACCAGCTCGTGCGCCCGGTAGCGCTTGCCGTGTCGATGGATGTTCTCGCGCAGCCACTCGCGTAGCGGTCGCAGCTCGCCGCGGGCGATCTGCCGATCCAGTTCCGGGACGGCCCGTCGCGCTGCCGCGAAGAACTGCGCCGCGTACAGATTCCCCAGTGCGTAAGTGGGGAAGTAGCCGAACAGGCCGATGCACCAGTGGATGTCTTGCAGACAGCCCTGGGCGTCGTCGGGCGGCGTGATGCCGAGCAAGGCCTGCATGCCGGCGTTCCAGGCCTGCGGCACATCGCCTACCGGTAGCTGGCCTGCGATCATCTGCCGCTCCAGGTCGAAGCGCAGCATGATGTGCAGCCCGTAGGTCACCTCGTCGGCCTCGACGCGGATCAGCGATGGCCGCACGGTGTTG
>Ga0114922_10007409_pt1 | contig 10050 bp, 7 predicted proteins | sample AartaG_FD_100975 | JGI IMG/M metagenome (GOLD analysis project Ga0114922, IMG submission 100975) | Deep subsurface microbial communities from Aarhus Bay to uncover new lineages of life (NeLLi) - Aarhus_00045 metaG | ecosystem: Environmental > Aquatic > Marine > Oceanic > Sediment | place: Aarhus...
CAAAGTCGGCAAATATGGCAGGAACGTTTTGCGAAACAACGGCAATTGGTACAACATTACCGGCTTGCGTAAGAGTGGGAAATATCGCCTGGCTGAAAGAGTCGGCAGTTTGAATGGATTGGGTACGGTCAAGATTGTTTTCTGCCGTCGTAGAGGAGAAAATAAGCATATAGCACTGCTCAGTGACTACTTGAACGCTTCGATGAAAACGATTGTAACGGACTGTCTGAAACGATGGTCTATTGAGATGTTGATCAAGGACGAGAAACAGCATTTGGGGCTGGGCGATTACCGAGTACTTCGGTACCAGGCTGTGGTTAGACACCTGCACCTGGTCGATTGTGCCTATGCCTGCCTGACCCACATGGGCATAAAAGCCTATCGTGCACAAGGCCAAGACAAGACCAAGAGAGTGTTGCGACTTGAGCCGATCAGCAAACCCAAGGAGCGTATGCGCCGGATAGTTTGGCAGGAGAATGTTCAAGATGTTATCAAATACAGTCATGAAAAACCTGTTATTCGCCGCTTGGAGAAGCTCCTCGCAGCTTAAAACGGTCAGTTTGAGTTATTTTAATTGACCATTAGCAGCAGCTTCTGAATATCCGTTGGCTCCCTCAACTGGCCAGAAGACCTGGTCGCCACCCATATCGCCTTCCCCCCATTTGCTCGGTGTTCCGCCATCATCATCAAAATCGGCACCAAGGCTATATAACAAAAATCCACTTTCTGTTAGTCTGTAAACATGAGGTCCGAAACTGTAACTATCTTGTGGAAGTGCTTTTAGATAGTGCTGATCCACAAGCATTTCCAGGCTGGATGGCAACTGTCCTTTTTCTGCTTTGTATCGGAAAATCGCAAGGGTTGCTACTAATGCCTCCATATCTGTTCTTGCCTGGCTTGATCTTTCTAACAATTTATTATAAGATGGGCCAAACACTGAGATGAAAGCATTTCGTCTTGTAATTAATTCTAATTGTTTTTTAATAAGGTTAGAGTCGATTTGTAATCGCCAAGCAGTCATTTTGGCCGCAATGGCAAGACGACTAAATAACAAGTTGGTCGAACTCGTTGTTCCGCGTGTATCCAGCCTAAGTAAGGCTTGTTTTTTTTGCCTGGTCAATTCTGGCAAAAACCGGAACGATTCCCGAGTTCTTATTACAATCTCAGGTATATGTCCACTTCCATTACCATCATCCGTGAATGAACTTTGTATAAAATCATACAATAAAAATTTCTCTACAGTGAAATCGAAAACATACGTACCACTTGCCAGAGACTGCTCAATTGCTTTCTGGAGCTGCTCCAGCATTGCAGGTGGCACATCGACATTCACAAGAATCATGCGAACTCCATTTGCTATTGTTGCCCTCATATAGAAAGAAACGATTTGACTGATTGACGACTGTCGGCCTGCAAAATGGTCAGCAAATCGCAGGCAGGTAATGAGGTTTGAAGAAGCTTTCTCCAAGTTACCATCAGAAGCATTAATTTGTGAGTGTGCATAAAGAGCGAAAGAAGCATTTCTGACCCAGGCAATGTCGGGCATAGCAGTCATCAAAATGTTACCCTTAAATTCAGGCCAGTAATAAGGCTTCTGAGAACCCTCGGAGACATATTTTATGGCCTGGTCATTTTCTGAGAGCCAGGCAGATATTGCTTCCCTCTGTCCTGGTGTCCAGTAGACAGGCCAAATATCTTTTACTTGAGTCCATTCCGGAGGAACATTTACAACCAATTGATGTGCCTTTTCGTAGAACTCACGTGCATTATCCTTAGGATCAAGTTTATTTACTCCGACGAATGTTTTATACTCAGCCAAGTAATCGTTTGTAATTTTTATTCTTGTGCAGTCAATCCAATCCCTCCAGCGTACTGCACACCAGAGAGAATTAATTGCAATGTGAGCAATGATAATAGGCAGGAGTGTTCTGCGTCGCCAGCGCCATAAACCAGCTAAAAGTCCGAACACAAATACTTGGATGAATCCCCCCAAAGGTCTAAAATGAACAGTACCAAATAGAAGCGCCTGTCCCATAAGGGCCGGAAATATACCAATAATACGTTCTAAGACAACCTGGACACAGCCTCGCCAGAAAATCTCCTCAATAACGGGAAACAAGACTGCTGTCAAAACAGTTAATGTCACAAAGAAAGCTAAACCTTGTTGAGTTGCAAAGTACCAGAATTCCCGTTTAAACTGTAGATCTAACATGCGCACCAGCACACCGGTGATCATATAAACTATTGGTATAGCGAGAATCAGCAAAGCAGTTTTTGCTACTTCTGAACGGTTCCAACGATACCAGATGAAATCCAGAGCTTCCGTTATATGAGCCTTTTTTAGCAGAATAACAGCCAGTAACATAAAAATTAAAGACAAACTCGGTAAAACAAGTTCGGTCAGAAAAGGATTCTCGCAAATACCATGCTCATTATAGAACATCTTAGAGATGAAGTAAGGTGTTACAATAAACACAAGAGATATGAGAAGAATTGTTAGAGCACGATGTCTGTTGAAATTTATGTGTTTACTATTATGTATTTCTTCGTTCATATCGGACAAAGCGAAGACTCCGCATTCGAGGAGATTATCTCTTGGAATTTATACCTGAATTGTACTGCTTATCCAGACACTACACAAACCATTTTGGGGACAATCTTCTGAACTTAGGGTTTAAGCGCAAGTCAGCTAATTTACCTTGTCTACGCAATATTCGTATCCAAATATATATACGCACAAACACATTAAAATATTCAGTTACATTAATTACTTCTCCACCTGTTTTTTTAGTATTCGATAATGAACAAAAAACGCGTTTTCAGAGATGTCAGTTTAAATTTATTTGTATATTTTGTAAGACGACTTTACAATAGTCTTATTATTTTGCGGGTTTAGTAGAATGTCCGGATGGGATTTTAGGATGCCTGATTTTGGATATCTGAAATACGAGATTAAAGGATGGTGGGAACGATTGGCCATACGGGACTGGCTAAGGCGGAGCCCTATATTAATTATCAGTGTAAGCGTACTCCTGGTGGTCGGTGTGATGGTTTTTTTAGTAAGCCTTACGCTGCCGGAAAAGGTCGAGCAAGTCGATACTTCCGAGAAGCAATGGTTCTACGACCTGAAGCACAGGGGACTTTTTATTGTAAAAAGCGGGCAGCTGCCGCCGATTGAGGCGCCTTCGGGCCCGCTTGCCAGCGGAGAGCCGGCAGGGGTCAGGGCGTACGTATTTACTTACAGCGACGATCCAAATACCACCGATACTTTTATCGGGTTTCTGGAAACGACCGATCCAAACGTAGATAAGAGCAGTATCGGGCATTTGGATTTGAGAGTCAGCGGTGCGGAAATCTTTACGAAAGGCAGGCTAATCCGAAGAATCAAAGACAAAGAATGGGTCCAAGCCAACAGCGAAGAGGGACGGGCTATTTTGAAAGAGGTGTTTCGCAAAAACGAAGCAGGCAAGATCCCTCAGTACATTCCGCCGAAATAAAAGTTATTTACAGCTTAAGGATTTGATTTTTTCGGTCACTTCTTTGAGAATGGTTTTTTTTGCCTCTTCCAGCGGGCCGGGCAGAAAAGTCCCGGCTGCCATTGTATGGCCTCCTCCACCGAACTTCGCCGCGATTTCGCTGACATCAATGCCTCCCGTGTTTCGCAGGGAACACCTGATTCGTCCATCCTCCAATTCCACTAATAAGACCGCTGTCTCAACTGTGCTTATACGACGGCATTCGTTGATTAAATTCTCCGTGTCCTTGAGCGTGGCCCCGGTCTGTTCGAAATCACGTTGCGATATATGCTGGATTGCGAAGCGTCCGTCAAGATGCAACTGGAGCGTGTTAAGCATGGCGACGGTGAGCTTGAAACGAGCGTATGAGAAATTCTGGTATAAATTGTGATATATTTCAATTGGTTTTGCGCCTGCGTCAATCAGCCCGGAACAGGCCCGGTGGACCCTGCTGTCTGTATTGCTGAACTGGAACCAGCCGGTGTCGGTAGCTACTGCCACAAAGAGGGCCTCGGCGATTGTTTCAGTTATCTGCCAGCCGGCGTACTTTATTAAATCATAAACAATCAAACCTGTTGCGGCGGCACCGGAATCAACCAGCTCCACATTTCCGAGACCGTCGGCTGTTGCGTGGTGGTCGAAAATCAGGACAGGCTTATCGATTTGCTTTAAGTACCGGTCAAATTTGGGCAACTGGCTGAGGCTGTTCGTATCGACAATTATTATCAAATCAAATTCGCCGAAGCTTCCATCGGTCAACTGACTGAGGTCGATATCTTCGCCGAGGACAGGGGGTTTTTGAGCAAATAAAAAATCGTACCAATCAGGCATTTGCGAGAGCATGAGCGCCCCGGATTTTTTACCCATACTTTGCAAGACATTGGACATTGCCACGATACAGCCGCAGGCGTCACCATCCGGCTTGGTATGCGCCGTGAGCAGAACATTGACGGAATTATTAATTAAATCAACTGCTTTTTTGAAATCGTCATTCGTTACCATTGAAAAATCCTTATAAAACTCTTTATACCTCGTTGTCGTTATTTTTAATTAAGGCATTATCTGATTTTGATAATTTAGCGGAAAGTTTCAAAGTTGTCTAATAATAAACCTGGATTTACGAGCAATATGCAAACGCGTTTGTAAATTACTCTTTGAACCATCGCCGGCCTTTGCGTTGATAGGAATTGATCCAGAGGAAAGGTAAGATTGTAAATCGTCCTAACGCAAGATACAGTCCGGCAAGTCTTAGAGCCAGGAGCTTTGGTTTAAGGGGAGAATAGTCAGTTTTCCGGCCGGATTTTTTTTTCAAAGTTATTGGGTTCCAGGACGGTTCACCATCTACAAGTTTCAGGCCGTGCTTTTCGAAGAGTCTCAGGCTGCCGCTGTATTTGCGATTTGATTTCAGGTGTGTTGGAGTGTTGGGATGGATTTGATAAAAAGGTGCATGGACGATGAGGTGGCCATCGAGTTTAAGGTAGCTGGTAATGGTTTTGACTAACTCAGGGGGATCAGGAACATGCTCGAGCACGTCAAGACATATAACGACGTCATACGAGTTTTTCGGTATCTGATTCGGGTCATCCAGGATGTTTACGTCCTTTGCACAATCGGCGAAGAGCATTTTTGCAAATGCCTGTGCATAAGCAGAAGTTTCGAAATACGTCACATGGTGACCTGCCCTGGTCAGGTACATCGAATCTACACCCAGGCCATCGCCAACAGTTAAAATATTGAGATGTTGTCCGAGATTTTTATATAGGTATTTCCCTATGCGCCTGCGCATTCGCCGCTTGCGTTTGTTAAGGTTCCATACGATAAGCTCGTAAAGGAAGGCATCGGTCTGGGAATAAAACTCAGTGAGTTTGTCAGTCCATTTATGTGGTTCAAGGCCGTATTGGTACATGGCGTCGGATACGCTGATGCCGGGATTATCATGCTCTTTCAGCAGTTGAGAAAGTACCAATTTGGGCGATTTATTGGTTAGCTGCGATAGCCATTTTACGATTTTTTCTTCATCTTTGAAGTATGCAGGTACTGAAGGAGGCAGTTTCATATTATTTTTTCACCATAGCAAATGTCAAGTTCTAAAAAGTCAAATAAATATCTCCTCGGATATTAAACCCTCGGCCACCTTTGTTACCGCCCCGGTCATTGTAATTAAAAAGTTATTCGATATAACTATCTCAATTTCTCCACCGGGCATATGTACTGTTATGTTCGAGTCGCATAAACCTAATCGGTGTGCTGCTGCCGCCGCAGCGCTGCTGCTGCTGCCGGATGCTAACGTGTATCCTGCACCCCTTTCCCATATTTCAATTCTTATATTCGAGCGGTCCAGCACCTTCATAAACTGAACATTAGTTCTGTTTGGAAAACGCGATTCGTTCTCGATTAAAGGGCCAAATGTTCGGGTTTGGGCCTCGGAAATTTCATCACACATTATCACACAATGAGGGTTTCCAATAGTGGCGGCTGTAAAGTTTAACATCTGCCCTTCGATTTCCATTTGTTCATTAATAACTTCCCGCGGCGTGCCGGTTACAGGTATTTTGGTGCTTTCGAAACTAACCTGCCCCATATCAACAGTTACTATTTGGCCGTTAGTGTGCACCCTGGCTTTTACGATTCCGCCGATAGTTGATATGGTAAATTCATCATTTTGTACCTTTGCCTTGTCCCAAAGATACCGTGCAAAAATTCTCAGTCCGTTGCCGCTCTTTTCAGCCTGGCTTCCATCCGGATTAAATATTCGCAGGGCAAAATCAGCTTTTTCAGTATCTGTCGGCCCGTAAAGAATGCCATCGGCGCCGAGGCCGTAATTCCTGTGGCAAAGTCTGCAAATCCGCTCTTCTGTCAGCTCTTCGAACTCGGCCGGGTCTAATACGATATAATCATTTCCTAAAGCGTGATATTTATAAAATTTCATTTACTTCTTTTGTTCTCTTTGTGGCCATAAAATATGGATTCGTGCCCCCCAATCAGGCAGGGGCAAGCTTTCGCAGGAATAATGGATTAGTATATTCTTTAGTCATTTGCTGCTCAGAATATCTTTTGCTTTTTTGCAGTCTTTTGCGATTTGTGCGGAGAGCTGTTCTGAAGAGTCGAACTTTTGCTGGTGTCTGATGAAGCTGACGAAGTCCATAGCGAGGTGCTTGTCGTATAAATCTCCCGTGTCCTGTTCGAGGACGTGGGCCTCAACCAGCAGAGGATGGTCGGAGATAAATGTTTTAGCTCTTCCTATGCTAAATGCGGCTGGTATTTTGTTTTTACTTTGGCAGAGCTGTTGTTCGGTGTCGGCTATTTCCACGAAGCCGGTATAGACACCCTCGGCAGGTATAATCCGGTTTACCGGTTCAATATTTGCAGTTGGAAACCCCAACTTTTTGCCTTTTCCCTTACCGGGGGTGGTTCGGCCGGAGAGTCGATAATATCTGCCCAGGGCTTGTGCAGCATCCGCTACTTTGCCCTTATGCAGCAAATGGCGAATCAGAGTGCTGGAGACTCTGGTATTTCGCTTGCCGTTAAGTTTAATCTCTTTACCGGGTACCACGACGAGTTCGAAACTGAATCTCTCTCCCAGCTCTTTTAGTACCTGGACGTTACCACTTCTGCCGTAACCGAAATTAAAATCTTCCCCCTCAACCACAACAGCCGGCCTGGAAGATTTAAGAAGAAACTCATCGACAAAGCTCTCCGGCGAAAGGTTCAAAATCCTGTAGCTGCTTTCCAAAATAACCAGGCAATCCACACCCAATTGACTGAGCAAATGTTTTTTCAATACCATTGGCGTTAATACACCGGGTGCTTTTTCCGGATACAATATAGCCACAGGATGGGGCTCAAAAGTCATCAGGACAAGCTCAGACTGCCTTTGGTCAGCGAGTTTTCTGGCAAGTCTGATTATTTTCTTATGGCCGAGGTGAACACCGTCGAAATTGCCGATAGTCAGCACACAGCCTTTTTCCACTTTCTTTGATTCATCAAGGCCGGAGGTTGTTTCAATAATCTTCACTTTTGTCTTCCCTGTATTTATTATGGAAAATATTAATTTCGCACAGTACAAGCTTTTATCAGGGCGCCATAGATTGCATTTCGGTGTTCGGAATCGTCGGTCTGTTCCGGATGCCACTGGACAAACAAGCCGAATCCCCCATCGATTCTTTCCAGAGCTTCAATAACACCATCATCGCTATGGGCTATAACTTTCAAATTCTTCCCAACGTCCCTGACCGCCTGGTGGTGGTTCGAGTAAACAGACGCCTCAGTTGAATTAAGGATTTTCGCCAGGGAACTGGCAGGGTCAATCTTTACCTGATGATATTCACGGTGCTTAACTTTTGTACCTACCTGAGAAGGGATATCCTGAATAAGAGAGCCACCTGAAACAACATTTGTGAACTGCATTCCGAGACAAACCCCGAGCAGTGGTTTGCCGCTGCTCAACCACAAAGTTATCAACTTTCTTTCAAAATTGTAGCGCTGCACAGACAGTACTTTGACGGTTTCGTGGGGCTGCTCGTTATAGGCGGAAGGGGGGATATCATTGCCTCCTATCAGCACCAGGCCATCCAGATGCCGGACATATTGCTGCATAATCTTTTCGTCAGAGATGGTCGGCAGAACCAGCGGGATACCGCCGTTATCAGCCACCGACTGTACATAAGCAAAATTTACCGAAGTTGAAAAGGAATTGTTCTTCTCATTAATCTTATAAACGCTGGTAATACCAATGAGCGGTTTTGACGATCCTGATATATCCCGGCAGGAGACACTGAATATTAGAATCGTCAAACACAGCAAGCCAACAATCTTCTTCATTTTCTGCTCCTTTAAAGGGAAAACTATCGTCCGGAACATAATATTCCGCAGTTGTCCAAACTCTTTCAAAAGATGTTCTAATTTACCCGCCTTAAGTGAAATCCGCAATGCTTTTCAGGGTTTATATTTAATACTTCCTGTTTTGGAGAAGATGTTGCTAAAATCAGTTGCCGGGTGTCTCTGGTTTGTCGTCCGGATGGCCGGCGTCTAATCCTTTGAATCCCATGCGAAGAGAGAGGCGACTAAGCATAACATATAGCGAGGGAGCCACGACCAGGGTAAGGACCGTGGCGAAGCCTAGACCGAAGATGACGACAACGGCCATGTTGCGCCACCATTGGCTGGATTCACTCTTGGTGGCCCAGGTAAAGGTGTGGAAATCATACGAGATGCCAACAGCCATAGGGATGAGGCCGATGATTGTGTTCGTTGCGGTCAGGAGCACAGGCCGAAGGCGTGTAACTCCGGCCTCTGCCGCAGCGGAAAGGAGGTCCATCCCGCGCTGCTGCAACTGCCGGGTATAGGCAAGCAGCACGATGGCATTGTTCACGACGACGCCCGCCAGAGAGATGACTCCGATACCTGTCATAATGATGCCGAAGGGCAAACCACAGATTAGTAATCCTGTCAGTGCGCCAATGAGTGAGAGTATTACCGTTGTCATTATGATAAGCGGCACCATAAGTGAGTTAAACTGGATGACCAGAACCAGGATAACCAGCAGCAGAGCAATTGCAAAGGCCTTTCCCAAAAAAGCACGCGACTCGTCCTCGGTCTCTTTTTCTCCGGCGTAGCGAATTTCATAGCCGGCCGGCAGCTCGATTTCGGAGAGTCTCTTCTGGACGTCACTTAATACTTCGGAGCTGAGCCGGCCTTCGGCGTCGGCAGTGAGGGTGACGACGCGTTTCTGATCGACGCGGTTTATAGTACCGAATCCGCCACGGTACTCGAAGCTGCCAAGTGAGCTGAGCGGCACAGCATTTCCGGATATGTTGGGAATGTGCAGGCCGTACATGTCGTCGATATTGAGACGGCGGGCAAGGGGAAGGCGTACGGTGATGTCGTACTCATCGTTGAACTGACGGTAGGTCCCCACCTTGGTGCCAAAGACAGCCATCTTGAGGAAGTTGCCCACCGTGGCGGTGTTGACACCGAGCAGCATGGCGACGCGGCGATTGACGGTAAAGGCCAGTTCCGGACGGGTGGCCTCCAGGTCACTGCGCAGGTTGACGATGTTAGGCACATTTGCGATCGTCTGGTATAGCTGGCTATTGAGGCGTTCGAGGGTCTTAAAGTCCTCTCCTATCAAACGTACGGCGACGGGGGCACCGGTGGGCGGGCCATCTTCTTCACGTTCGATCTTAATCTCTGCGCCGGAGATGTCGTCAATATCTTTTCGAATCTCTGCAATGATATCCATTGAAGGACGCACGCGCTCTGCGAAGTCGTAAAAAACCAATGTAATGTTGGCCAGGTGGGGACCACCGGCGCTTGCTACGAGGTCCATACCACCGCCGGAGGCGCCTACATTTGCAATGACGTGTTTGATATACGGCTTGTAGGGCCCGACACGCTGTTCGATTATACGCACGATGCGGTCTGTCTCGTGGATATTCGTGCCCTGTGGGGCACGCACATCGATCATAGCACGCTCCGGGTCACCCTCCGGGAAGAATTCAGTGCCTTTGCCAATTTTGCCATAGAGAATTACCAG
>Ga0114922_10007411_pt1 | contig 10049 bp, 6 predicted proteins | sample AartaG_FD_100975 | JGI IMG/M metagenome (GOLD analysis project Ga0114922, IMG submission 100975) | Deep subsurface microbial communities from Aarhus Bay to uncover new lineages of life (NeLLi) - Aarhus_00045 metaG | ecosystem: Environmental > Aquatic > Marine > Oceanic > Sediment | place: Aarhus...
AGCGCGCAGATCACGCTGCTCGGGGCGCAGATCGACCAGATCCGCCGACGCTTCGACTACCAGATCGGCCTCGCCAGGCTCGAAGCCCTGCTCGGCGCCGACCTGCGGAACTGATACGGGGGGTATGGCGGTACTAATTCGTCCGGCTGCGCGATGGTCGCGTCGCCGGGACGCAGAGTTGGATATTGTACCCGAAAGAATGGATTGATGGAACTGATGCAGAAGCATTCGACGACCAGCCGCCGCCGGGCGGTATCGACATATGGCGCTGTCTTGCTGGCGGCAGCATCCGTGATCACTGCGGCGTGTGACTCCACGCAGGCGGACGAGCCCGCGATGGGGCTCGAGACCGTCGCGGCCGAGCGCCGGGAGATCAGCTCCAGCGTTGCGGCAACCGGGACGGTCGAGCCGATCACCGTAATCGATGTCAAGTCCCAGGCCTCGGGCGAGGTGCTCCAGGTCCCGGTCGAACTCGGGGACAAGGTCGAAAAGGGAGCCCTGCTCGTCCGCATCAACCCGCGCGACGTGAGCAACGCGTATGAGCAGGCCGAGGCGGACCTGGAAGTCGCGCAGGCCCGGCGGTCGATCGCTGAGCGACAGCTCGAGCGCACGAGCGCGCTGCGCGAGAACCAGGTCGTAACCGAGGAAGAGTACGAGACTTCGCTGCTCGAGGCCGCCAATGCCAAGGCGGCCCTGACCAGAGCGGAGACCAATCTCGAACTGGCCGTGGATCGTCTCAACGACGTGACCGTCCGCGCGCCGATCAGCGGCACCGTCGTCGAGAAGACGGCGGAGGAAGGTCAGATCATCACCTCTGCGCGCGAAATGACCGGCGGCACGATCCTGATGCGCATGGCGGACCTCAACGAGGTCCAGGTGCGCACACTGGTGGACGAGACCGACATCGGTTCGATCCAGCCCGGGCTGGACGCAACGATCCGGGTGGAAGCGTATCCGGACCAGGAATTCCGCGGGAAGGTGCTGAAAGTAGAGCCGCAGGCCGTGGTGGAGCAGAACGTCACGCTGTTCGCCGTTCTTACCCGCATTCGAAACGATGAGGATCTTCTGAGGCCGGGAATGAACGCCGACGTGGAAGTCCTGATCGGCATCCGGGAAGACGTGCTGTCACTTCCGAATGGTGCCATCCGCACACCGGACGAGGCACGACAGCTCGTCACGGCGCTCGGCATGGACAGCGAGCTGCTCGAGGCACGGGTACCGGAGGAAGGCGGCACCGAGGAGGCAGCCGGTGCCGAACAGGAGTCGGAGCCCGAAGCCACGACCACAGAGGACGGTCTGCCCACGATGGCCGCCCTGCAGGCGATGTCCCGCGAAGAGCGCATGAAGCTCGTGGAGAATCTCGAGCCGGCCCAGCGGCAGAAGTTGTTCGGAATGTTCCAGCAGATGCAGGCGGAGAAGGAACAGGCCGCACGCGCGGACCCGAGCAGGCCGAAGGATGCATTCGTGTTCGTCAATGACGAGCAGGGTCTGCTGACGCTGCGGCCCGTTCGGATCGGCCTGTCGAGCTGGGAGTTCACGGAGTTGCTCGGTGGCGTTGAGGAAGGCGACGAGGTGTTTCAGGTCCCGATGGCCCTCGTGAGTCAGACTGAAATGCTGGAGCGGATCCGGAGCCGTACGTCGATACCCGGCGTGAGCCGCAGCTGAGGCCGGGGGGAACGGGAGATGTTATTCGGTGAGATCATGCGGGTCGCCCTCGAGGCGATCGCCGCCAACAAGCTCCGCAGCATGCTGACGATGCTCGGGATCGTGATCGGCGTCGCGGCCGTAATCACCATGGTCGCGCTGGGAACGGGCGCGCAGAAAGCGGTTCAGGAACAGATCGAGCAGCTCGGCACGAACGTCCTCTCCGTCCGTCCCGGACAGGCCTGGTTCCGGGGTACGAGGGGCGGTGGCGATGCGAAGATGGAGGTGAAGGACGCGCTTGCCGTGGAACGTGAGGCTGCGACGATCACGGCAGTCGCACCGGAGATGCAGCGGAACGCCCAGGTCGAGTTCGGCAGAACCAACGCGAATCTCCGGGTGACGGGCACTTCTCCCAACTACCATGAAGTCAACAACTACGAAGTCACCATCGGCAGGTTCTTCGACGGACAGGAAAACGAAGGACGACGTCGGGTGGCCGTACTCGGGGGCGCGGTCCCCGCAACACTCGGCACGACCGCGGAGATGGTCGTAGGTCAGAAGCTCTCGATCCAGAACGTGACGTTCGAGGTGGTCGGGGTGCTCGGTGAGAAGGGCGGGTGGAGCTGGTTCAACATGGACGAGAGGATCTTCGTTCCGATCAACACCGCACAGTTCCGGCTGTTCGGGACGGAGCGGATCGGTTCGTTCAACGCCGTGGTCAAGGACGGTTCCAGCCAGACGCTGGCGATGGCGCAGATCGAGGAGGTCCTGCGGCGCGAGCACCGGCTGCGAGTAGGAGAAGAGAGCGACTTCTGGATCCAGGACCGCGCGGAACTTATGGGAACGCAGCAGGAAACGACGAAGACCTTCACCTATCTGCTGGCCGGGATCGCCCTCGTCAGCCTTCTGGTAGGCGGAATCGGGATCATGAACATCATGCTGGTTTCGGTCACGGAGAGAACGCGAGAAATCGGAATCCGCATGGCGCTTGGAGCGACCCGCAATGCTGTTCTCGGACAGTTCCTGTTCGAAGCCCTGGTGCTGTGTCTCGTTGGGGGCCTTATCGGCATCGGAATCGGCTTCGGTGCGGCCTATGCTCTGTCCGAGCTGGCAAACTGGAATACGGCGGTGTCACCGCGCGCTGTCCTGCTCGCGGTTGCCTTTTCGGCGTCGGTCGGACTGTTCTTCGGCTTGTGGCCTGCCAGACGCGCGGCATCACTGAATCCGATCGATGCGCTGCGCTACGAATGAGCCAGGTTTCGTTCGAAGATCTTCCCGACGATTCCCGCGTGTGGTGCTTCGCTGCCGAGCATGAGCCCGGGGCGCGGGAGAGTGCGCACTTGCTGGACTCGATGCAGCGCTTCGTCGATCAATGGACTGCTCACAGACAGGACCTCGGCGCCGGCGTGACCTGGCTGCACCAGCGATTCCTGCTGGTCGGGCTCGATGAGCGGACTGTCGGCGCTTCGGGCTGCTCGATCGATGCGCTCATGGGCCGTCTCGCAGAACTGGAACGGGAAGTCGGCATCCGTCTCACGGATGCATCACCCGTGTGGTACCGGGACCAGGACGGCCGCATCCAGTCGGTCACGCGCGAAGATTTTCGGAACCTGGCGAAGTCCGGCAACGTCGGATCGGAGACGCCAGTATTCGATTTGACCGCGTCGAGTCTCGGCCTTGTCCGCTCCGGCGGGCTGGAACGGCCGGCTTCGACGTCCTGGCACGCGCGTCTGCTTTGAGCCGAGTTCTTGCCGGAAGAAACGCGGACTCCAGAAGCTGATCTCCTCGCCGCACCGGTGACCGCGGTAGTCCTGTCGGGAGGAGGAGCCCGCGGAGCATACCAGGTGGGAGTCCTGCGGTGGATTGCGCAGCAGTACCCGGAGCTGCGCTTGCCGATTCTGACCGGTGTTTCCGCTGGTGCGATCAACGCCGCATTCCTCGCCGGCCGTCCCGAGCCTCTGCCCGAAGCCCTCGAACTCCTCGCCGACATGTGGGGAAACCTGTCGACCGAGGAGATCCTCCGGGCAGATGTCTTCTCACTTCTGGGAAACGCGTTCAAAGTCGTTATGAACCTGGGAAGCGGCGGTGCGAAGCTCGCGCCCCAGGTGCGGGGACTCGTGGATACGACGCCGCTCGAACGGACTCTGAAACGCGCGCTGAACCCGGCGGGAATCGCCGACAACATCTCGCAGGGCAAGCTGACGGCCGTGGCCGTATCGGCGACATCGTACGGGACGGGGCGAACGGTCACATTCGTCCAGTCGGCAGCGGGAATCCCGATGTGGGAGCGTACCAGGCTCCACTCGGTCGCGACGAATGTGGACGTGGATCATGTGATGGCGTCGTCTGCGATTCCGCTGTTCTTTCCAGCCCAATCGGTGGAAGGCGAATGGTATGGCGATGGCAGCCTTCGCCAGGGCAGCCCTCTGGCGCCGGCCGTGTACCTGGGAGCCGATCGGATACTCGTCGTATCGTCCCGGTATGGCACTGGTGCCCGCGAAATGCCGGGAAAAGACGATGATGGATATCCCCCCGCCGCACAGGTCCTCGGCCTGATGCTGAATTCGATCTTCCTGGACAACCTGGATGCGGATGCGGAGCGACTGGAGCGCATCAACGAGATCGTGGCGCGAGTGCCTCCGGAGAGACAATGGCTCGTGTCCGAACGGCAGGTCAGGATGCTCGTACTCCGGCCGTCGAGCGACCTGGGACGTCTGGCAGCGCGGTTTGAAGACCGGCTTCCCCGGGGGCTCAGATACCTGATCCGGGGCCTCGGAACCCGGCGGGTGGCGAGTCCAGATCTGCTCTCATATCTCATGTTCGAAGGCGACTACCTGCGCGAGCTCATCCGGCTCGGTGAGCGGGATGCCGAGAAGAACTGGCTGCGGATCAAGCGTTTTCTGGACGACCGGAACGCACCGGACACGCCTTCCGAGTCCGCCTGACGGTCATAGCGTCAAGGGTCTGGCCTCAGACGTGGTTCAGCAGCATCAACTCGTGCGGGTGCGGCCACAGGTAAACCTGGTTCTGCAACGTCTTCACCTCGAATTTCCGCACATAGTGACGCAGCAGGGTCACGGGAACGATGAGCGGTATAAGCCCGGCATGATATTGCCCGATCGCCTCCGTGAGTTCAGATCGGTCGTCCGGATCCAGGCCATCGGACACATAGCCGGCCAGGTGACGGAGAACGTTCGTGTGCCCCTTCCGACCCGGGGCTCTGCGCATGACTTCCGTGAAGCCGGTCCGATAGGTCACAGCCACATCTCGAATCGAGTCGGCCGGTCCAGTCTCTCCGAGAAGTCTGCCGAGCCGGCGCATTCCTGCCTGGTTCCTCGACATCAGCACATACTTGTGCGCCGCATGAAACTCCATCAGGCGGCGCCTGGTCGGGCCCGCCTGCTCGAGGTCTCTCCATCTCTGATACGCGAAAATGCGGGTGATGAAGTTCTCTCTCAGCTTCGCGTCATTCAGTCGGCCCTCTTCCTCCACCGGCAGATCCGGCGCGAGCCTGAGAAGCTCGGCGGCGAAAGTACCGACGCCATTCTTAGCCGGCATTCCATTCGGATCCCGGACTTTCACTCGCTCCATCCCACAGCTCGGAGAGTCCTTCTTCAGCACGTAGCCGGCGAGATCATGCTTCTCGAGTCGCCTGATCCTGTCGTCGGAGTATTCCTGCATCTGATCGGTCAGATCTTCTCCCGTCGACGGCATCACCAGTCGTGCGGAGCCGTCTTCCGACCGTTCGAGCCGGATCGTCGGTCGTGGTGTCCCGAGGCCGATTTCAACCTCTGGACACACCGGTATCCACGTCACGTAGTCGCCAAGAACGTCGGTCAGGAAGCGATCACGTTTGTGTCCGCCATCGTACCGGACCTCCTGGCCCAGCAGACACGAGGAAATCCCCAGCCTGAGAGGGGTGTGAGACACCGGTGATCGTCCGTTCACTGCGGTCACCTCTGAGTCGGTAGCCCGAGCATATGCCGGAGCGCCGGTTCGAGTTCAGGATCCTGGAACTTGAAGTCCGATTCCCGCAACTGCTCCGGGATCACCCGGGCGCTGGAGAGCAGGAGTTCGTCGGCCATCTTCCCCATAGTCATTCGCAGGACGCCCGCCGGTACCGGGAACACTGTGGGACGCCTGAGTACCGACCCGAGGACGGCAGTGAACTCCTCGTTCCGAACCGGCCCGGGTGACACGACGTTCACGGGACCCTCCAGTGAACCGGTCCCCGCCGAGTGCACAATCGCGCCAATCGCATCGTCCCTGGACACCCAGCTCCAGAATTGCCGGCCGGAGCCGATCCGGCCTCCAGCCCCGGCGCGAAACAGCGGCAACATCTGTTTCAGGGCGCCGCCGGACGGCCAGAGGATCATGCCGAACCGCAGGTGGACGACGCGGATTCCCGCTTCGCGCGCCGGGTCCGCCGCGGATTCCCAGTCGCGGCATACGTCGGCAAGGAAACCGCTTCCACCTCCGGCGTTCTCCGTCAGCATCTCGTCGCCCCGATCTCCGTACCACCCCGTGGCCGAGGCGCAGATCAGGGCCTTCGGGGGAAACTTCAACCTACCGAGGGTTTCAGCCAACAAACGTGTGCCAGCGACCCGGCTGTCGCGTATCGACCTGCGGCGGTCGTCCGACCAGCGCCCGGACGCGATCGACTCACCGGCCAGGTGCACCACGTAGTCGGCTCCCTCGAGACCCGCGGCATCGATCGAACCGGAACGCGGATTCCAGGCCACGCTCCCGGCCGCCGTGCGCGGCACGCGGGACGACTCGCGGGCGAGCGCGATCGGAACGTGGCCTCCCGTCGACAGAACGGCGCAAAGCCCTGAGCCGAGCAGGCCGCTGGCGCCGCTGACGACAAACCGGCGACTGCCGCCGAGCGGGCATCTGTCGTGGAGCTCCAGGTCACGAGATGTGACCCGGTGTCGGAAGTCAAACGCTCGTTGGAGTTTATCGGACACGGCCCGGCCAGCCAGCAGCGAAGATGCGGGTTCAAGGGGAAGAGCGTACTCGACCCGATCCTCGAGCAGACATGCGTCCGTATCGACCGGTTCGAACCGGTGCGCGTGCTCCCAGCGAGCGAACGGGCCCTCGAGCTGGATGTCCGTGAATTGCCGACCCGGAACACAGTCGCGATGCTCGGCTAGCCACCTCACCGGCACCGGACCGACGCGGACCTCAAGTACGGCCCTGGCACCATTCCCGATTCCCCCGGTGTGCTCCAGCAACTTGACCGGCTCCCACGGCGGAGACAATCGCTGCAGGGCGCCGGGGCGGGCATGCCAGTCGTACACCATTTCCGCGGGAAACGGTAGACGGCTCGATTGGTGAAACACATGGAGTGCCACGGCGTCTTGCTCCCGGCAGATCGAGACCAGTCGACGAATGAACTGCCATTCGATTACCTGTTACATTACACTGTTCTGGCTATTCGTGCCGATGATCTGCCGCACCCGGCATCGGTGAGCCGTAAGCAGACCCAACGGATCGTTCCGTGCACGTGTTGTTCACGGGTCACGGTACCGTTGGAAGAATAGAATTCAGGGAGGTCCGGTTGTTTCTGTCTGACACGAGCATCCGTCGGCCAGTGCTCACATCCATGGTGGCCCTGGCTGTCGTTCTGTTCGGCGCCATCAGCTTCACCCGGCTGTCGGTGCGCGAGCTTCCGGACGTCGATACGCCCAACGTCTCCGTGTCGGTGTTCCTCCGTGGCGCGAATCCTCGGGTCATGGAAACCACCGTCACCGACGTGCTCGAGGAGGAGCTGAGCACGATCCCGGGAGTGCGAACGCTCAGGAGCTCCAGCTCCGAGCAATCTTCGAACATCAGCCTGGAATTCGAACTGGATCGCGACCTGGAGCTCGCGGCGCAGGACGTCCGTGACGTCGTGGCTCGCGTACGCGGAAGACTCCCGCAGGACGTACTTGACCCCGTCGTCGCGAAACAGGAATCCGACGCCCAACCGTTCATGTGGCTCGCGCTGTCGGCCGACAACTTCGACCTCCTGCAGCTCTCGGACGTGGCGGACCGCGAGGTCAAACGCCGACTGCAGTCGCTGGACGGGGTCGGACGCGCCCTGATCGCAGGCGAACGGCGCTACGCGATGCGCGTGTGGCTGAAGGCCCAGGAGATGGCGGCACGAGGCCTTACCGTGCAGGACGTCCGGTCGGCGATCCGGACACGCAGCGTCGAGATTCCGGCCGGGAGAATCGAGTCTTCGCGCCGGGAATTCACGGTGCGTTCGCTGGGCGAGCTCAAGACTCCTGAAGAGTTCGGGAACATGGTCGTGTTGAGCCAGGGCGGGCAGGTCGTGCGCCTCAAGGACGTGGCTCGTGTCGAGCTCGGACCGGAGGACGACCGCTCTTCCCTGCGCTATAACGGAAGTCCGGCAATCGCGATCGGCGTCATCCGTCAGTCCAAGGCGAATCTGATCGAGGTGTCGGACGCGGTCCGCGACGAACTTGCGGCGATTCAAGCTTCGCTGCCGCCCGGGGTGACGATCAACATCGGATTCGACCAGGCGCTCTTCGTACGGCGCTCGATCAAGGAAGCCGAGGAAACTCTCGTTCTCGCGGCGATCCTGGTGATCCTGATCATTTTCGTGTTTCTGAGGAACATGCGGGCCACGATCATCCCGGGGCTGGCGATCCCGACGTCGATTCTCGCCGCGTTCGGCGTTCTGTACGCGCTCGGGTTCACGATCAACAACTTCACTCTCCTGGCGCTCATCCTGGGTATCGGGATCGTGGTGGACGACGCAATCATCGTGATGGAGAACGCCTACCGGCACCAGGAAGAACTGGGTGAGGAACCGGAGGTCGCGGCACAACGGGGAACGAGCGAAATCGCCTTCGCCGTCATCGCCACGACCGTAGCGCTGGTGGCGGTGTTCACTCCCCTCGCGTTCCTGCAGGGCACCGCCGGCCGACTGTTCAACGAATTCGGGATCGCGCTCACGGGCGCCGTAATCGTGTCCAGCTTCATCGCGCTGACTCTGACGCCGATGCTGTGCGCGAAGGTCCTGCGCGTTCCCAAGTCACACGGGAAAGTCTTCCTCGCGTTCGAGAATACGTTCATCGGGATCGCGGACCTGTACCAGAGGAGTCTCAAGTTCGCAGTTCGACACCGCGCGTTCGTCATCCTCGGCGCGGTCCTTGTCGTCGGTCTGGCAGTCGTGGTGTTCAACCGACTCGAAAGTGAGTTCCTGCCTCCCGAGGATCGCGGAGCGATTCTCACCTTCGTCGTCGCTGCCGAGGGCTCCTCTCTCGAGTACACCGACGGCTACCAGCAGCAGGTCGAGGCGGTGCTGGAGAGCGTACCCGAAATTCAGGGCTACTTCAGTATCGTCGGCGGCTTCATGGGAGGCGTGAATCGCGGCATCATATTCGCCCGCCTGGTGGACTGGGAGGAACGCGACCGCTCCGCCCAGGAAATCACCAATGCGATCCGTCCGCAACTGTTCGGCATACCGGGCGTCATGGCGTTTGCCAGCGCACCTGCCGCGATCGGGTTCGGCAGCCCGGTACAGTACGTGGTCCGCAATCCGAATTTCGACTCGCTGGCCGCGGGAATGGACCGGATGACTGCCCGTGCCAGGCAGGTCCCGGGCTTGATCAACGTGGATACGGATCTGCGGGTGAACAAACCCGAGATCACGGTCGAATACGAGCGCGACCGGGCGGAGGATCTCGGGATCGCGATCGCCGACATTTCCGGGACTCTCCAGGCGATGCTGGGAGGACAGCGCGTGAGCACGTTTACGCGAGACAACAAGCTGTACGATGTGATCGTGCAGCTCGCCCCGGAAGCGCGCTCGACGCCAGAGGCAATGTCCTCGATCTACGTCAGGGGTCGAGATGGCGTGCTGGTTTCCCTCGACGCCGTCGCCCGGCTCGAGGAGACCGTGGGCCCGAGACAGCTCAACCACTACGAGCGAGTTCGCTCGTTCACGCTCTCCGCGAGTCTCGAGGACGGATTCCCTCTCGGTGCGGCGATTGACTCTCTGCACGCCATCTCGGCGGAGATCCTGCCTCCCGGCAGCAGCATCGCCCTCGCCGGCGAGTCCCGGGAACTGGAAGAGAGCGGGAACGCTTTGTATTTCGCGTTCGCGCTGGCTCTGCTCGTCGTGTTCATGGTCCTGGCAGCGCAGTTCGAGTCGCTCATTCACCCGTTCACGGTGCTGCTCGCAGTGCCGCTGGCCGTGACAGGGGCACTGGTAACTCTTCTGGTTGCCGGTTCCACGCTGAATCTGTTCAGTCAGATCGGGATGATTCTGCTGATCGGAATCGTGACCAAGAATTCGATTCTGCTGGTCGAATACGCGAACCAGCTCAAAGACCGTGGCATGACCGGCATGGAGGCGATGCTCGAATCGGGCAGGATCAGACTGCGACCGATCC
>Ga0114922_10007412_pt1 | contig 10048 bp, 6 predicted proteins | sample AartaG_FD_100975 | JGI IMG/M metagenome (GOLD analysis project Ga0114922, IMG submission 100975) | Deep subsurface microbial communities from Aarhus Bay to uncover new lineages of life (NeLLi) - Aarhus_00045 metaG | ecosystem: Environmental > Aquatic > Marine > Oceanic > Sediment | place: Aarhus...
CAGTATATAGCCCCTTGAGAACCGGCTGGCCGAAGAAATCGCGCGGGTTCATAAGGCGGTAACTGTCTCCGGACTTCAGGAATGAACCTGCATCCACAGCAACCGACGCCCGTTTATCCCAGTTGAAGATAGCCAGGTTGGCTCTGTTCTGATCGTATTTATTGGGTCGGAGGATTACGAAGGGCGACTCCTTCGGCCGCGGGTCGTCCTTCGCCAGTATGAGATTGTCCTCTTCCACGATTTCTTTGAAGTCTTTGATCCAGACGTTGCCGTTGACTATAAAGTTGTCGCGCACCTCACAGTCTTCGTTGTAAGGCGCGCTGTAGCCAAGACGCAGAGAACCGACGTTGTAAAGATAGTTTTTGAATACGCGGATGCCGTGGCTCGGTCTGCCCCCGCCGATGAGAAAAGTACCCGCGTCATAGCAGATGTTCCCCTCAGCCAGGTAATTGTTTACATAAGCGCGTTCCGAGCCATAGGCGTGCATGGTGTAACCATAGCCGCCAGTCATGATGCAGTCGGAGATGGTCTTGACGCCTTCGTCGTTCTGCGTGTATATGGCGTGCCCGTGGCCGCGATCTGTGCCCAGCCAGCCGTTGTCGTAGATGATGCAGCCGTGTATTTCGCTGTCCTTAGCCCCTATCCAGAAACTGAAACCCTGGCGGTTGTCGTGAACCACCAGGTTGATATATTTGCAGTTGACTCCGCCGCGCATGTGAAGGCCGCCATTTGGCCGGTCGAAACCCTCCGGATGCGATCCCGGGCTTACCGGCTCCTCCGGGTTAGGCTCTGAAACCAGGATTTCCAGATCCCAGATCCACAGGTATGCTGACGGTTCATTGATGGCCAGGCCGCCATCAATGGTAACACGCTGATCTGGCGCTGGACGGATGTGGATGGGCGCATCTTCCGCACCCACGAACTTCACTTCAAACAACTCCTCAGGCCGACGCCGGTACGTCCCGCCAAGCAGGTAGATAGTGTCGCCGGGATTGATGGGATGCTGGCCGACCAAAGCCGATCCAATATCCCAGGGCAACTCCTTTGTGCCCTGTCCTTCCGGAGTTCCCTGCGGGCTGACGTACCAGTCCGAGGCAAACCCCTGTGAAGCCAGCAGTATTAATGCTAAGATTCCGAACAACCAGCAGCTCATCGCAGCCATGATCTCGTCTCCTTCCTATAGGATCCCCAAAAAAGAGTTGCGGTAACGTTAGATCTGTCAATGGGAAGATTACCACAGGAGGGTCACCGCGTCAACAGCAGAAAACTCGCTTTCCCGGCGATATTCTCCCGGGACAATATTAGCCAACTTCGTCGCTTATTCTAGTAAATAAGGGCGCATTTACAATGATAACCTGGTAATGACCTGTATAAACTTTATAGTATTATTATCATTACCAAACTTCTGAGCAGATGATCTCCAGCTTTGTTGCACTTTCATCCTTTCCCTTTTCTGGTCATTTTCATACTTGACAAACCTGGTCTTAAGTGCTACAATTATAGTACTATAGATATTAATAGTACTATAATTGTAGGAGATGCCGCCATGACTCGAGACAAAGACATACTGACTAATCTGGAAGCGGAAATTATGCAATTGGTGTGGGAAAAAGGGAAAGCCACCGTTCGCGATGTCTATGAAGCTATGCGATCTACTCGTTCCATAGCCTATACCACAGTCATGACAGTTTTGGCCAAGTTGGCAGAGAAAGGCATTGTGGAGCGATCACAGAAGGGACGTGCTTACGTTTACCGTCCCAAAGTAAGCAGAAAGGAAGCCGCTCAGCGTAGCGTAGATAAGCTTTTGCACAAATTTTTCGATGATTCCCCTCGTTCTCTCGTTGCTCATCTTATTGATGTGGACGCGATCTCACCAGATGAACTTTCATCATTACAGCAATTGCTGAACAGTAAGCAAAAGGAGAGCCAGGAATGAGTCTTCTGATACTACAAAGCAAACTATCAGGTGAACCAAAGACCTATGCAAGCTGTTTGATGAAAGTCATCCAACAAGCCATGACAGTAGAGCAAGTCAGGCTTCCAGAATTAGCTGTTGGCGGAACTGCATTGACAAGTCCAGGTTCATGACAGAACCGACATACGAACTGAGGTTACAAGGGAAGAAGGTAGAAAAAGTCTCAACGGGGGGACAACAGATGCTATGGGAACTGATCAGGAAGGAACTTCGCTCCAGTATCATAACTGCCAGATTCATCGTGGGATTCGTCATCTGCCTGACGCTTATATCCGCCAGCACATACGTGGCTATAAGGGACTATGAGCGACGTCTGAATGACTACAACGTAGCCAGCCGGGAACACAGAGATGAGATCCTGAGATTCAGGACATACTCCCAACTCATTCTCAGGGTGGACAGACGGCCAAGCCAGTTGAGCATATTCAGCCAGGGAATGGATAAACGGCTTGGAAATACCTTCGAGATCCGTGCCCCCATGGTGCCGGCGATATACGACGGTTGGAAGCACGGAGCATACAACCCTTTTCTTGCCCTGTTCCCCTCGATCGACCTGACCTTCATATTTCAGGTGGTTCTCAGCCTGCTCGCGCTGCTCTGCGCATACGATGCCGTCTCAGGAGAGCGGGAGAATGGTACGCTGAAATTGATGATGTCCAACTCCATCTCACGTGGTTACGTATTGCTGGGAAAGTATCTGAGCGCTTTGCTATTGCTGTCCTGGCCCATTGCCGTGAGCATCATCTTTGCTCTGCTGATGGTCATGTTCTCAGGCAGCATATCGCTTAACGTCAGCCATCTACTGCGAGTGTTGCTGATAGTAATTATGTCTCTACTATATGTCTCGCTGTTTTTCCTGATAGGTCTGTTTATATCCGCAAAAACAAGGCGTACAGCAACTTCCCTGATGCTGGCTATGTTTGTGTGGGTATTACTGAACCTTGTGTACCCTAATGCTGCCGGTCTGTTGGCCGATCGGTTCATAAGGTCTACCCCGGCTGAAGTGCACTTCTCCCGGATATCCGAACTATGGTCCCAGTTCAACAAAGAGAAAGATAAATACAGGGAAAAGGTGGTTCCAGAACACAAGTTTCATGGCTCTGGCGGTCAGGGCTCAAACTCAAGCTCCACGCCGCAGTTTCTCCGCTACTTCTACCACGAAATTATACACAAGATCGGGAGATATGAACCAGCCTCGGCTGTCGAGGCACTAAGGCATTACTATGGGCATGTGGAGCGTTTGCGTATCACGACCGCCGACCGCACATGGCAAATACGGAAGCGTGCGCTGGATGAGAGCTATGGACGCAAACAGCGCTTAACAATGCACATCCTTCGTTTGTCCCCTGCAACAGTCTACAATAATGCCTCAGCCGTCCTGGCTGGCACTGATCTTGGCGGCATCCAGCACTTCATGGATCAATTGAGGGACTACAGGCAGACTTTCATCGCGTACCTGGGCGCCCGGAAGGCTTTCTCATCTGTGGAGTGGTTCCTGTATGCTGACGAAAGTCGGGAGCACAAAGGGGATGAGTCTGAGGCGGACTCAATATTGAGGCCTGCTAACACGCCTAAGCCACTGGATCTGGGCAGCATTCCCGTCTTCCATCAACGTGGCGAGAGTATAGCGTCAAGCCTGAACCGAGCCACACCTGATATAGTCGTGCTGATCATGCTCAACGTCGTTTTCTTCATGCTCTCGTATATGATCTTCATGAGACAGGAGGTTAAGTAGTGTTCTGGCATATAGCCAAGCGCGAGATATACGACAACATGACAAGCCTTCGTTTTGGCTTTACGGTGTTGTTGCTAGTCTCACTCATGACCATAAATGCCGTGGATTTCATAGCAAGAGGCTACAGGGATAGGATTGAGGAGTATGGAGACAAGACTGCAAGGGCGCTGGACAAACTGAGGCAGGAAAGCAGCAATATCTATAACCTCACGCTTCACGGACCAGGGAGTCTGCATAAGAAGCCGAGTCCATTGATATTCTGTGCCGATGGCGGAGAGGACAACATACCGGATGAAGTCTACTGCACGTCTCCCTGGACCCAGAGTTGGGGCAACGGATACTCCGCAAGAGCCTTTGGGCGGTTATACTATCCCGGCTCCGGCCTCAGCCTGACAAACATAATGCCCCGCTATTTGCAGACCGACTGGGCGTTCATAATCGGTGTGCTGGTGAGCTTTGCATGCATACTTTTCAGCTTTGACTCCCTATCCGGCGAAAAGGAGCGGGGAACTCTCCGGCTCATGCTATCGGGGTCTGTCTCCCGAGCCGACGTAATCCTGGGCAAATTCGTGGGCGCGTTTGCCAGTATAGTCCTGCCTTTATTTCTGGCCATCATACTGAACCTTCTCATAATCAGTCTGTCCGGCACGATCGAGCTGGACTGGAGCCACTGGGTCAGGATAGGGATGATTCTACTTGCTTCTGTTATCTACATAGCCATCTTCATCTGTCTGGGCATGTTTGTTTCAGCCAGTTCCTCCCGATCGTCAACCAGTCTACTGGTGCTTTTACTGATATGGACTGTATTCGTGGTACTCATGCCCAACATACTGGGATCTATATGCAGCGACCTGAGGAAAGTGCCATCTTCAGATGAAATATCCCATCGCAGGGAAAAAGCAAGAAATGATCTGTGGGAGAAATATACGTCAAAGGAGCTGTTCTGGTCATCATCGCCGGCTCCGACTCGCGAAAACCCCGATATGGAGCTTCTGAGACTCTGGGCTGAGTATCTCACTGGAGAACGACAGACTGAAGAGAGGATAACGGATGAGCATTTGGACGCTCAACTGGCACAGATACACCTGGCCAGGCAGATAACGAGAATATCCCCCACAGCCATATACCGGTATGCTCTGGAGAGTATGTCCAGCACCGGGTTTGAGCGCCATCGCGATTTCATAGCAAACGTTCGGATGCACAGGAACATTTTCTGGGAATACATAAAATCTGAGGATCAAAGAGACCCGGATAGCCTGCACGTATATTTCGTCAGAGAGGGGTTATCAGACAAGCCCGCGAGCTTCGACGCTGCTCCCAGGTTCACAGAGGATCTCAGTCTGGCTGATTCCATCCAGGATGCTCTGCTGGACATAGCAATACTGACACTCTTCGCAGTCCTCTTTTTCATGACAACATACATATCGTTTCTCAGACGGGATGTCAAGTAATACGCGAGCATTACGTAATTCTAGACACCTGCTTTTTCTGGACATATTTTTCGGTTGGATATTTCGCTGTTCCCTACTATACTCCGAACTCACAGGAAATCGTCGGCAATTGCACTGAGGAAAATGGGCATCATGCACGAAAAGGCTGAATTTCTGCGTCTACATTGTTAGAGACTCGAAGAAAGGATCCTGATAATGTTAGAAGATGATCTTCTGGTACAGAGATGCCTCGATGGAGATAAAGATGCCTTCGGCGTATTGGTGGATAAATACAAAAACGCTGTCCATGGACTGGCGTATAGCAAAGTACATAATCTCCATGATGCCGAAGACATTTCCCAGGAGGCGTTCATTAATGCCTACAGGAATCTGCGAAGCCTGAAATCTCCACATCGGTTCAGAAGCTGGATCTACGCAATCGCCGTAAATCTCTGTCGTACGTGGTTGAGAGAAAAGCCTCGAAGGTTTCTGGTATTTGCTTCCATGGGCGGATCCGAATCAAGGGAGCATCTGGAGGATCGGGCTATTCGCGAAGGCCGCAAAGGACAGATACTGGACAGCGTCCTGGATGCCATCGATGAACTCCCGGAAGCAAACCGTCTGGTGATGACTCTGTATTACATTGATGGGCTTACCTGTAAAGAGATTAGTGAATTCACAGGGACATCCATAAACACAGTGATGAGCAAGCTTCGCAGAGCACGATCTAAACTGAGAAAGGAGTTTGGGAAAATGCCAGAACAAACAATGACGCAGCGGAGCGTTCATTCGTATTTCACAACTGGAGTCTTGCGCGCCATTGAGCACCTTTCACCAGTTCCTCAGTCACCGACCAATCCCTTCAGCCGATTCATACGGATTCCCTGGGCTGTTGGTCATATCATAAGCTTTATGGCTATCATTGCACTGCACACAGGCCCTCTGGGCAGTATATATAATGCTGAGAAAGCTGCTGGGGAAGCGATGCAGCAGGTGAGAGAAACGAAACATCTTGGGAAAGATGATTCATACTACCAATTGGAGCTTGTTTCCGCATATCAGCCTGAAGAGCGGAGGAAGCAGGAGCAGGAAGGCTACCTCTACACAAGATTCGGCGGGTTGGGAATACGGATACTTGCATCCCCTGATGGATATGTCAAGATCATCCAGCCGCTTGATGGAACACCGGCTATGAAGGCAGGTCTGCGATCTGGTGACAAGATCATAGAGATTGATGGTGAATCCATAAAGAATAGATCCCTTGAAGAGATGGCAAATGCCCTTCGCGGAGAGGTAGGAACTGAAATTACAATTACAATTCAGCGACCTGGACGGGATGCACCATTTCCTGTGACGATTACACGGGATATCATAACTAACCCAAGTATGACAAGCATTATGATGGAGGATCAGATCGGCTATATAGCTCTCTCCCGTTTGACTAAAGAAACACCATCAGAGTTAGAGCAAGCTTTATCTGTGCTAAAAGGAGAGGGCATGCGCGCCCTGGTGCTGGATCTGCGCAATAACCCAGGTGGGGAACTGAATTCCGCAGTGGCAGTGGCCGATGCTTTTCTTGCGGAGGGCACTATTGTTTCTGCAGAACGCGCGGGATCTAACACTCAGCATAACGCCACAAGGAATATTTTATACCCGGCAGAAATGCCTCTGGCAATCCTTGTAAACGAGAACAGCGTCAGTGGAGCGGAGATCGTCGCCGGAGCGATAAAAGACCATGAACGCGGATTCATTGTAGGTAAGAGAACTTTTGGCGGCGCTGTGGTGGATGAGGAAGGCGTTATTATGGAACCTGTATCCATAAAGTATAAAACCCCAAATGGGAGTTGGATTCACGAGAAGGGAATAGAACCCAACGTTGAGGTGGATTTCCCGGATGTCCTCAAGGACGCAGATGATGACATGCTCGCAGAACTCTACAGGGGCGAATACATCGACAGATTTGTCCACAAGTATCTTGAGGAGAATAGAGATCAGAGCGTCAAGGAACAACTGCACGGCCTGGAGGCGAAGATACCGGAATTGATGGGAATTCTGGCCGGTGATGAAATTCAGTTGAGTGAAAAGATAATCACATGGTATGTCAGAAGAACATTTGCAGGTGTCAGAAATATACCCAATATCGACCTGGAGAACGATCCTCAACTAGCGACAGCCATCGCGGCTCTATGAACTGCAAGGAAGGGGGACATTGGAGTCATGAAGATAGTGTACGTAGTATTAGCATTGGCCTGATGGCCCCTGTATCTGCTTACATTCATGATGAAGTAGCTTGCCAGCAAATGAGAAGCCGAAACGAAACCTCACTGGCACTTCCTGGATCAATATAATAGTGACCGATTTACGGTTCGGGCGCTGGAAATTCGGAGTTATGGGCCATCACTCTATGTGCCAATCGACAATTAAAAGTTTATAGTTATTGGAGAGGTAGGAGAAATCTGATGATACTAGCATTATCCGCAATAATTCTCAGTTACCTGATGGGAGCTGTTCCCGTTGGGCTGATAGTTAGCAAACTCTTCAGGGGAGTCGATATTCGGGAACATGGAAGCGGGAACATCGGTTTTGCCAATTCACTAAGGGTGCTGGGCGTTTTGCCGGGTGTAATAGTCCTGCTGGGTGACGTGGCAAAAGGCGTAATTCCGGTGCTTTTCATCTCTCGACTGGGTGCAATTCAGACGAACGCTCTGACACCATATATACAGGAACTGTGCGGAGGATTCGCCATAATCGGGCATATATGGACAGTCTTCCTGAAATTCCGCGGAGGCAAGGGAGTTACTACAAGTCTTGGTGTATTTCTGGGCGTGTATCCACTCGCAGGGCTGATCTCGCTGGGTGTCTGGATCGTAGCTGTAGGTATAATACGATACGTTTCCGTAGGATCAATATTGCTCTGTATTTCTTTCTGTTTAGTTGTATTCATAATCTATGGGCCGCGTGTCTGGAGCATGGGAATCATGGGGTTGATAGTGACAGTCATGGTGATCTACAGACATAAGGGAAACATCCAGAGACTGATCGCAGGAGAAGAAAGAAGATTCGGACACAGCGAACCAGTGTGATTTAAGGATTTATTTCAATCCGTCAGCCATTCAAGGTCGAATTGGGCGAAGGTGATGGTCTCGTAAGCATTGGATTCCCCGCGCTCGTAGAGGCAGCAGATGCTCATATCGGGCGCGATGCAAAGGTCAGAGTAGGCTGACGGTCCGGCGTGGAGCACTTTACCAGCGTTCCACGTCTTACATTCATCGTAGCTGATCCTCACTGTCATACGCTCCCGCTGGGTACTGGCGGGATTCGAGAAGAGAACGCGATTCTTATCATGAGAATCTGTGTCCGTATACCGGATCATGCTTGCCTGGCATACAGGCTCCACCAGCGTTTCGTCCCACCCGGACTGGGAAAAAGTCTCGCCATTGTCATCGCTCCAGGCATAAGCGCGCCGTTTCTCTCCCACGTAGTTTCGGCAGTTGAGATACAGAGAGCCATCGACAGTCTGTACTATCACCGATTCGTTTGTGCCCGGCTGCGTGATGCCGCCGATTTTCCAGCTTTTGCCGTGATCGTCGCTGTAGATCACGTGCGAATGCGCGGATTCCGCGTAATTGGGGTTCGTGCCGGCAACGTGGTCGCAAGGTATTACCAGCCTCCCGTTCCGAAGCTGGATCCCGTGACATGGGCCTGTGGCGTACCACGTCCAGGATGGATCCTTTACATCTTCGGTGATCTCCTCTGGTTCGGCCCACGTGGCGCCATCGTCATCGCTCTTTGTGATCCAGGCTGTGCGAGGCGCTTTGCCTTCTATTATCATTTTCTCGGGCCCAGCAGCCAGGTTCTGGGTGAGGGGCAGCCAGATGATGCCGGTACTCCTGTCCACCACCGGTGCTGGATTGCCGACAGTGTCCGTGCCGTTATCCGCAATGACCTGCTTATGCTGCCAGGTTCGGCCGTTGTCAAAGCTGCGCTTGAGGACAATGTCGATATCCCCGGAATCGCTTCTGCTATTCTTTCTGCCCTCGCAGAAGGCCAGGATAGTCCCTTTGCCTGAAACGATTAGCGCGGGGATGCGATAAGAGTGATAGCCATCTTCGCCGCTCACGAATAATTTTGTCTGGTTATACATCTGTCTTAAACCCTTCTTTTTATCATTACCGGGGATTCTTGATCTGCGCCCACGTGATCGCTGCCTTGCTCATGGGTTCGACTGGAGCTACTGAACTATTCATCCCTGCCTGGATTTCCTCCTGGGTCAGTGCTCTATCCCAGAACCTCACCTCGTCGATGATTCCTTTGAAGTGCCGATTTTGAGTGTAAGTGCACTCGGGCGTATTTGGGCCATATCCACCAATGGCTACAGGGATTTCAGAAGCAAAGATGCCGTTTGCCTGATCCAGCTCCACATCGAATTCTCCGTTGGTATAACTGCGAAGCTTCTGACCATCATAAGTGCCAGCAAGGTGTATCCACTCGTTGAGCGGCACCGGGATCACACCCTCGGCTCGCGGCCAATTGCTGCCTGCGTCTGAAACATACCACCAGTTTCTCTCGGTGTAAATGGTCAACTCGTATTGCCTGCGGTTGCTTCCATCTTCCCACTTCTGTGCAATGGCATTCAGGTCCGGATTCCAACCTTCAGGGAACACCCAGGCTTCCACCGTCAATTCACCCTGGATATTTAGTGCTTCATCGTGTGGCACAAGAACCTGGTCGCCGTCCCCGTTGAATCTCAGTGCTTTCCCGAACATCCCATCAACCCATTGTGCGCCTGAGATAGCTCCATCATGCCCATTGCCTGAGACATCACTTACGTTACTACCATTGCCTTCATCAAAAGCCCATGCCGCCACCAGATCCTGGGGGGCGCATAGTCCCGTACCTTGACAGATC
>Ga0114922_10007413_pt1 | contig 10047 bp, 7 predicted proteins | sample AartaG_FD_100975 | JGI IMG/M metagenome (GOLD analysis project Ga0114922, IMG submission 100975) | Deep subsurface microbial communities from Aarhus Bay to uncover new lineages of life (NeLLi) - Aarhus_00045 metaG | ecosystem: Environmental > Aquatic > Marine > Oceanic > Sediment | place: Aarhus...
TAGGAATCATAATCCAAGCTCTCACATTTGCGTTAGTTCATGAACTCACTGGTTTCGATGAATCTTTAGAAATATTAGATATTCCTCAATCAGATTTAGCAATTTGGGGAATACATTTTCACCAAGCTCTTATACCCGCGATCCTTGTTATCATAGGTGCTCTTATTTTTTGGAAATGGTACAAGTTAACTCCAGAAAAAGTGCAAGAAAATCAGGCAAAAATTAAAGAACTGGGGATTTAATAACGCGTTCCCCTCAATTACCTTTTTTTTTTCTTATTTTTAATTTTTAATAATTTTTAGTCTAGATGAGCGATGTTTTTATCAGTAAGTTCAATAAATTTAAGTGACACATCAAGGAAGTCGCTCAAAACCTTTTTATTTATATTTTCTGGAGCATCATTAACGGAGTGCCAGTTTACTGCTCTATTTTTTATGTGTTCCATTCCCATAAGAGCTGCTGCCTTGAAACCTTTGTGAATATACCGACAAGCATCACACGCTCCGATTTTGAGGCTTCCACTTCGTATATTTAACAAGTCGGGTCTTTCACTTTTTACGTCTGAATGGGCTTGTAATAGTAAATTATTGATTTCCGCATCATAGACAGCTTGGTGCATATCTTTTTCAATAATACACATATCTTCTGCGGCCCCACAACATTCTAACACCACGGTATAGGAATTATCAAGAACTCCCTTTTTTCCGTACTTTTCAACGAAGGCTTTAGCGCCTTTATCACCTACTTCTTCACTTCCTTGAGAACCAATCCATACTTCAACATTTTTTGGTCTATTTTCGCTAAGATATTTGCCTATTGCGACAGCTACGGCAGAGGCAGATAAGTTATCGTTCGCACCTAACACAACATTTTTTCCCAAAAAACCTTTTAGTAACAAGAAAAAGAAGGGATAAATGATGACAAGTGGAATAAAGTAAATCAGATCTATTATCGTTATAGAAACAACACCCCAATTCACAATTACAATAGAGGCTCCAGAAATGATTTGAGCGATAAATTTCCACAGAGAAAAAATAATAGTGTGAAACAAAAAGTAAAGTCCTGTTATTCCTATAATCCGACGAGAAAGGGGTTTAAAACTGGCAATATTCATTTCTTTTGCGCTATCTGTATGACCTTCAAATATTATACGGAATTTTACTTCCTCTGTAGGTTTTATTATTCCAAACACGTTAGTAGATTTTTTAGTTTTAAAAAGAAATCCCACCCATTCTTTCATTAGAAATAGCTCGCTATAAAGCACGATGATGCCCAATATAACTAGAATTGATGATAATATCGGTAAAGGAAACATAAAGAGCATAAAAATTGGAGAGGTACCTCCCAATATTCCCGCTACTTTAATAAAACCTTGAGGATACAGGGCAGGTCGAGTTTCAAACTCGTCTATAAATGTTTCGTCGCAAAAATTATCGAGTTCTTCTTTTATCCAAACATTTGCGTTCTTTTCAGCTTCACTACATGAGTATCTTGGCCCAAACTTTTTACAAATTGTATCTATGAAATTATACATGTAATTAGAATAAGATTCATCTGCTCTCATAGCTATTGTTCAACTTATAATTAAAATAATTAATTAAAATAAAGAATTAAACATAGATTTTATTTGTATCACATTTTTTAAAGAATAGTAATCAAAGACCTTTAGTACTATTTAATATGGATGATATTAAAGATTTTGTTGACGACAAGAAATAAGAAATAATCTCCATTACTTTCTTTTTTTTACTAATTTAATTATGAAGTCAGTGCTTTAATTCATCTGTTAATAAATAGAAACCGCGGTTTTTTATTAGTAAATGCCCTAGTTTTATTTAAATAGAATCTATTTAAAAAAAAAATCAATAAAGGTTGTCTAAATGTTAAAAATGAGTCGACTATTGAAAAAGAAAACTGCTTACATTATCATTGGATTTAGCATCGTATGCCTAATATTAGGGCCTTTTTTTGGGTTGTTACTCAATAAAGTGTCAGTTTACGAGAAAAAACCTGAAATTATACAAGAAGATAGCACCACAAGTATGAATAACGCTTTCGCTAAGTCAGTAACATTAAGTAAAGATCAAAAACTTATAGTAGAAATCTCTGAGTTTTACCCAAATTCATCGATCACAATTAAAATCATAGCGAAAAGCGTATATTCTCAAGCTAAGAGTTTGGATACCCCCCCTGGGGCTATTTCAGGCTTACAGTTTGTATATTCTGAATTTGGCTGGGGTTCTTCCCCTGGAGGAAGTACAACGGGAGCTAATTCATTAAGTTTACCTAGTAGCGGTATCTATTTCTACATAGAATTTATGGGAGATAGAGTGGGTGATTCTTTGATATCTTGGCCAGGCGACTATTATGTAATCGTTTATGGGTCTAATTCCGGCCCTATTACAAATACAGCTGTTCCTTTTGACATCACTATAAAAGTAGATGGTCCAGGAGAAATGTTAAATAATCTTTTCATACTAATAGGAGCTCTTATACTCGTATTATATGTAATGGCAGCGTTAGTATCAGTTTTAAAAGCAAATTATTTGAGGGGATAAAATATGGGGACAGAAGAGAGAAAAACAAGTTTGTATGATATGTTACCAATGATGGATAAGCAGAGAGCTACTAAATTCTTAATATACGGATTATTAGTGGCTATAATCTTTGGCACTATACTCATGATCAGTAAATCTATCGCAGATTACGCTTATACTTGGCTGCTTTTAGAAAATCAGCAAAACGAGATGAATTACATGCAAGGATTATACGGGTATAACGATTACATTGTGAAACTTGAGAGAGCAAATCTTATTTCTTTATGGATGGAATTCCAAGTGGTTATAGTAGGGAACATCGCTCGGATTGGAGTCAACGTTGGTATGTTCTTTATCGCTATAGGGTTTTTGAGTTTTGCTTTAAACGATAAATTTGACGAAAAATCAAGGCGCATCTACCTTATACTCGCAGGGCTTATCTTGTTCGTTATAATTTTTACAACATTCTTCTCACAAATATCGGTTCAAGTATCTTAAATCTAATAACTTCTTTTTTTTTTATTTCTTATTAGAATAGAATTTAATACAGTATCCTTTTTCTAAAGCATAATTGAAAAAAATTGAAAAAATCGAACCCTCATGAGTACAGATCAGAAAAAACCTTCAAATTTAGTCGAAGTAATTATCTTTATACTATTTGCGTTAGGTCCTCTTACAGGAAACGTTATTTTAGTATTATTTGGTGTCCTTTCTTCAGAATTTTCAGTGCTTCCAGATGCAATATTAATTGCAATTCCATCGTTTATGTTCCCGTTTGCCATAGTTCAATTATTTTCAGGTGCAATTTCAGATATTAAGGGTCGTTTTCCAGTAATTACTTTAGGTTTATCTGTTTTTGGAGTAGGAATGATCGTAGCATCGCTATCTTTCTCTTTAGCGGCTTTTGTTATTGCAAATGTCTTAGCTGGCATTGGTTTCGGATTCGTCAATCCTGTTTTAATAGCTTTGCTTACAGATATAACTCCCGGACCTAAAGTCTCTAAAAAAATAGGTTTTTTAGGCGCAGTTGCTAATTTAGGAGTCGGGGTTGGACCATTACTCGCTGGTTTAATAATTAATTTTAGTTGGAGATATTTATACTTAATTTTTTTGAGTATAGCGGTATTGGGAATGCTAGGAATTTTTATCCTAAGAAAAACTCAATCAGGTACTAAAAGCGGTGTAGGTATCCGAACATTTTTCTCTCATTTAACTCAGGAAATTCGTCGTCTACCCGTCATCTTATTAATTATATCCGCTTTTTTATTCTCACATACAGCTATTGCTACAATAATCTTTACTTCGCAATCTTTTACAGATTATATCCCCGAGGCGATAGCGGGAGTAATTCTCGCATTATTTGGAGTAATGGGTTTTATAGGGGGTATCCTAGCGGGATTTATTACTAAGAAAAAAGGCGTAAAGCTTACATTACTGATTGGATTGGCAACTTTGTTTATCGCTGACTTTATTTTATTATTTTTCGGTAATAACAGTTTAGAAACAATTGTGTTCACATCTTTAGGACTTGTCTTTATGGGTTTCACAGGAGGAGTGTTGATGACATTAATCATGTATTTTAGCCAGACTTTGTCAGTAGAGAGGCGTGGTGCTCTCGCTGGTTTAACAACGGCGTTTCAATTTATGGGAATCGCTTTTGTTCCTTCAACGTTAGAACCCTTCTATCATTTTGGAGGAATTTCTTTAGTTTATCTGATAATTCTAATAGTTTCAGTTGTATTACTTGCTACTTTATTATTGCTATATAAATTTGCACAAACTAAAACCGAATAGAACCTCAATAATAAATTAAGAAGAAGTAAAAATAAGAAAGACGATCTAGTTTTTTAGAGGTCCTAACTCTTTTATTCTATTTGTGAATTCTGTGATAACTTCTGCAAACCTTTTTCCTTCAGAAGCTGAAACCCATTCTAATCGTACGCGATCTTCGTTTATACCAAGCTGCTTGATAATAATTTTATGCATTTTTTCGAATCGATCCCTCGCGTATTCATTACCCGAAATATAGTGACAATCACCAATATGACAACCGCTAACAAGAACTCCATCTGCGCCGTCTTTGATGGCTTTTAAAATGAAGGAAGGGTCAACTCTCCCAGAACACATAACGCGAATTACTCTAATGTTTGGAGGGTATTGAAATCTCGATACTCCAGCTAAATCTGCGCCTGCGTAGCTACACCAGTTACAGCAGAAAACTAAGATATCGGGTTCAAAGTCTTTGACCTTTTTGGGTTTACCTTTAGACTTGGACATAACTAAGTGCTCCCTCCATTTTCTATTTTTTCTAAAAGATAGGAATCTATCATTGCGCCAATTTGATCAAAATCGTAATGTTTGACGGAAATAGCACCCACAGGGCATGTAGCGGCACACGTACCGCATCCTTTACATAAGGCTGAGTTTACCGACGACTTTTTTATTGTTATTGTTACTTCCTCATACTCTTGTGTAGTTTCTATGAGTTCAATCGCTTTGTAAGGACAAACTTCCTCACAATCTCCACAACCGATGCACCTGTTTTGAGTAACTTCCGCGACCAACCCTGAAGTTGTTATTTCTCCTGCGCTTAGAAATCTACTTGCTCGACCAGCGGCCCCACTTGCTTGGGATATAGAGTCTTGAATATTTTTTGGCCACTGAGCAACCCCACAAAGGAATATTCCGTCTGTAGCGAAATCTAATGGTCTTAACTTAACATGAGCTTCTAAAAAGAACCCGGATCTATCTAAAGGAACTTTGAGCATCATCGCTAAGTCTTTCATGTTGTCTGCAGGAACCATTGGCGTAGCTAACACGATTAGATCGGTTTCAAAATCGATGTTATCTTGTAAATTAGTATCAAATACCTCTACTTTATATTTTTCAGGCGATTTACCTACTTTCGTCACTTTTGGAATGCCATCTAAATCATACCGCATAAACATTGCGTCTTTTCTTCGATTTCGGTAATACTCTTCGAATTCTTTTTTAGCCATTTGAAAATCTCGGTATAATACAACAATCTCGAGGTTTGGGTTCAATTCTTTAAGTACGTTAATATTCTTTATTGAGGTTCCACAACAAACATTTGAACAGTACGTTATCCCCTCCTTCTGTCTTGCTCCCGCGCATAAAACGAAAGTAACGCGTTTAATATTTTCAAGCCACGATTTATCGGATTCTTGTAGCTTTTGCTCAACTTCGAGTTGCGTCATAACTTGTTGATTTTTACCGTCGTATTGAAACAACCCATTTGGTTTAAATTCTTGCCCACCGGTAGCAACGATTATTGCTCCAGTTTTTAGATCTGTTACCTTATCTTTGGAGTCACTAATTGAGACGTCGTAATTTCCAATATACCCTTTAATATCTTGAAAAGTTGTCTCAAGATGAACTTCTATATTGCTATTTCCTTCAACTTTATCAATAATACTCTTCAGAAAGATTGAAGCGTCCTCTTGAATGGGAAATAAAATGTTAAGATTGTTTAGGTTTCCCCCTAGCCTCGTTTCTTTCTCAACAATGTACGTTTTGAACCCTTGATTAGCTAATTCTAAGGCGGCAGTCATTCCAGAAATACCTCCACCTATCACTAAAGCGGTAGGTATAACTGCAATCTTCTCCTCCTTTTGGGGTTTGATTAATTTGGACTTTGACACGGCCATCCTTATTAAGTCCATAGATTTATCGGTAGCTGCCTTTTTTTCAGTCATGTGAACCCAGGAACATTGATCTCTAATGTTAACCATCTCAAACAAGTATTTATTCATTCCTGCTTCTTGACAAGTTTCTTGAAATAAAGGCTCGTGAGTTCTTGGAGTACACGAAGCTACGATAAGTCTGTTAAGGTTATGCTCTTTAATCTTATCTTTAATTAGTTCTTGGGAATCAGAACTGCATGAATATAAATTATCTTCGCACCAGACTACATTAGGTAGCGATTTTATATAATCTCTGACCTTTGGAACGTCGACATACTTGCCAATATTAATCCCACAATGGCACACAAGTACTCCTATTCGAACTTCATCTGTAGGACTAACTTCTTTCTCAGCTACTTCAAATATTTTCTCTCTAACTTTTGTAAATTTAGCGGAATTAAGTAAAGTGGCTACTTGAGCCGCTACGCCGCTTGCGTCAGCGACTGTTTCCGGAATATCCATAGGTCCTTGACAAAATCCACATAAGAAAATCCCTTCTCTTGATGATAAGGATTTGTTGAAATAAGATTTTTCTTTGAAAAAATCGTACTTATCAAGCTCTACATCTAGAATTTTAGCTAAATCTCCTATTCCTTTTTTAGGAACTAAGGGGGTTGCTAAAACAACTAAATTGGCTCGAAAATCACTGAATGTTCCTGTTTTCAAGTCTTCGTAGTGAATAATCAAATCATTCGTTTCCGGATCTTCTTCGATGGTACTTATTTTTGTTTGGAAATATTTTACACCATATTCATCTTGAGCTCTTTGGGTAAATTCATAAAAGTTTTTACCGTAGGCTCGGATGTCATGTCTAAATACGAAACATTTGGCGTTTTCTGAATGTTCGGCTGTTATAATTGCTTCTTTTGCAGTATACATACAACAAACGCTTGAGCAATAAGGTACATTTTCGTGTAAATCTCTGGATCCGGCACATTGAATAAACGCTATATTTTCAGGCTCTTCTTCGTCGCTGAGCCTTAGAACATGACCTTCAAAAGGACCCGACGCGCATAAGATTCTTTCGTACTCTAACGCGCTCACTACGTTTTGGAATCGATATCCCCATCGTGGAGATAAATCCTCGGCTGGCATATCAAAACCAGTGGACACTACTACTGCACCGACTTTGATGTCGATTTCTTGCTCTTTTTGAGTGTAATCAATTGCTTTTGCTTCGCATACTTTTTCACAAACACCACATACTCCTTTTGTTAACATTAAACACAATTCGGGATCGATTAGATATATAGGAGGGACTGCTTGAGGAAACGGAATATACACTGACTTTCTCTTACCCAAATTCATGTCGAATATATTCGGTACTTGAATCTTAGGGCATTTGGTTGCGCAATCTCCGCACCCTTTACACTTGTCCTCGTCGATATACCTTGGCTTCTTTAATACGGTAACATCAAAATTACCTGGTTCCCCTGAGATTGCCTTCACTTCGTGGTAGGTCATTAGTTCGATGTTTGGATTACGAAATACTTCAACCATTTTTGGTGCAAGGATACAGAGCGAACAGTCATTTGTCGGAAATGTCTTATCTAATTGTGCCATACGACCGCCAATAGATGGTGACTTTTCTACGAGATACACTTTGAATCCAAGCTCAGTTAGATCGAGGGAAGTTTGAATCCCGGCAATTCCTGCCCCTATAACCAATACAGCTCCTTCCATTATTTTTCTCCCTCGCTCTTTTTTTTAGGTTTTATTATTTTAATGTGATTTACTATAAATTCTGAGAAATCTGATATTTCAACTGAAGAAATGTCAGTGTAATCCTTTTGTAGGCAGGAAAGGTGGATTTTACATTTTGGACAAGATGTAAGCATTATTTCTCCCGCAGATTTAGCTTCAAGCATTCTTTTATACCTTAGGGCTTTTGATTTCTCGTTACAGTTCATCCAAGAATTCACGCCGCAGCACAGAGAGTTTGATTTATTGTGCTCCATTTCGGTAAATTTATATCCTAAATCTTTAAACTCTTTAAAGATTTCACGTGACTTATCTGTTATCTTGTTATCTTCGGGTAAAAATCTGCTTAATCTACATGGATCGTGATAGGTAAACGATGTTTCCTCTTCAGATTCATTTTTTCCTACAATTTCAATTTTTCCCTTTTTCCAATTATCGTAAATATATTCAATGATATGTTTAACCTCAAATTTTTGGCTAAAATCTTCAAATAGTTTCGGATAATCGACTTTGAAGGTTCTATAACATTCTGCACATGCAGTTACGATAGTTGAGATTCCTGCCTTCTCAAACATATCAATATTTTTCTTAGCTAAATTAATAAATACTTCTAGTTTCCCTTGCCCCCAATAGACATCATGACCACAGCAGATTTCTTCTTTAAAAATAACAATCGGTTCTTTTTCAACTTCGCTTAATATTTGCAAAGTGCTCGTTGCTATGGAATCTATCTTATCAAATTCGTAATTAAAATAAGGAATACACCCTACATAATATAAAACATTACCTTTATTAGCAATTTTTATACCTTTAGGTATCCACTCAAGAGATCTATCTGGATTTATATAGGGTTGACTCATAATTTCCGTGATCGATGTGTATACTCCTTTATGTGCGATTAATTCATCAACGTCTTTATTCTTTGTTTGTCGCATTTTATAACGAGCCATTCTTACTAGTTCTGCAAAATTTATATTCTCTGGACAGTCCTTAAGGCATTGATTACAGGTTAAACAATCCCAAAGGGTTTCGCTCTCGAGAACTTTCTCTTCAAAACCTTCAATGATGAGTTGGATTATTTTACTCGGGGTATACGTTTGAACTTTACTTAATTGACAAACTCCACTGCAACGAGCGCATTGGTAACATCTTCTTAAAATGGCTCTTAGATCAGGATTGTAAATTTTTTCGAGATATTTTGATGTATCATCTAAGGCGTCTTCTTTTTTTAGATCTTTCTTTGACTCTGTTATGATTTACTCCTCTCTACTCTAAATTCTTATTAAATTACTAATAATTTTTGCAAAATAAGTAAAAATATAGTATTTCTAACACTTAACTTTGAAAATAATAGATATTTATTATTTTTTTGTTTTATACTTGATAAGTAGAAGGTTTCCATTATTGTGAACACCTTTTTAAGAAATAAAATTTGTAATTAAACTTCTTTAACAACTTTGCTATGAATAATGGAGACGCAAGATTATTATATAAATATTATCATGAAAAATCTTCGAAAAGTGACAAATAATATAAATTTCTTTTTGTTTTGCGATATTTATTATCGATATTCTGATCGATTTATGAAATTTTTGAAGAATCGTGATCTAAAAATGACATTTCGAAATTAAGCAATATCTGTAAGTTTCAATTTGAAACTCTATTATAAATATAAGAAGTTAAAATAATTAGAATTAAAGATTCCACTAATCTTTAAATTAAAACAGTAATTTAATTAATCTTAAGAGGACCTAATTCTTTAATTTCGTTAGTAAACTCTGTTATTAAATCAGAAAATCGTTTTCCCTCAGATGCGCTTACCCATTCAAGCTTAAATCTCTTTTCAAGTCCCAATATCTTCAAAACTTTTTGATAGCGCTCAATCCTTTCTTTGGCAAATTCATTCCCTTTTAAGTAGTGACAATCACCAATATGGCACCCTGTTACAAGAACACCGTCAACTCCATCTTTAAAGGCCTCTAAAATGAAGGCAGGATCAACCCTACCAGAACACATAACACGCACTATCCTTATAGTAGGGGGATATTGAAACCGTGAAACACCCGCCAAATCTGCTCCAGCATAACTACACCAACTACAACAAA
>Ga0114922_10007414_pt1 | contig 10047 bp, 5 predicted proteins | sample AartaG_FD_100975 | JGI IMG/M metagenome (GOLD analysis project Ga0114922, IMG submission 100975) | Deep subsurface microbial communities from Aarhus Bay to uncover new lineages of life (NeLLi) - Aarhus_00045 metaG | ecosystem: Environmental > Aquatic > Marine > Oceanic > Sediment | place: Aarhus...
GTTTCTGGAGCAATGAGCCAGCACATCCTAACAATCCCTGGAGTCATCCGGAAATGCTGCTGTGGCAGATTGAGCTGGACCCGAACCGTGTACACTGTGAGTGGGTAGGTATGAACGAGAACCTTGACAGATGCTTCTTCCAGTATTATGTGGACTTGGAGCCGGATGAAGTCTTCTGGCAGGCCGATTTTCTTGCTGATACCGAAGATGACATCTTCTGGTTAAGCATCGCGGCAATTTACGATAAAAACCAGCTCTCCCAGTCCAATAAATGGGGCTGGCTTAGCCGGCCGTGGTCCTGGATGGATGACGGAGTGATGTTCGGGCTTGATGAGAATCCGGAGCCGGGTATGGTCATAGACCCCTGCGAAAACAGCATGTACACAATTGGAGGTGACCTGGCGTTTGAATTAGATACGGACCCGAACTGGATAAAGTGGGACCAGCCCTTTACAGGTATCCGCCATTGGCCGCACTATGAGGATGTGGCAAGCTGGATGGAATGGCGGCCGGAGGGTATAGCCCACTTGACGGTCGCTGCCGATGATTGGAAGTGCCAGGGTCCCGATCCGGTAACAGCTCTTGCATGGTGGGGTTCCTATTTAAACTACTACTATCATCCGTGCGATCCATGCTTTGTACCGCCTCGACCGGAAAAGCCGGCCTACTTTGATGTCTCTATCTGGACCGATGTGCCGGATCCGAATGTAAACGACCCAAATACATGGAGTCATCCAGGCGAAGTGGTGTGGCAGCACGATGTGTATAATTATGACGAGGTCCTGGTCGGCTATGACAAACACCGGGATGTGGACCCAAACAATGAGCCGGTGTTCCGTTATACAGCGCGGATACCGGATCCCAATTGGTTCTGGCAGGACCCGAATGAACAGACGATTTACTGGCTGAGCATCGTGGCCGTTTACGAAGAGCATCATCCACTGTATAAGTGGGGCTGGACGAACCATCAGCATGTGTACAACGATGATGCGGTCCAGACCCCGGCGATGACTGACCCTGATCCAGCTATCCCGTGGCAATGGAACGAGATACACGACCAAACCGGTGCAAGTGCGGACCTGTCATTTACGATTTACAACGACCCGTACGCCGAGCAGCCTGGGCCTGAGGAGGATCTTGACTTCGGCGACGCACCTGATGACCCGTGCGCTCCGATGTATCCAACGCTGCTTGTTAACAATGGCGCCCGACACATCATTGCCGGTCCCTGGCTTGGTCCGGAATTTCCTCCTATGATTGATTCGCCCGATCCGGAATTAGATGGCCAACCTGATCCGTGTGCCTTAGGTGACGACAACGACGGCAACGATGACGAGGACGGTGTGCAGATTCCGTTCTTAACCGAAGGCGTACTTGACAATATTGGCATAACGGTTTCCGATCCGTGCGGAATTGGTGGCATTGTTGAGATATGGATTGACTTCAACCACAACGGTGACTGGACCGACCCGTGCGAAATGGTGTTTAGCGGATTCGTATCATCAGCAATAGGGACTGTGTGGGTACCTGTTACGGCACCGGTAGGTTCAGCGGGGACAACATTCGCCCGCTGCCGTATCAGCACCCAGGGTACGGGGAGCCCTGTCGGTCTTGCTGACGATGGTGAGGTTGAAGATCACGAGGTCTATATCGAGGGGCCACCTCCGCAGTATGACTTCGGCGATGCACCAGATGACCCGTGCGCTCCCATCTATCCGACGCTGTTGGCCAACAATGGCGCCCAACACATAATTGGCGGGCCGTGGTTTGGCGGCCAGGGATTCCTGGACCCGGGTGATGTGACCGGTGATGTGCCTGATCCGGAACTTAACGGCCAGCCCGATCCAAGTGCCTTAGGTGACGACAACGACGGCAACGACGATGAGGATGGCGTGTCAATACCCATCTTGGTTCAAGGTATATCGAATCCAATCATCTATGAGATCAGCGGGTCTGGAGGTGGCGTAGGCGTCGGTTCTGCAGGCGTCGATGCCTGGATTGACTGGAACGGCGACGGCGACTGGGATGAGCCCGGCGAGTTGATCTATAGCGGAGTTTTGTTCGATGGTGTGTTTTCCCTTGGTATCCCTGCACCGTTTGATTCGGTGGTTGGTCAGACGTTTGCCCGGTGGCGTATCAGCACCAATGGTTCACCAGAACCCGGGGGACTTGCCGCCGATGGTGAAGTCGAAGACCACGAAGTCTGGATCGAACCGCCTCCTCTCGACTTCGGCGATGCACCTGACCCCTGCTATCCGACGCTGTTAGCGAGCAATGGCGCCCGACACGTCATCAACGGTATCTTCCCGTGGTTAGGTGGCGCTACTGATGCGCCTGATGCGGAAGGTGACGGCCAACCTGACCCGTGCTCCTTGGGCGATGACAATGATGCACAAGGCGACGATGAGGACGGCGTTGTATTTACGTCGCCGCTTGTACCCGGTCAGCAGGCCACGGTTGATGTAACTGTGTCTTGGTGGCCAATGCCGGTGGCCTCGTGCCCGCTCAACGCGTGGGTTGACTTTAACGGCGACGGCGATTGGGCCGACCCCTGCGAGCAGATATTCAACAATGAGTGGGTGGATGACGGTCTTAATTCGCTCACGTTCCAGGTGCCGGCATCAGCGACGGGCAATATCTACACCCACGCCCGGTTCCGAATCGACTCGAATGGCGGCCTGTCCTATACCGGCCAGGCCAACGACGGCGAGGTCGAAGACTACCGCGTTTACATCACCTGCTCTAACTGCGGCGACTTTGATGACAATAGCTCTATTGATATCAATGACCTACGCATTCTTGCCGTAAACTGGCTATGGACAGGTGCGCCGGGCGGCAATAATATTGCCGACTTGAACTGTGACGGCAAGGTTGACTACGAAGACTTTGCCATCTTCGCATTACAGTGGCTGGGCAGTTGTCCATAGTTGCCCAGCCTGGTGTGCCAGGTATGGATTAGTTAAATGGGCTGTGGGCCTCGTGCTCACAGCCCATTTTCGTTGGTTTAGGACGGCACAATAGTGATCTAAAGTGATCTAAAGTGATCTAAAGTGATCTAAAGTGAGCTAAAGTGAGCTAAAGTGAGCTAAAGTGAGCTAAAGTGAGCTAAAGTGATCTAAAGTGAGCTAAAGTTATTAGGCTTCGACAGGACGGATTGACAGACTACTAATAATAATTTCAGTAAGAAAGGGCCGATACCCCGGTCACCAGGCTAAACAATAAATCTTCTGGATTCCCGCTCCCTGCCTCCGCATGGACAAGCTTCGCGGGAATGACACTAATGGTCAACCGGTTTGTATTAACTGTATTTGATATAAGACTGTGAGTCTATAGACGGCCAGGTGGTGCCGGGCGTATAAAGTGCCGGGCGGGATTGAAACAATAGTCTCACTTCGCTTTGAAAAAGATTGTATCGTCGGCTGGGTGGGAGATAATTAGGCCGGCGGCCTCGAGATGTGCGAGGTATTTGAGAGCTTCGTTTCTGTGAATGCTCAGGCCGTTGCAGATGTCGTCGAGGCTGCAGGGCCGGCGCCTTAGCATTTGGAGAACATCTTCGGTATTGGCCTCCAAACTGGGGGCACCGGCAATCCCGGAAAAGTCGGCAATGACCTCCGTATCGGTTCCTAATCGCTCTGCAATAGCTTCGAGCCCGGCTGACTCAACACAGACGACAGACTTATCCGCCACAGGCCTGACAACGGTATTGAGTTGTACCTTATCCGGCCTGATTCGCTCAATAATCGCCCGCATCTTTTCAATTTCCTCATCAGTGGTATTAATACCCTCGCAGAAAAAGACCTCAAGCCAGATTTGACCGGAATATTCGGCCCTGAATTTACAAAGCCCCTCAACAAATGCGAAAAAGTTGATGTCCTTGTGGGGGCAGTTGATTTTCTTGAAAGTCGCCTCGTCGCCGGCGTCTAATGAAGGCAATACAACGTCGGCCTTTGCACAATCGGCACGCACAGCCGGGTCGGTCAGCAGCGTTCCATTAGTCAGGACCGCTACGGGAATTGTCGTAATCTCCTTTATCCCGTCAATAAGCCGGCCCATCTCGGAATTAAGCGTCGGCTCACCGCTGCCACTGAGCGTAATGTAGTCGGCCCGCAGGCCTGCCGTTACTCTTTCTTTCAGTTCGGAAAGAACCGCCTCAATGGGCACGTAAGGCTTGCGCTCGAGGGTCAGGACGCCGGTTACACCCAACTGACAATAGATGCAGTTCTGTGTGCATGTCTTAAGCGGAATGATATCGACGCCCAGACTAAGGCCGAGTCTCCTCGAAGGTACAGGACCAAACAGATATTTACTCTCTTCGGCCATACGGTTCTCCGGAATTTCAAAAGCAAGGGTGCAAAATATCGCACTCTACACTGCTTGATTGTATAGGAACTTTTATTACGTAGGGTGCGATTCATCGCACCGATTCCGGCTTACGATTTCGAATATCTGTTTACAGGCCGTCAACAACTCTCCCAGCCATTCGACAGGCATGATACAGGCTGCATCCGATTTGGCGTTTTCCGGGTCGGTGTGGACCTCGATGAACAGCCCGTTTGCACCTGCTGCGACAGCGGCCCTGGCTAAAACCGGGGCCATTTGACGCATACCGCCACTCACATCGCCCAGGCCGGCGGGCTGTTGAGTGCTGTGTGTTGCATCGAAAACCACCGGATAGCCCAACTCTTTCATTACACTTATGGCCGTCATGTCGTTGACCAGGCGATTGTAGCCGAAAAATGTGCCGCGTTCGGTGAAAAGGATTTTTTCGTTGCCGGACGAGCGAATCTTTTCGGCGACATTGTTCATCTCCATCGGCGAAAGGAACTGGCCCTTTTTGACGTTTACAGGTTTGCCGGTTTTTCCGCAGGCAAGGAGTAAATCGGTTTGTCTGCACAAAAAAGCGGGCACCTGAAGACAATCGACGACTTTGACGGCCTCTTCGGCCTGGCTGGGTTCATGGACATCGGTCATGACTGGAAGGGCTGTTTGCTTTTTAACCTTCGCAAGAACTTGTAGCCCCTTTTTCAGTCCCGGCCCCCGAAAGCTGGATACGCTCGAACGGTTGGCCTTGTCAAAACTGGCCTTGAAGATAATCGGTACGTCCGCAGCGGCGCCGATTTGGACGAGTTTATCGGCAATACCAAGACAGGTGTCGGCACTTTCAATAACACACGGGCCAGCCATGACGAACAAGGGTGCATCCGGACCGACCGGTACATTTCCTATTTGAAACGCAGATTTGCTCATATCCGTTAGCCTATTATTCTAATCAATCTGGTTCGTATTCCCGCGGGTTTGGCCTTTGGCGGTACGAGGACCTTTACAGCCTGCGGTATCACCTGAATTTCCATCGGCAAAGGCGGGCCCGGGTCACCGTCAATTTCAGTATTCACGCGCTCGGCTGAGCTTATGCGAATGCTCTTGCCCTGCTTATATATAACATCTTTCCTGTCGGCGTGCAGCTTGAGCACGGTCATTCCGGCATGTTTTAGCAAGTGTGGCCGGGATGCACATTTATAAATGCAAACGTCAAGCAGGCCGTCGCTGAAGTTTGAATAATGCAGGATTTGAAGCCCTATCGCATATCTTGAGATGTTTCCGACAAAGACTAAGCCTTTCCCGTCAAAAATCTCTTCGCCGTCGATTGCAACTTTTATAGTGGGAAATTTATGAGCCCAGAAGGTCCGCCACAAAGGCCAGAAGTAATCGAGATGGCTCAAGTGTCCCGTGCGATTGTCGTTGACTCGTTTGACAACTTCACCGTCGAATCCGAATCCCGCAATAGAGGTAAAACAACTGCCGTTGGCACTGCCCAGGTCCAGGGCGCGGATACAATCGCCCTCAAAGGCCTTAATCAGGGTCTTTGCTCGCTCATCGTAACCCAATTCATTGGCCAGCAGGTTCTCTGTTCCGCAGGGGATTATCATCATGGGCTTGTCACTGCCTTCGAGCCCGTGGGCGGTTTCGCGGGCGGTGCCGTCTCCACCGGCTGCGACAACCAGCGCGCAATCATAGTCAACCGCGGCTTTTGTGACCAGTTCGCAAGCGTGCTCCAAAGAGCTTGTAAAGCTTGTTCTGACCTCGAATCCCTTGTCGGTAAGATACTTTTTGAACTCGGCGACCATCCGCTTGCCGCTGCTTGCACCGGCATGAGGGTTCACAATATAAGTAATGTAACCATCGTTTATATTCATAGCACTAAACCGCTGAACGCTGCTTCCCGTCTAACTATCGAGGCATCTTTATCCGGCCTCTGAATCCGTCGAAGGCGAATGAATGAGCCTGTTCCAATTGTCAACAGCCAATCGGAAATAGTCAACTAAAAAACGCTTTTCGTTTATCGGAGCCGATTTCGGCAAGTTTGGACCGGATAAGGTGTGCATAGCTTTCGTTAATGTGAGACATATCTGCCAGTTTCAGTTTCCGGAGGACTTCGGCAATAGGTTCCTCACCCGGCGCCTCTATCTCGACGAAACTGCCAAGAAGGGGTAGTTCATCGAGACACACCGCAGAATCCGACAGTTGCCAAACCTGTCGCCTCTTTTCAAAAACGAGCGCCTTCTTAAAGCCCAGCGCATTTAACAACTGGGCGGCAACTTCGAAATCACTTACCTCTATTTCTATCTCGATCCTTGACTTGAAGTGGCTCTTTTGCCTTGGGCCTTTGTAGGTCAGGATAATCTTTTGGGCTTGGCCGGTTGTTTGTATTCTTAATCGCAGGCCGCAATCAGACGCAAACAGTGTCTGGGCGGCATCATCGAAATACGTATCGGTCTGCAATACCTCGTAAAGCGATTCTGCACCAAGCTCATTCAGCCGGACCGCAATCTCGTCCAACGATTCAACTTTAACTTTTGCTTCTATTTCGAGATTCATGCCATTTGCGCATTGACTTGCCATTCGGTCAAAACCTCGCGTAAAACGCGGGGCTAAATATTATCTGTTGCTTTGGCGCGACAGACCCTAAATGACTATATTTACCAGTCGGGACTTGATTACGATAACCTTCTTTGGTTCTTTACCGGCCATCGCGGCGACAACTTTTTCACTACTGAGAGCCTTTTGTTTTATTTGGTCTTCGGTCGCATCGGCGGAGACAACTATTCTATCCCTTATCTTACCCATTACCTGAACGGCCAACTCAACAACTTTATCCTTCGCTAACTTGGGATCGAATTTAGGCCAGGGTTCATACGCGAGTGTGTTACTGTGGCCCAACCTGGCCCAGAGCTCCTCGGCAATGTGTGGGGCAAACGGCGCGAGGATAAGAACAAACTTTTCAACCACAGATTTGGGCCGGATGGCCAGTTTGCTCAAGTGATTTACAAAAATCATCATCTGGCTGATAGCCGTGTTGAACGCCAATTGCTCGATATCAGCGCCGACTTTCTTTATTGTCTGATGCAACAGCCGAAGGGTATCTTCATCAGCTTCGCTGTCCTGGACGGCTTCGGCAAGCTCGCCGGTATCGGCGTCAATAGTCATCCGCCAGACCTTGCCAAGAAACCTGTGCACACCTTCAACACCCTGCATATTCCAGGGTTTTGTCGACTCTAACGGCCCCATGAACATCTCGTAAAGCCGCATCGAATCGGCACCGTAATCGGCGACAACCTTATCAGGATTGATAACATTGCCCCGCGATTTGCTCATCTTCTGGCTGTCCTCGCCTAAGATCATTCCCTGATTAACAAGCTTTTGGAACGGCTCGGGGATGCTTACATAGCCTAAATCATAGAGCAGCATGTGCCAGAATCGGGCATAAAGCAGGTGCAGCACGGCATGCTCGGCGCCGCCAATATACAGGTCAACGGGCATCCAATAGCTCTCCTTTTGCCCATCACAAAGCATTGTCGGATTTTCGGGATCGATATAGCGCAGGTAATACCAGCAACTGCCTGCCCATTGGGGCATAGTGTTCGTCTCCCGTCGTCCCTTCGTTCCGTCGGGTAGCTTCACATCCAGCCACTCGCCGCTGTTTGCAAGCGGCGACTCGCCCGTACCGGACGGCTTATAGTTGTCTATCTTGGGAAGCTGTAACGGCAGGTCATCTTCGTTAAGCGCCACAATCCGCCCGTCCCGTGTGTGCACGAGAGGGAAAGGCTCGCCCCAGTATCTTTGTCTGCTGAAAAGCCAGTCTCGCAGCTTATAATTTACCGTTTCCTGCCCCTGGCCTCTTTCCTGGAGCCAGTGTGTTATCTTTTGCTTAAACTCGGCGGTTCGAAGCCCGTTAAACTCGCCCGAATTTATCGCCGTGCCGTCTCCGACAAAGCAAAGCTTGCCCGCCTTAACCTTCTCAGCTTCGGCGGCATCGTCTGGTTCAACCACCGGAATAATCGGTAGTTCAAACTTCGTCGCAAACTCGAAATCCCGCTCATCATGAGCGGGGACGGCCATTATCGCACCGGTGCCGTAGCTGATTAACACGTAGTCGCTTATCCAGATGGGAATCTTTTCGCCGTTCACCGGATTGATCGCGTATGCTCCCGTCGGCTGGCCGGTCTTTTCTTTGGCAAGATCAGTACGGTCCAGGTCACTTTTGCTCGCGGCAATCTTGCGGTACTTCTTAACTGCCTTTTTACATTCATCAGCCGTTATAACGTCCACCAGCGGATGTTCCGGCGCCATCACCATATATGTGGCCCCAAACAGTGTATCAGGCCGGGTAGTGAAAACGCGTATTGTCGCATTGTGTCCATCGACCTTGAAATCAACGTCCGCCCCGACACTCTTGCCTATCCAGTCGGTTTGCAGTTTTTTTATCGATTCGGGCCAATCAAGTTCATCAAGGCCGGCCAACAACCTCTCGCAGTACCTCGTAATCCTGAGCATCCACTGCCGCATCGGCTTTCTAATTACAGGATGGCCGCCGCGCTCGCTTACGCCGCCGATCACCTCCTCATTCGCCAGAACCGTCCCCAAAGCCGGACACCAGTTCACCGGGGCCTGGGCCTCGTATGCCAAGCGCCGGCTGTCGATATACTCACGCTTGTTTTGTTCGGATAAACCTTCCGGTATCGGCAACTCCTCTATCGGCTTTGCCTTCTGCTCGGCTTCATCGAAGTAGCTGTTAAAGAATTGCAGAAATATCCACTGCGTCCACCTGAAATAGTCCGGATCGGTCGTGGCGACTTCCCTGTCCCAGTCGTAGCTGAAGCCCAGACTCTTGATTTGACGGCGCATATTATCAATATTCTTTTGCGTCGTTGCAGCGGGGTGGGTCCCCGTCTCTACGGCATATTGCTCCGCCGGCAGCCCGAACGCATCCCAACCCATAGGATGCAAAACATTATAACCCTTCATCCGCTTGTAACGCGACACGATGTCGCTTGCCGTGTAGCCCTCCGGGTGCCCAACATGCAGACCCTGACCGCTCGGATAGGGAAACATGTCCAGCACGTAGTATTTTTGTCTTGTACTGTCGCAGTCAACGGCCTTAAAAGTCTTGTTGGCCTGCCAGTAATCCTGCCACTTCTTTTCGATCTCGCCGAATCTGTAGGAGCCTTTTTTCTCGCTCATGAGTCCTTTCTCGCACTCGATTTTGTTTGTCTAACTGTACGTATGGTATGATGAGCGAGCCGAATAATCAACTGCAAATTCGCCCCCTGCCGCCCCGCACGAATAAATATCAAAACCGTCACCTGTATAAAAGCCCTGAAAATCGGTATTCTGAATCCCGACACATCGGGACCCGGCGCTCAAAAGCTTGAGATTCCTCACCCTCGAATACTCTCCCTGCGGCTTCCTTCCGTTAGGTGTCTGCCAGTGTACCGCAACCTTTCAAGTGTCTCTCTCCTTCACGGCTTCGGGCCGGACCACATTATGTCGGCCTGTAAAAAAATATCCGCTTCAAAATAAGGATTGTGTCATATATGAGGTAGTGGTAAAGGTGAAGAGCATGGGTATCTGCGGTTCGGATCTGCACTAAATGGGAAATCTCGCCTTGACTGTATCAGAAAAATGGATTAGACTCGATGAAAATCAGCTCATGGTGGTTGCGGGCAGGTCCATATGTGAAATCCCGGATTAGTTTACCGTAAGGAAACA
>Ga0114922_10007415_pt1 | contig 10046 bp, 5 predicted proteins | sample AartaG_FD_100975 | JGI IMG/M metagenome (GOLD analysis project Ga0114922, IMG submission 100975) | Deep subsurface microbial communities from Aarhus Bay to uncover new lineages of life (NeLLi) - Aarhus_00045 metaG | ecosystem: Environmental > Aquatic > Marine > Oceanic > Sediment | place: Aarhus...
GAAGCGATCCCCGATGTAGCTGCTGAGGGGGTTGCGGTAGGTCTTGAGGTCGGTCAGCTCGCAGTCCTCGGCCTCGATGAACTGCCTAAATGGCGCCGGCTGAGCGTGGGCCGATTGCAGGGCAAAAGTGACCAATATCGAAGCCGCGCAAAGGGTCCTCATTGCACCTACCTCCTCCGGCGAAGGACGCGGGAACCGATCAACGCCGGGTCAGAGCGTCAGCCACACCGGGCTGGTCCAGGCCTGGGCGCCGGTGGCGCAGTTGACGCGCAGGTAGTAGTAGACAAATGCCCGTCGAAGGCGCCGCGTGGCGAGAAGGCCACCTGGTTGAGATACCTGCCCGTGAGGGCCTTCGGGGCACCGGTCTCGAAAAGCTCCTCGTCCGTGCAAGGGGTCGGCCTGCCTGCGTCGTGCCGCTGGTCCACAGCCGTGGCGACCACCGCCGGGAGTGTTGTCGGGCTGGAAGCTGAAAGCGCGCCAAGGCGCGCTTCCACCTGCACCTGATCCCGCCGAGGCGGGATCAGGTGCAGGCCGACCTACGCGAATAGTTGGGGCTATCCGCGCCACTCCAGGTCCGCGTCGGCGATGGGCCCCGCGACGCCGAAGCTGTTGATGCTCCGCGTCTCGATGGCATTCCGGCCCGGCTTCAGCTTCCACAGGAACTCGGCCGCCTTCTCCTGCCATCTGCCGCCGTTCAGGCTGACCATCAGCCTCGCCAGGTTGGGCGTCACGGTCCTGAGGGCCACTGCCAGGACCCCCGGCTGGCGCGTCTCCGAAAGCTCGATGACCGTCTCGTTGACAGGCCAGTAGAAGTCGGCGGGCCGGTTGCTGGTCAGCCCGTATTCCGGCGACGCCGTCGGCGCGGCTGCATCCTCCCACCACAGGTAGGCGTCGCAGAAGTACTCGCCCGAGCCCTGTGTGAGTTCGCCGGGGAAGGGCGTGTCCAGGTGGTTGTTGCGCAGAGGGATGCCGAACCGCCGGAAGTTCTCGAAGGCGGCTTGTGTTTTCGGCTTGACGCGATCTCCCGAGATGCTCCTGCGCCCCGGGTGGACAACGCGGATCTCGGCCACACGCTTCGCCTGCCACAGCCCCCGGATTTCCAGAGCATTGAGCGGCACTCCCGCATGCTCGAAATGGCAGTTGCGCATGGGATTGTGCGAGTTGCCGGTGTCCATAAGTACCCACTTGCGCAGGTCGTTGCACCAGACCTCCGCGACACAATGGTGATCCAGAATCACGTGCCGCGCCACGTAGCCCAGGGCCGCCGCGGTCTGCACGAACAACGTGGAGTAGTGAGTGCACATACACAGGGCACGGGGGTCCCGATTCGTCTCCAGGATGACCAGCGCATCCCACGGCGGGCACCACTGCGTGCGACCCATGTCCCAGCCCTTGGACGCCGTGTGCCGACACCAGTTGCGAAGTGCGACCAGCTTCTCCAGTTCCGTCTGCCGCCCCGCGACCACCTGCTTGAGCTTGTATTGCCTGACCAACCGCGCCAGACGCTCTGTAGGCTCCTGATAGGCGAAGCGGTACGAGCTGGCGAGGTCATTGACCGGGGTGGCGTGTGTGACGCGGACGTCGTTACCCCGTGACCGTGCCGCCATCGTGACATCGGCATCGAGGGCAACCGCGCGCAGGGTGGGGGTCGCCCGTCCGGACGTGCTGCTGAGAGAAGCGCGCCACTGGAAGTACCGCGGCAGGCCTTTGCCGCGCACGACATTGCTGAGCGCCTGCCACGGGCCCCAGGCGCCGTGTTGCCCGGCCGTGCGCGCCTCGAGCTGGAGCGAGGTGCCCGGGGGCCGATCCATCTCCGCCCTCAGACGCACGCGGACATCTGCCACACACGGGCGGACGCCGTTCCCGGCAGCCAACTCTGCGAAATCAATGATCTGTGAGGTCAGCGTGGCGCGGGGCGGATACTGGTCAAGGCGCAGGCGCACCAGGTATTCGCCATCGTTCATCCCCTGCGGGCCGAGCGCACCGTAGTCCCAGGTCGCTCCCCCGTCGAGACTGCGCGCCGAGCGGTCGGGATGAACCGAATCCTCGACCAGCAGCTCTCCGCCGTCCGAGAATACGAACTCGTTGCGGCCCTTGCGCAGGAACCGGCCCGGCACGCGCACCACGCTCCAGCCCGTCGAGGGCAGCTTGCGCACGGGCTTGAGACGCCGACCGTTGAGGGCAACGTGTTGAGCAGTCCCGTAGAAGTACAGCCTGCCGTCAGCCAGATCGCCATCGGCCAGGACGAACTCCTTGCGCGCCCAGAGGCTGTCGCTGAGCTGCTCCTTGTTGTGGATGTGGGTGCGGCCGCGTTCGTCCTGAATCATGCGAGACCTGGCAAGCCGCACACCTCGGCGGGTGCTATCCGCACCGATCTCTCGCGTGCACGCCTCGAAGTCGGCTTCCGTGCGCCAGACGCGGCGTGTCCGAATGCTGGTTGGGCGCGAGGCCATGCTACCACCCTCCCTGGGGAAACGTTGGGCTATGCGGAGGACGGCCGGACCGGCTCAATAGCGTCCGCAGGTGTGCGCCGTTTCGGCCATCGCCCTGAGGTTCTCGAAGGGCGTGTCACGGCCGCACCGGTCGCCGGTGGAAGGGATGAACCGGCCGCCTTCGCCGGTATCGTCAGTGGCCTGTTTACTCGCGTCCCGCCTGGGCGGGATCACCGTGCCGCTCGCAGCCTCATTTCGTCAGTGCCGGCCCGAACGGCGCAGTGTTACCGCGGTGGATGGAAATTCCGCGAGTGCTCCCTTCTCTGGACCGCGCGAGGTCACCTGCGCCGTGGGCAGGCCAAGGCGTGGACCCGCCGTCGCTCACTGGGCCTCCCCGGGGGGTGAGTGCCCAGATTGTCGGCAACTGGGCCGCGGTGCCGTCAATGGAGGGGCTGAGTACGAGGTTGTGTTCAGAAAGGCCGACGCGGCCAGTATCGGCGGTCGCATAGTACAAGTCTGAGCAGGTACAGTTGGACGAGAAACCGATGGCGGGCTTCCAGACGCTGCTGTCTTTTCGAACGGATGACGGCGCGGGCATCCCGCAGGACCATTGGTCGCGGCTCTTCTTTGAGCACATCTTTTGCGGGTTCGACGACGCCGACTTCGCCGGTATGTACGAAGAGGGCGGACGCTATCCGGTGTCGCCCTCGCTGCTTTCGTGCATCACGATCCTGCAGTACATGTTCGCAGCCAGCGACCGAGTGGCCACGGAGAATACCATCATGCGCCGCGACTGGCGCATCGCGCTGGGGCTGACGCGCGATTACGCGGGCTTCGATACGAGTGTGCTGTGCGGCTTCCGGCAGCGGCTGGTGGCGCACGATCACGCCGACGAGCTGTTCGGCACCGTGCTGGGCAAGGTGGGCGAGTTGAGTCTGCTGACCAACCGCCGTCGGCTGCGGGTTGATGCCACCGCGGTGGTGGCAGACGTGGCGCGGCTGTCGCGAGCCGAGGTGATTGAGGAGGCGATGCGGGTGGTGGTGTGCTACCTTTACGACAACTATCCCGAGCTGGGCGAGCGCCCGGATCTGCTTCGCTTGCATGAAGCCTACAGCAAAGAGGTCTGGGTCGGCGGCGGCAGCAGCGGGGCACAGAAGCTGAGGGCGCTGGGCCACGACGGCTACTTGCTGCTTGAGCTTTGTGGCTCGCGGGAGGTCAAAGGCAAGGAGACTCTGGCGCAGATACTGGACGAGAATTTCGTGCTGAGCGAAGAGCAGGAGCCCCAGCCGCGTGCGCCCGACGAGCGCCCCAAGGATCGTATCGCCACGCCGCACGAGCCCGATGTGCGCTACGGGCGCAAGCGCGACAAGAGCTGGCTGGGCGATAAGGCACATTTGGTGGAGACCGCCGACGAGGGCCGGACGAACTTCGTGACCGATGTCGTGGTGACCGATCCGCGCGCCGAGGACTCGACGGTGTTGCCCGAGATTGCGCAGCGGGCCCGCTTCACGATGCCGGAGGCCGACACGCTGATGGCGGACCAAGGTTATGCCTCCGCCCGGAACTCGCGGGAGGCGGCGGAGTTGGGCCTGGAGCTGATCGCTCCGCCGCGGGCCAGCAACCGCCGAGGCAAGATCCCGATCAGTGAGTTCGACATCGATTTTGAGCGCCAAGTGGCGCGCTGTCCGGAGGGTCATGAGAGTGTAGTCTGGTCTCCTGCAGGGCGCGCAATCAACATCCGTTTCCGCGAGCGCGATTGTACCGCCTGTCCGCGGCGCACGGAATGCACCGACAGCAGGCAGGGACGAACCATTGCGCCCAGCCGCGAGTATGAGCAACTCCAGCGCGATCGGCAGCGAGCGACGACCGCCGAGTTTGCGAAGCTCTATCGCTTGCGCGCACCCATTGATGCGACGATCTCCGAGTTGGTTCATTGCTGCGGACTTCGTCGGAGCCGGTACCGCGGCGCACCTTTCCGGGCGCTGCACGTTTTGCTAGCCGCGACCGCCTTGAACGTGCGGCGCAGTCTGGGCTGCCTGGCGACCGAGCAGGGCTGGGAGCCCAGGGACGCTTCGGCCTTGCGCGCCCTTGCCTCACCTTTGGCCCTGCAGCCATTGCCACGCATCTCGGCGATCCTGAGCTGCCTCTTCGGCGCCATGACCGCCCGTTGCGCATTCGCCAACGCCAGCGCATAACCGAAGCCGAAAAACCGCGCCAAAACAGCAGCGTCTGGAAGCCCGCCCTACGGTAGGTCTTGAAACGAGGTCTAGTCGATCATCTTCGCGATTCTGTGAGGAGTTCCGGCGATCTCTGTGTGAGCGCTTCCTCCGTGCGATGGTTCGGCGTGCGCAATTGCGGGATGACTGCCGTCGCAGAGTGCCTTCGCGGTCCCGGCGAGCAATCACCGGACCGGGCGGACATCGTAGACGCGAACCTGACCCCGGCTCAGCCGCACCCGAAACCTGCCCAACTCGGCAGTGGTCAGCTCCGTCCGCCCTGCAACGGCGGCCGGCCGGCTCCCGTAGCCGTCGCACTGTCTTACCTTATAGGCGCCCTCCGGCAGGCGAAGCCCCACGTCGAACACCACCTCCCTGGGCTCCCAGTTGATCGCAGCCAGTAGCCTCTGCCCCGACACTCCCTCGCGCATGACCACTTCCACGTTCTGCCCGTATTCCCAGACCTCCAGCGGCTTGCCGTCGCCAAGCAGACCGTCGAACGTCTCCGCCAGCCTGGCCCGAAAACGAGGATCGGTGAAGCTCTCCACGACATCGTCAAGCACGACGACGCCATCGCGTTCCTGCCAGGCATGGAAGGCAGGCTCGGGTCGCAGCGTACCCAGCTCGTTCGCTTCCCCGAGCCGTTCGCAGATGACCACCCTGGCTCCGGCGCGATATGCTTCTGCCACCGCTGATAGGGCCTTGTCGGATATGCAGTACGGGAAGGGGAGCACGATCATGCGGTACTGGCCTAACTCGGCCAGATCGTCCTCCCGATCCAGGTAGTGGATCTCGAACGGGTAGTTGTTCCGTATGAGGAACTCCTCAATGATCTTCTGAGCCACGTATCCGCGGATACCGTCTACTCTGAGGTCGGCACCCCTGGTCAGTTCGTGCCGGAGCTGCCAGAAGTCCTCGGAGGCTCGGCTGTGCAGGACCGCGATCGTGGGGGGCGCGTGCGTGGCGCGCAGGCCCGCCGCGTCGAGCCACTCGATTATCCGGAACGCCTCGCGCACCAGATGAGACTTGTTGTTCAGGAACAGGTAGTTGAGCCGGTAGAAGCTCGCGCCGGCAGCGCCGTGCATCACCGAGGCGATGGCACTGCCATTGAGCAGGATGCCGGGATACCGGTCCAGGTGCTCGAAGTCCCAGGAGCCTCCTTTGAGCACCGGCAGTGCGCCCTGAGGCCGCGCTGCCGCAGCCAGGAGCTTCACCGTGCGTTCCATGTAGGTGCGTCGCCCCGGCTCGCCGTAGTAAGGGTCCGTGCCAAAGTAGTCGAGGCCCGCGCGCTGCCCGAGCACGTCGTAGGCGAGCACACCGTAGGTCTGGTTGAGCAGGACCGGGTCCACCCGCCAGTTGCTGACAAACGAGAAGTCGGGGTTCACCGCGAGCGCTCGTTCGGCTGCCTGCTTGTGCGCGATAGCGACCTGCTGGTAATGGAAGAGCATCCACCTGCGGTACTCCTCCGTGTCCTCGCGGACGGCCGGCCTCTCGGCGAGGCCAAGCTCCCGCTCCAGCGCCGCTGCGTAGACCTCGGGGTCGGGCCCGCCTCCGCACTGAGGATACTCGTCTGCGCAGATGCTGGCGCCGTGGGTGCCCTTGCTCGCAACCTCAGCCAGCAGTCCCCCGAACCACTTGGGCCACGACAACTCGGGCTGGAGTAGCTTCGAAGTCTTGCCGAAGATGACGAAGGTCCTGATCTGCCGCTCCCTCAGCGTCTCCACTAGTGGGCTGAGCGCGTCCCACTCGCTGCCCTCCACGAACTCGCTCGGCCAGATCGGGGAGCGCGTGCCCGTGCGGCGGGGGAAGAGCCAGACGTGGTCGGCTCCTACGTAGTCGAGCTGCCAGAGGAAGTGCTCCAGCGGTTCGAGCCTGTCGAAAAGGGGCGGCGTCTCCTTCCCCAAACCCAACATCCACGCCTCAATGAATACACCTCGCGCGGTTCGTTCCGTCATAGGGAGTGACAGGTCTCGGCTGACTTGCGGCAGTGCACGAGGCACGCCGACGGGCCGCAGCTCCAGGGAGCCTTCGGCCGCCGCCTTTGGGTGAGCTGTCGGGCCGACGCTTTCCTGGATAACGGCTGTCACGCTGGCAGAGGGCTGCACGAGAATCCGGAACTCACGCAGTCCGGGGTACGATCGCCCGTAGCGATCCGGCCCTTGAAGGCCACAGAAGCGCAAGGCGCGAGCCTGGGTCGGTTCGAGCGAATGTCGCGTCAACTCCCCTCCCTGCCCGACACCCGTCACTCGTACCAGCGTCTTGTCGAAGCTGCCGTCCCCGTCCGTGTCCGCATCTATGAGATAGCTCGTGGCCGGGCGACGTTCGCTTTGTGCGAGTTCGATGGCCTCCACCGTCGTGGGGCATGGGAAGTGGAACTCGAACCGGGCGCCCCGGCCGGGCCGATGCTCGGGGCGAAGTCCTCCCCAGCGGACCTCGCCGTCCGACAGCTCCGCCAGCGCCGTCCCAGCGAAGGGAACGTACTTGAGCTGACAGAACGGCGTGATGTCGAGAAGGTCGGCTGTGTCACCGGCGCCGGAGCCGGGCGGCTCGGACGGCGCGGCTTCTGATTGACCGAGCAGCACCTCAGCGTCATCCAGGAACACGTCGCAGCCCCTCATCGGCGTGCCCACGTGGAAGCGCACATGCTCGCAGCCCTGCGGCACAGTCCCGGTGATCTCGTAGTCGAGCCACCGGTCGGTTAGCGTCCAATCGGTCAGAGCCGTGTCTCCCAGCACTTCACTTTGTCTGCGCGCTTGAACAAAGAGCCTCAACTTGCCGCTGCCCCTGGCGCGGATGCGAAATGTGTAGTGCGAGCCCGCCGGGAGCTTGAGGTCCTGATACACCAGTTGGGTGACGTGAAGGGAGGTCATACGAAGGGAGCGTTCGCCAGTGTGCGCGTCGGCTGACCATTCGAAGTGAGTGGGCCCGGCGCCGTAGATCTTGCCACACCGCCAGTGCGCCGGCATATCCCCCACGGCTGGATCGGGCTCCTCGAACGAGGGGTTGCGAATGATGTTTGGGCCCTGTTGCGGGTTCCCTGCGGCGCAAGCGACACGCAGGGAGAGGGCGACACCGAGCAGGAGCGTGCCCACAACGGCGAAACCCCGGATACTCCGCCTAACAGGCCTGTGCGACATCGGTGTACCACTCCCTCAGTTGGAGAGACATCTGCGGTCCCTTCTCCTGCCGCAGGCCTGGCCGTCAGCGCGGGCGACATAGCAGACCAGCAGGCTCAAGAAACCGGCGCACAGCAATCCCATGGACAACTTCGCGATGGCAGCCAACATGACGCATCTCCCTTTCGGGCGCGAGGGCTCGCCACGGTCTCATCTTCTGCGCCCGCGGCGAGGGCTCCTCCCGCTACGTGCGCCGGGCTCTTCCGCCCCCCGGTAGGACGGGCTTCCAGCCCGCCGCGCCATTTCAGGCACCCGCACGCAAGGACTGGGCAGCGTCACAGGGCAGGTGGCGCAGGTGCTCATCGAGCGCGTGAGGAAGCATCATGTCGCGGGCAACCGGTGGGGCACCGCGAAGAACAGACACAGGAGGAATGAAGGCCGAAATGTACGACCTGCATCCGCCGAGGGTGTTCGTCCACAAGAGGGTTTACGAGAACCCACAGGCCGTCACGCGCCTGGAGAGGATGCTCGAGGGGCTCGGCGGTCCGCCTCTCGAAGAGGTGGAAGAGGCCGACACGGCCGAGGTGATCGCCGCGTCCGGCGCCCTGGATGAGGTGCAGGTGCGATCCAGCCGCGTCCGGCAGGGCGTGCAGAAGGTGGGGACCGACCCCATCTTCCTCTTCAATACCTACGTGTGGGACCCGGACCAGGTCAAGGCCCCCGCGCAGCAGTACGAACACCCCCGCGCAAGCGCGTTGGCGCGGTTCATGGCCGGCGTGGGCCCGGGTGCGATCTACGGCAGACGCGAGGCGAGCGATGGGACGGACCCGAAGCGCCCCTTTGTCTGCCAGGGCGGCTGGAGCTTCCACACGATCAATGGCTGCGTCCACAAGTGCGACTACTGCGGCATGGGCTGCGGCGTGAACTTCATGCTCGATCTGGAGGAGATCGCCAGGGACCTGGAGCGGAACTTCCGCGAGCGGCCCCACCAGAGGCTCTATCGCTACGACCTCACCAGCGACTACCCCTGCTTCGAGCCGGAGTACGGGGCGTCCGAGGTGTTCGGCGAGTGCTTCGCGCGCAATGATATGTATCTGCTCGTGTACACCAAGAGCAACAACATAGACCATCTGCTCGATCTGCCCTACAAGGAGCATGTGCCGTGCTACTGGACCCTCGCGACCGACACCCAGAGCACAGAGATAGAGCGAGACACGCCCTCCCTGGACGAGCGTCTTGAGGCGATGCGCAAGTGCCAGAAGGCCGGGTACGTCGTTCGCGCAGGCTTCTCGCCGATCGTACCGCACAGGAGGTGGCGCGAAGAGGCGACCATCGCGCTGGAGAAGCTCTTCGCCGCCGCCGCGCCCGATACGGTCAGGCTCTGGGTGGTCTCGATGATGCTCTGCTCCGAGGCGGAGGACATCTTCGGCGCGGATAACCTCGATCCGGAGTGTCTGGCCGCCATGCGCGAGGCGGCCCTGGAACTCGAAGGCCAACACAGCGGGCCCTTCCCGAGGGCCACGCGAGCGGAGATCTACGCTCACTACCTCGACGAGATCAGACGCATCAGCCCCAACACGCCCGTCAATCTCTGCAGCGAAGAACGCGCGGTGTGGGAGATGCTCGCCGACAAGCTGGCGATGTCTCCCGACGAGCTGTACTGCTGCTGCGGGCAGACGAGCATACCCAGGAAGAGCTGACGCCGCCTCTGAGCCGTCGGCTCGCGAGGCGCGCCAGCCCTTGGGAGCGCAAGCCTGCTCACTGCAGAACCTCGCCCCTGACCTTTGCGCGGATCGTGACCGGGGCGTCCTTGCTCACCGTCAGCGCCTGGGTGAAGCGGCCGTTGTGCCAGGTCTTCACACAGCGCGAACCGGCAAACGCCACCCGCTCGTCAGTGACCACGAAGGCCTGGGCGAGGCTGCGCGCCCAGCCCACAGGCATGCCCTTCGCGTCCAGCTCCTCGAAGCCACCACCAACCAGCTCGGCGCCCTCAGCGGTCATGCTGTCCCAGTAGAGCCAGACGGGTATCCAACTGCCATCAATGGCGCTGTAGTGCGCGCGACCCATCAGGTTGATCTGCACCTCGCCGTCGCGGTCGGCGACGAACGAGTACACGAAGTCCCGCCACTCGCCTGTGGTCAGATCAGCCGTGCTGCCGGTGAGGCGATGTCCCAGCGGCTTCGCCCAGGTGGCGACCTCGCAGCCCTTCAGGGCCTCAAGTGTGAGCCCCTCGGTGGCGGACTGGACGTCAATGCGCGCCTGGGAGGGCACGCCGGCGTTGA
>Ga0114922_10007417_pt1 | contig 10046 bp, 21 predicted proteins | sample AartaG_FD_100975 | JGI IMG/M metagenome (GOLD analysis project Ga0114922, IMG submission 100975) | Deep subsurface microbial communities from Aarhus Bay to uncover new lineages of life (NeLLi) - Aarhus_00045 metaG | ecosystem: Environmental > Aquatic > Marine > Oceanic > Sediment | place...
GTAGAAAATTTAACTATCCGTACTATATCACCAATTTTGAATTTCATAATTTATAACTCAAATAACATTAGTTGTTTTCTCGCTAATTCTATTTCTTTTGGATGATAAGGAAATGGTGAGCCTGAACCCTTATAGCTAACCCTTACATAATGACTACCAATCCTAACTACTATTCCAACTTTAGTACCTTGTGGAAACATATGTATATACTTAGTGTGTAATTTTACTTTATCTCCAACCTTAAATTTTGTAGTTATTTTGTTATCCATTAGAAACTCTCCTCATTAGGTAGGTTCTGAAAACTCATCCACTGTGCAATCCACCCACAATTTACAACACCAGTTCTACCACCCCTATTTTTACATACAATTAATTCTGCCTCTCCTGTATCTTCTGCATTTGGGTCTAATTGCTTATCAAAATAACTTGGTCTATGTATCAATATAATTTTAGTAGAATCATTTTCCATAGCCCCACTTTCTCTCAAGTCAGTCATACGAGGTCTTGACGATTCTCGATATTCCACATTTCTACTAAGTTGGGAAAAAGCTACAACAGGAATATTAAACTCTCTTGCTATAGCTTTTAATTCTCTACTTATCTCTGATACCTCCTCTTGTCTATTTACTACCTGTTTTCTCAAAGACATAAGCTGCAAATAATCTATAATTAGACATGCAATAGGCTCATCTTTTTCAATAAACCTAAGAATATCTCTTATTGAATCGGGTACAACGTACGAATCGTCATTAACTATAATACTATACTGAGATAATTGCTCAAGTGATGCCTGAAATTTAGATAATACTTTATTATTTGCATAACCCCTTTTTATACTTTGATAATCAGCTTTAGCTAAATTTGCGGCCAGCAACTCTGTTACATCCTCACAAGACATTTCTAAAGTGCATAATAAAGCTGCACCGGCATTGCCATTTACTGCTGGCTGTCCTACATTAAGCAATATATCTCTCGCCATACTGGATTTTCCCATCCCCGGCCTACCCCCTATTGTTGACATCTCCCCTTTACCAAACCCCAAAATAAAATTATCTAATGATACAATACCAGATTTAATACCATCAAAAGGCTTTCCCATGTTGTGTTTAATATCTTGAAGATTTTTTCTAAAATCAAAAAGTGGCATACTAAAGTATCACTCCATAAAGGAAAACAATAATTGCTTTTTTATTGGCTTTGCAGGTCTAAACCGGTCTGAGTTATAGAGTTCTGCCACATTTTCATTTTGTTTATTTTTAGATATTCCTATCCATTCTATATAAGCAAATGATTCTCCCACACATCTTACCACTACGGCAGTAGCCCCTGAATTTATCTCCAAAAAACTATTATCAACAAGCTCTACTAATTGTCCAACCCTAAATTTCATTTCTGAATCCTTTACTATGTAAGTATTTGTTCTTATATTTACGATTAAATGATTGAAGCTTTTTATCATCAAATTTACTATTAGATTTTTTAAACCTATCAATAGAAAAAATACTTACCAAATCGTCTAAACTGATTATTTCCTTATTACCACCAATACTCCATCCTAACAACACAAGATAGTTTAGTAGAGCTTCTGGTAATATACCACTATCCCTATAATCTTTAACATTAACTTTATTATCGTTACGCTTACTCATCTTACTACCATCCATGTTAAGTATTATTGATACATGAGAATAAATTGGGGTATTCTTTATTTCAAGAGAATTTCTAATTATTTGTTGTGGTATACAATTATTAAGGTGCTCTTTGCCACGTATTACATGCGTTATATTCATTTTATAATCATCTATCACACAGGCAAAGTTATATGTAGGAAAACCATCACTTTTTCGTATAACAAAATTCTTCATACCTTTAGTGCTAACTGTTACACTACCAACAATCGTATCATGTACAGTTATATTTTGATTATGTGGTACTCCAAGAAATACAGCCTGTGTATCTGATTTTATATATGCAAGATTACTGTCTAATAATTTATCTATATATAAATTATAAATATCTAAGTTATTAGATTGACACTCTACCTTATCACACCAATCTAACCCAAGCCATTGTAAATCTTCCATAATAATAGCAACAGCTTTCTCTTGATGTCTTTTGCGGTCTGTATCCTCAATACGTAAGATAAATCTTCCGTTATTGTGCTTTGCCAATAACCAATTAAACAGTGCTGTTCTCGCACCCCCTACATGCAAAGAGCCTGTTGGGGAAGGTGCAAAACGGGTGGTAACATTCATAGCAATACCTCATAATATCTTTAATCTAAACTACACTCGGTACATAAAATCAAATAATGTTTGTTTCCTTGATAATGACAAACTTTGTAGTGGAAAAACCCATTCTGTCTCCTTAACAAAATAGTTTCCATAATCACTTGTACCTGTAATAGTAACTGTTTTTCCTACAAATTCATCCATTGCAGGAGAAACCCACGCACACCTACCCGTAGAAATGGGTTTAATAACTTTTACTTTATCACCATTATTAAATTTCATTTTCCCGTTCCATTTCAATTATTTTATCTTTAACAGATTTACCCTGAAATTTAGGTTTGTGAGAAACCTTATACTGTTTATCTAAGTTATTAAGTACCCATCGCATAGCTACAGCAGGCCAATACGCTATTCCTTTCCACCCCTTACTCTCAAAATATAAATAACAATTTTGTGCCATATAGTCTAACTGTGTATTGCTAAAGGAGTACCCTTTCTTTTTAGAATATTCCTTCATAACTTCAAAAACATCTTCTTCCGATTGTGGTTTATTTACTTTAGCCATTATACATAAAACCAAATAATATTTGTCGGTTTGGTAATGCCAATAGTTCTACATGCTGCCAACTACATCTCCACGTAAATTTAGTACCGTCTGGCAGTACAGGATAATACCCATCCACATGTTTATCGGCAGTCGGCAAAAATATGATAGGATTACCATTATGTTGTAACCCAACTATTGTACCTATCTTGTTATAATCTTCTGAGTTATAAATAAATCTAATCCTGGTTCCTACTGGGTATTGTTTAATTGCCATAATTTTACCTTAAAATGGTGTGTCCCCTGTTGGAGAACCATCTTGCTCACGCACAGGCGTTATAACATCTTTAACATAAAGATATTCAAGAATTTTAGTAATACCAAGTTGCACCTTTACTAAATCTGCTGGCTTAAAGCTCTTTGTTCGTTTCCACGTTTCGCCATCTTTATATGATTTATCAATAGTTATACTATAGAATGTACCCTTACTGGTACTATTTGCCCAAAGACTTAATTGAATACCACCTACTTTAATTGTTTTTTCTGGTGCACTACTACTCATAATAATTTCCTTTCTATTGTTTCATAAAATTAAATAATAACTGCCCTCTTATTAGTTCTATATTACCCCAAGAACATATCCACGTTCCTGTAATACCACTAGGGGTGAGAAAACTCGTTTTATTAGACTCTGGTAAATACACAATAGGGCTACTACCAATCATACCTGCAAACTTTCCGAGCAACCCCGTATCTATTTTAGGGTGAACAAACTTAACTTTAGTACCTATCATTGGTAAGTGTTTAGGCTTTTTCATAATAATTTAATAATATATGATTGCAATAAAAGGCACAGATAATTTCCATATATCTCTGTGCCTTTATCTCAATAGACATTGATTACTAAATTTTAGCAATCAATAAACTCGCCGGAACCGTCAGGATTATAAAACTTATCCTTTTCTGCCGGTACATCTTCAACATAACCTCTACCATTCGAGGGTTCCTGAACCATTACAACCTTACGGCTATTACGTGCAATACCCGTATCTGTGTTGATGAGATATGCACGAAACTGACCGTTAGATTGTTTAATTCGGCAAAGTACATAAACATCACCGTTTTCATGTTTCAGGGATAAACCGATTGGAAATGTTTGTGCTGAACATGCTTCAACTAACTTAGCTAAAGCATTGGCTACTTTTGGCTTGTCGGTATCAATAACAACCTTTTTACCATTCAACTTTACTGTCATTTTACTCATTGCTTGCTCCTTTTAAGGAATCTAATACAATTTTTACACTTTCTGTTTTGGCGGGATATTTACCAAACTTACCAAGAATGTGAACAAGAACCTTTTTAGGATTAGCACTTGCTTTATACGCCTTTTTATACTCATCCATTATCAGATTAAGTATCTTTATGCTTTGGCTATTAGGTACAGCAAGATTTAATCCTATTGCTAATTGTTCCCAATTTGGCTCATGTTTGGTATCCCTTTTTGAATCATCCTTAACACTTTTATGCTCCAAATAGACATAATTAACATATTTTTCTGCTAATGTAGTAATCTTTTCAACGTCATAAACATCCTCCAAAGGTAATTTTTCAATTAAACTTTTTACTATTGCTAATTTACTTATTCGCATATCCTTTTCTGCAAAACTCTTAATTTCCTCTTTTGTGTAAGCCATAATACTACCCCCTATATAATTCCTGTATATATATATATATATAACTTATTATATTTAGTACTATATATAACTTTGTTTATATAAGTACTTTATTATATTTATGTGCTATATATAACTTTGTTTATATAAGCACTTAGGTAATATATAATAATATGCCCCTCTGTACTTACCCCAGATTTGGGGGGGTTTTTACGCCCGATAAAAAATAAATATTATAATTTTTTGTAATTTTCTCAACTTTTATCTAACGATTGTATCGGTTATAACTTTAATACCTAAAATTTCTGTCGTATTGCTAAATCTTCACTTTCATAATCAAAATAATAGGCATTTCTTATTGATTCTTGGTTTCTTTTATAAGTTTTACGAAGGTTAGCGGCATTGTTAAACTCCTTAGAGTGATTTTTACTAAGCGACTCTATTCTTTCTCGTATAGTCGCTAAACATACACCTTGTTTTTCTGCTATAACCCTTAATGAATAGTTTTGTGCGAATAATAATAATGTTGTTTTTTGTTTTTTAGTCATAATTGTACCTAATATCTATTTTGCTCCATAAAATTAAACATTAACTGCTTTTTTGGAGGAATTATAACAATATCATACTTTTTGAACCACCGACTCGTACCTACTGCACGACTAAAAGTTGGTAAGGTAGTTATGGTTTCGCAACTAACACAATACGTATCAAAATATTTTCCAGTTATTTTTCCTGTTAACCCACATAATTGTGGGGTTATTCCAACATATCTAACCTTATCACCTATTTTAAATCCCACTTTTATTTTAAATTCCACTTTATAGCTCCTTAAAATGGGTTTGTTAAATACTTATCTAATTAATTTTGTTAGGTAATTATTAAACTAATTGCGAGCTTCAGCCTCTTTATATTTTTTGGCTTTCCACTCTGATTTAGTATAATTAACTTGTTTATCAACCACAACACGACCAAGCCTACGTTCCCTTTTAGTTATTTTTTTATCATCCTTGCTAATCGGTCGATATGTACCTACTTTTTTGAATTGCATATATCAATCCTCCTAATAACGATTAAGTGATTTGTTAGAGATAGCACAATTTATACATATTGGTTTTCCACTTTTAGTTATCTTTGTTGCCTGTGGTGGTATAATTGCTTTACATTCTTCACAAATACGAGTACCCAATAACTCTTTTGTCATAGCATCTAATTTTTCACAGCACAAAGAGCAAATCTTTTCACCATCTCTAATTTCAAAATCATTATCTGGTATAAACTCTCGGCATAGATTACAGATTAAAGATGTCGCATTTATAGCACAAGTTGGACAATACAATTTTCCATTTATACTTCTAATTACCCCACTGGTTTTTGTTAATTTCTCACCACATGACAGACAAGTATAGCTGTCTTTAGGTATTATATTGGGGCTACTATTCTTTTTGTTTTTCTCTTTTTGTTTACACTGCCAACAAACATTGCCATACTCCTTATCCTTCGTGGTAGTATTGTAGGTGTATGAAGAGAACGAATATAATTTTTTCCATTCACCACATTTTTCACATTTTTTAGTTTTACTCCAATCATTTTTATAATTAAAGTTATTATAAGTAGTAACAATCTTTACTGGTAGTGAAGTATATCGTTTAGGTTTTAATGTTTGTATTATTTCTTTAGTAAATTTAATACTATGCCATAAATCTTTTATAGAGATATATTCAGAGGGTGAGTGGGGGTTATAAAACCCACAAGATAAGTTAATACAAGATATACCTATTCTGTTATTCCATAATTTCATTACATCCGTAACAGTACCTATTGCTGTTTTATAGTGATACTTCTTCTTTACTGCTCCAATTTCAGATGAAAAGGTATGAGATACAGTTTTTTTACCACAATATGCTTGAATAAAATCTTTATTGCCCTTCCTGTCTAACTGAATAATATACCTGCAATCATCAAAAAACCTATGGTTTACTTTATCACTTCCTTTACAACCTACTTCTTCTCTTGAGAAAAATACAACTTTTATTTCGGGTACAACCTTTAATAAATATAAGCAAGCAAATATACCACACTTATCATCACCGCCTATACCTACTTTTTGTTTATTACTTTTGGCAAATAATATATCTTTATTCTTTTGTCTTGTATAAATAGTAAAATCGGATACAAAACTATGAACAGTGTCCATATGTGATACTACACATGGATAGGTTTTTGATTTCCCCTTAATGACTAATATATTTCCTGCGGAGTCAATTCCGTAATCTAAATTTAGCTTATGTAATTCTTTATCAAGGTACAATACCATTAGTTTTTCATTTTCACTATTGGATTGAACTTTTAGTAACCCAAGTAATGTATTATATGATTCTGTATCTATATACTGTTCCATTTTATTGTCCTTTTGCGTCAAATAACAATGATTGATTTTTATTGGGCTGTTCAAATGAACTTCTAAGGTAGTATTTTTTATTAAACTTTTTTACGTTTTCCCTGTTTTTAGCATTATTTATTATAAGTTCCCCCGTAGCAAGTTTAGTGAGACTATTTTCCATAACCATTGTTTTTATAGCTGATGTTAAGTAATATACTTCTTGGTATTCCACTTTTTCTAATATTGGGTTGTAAAAGAGGTTATATACTATTGTTGTACATTCTTTAGGTATAAAAGGCTTTTCTGCCATAACATCTTCGTATGGTATATAAGGAAACGTAGAATCAAAAAATATTAGTTGTTGTTTTTCTGCTGTAGCCCCCCCTTCGCCGTTAAATAGTTCTTCAATTTCTTTATTTACCTTTTCTCGATTGTAGTTTATAAAACACTGTGAAATATGGTATCCTTTTCCATCATACATAATAATTTCTGGGTCTTGTTTATGGTATATCTCATTATGTATTTTTACTATATTTGATTTGTGAACAAAACCTTTATACTTTTTGGTATCGATGGCTTTAGTTTTGTCTATTTTTATATCTGTTATAGCCTCCTTAACAGAATTACTTTTTAATATCCAACCATCGAGTTGTGTATTGCAAATGTCTTTATCGTGTGTACTATAATATGCTCCATTTATATCAACGATATTTCTTTTCAATACATACCCATCATACTTTTTTATAAAAACACAATCCCTTTTTGACACCCAATTAGCAGTAATTGCTTCCTGTAAACTGTTTGGGTCTATTTCTCTATGATACCCATAAACTGCTGTTGTTGTTAGTGAGAGGCTAAAACGAGGGTGTTTTATTTTATCGAGTTTATCATTTCCTTCAACAGATTTACGATGCCCCGATGTAATAATATTATCTTTGTAAAATAAATATCTAAAAGTATCAGTATACGGTAAATGTGTTATCCCTTCTATTGTTATATCATCTTTGTAAAAATATGTTTCTGCATCTCCTGCACTGGTACTTGGGTAGAATAGCCATTTCTTTTTTTCTGCCATGTCCCAAAATAATGGAGCATAACTACTTTTAACATAATAAACCCTATCTAAATATGTACATTTTTTGATTTTCCATTTTTTACTTTTTACATTGTCCCACAATAATGCTCTTGCATATATTTTATTATTTTTATCTGTTAAAACAACAATTCTAACCTTGTTTTTGACATAGAAATTTAATGCTTTTTGCATTTCCTTGGTTCTCATACAACTATTACCAAGAGAGTCTATTTGACCAATATAATTATTTTTAAAGTAAGCGTAATGAATTCCAGTTGATGGCCATATATGCAAAGTAAGTTGTGCATCCAATTTCTTAACCTCTCTCATTGTTACATCTCCGTACCATAAATAATAATCAATAACATTAAATGGGGAGGACAGGGATTGAACCTGCATTACTTGTCAGTAACAAGCGTCCTATACCGTTAGACGACCTCCCCCGTTCAATATAAGACTAATGCCTTTATTGAACAAACTATAATATCCATTGATATTATAGGTGGTTTACTTGTTTAGCCAAATGTTCTACAAAATATGTGTTTGGCTTTGTTTACTATTTTACAATTTTCCTCACTAAACCCAAGACTAACACTATTTTCAACCATTAAATCAATAAGTAAATCTTCCTGTAATGTTATATCTTTAGGGTTTAATTCAGTAAACTGTACAGGTTTATTATTGTTATTTGTTTTGTTGTTCATTTCTATCCCCTTAAAATTTTATCCATTGATAATTTTCTGAAATAGGCTAACGCTCGAATGTTTCTTTTTTACTGGCACGCAACACAAATAAACTATATTTTTGTGTAATTCTAACCAGTTTGTACATTTTATTCTTAAACTCTATGCTCGCACTTATACACTCACAACATTCGTCAAATTTCTCTCTTGAAATCCAACCTCTATTTTCACATCTACACAGTGCTACTTTACAAGCTAAGCATTTAGTAGTACACCCACTATTTCCTAAGTATTCACAATCTTCACAACACAAGCTCTCGCCATAACTATCACACATATATTTATTATTGCAGATAAGTGTACCATTTTCTGTTCTGATATTACAGGGGTTGTATTGTTTAAGCAGTTTATCCGCTTTGTCATAAATTAAATCATACAATTTCCATCTGTCTATCATAAAATCTCCTTTAGATTTTATAGTAGGTTCTTTTTTCTACGATTTTCTGAAATCTCAAGAACCTCGCTTTTTGTGTGAAAATAAGCACGAGTATCTATTCCTTGTTTTGCAGTAAATCTTTTTAATCTAAGAAGTCGTTTACTCAATTTTTCATTATATTGCCTAATATAAGAACAGAAAAATAGCTTACACGGTAAACATTTAATGGTACAGCCTGTCATAGACTTATGCTTACATCCACCACAACACAATAAGGAATTACATTGTTGAGAAAACTTATTGTTTTCTATGTGTGGGAATTCATTGCATAAGACTATTTTATTTTTAATATGTACATTACAAGGGTTATGTTTCTTAAACAACCTATCTGCAATATCATATATTCTATCGTAGATAGCAGATATATCAGCGTAGCTCGTATCATTCGTGTCAACTTTATTCTTTGTTGCTGTTGTAGGCATGGTTTACCCCCTTAAAACAATCAATACACAGTTTTCTCTCCTTGACAATTTCTGTCCCTGTTGTACCGTTTGGATAATGCTTTGTTCTAATCTCACAAGGGGTAATATTGCATCTTTCCTTTGGTTCTGATAATTTACCACATTTATCACATTTATACATAATTTATCCTTTAATAAACAATGGCATAATATATCACGTAAAACCAACCACACATACCATGTAAAATAGCCCATAATATAGAGGTGTTTTGTGTCCATGATGTTATCATGGCTAATGCTATACCTATTTCTCCAACAAAATCCCATGTATGCGAATGTTCTTTCATTAGCAGCCTATACATTTTATATCCCCTTTAATAGTATGACCTGCGAATCCACCGCCAGGTCTGTGATACTCACCTTTGGATTTTCTTAATCGCTTACCAAAATCTTTAGAGTGATTATGAAAACTACGTGGTATCGATAGCCCCTCTTGTATAGCCTGCATTTCATATATTGTACCGTCTATATGAGATACTTTAGGGTTATGTTGTTTTGGCCTA
>Ga0114922_10007418_pt1 | contig 10045 bp, 8 predicted proteins | sample AartaG_FD_100975 | JGI IMG/M metagenome (GOLD analysis project Ga0114922, IMG submission 100975) | Deep subsurface microbial communities from Aarhus Bay to uncover new lineages of life (NeLLi) - Aarhus_00045 metaG | ecosystem: Environmental > Aquatic > Marine > Oceanic > Sediment | place: Aarhus...
AGTTGGGGTGCAGGGCGCCGCAAGCCTGGGGTCATAGTGCCTCGCTCTGGTAGACGAACTGGCCGCCGACCATGGTCGCCACGACCTGTGCCTGCAGGATCTCCATCGGGTCGATGCCGAAGATGTCGCGGTCGAGCACGACGAGATCCGCCAGCTTGCCCGCGCGCAGCGAGCCCTTGAGCCGCTCTTCGCCGCTGGCATAGGCGGGGCCCATCGTGTACGCGCGCACGGCCTGGCGCACCGTTAGCGACTGCTCGGGGTGCCAGCCCTGGGGCCCCGGGTAGCCGTCCGCGCGGCGGCGCGTGACGGCGGCGTGGATGCCGGCAAGCGGCGAGATGCTCTCCACCGGAGCATCCGAGCCGAAGGCCAGGACCGTCCCTGCCTCGAGTAGGCTGCGCCAGGCGTAGCTGGTGGCACCGCGCGCCCCCCAGTAGCGCTCGACCAGATCGATATCCGCCGTGGCGTGGATCGGCTGCCCTGAGGCGATGACGCCGAGCGCAGCCAGGCGTGGTATGTCGTCCGGGTGCAGCAGCTGGACGTGCTCGATCCGGTTGCGGAGTGGCCTGGAAGACGCGTCTCGCCCGGCCCGGTTCGCGGCACCGCGCGCTGCTGCGATGGCGCTGCCCGCCATCGCGATCGCATCGAGGGCGGCGCGGTTCGCGGCATCGCCGATCGCGTGCACGGCGGCGCTGAGGCCCGCGGCGTTTGCCCCGCGCACCAGTTCGCCCAGTGCCTCTTTCGTCGTCGTTGGGATGCCGCAGTTCCCAGGGCACCCCTCATAGGGCTCGAGCATCCACGCGCTGCGCGAGCCCAGAGATCCGTCGACAAAGGCCTTGATCCCTGCCAGACGTACCCATTCGTTGCCCAGCCCGTCGCGCACGCCCAGCTCGATCGCCGCATGGAGGCTCTTGGCGGGGATGTGGGCCAGCACGCGGAGCGTCAGCTCGTCGTTCTGGGCCAGCTCCTGAAAGACCCGCAGCGCCGCTGCCCCCTCACAGTCGTGGATCCCGGTCAGGCCGGCGCGGTGCGCCTGGTCCAGGCCACGGCGGCAGGCATTCACCATCTCGGCGTGCGACGGGCGCTCGACCACATCGTAGACAAGGCCCATCGCATTCTCCTGCAGGATGCCGGTCGGGATGCCCTCCGCATCGCGGCACATGCTGCCGCCGGGCACGTCCTGCGTCTGGGCGCTGAGCCCGGCGAGCTGCATGGCCCTCGTGTTGACCCAAAGCGAATGGCCATCCTTGGACGACAGTGCGGCAGGATGGTCCGGTGTGACCCGGTCCAGGTCGTGCCGCGATGGGAATGCTCCCTCTCCCCATAGGTTGCAGTTCCACCCGCCGCCGCGGATCCACCGGCCCGGCCCCAACATCGCGGCGTGTGCGGCAACGCGATCGAGCGTCTGCTCGAGCGAGGGCAACTCATAGATGTCGACCTGCTGCAGGCGCAGGCTGTACTCGACGAAATGGAGATGGGCGTCGATCATGCCGGGCATCACCGTGCGTCCGCGCAAGTCGACTGCCCGTCCACCAGGGGCCAGCGCACCGCGCAGCCGATCGCCGCCCAGCGCATCGTTGGCCAACGCGGCGATGCGGTCGCCAGAGAGCGCGACTGCGCTCGCCAGCGGCACCTCGTCCTCCATCGTGTGGATCGCGCCGTTGTAGAGCACGGTATCGGGTCGGTTCATCGCATCTCCAGGTGCGGCCGGGGCATCACTCCTTGGGGGCCCCTGGCTGGCCGGTGTTCACGCGGCCTTGGGTCCCTCGGCATCGCCCACCACGGTTGCCGTCGCACCGGCCCTGCTGGGCCGCAGGGTGAACAGCGTGATCTCGGGGCGGCAGTTAAAGCGCAGCGCGGGACGGTTCATCCCCAGCCCGCGGTTCGTATAGACCCACATGCCATTCACGCTGTACAGGCCCATCGGGTACTTGCGGCCCATCACAGGCAGCAGCAGCGCGCCAAGCCCCGGCACGCGGATCTGTCCGCCGTGCGTGTGTCCCGAGAGCTGCAGGTCGATCGGGTACTGGGACGCGCTGTCCGCCAGGTCCGGTTCGTGGACCAGTAACACTTTGCACGCCGCGTCCGGCACGTCCTGCAGCGCCTGCCGCAGGTTGCCGCGCCGCATGATCATGTCGTCCACGCCGACCATCCACAGCGCGTCGTCGTCGACCTGTATGCGCTGGGCAGCGTTGGCCAGAACGGTCAGGCCAGCACGTCGAAACGGCAGCTCGCCCACTTCGGGGGGTACGCGGCGCTCGTGGTTGCCAGGCACGGCATAGATGCCCAGTGGTGCCTGGAGGGCCGACAGCTCTGCCGCGCACATCCACGCCGACACAGCCCCTGAATGGAACATGTCGCCGGTCATGGCGACGATGTCGGGGTTCAGCGCGTTGACCATCTCGACGTAGCGGCGGATCTTGGCGGGGCCGGCAAAGTGCCCGGCGTGCATATCGCTGATCTGGGCGATGGTCAGCCCGTCCAGGCCTTGGGGCAGGCGCGCGAGAGGCAGTTCGACGCGCACCACCTCAGGCCAATGCGGCTCAACGTTGGCTGCATAGGAAGTGAGCGCGCCGCCGGCGACGGCAAGGCTGCCCAAAGCAGCGGCCAGGGAGGGCAGACGGGTCATGCGTCGGCACGTCCGCGCTGGACGAGGATCTCGTACAGCGCCTCGAGTTCCTCTTCCGAGTAAAAGTGGATCGTGAGCCGCCCCCCACGCTTGCTGCGTTGCAGCCGGACCTTGGTGCCCAATGCTTGTGCGAACTCGCCTTCGAGCGCGCGCGTCTCTGGTGCGACGGTGCGCGTGGCCTTGGGCGACGCGGGCGAGCTGCGCAGCCGGCGCACCAGCTCCTCTGTCTGCCGCACGCTCAACTGCTGCGCGATGACCTGCCTGAGCGCGTGCCGCACTGCTTCCAGGTCGTCTTCGAGCGCGAGCAGCGCCCGTGCGTGGCCCTCGCTGATCTGCCCATTGGCGAGTACGCCTTTGCAGAAATCGGGCAGGCGCAGCAGGCGCAGCGCGTTGGCGATCGAGACGCGGTTCTTGCCGACCCGATCGGCGATCTCTTGCTGGGTGAGGCCAAAGTCGTCTACCAGGTGCTGGAAGGCCGATGCTTCTTCCAGCGGGTTGAGGTCGGCCCGCTGGATATTCTCCACCAGCGCCAGTTCGAGCATCTGCTGCGGCGTCGCCTCCTTGACGATCGCCGGTACCGCATCGAGCGCGATTAGCTTGGCTGCCTCCAGGCGCCGCTCGCCAGCGATCAAGTAGTATTGGATGCCCGGCGGCGCGTTGCGCCCAGCCTCACTGACGATCAGCGGCTGGATCAAACCGTGTTCCTCGATCGACGTGGCTAGCTCGCGCAGTGCTTCCGGGTCGAGCCGCTGGCGGGGCTGTTGTGGGTTGGGCCCAATCTCGTCGATCGGGATCTGGAGCACGTTCCCTGCGTCGCGGCCCAGCATGCCGCCAGGTGGGATCAGCGATTCGAGTCCTCTGCCAAGGGCACGCTTCTTGCTCATCGGGCTACCCTCTCTCCACCAGGTCCTGCTTCTGCGGGATCTGCCATCCGTCGCCGCGCAACAGCTCGACGGTGAGGTTCTGGTAGGCACGCGCGCCGCTCGAGGAAGGTGAGTAGGCCATGATCGGCTCGCCGTAGCTGGGCGCCTCGCCCAGGCGGACGTTGCGTGGGATCACTGTCCGGAAGACCTGTCTCCCAAAGTGCTTCCGGACTTCCTCGACTACCTGCTGCGAGAGGTTGGTGCGCGCGTCGTACATTGTCATCAGCAGCCCACGCACCGTGAGCCGCCGGTTCAGGCCCTCGCGTACCATGCGGACCGTCTTGAGCAGGTCGGTCAACCCCTCCAGGGCCAGGTACTCGCACTGTACGGGGATGATCACACCGTCGTGTGCGGCGGTGAGGGCGTTGACGGTCAGCAGTCCAAGCGAAGGGGGGCAGTCGACGAGAACATAGTCGTACATCTCTGACACCGGTGCTAGCGAGCGCTGCAACAGGTGCTCGCGTCCCTCTTCGCCCACCAACTCGATCTCGGCTGCAGCCAGGTCAGAGGACGAGGGCGCCACATAGAGCCCCTTCCATTGCGTGGGGACGATCACTTCCGTAAGCGGGTAATGCTCGATCAGGGCGTCATAGGTCGACAGCCCGACGCCGTTGCGGTCGATGCCCAGGCTGGATGTGGCGTTGCACTGCGCGTCGGCGTCGACAACCAACACCCTGAGGCCCACGGTGGAAAGGTACGCGCCGAGGTTGACCGCTGTGGTCGTCTTGCCGACGCCTCCCTTCTGGTTGGCCAGTGCATACGTACGGGTCATTTAAGTGCTCTCGCCCGGGCCGAGTCGCCAACGCGCGCGACAACGTGCGACCTCGCGCTGGGTGGGGATGCTCGCCACGCCGGTGCGCTCGACCGAGTGGGCAGCGACGCAGTTGGCGAATTGGGCAGCACGGAAGGGCTCGCCGGATTCGTGTAGGGCCACCAAGAACGCAGCGGCAAAGATGTCCCCTGCGCCGGTCGGGTCGACCTCCCTCACACGTGGTGCCGCGTAGGAGCGCACCTGGTCACGATAGTGCACGGTCGCGCCCTTCCAGCCGGCGGTGAGCACCAGCAGGCGCGCCCGCCTGGTATAGTCATCGATCAGCGCCGCATCGTCGCCGACGTCCTCGCGGCTCAAGATCACGGCATCGGCGCGCGCGAGCAGGGCATCCGACGGCTCCCATACAGCGGGGTGGACGATCCCATCTTCTCCCCAGCGGCGCATCCATCCCTGCGGCGTCAGCCCCAGCAGCGCACCCGGGCAACGCCCGGCAACTGCCTCTTCGACCTCCTGTGCCACCGGGCCGAGGTGGACGATCGAGCTCGCCTGCCAGCTCTCTGGCACGTCGATCGCGCGCAGCAGCGCGGCTTGCGCGCCAACCTGCTGCCGGCGATGTCCGTCGTGGTAGATGTTCTTGAAGGTCGTGGTCGCTGCGCAAGGGCGCTGCATCACCAGCACGTCGGAGGGCAGTGCGCTGAGGTCGATGTCAGGTCCACTGCTGGTCACAATGCCTGCGCGGTACCCCAGGTTGCGGGCGGTCAAGGCGCTGTAGGTCGCCGTGCCCCCGAGCTTGTACTCTCCGTTGTAAAGGTCCTTCGTGATGTGTCCGACGACCAAATAGTCGGGATGGACGGGCATGATCGGTCGTGCATCCTCCTCTCGATGCTGGCGCCAATTGTAGCATACTCTAGAGGCTGGGTCAAAGCCACGCGCGCCTAGGCGATGGGCACCGTTCTCACCGACGCACCACCTCGGGGCCGTCGAGCAGCAGCTGGCGGTCGGGCGGCGACGCCCCTTGTGCGGTGGTGATCGGCTGCCGCTCCATCGTCTGCAGGATGTACATTCCCACCGCAAAGCGGTACGTTCCCGCAGGCGCATCGGAGGGGAGCTCGAGTTGGTAGCTGTCTCGCACGCGCTCTCCGGGATCCCATAGGTACGTGGGATACATCCCGGCCTGCGGCGGGTTGTCCTTCTGAACACGCCCTTGCCCGGTCGCATCGACCAGGTGAGTGAAGACGGTCAAGTCGCTGGGGTCCCGGCCCAGACATTCCCAGTACAGGGTCAGCTGGACGGCCTCGCCGGGCCGCACTTGCTGTGGCTCAAAGTCGTATCCCAGCAGCTCGATCGCGTGGCCGACCTTCGCCTGAACGGGATGCCCGATCGTGCCCTCCTCGATCAGGGGCCCCGTCTTGTACACCCAAACATAGGGCACACCGTCGAATGCGACCACGAGCTTGGGCTCTCGTGTCCGGTACGTCTCCCACACGTCTTCCCACTGCGCAGCCCCCACCTGGCGGAGCAGCTCGCTCCGCGTGAACAGCAGATAGTCCGGCACATCGTCCGTCAGCGGGACCGTCTTGCCCTGGAAGTGGAAGTAAAAGCCCCCAAACTGCTGTGCGCCGACGACGAGCAGCGGAGACATCGGAAGGCCGTTCAGATACTGCGCCGCAATCTCGAGCCCTTCCCCCTTTTCCTGCCCCGGCACGATGCCGCGCCCCAAGATGACCTTTGGCCCGCCGAATAGGTAGTTGTAGTGTGTCCCATAGTAGGGATGGCGCGGGATAGAGACGGCAAACTGGGCGACCACGACCACAAGGAGCGACAGCGAGAACAACCAACCCCTGCCTCTCGTGAGCCAGCGCAGCAACGAGACCCAGCCCACCGCGCCGAGGATCGCCACGAACTGCAGCGCGGGCAGCGCGTAGCGGGCGAATTTCTTCTCGCCAAGCGTCATCTGGGCCGCGAAAAAGAACACAAAGCCCAGGCCCAATACCAGCGCCGCGCGCTTGTGCGGCTTGAGGGGCCGCCGAAGCAGAGCCAGGCTGGCCAGGAAGCCGAGGGCCGATACGGCGGTTGTCTTGATCGCCATATTGATTGGGTAGAACAGCGGCCCGGGATCCTCGTCTGTGGCCTTCCCGAGGAAGTAGATCGGGTTCTCGTGCGGTGTGTCCTGGTAGTACAGGGCGCCGCCAAAGCTCACCTCTAGCGTCTTCAGCGGCTGGCTCCACATCGAAGGCCAGGCCAGCCAATAGGTGGCGACCAGGGCGAGGGCCCAGAGCGCAACGACCGCGCCGACCGTCCGCAACCTGCGCAGTTCCAGCAAGCGCCCGGCACGGGCCGGATCGCCGCGTGCGGCGAGCCAGTCGCTTGCCTGCCAGACCAGCACGCACAGCAGGGCGTAGGGTGCGAGAAAGACAGCGGGCGTCTTGGTCAGCAGGGCGAGGGCGGCACAGATCCCTGAGAGCAGGATCTGGCGCCACCGGCGCTCCTTGATGAACACCCACAGGTACAAGGCCGAGAGGAGGGCAAAGACGCTGACTAGAGCGTCGACGTGGACTGCCTTCGAGAGCGAGATATGGTAGGGATCGAGGGCCAGCAACAGGGCGGCCACGGTCGCAACCTGCCGGTCGAACACGCGGGCGAGCAGACCGTACGCCAGGACGATGGCGAGCGAAACGACGAGTGCGATCGGCACCAGCTCGATCACGGACTGGCGTGCCAGTGGCAGGTCGTCGAAACCAGGCAACAGCGCGAGGCTGACTGCGCGGGCGAGTCCGGCCAACCACATGGTCGTGACCCCTGGATGGGGTGCCTGGAGGGTTGATGCCCAATCTCCGTGGGCGATCGCCTCCATAAACGCCTTTGTCCGCGTCTGCCAGATCGTGGTCGAGCCCACAAAGCCCAGCATACGCGGCAGCAGGGCCACGGCGAACACGCCGGCTGGGGGCAGATAGACACTCACCCGGCGAGCGACGCGCTCCCAGGCCGGGAGCATCGCCCCCCCAGCCGTGTCGCCTTCTTGCTGCCGGACCCGCTCTCCCCGGACCATGCCCCACCACCTTTCGTATGGTCCATAGCATACCCGATCTCCCCGCCGAAGCCAAATCGGGGTGGTCCCCAGCGTATCGGGCCAGGGCTCGAGCCAGCGTCGTCCGATCCTGGCCCGGTTCCCCCTGTGGGCGCTGGGCGGCACCCGATGCCGCCCGAGGCACACGGGGCTGTCCCCCTGCACGCGAGACGCCAGCGCCGCTGCACCACGCCAGCACGGCCGAAAGTTGGGCTGGCGCCCGTTTATGGTATAATAGAACCCATGGCAAGCGCGATGTATGGCATCCACTCCATCTGAGGCTGCGACAGGAGAGAACGCGTGCTCGTCAACCAGACCACCGGGCAAGTCCTTGCGACCCGACTCAGGCTGTGCGATACGTTTTGGGGCAAGCTACGCGGCCTGATGTTCCGCCGCTCACTCGATCCCGATGAAGCCCTTGTCTTCTGCCACGCCCGGGAGAGCATTGCCGAGACGTCGATCCATATGTTCTTTGTACCCTTCCCGATCGCGGTGATCTGGCTCAATGCGGGCAAGAAGGTCGTCGACCAGGCGCTGGCCAAGCCGTTCAGGCCCTACTATGCCTCGCGAGTACCCGCGCAGTACTTTGTAGAGGGCGTGCCCGCTCTGCTAGCACGCGCCCGCGTAGGCGATGAGCTCGCCTTTGAGGAGTGTGTACGATGAGTGTTCCACGACGCAGTTGGGTGATCTGGGTCGCCCTATGGGCGGTGATCTGCCACCTCACGTTGCCGATGCCGGCCTGGGCTGCACCGCCTGCGCAACAGGGCGAAGTGGTCCACGTCGTGCAGGCCGGCGAGACCCTGTTCATGATCGCCCAGCAGTACGGGGTCACGGTGAACGCGATCGTCGCCGCCAACGAGATCGCCGATCCAGATTGGATCCATGTGGGCCAGCGGCTGCGGATCCCATCGGCCGGTGCCCAGCCTCCTCCCACCGTTTCCACGATCCAGTATGCTGTGCAGCCGGGGGACACGCTGGCGCTCATCGCGCGGCGGTATGGTACGAGCGTGCAGGAACTCGCTGAGCGCAACCGCTTGGCCAACCCACACCTGATCTATGTCGGTCAGGTGCTCGAGATCCCGTCCACGGGCACGGAGGTCCGTCCAGCTGGTGGCACAGTGTACGTCGTGCAGGCGGGCGACACGCTGGCACGCATCGCCGGTCGCTACAGGCTCTCGGTGTGGGCGCTAGCCCAGGCGAACCAGATCGACAATCCGAGCCTGATCCGCGTCGGGCAGCAGTTGCTGATCCCGATCAGCGGAGGCGACTCGAACCTTCCTCCGCCGTTCGTCTCGCTGCGCCTCGTGCCCTCGATTGCGGTGCAGGGGCGGACCGTGCAGGTCGAGGTAGAGACCGATGGCGAAGCAGAGCTGGCGGGCACGTTCGGTGGGCAGTCGCTCGTGTTTGTGGGTCAGGATAGCGCGTACCGGACACTGCTCGGCATTCCCGGTATGGCCTCGCCTGGTAGCTATGCCCTTGACCTGGTGGCCAAGCAAGACGGGCGCACGGTCTCGGTGCGCAGCCTGATCCAGGTCGCAGCGGGCTCGTTCCGCGTGCTGTACCTCACGATCCCCAGCGACAGGCAGGGGTTGCTCGATCCCGAGCTCGTCGCAGCGGAGGCGCAGCGCGTGCGGACGGTCATGGGGCAGGTGTCCCTGCCTGGGATGTGGGACGGGCCGTTCAGCATCCCCTTGGCCGGCGACCCGCCGATCAACGACCCCTATGGCACGCGGCGCTCCTACAACGGAGGGCCAGCGAACAGCTACCACGGCGGCGTAGACTATGATGCGGAGGAAGGGGACCCGGTCTATTGCCCGGCAGCGGGACGGGTGGTGCTGGCAGAGCCGCTCCAGGTGCGCGGCAACGCCGTGATCGTCGACCACGGGCGGGGGGTGCTGACCGGCTACTGGCACCTGGCGCAGACCGCGGTCACGGTGGGGCAGCAGGTGGCGCGGGGTGACGTGCTGGCCTATGTTGGCAACACGGGCCTTTCGACGGGCCCACACCTGCACTGGGAAGTGCGGGTCACGGGTGTGCAGGTCGACCCGCTGCAGTGGGTGGGCGAAAACATCCAGTAGTTCACGAGAAGGAGCCTTTCATGAAGTGTCCGCATTGTGGCGCGGAGGTGCCCGGGGGAGACCGATTCTGCGGTGAGTGTGGGCAGTCGCTGCAAGCCGCAGCAGACACGCAGCAGACCATGTATGCGCCGGCGGTGCAGGAACCCGCGGTGCAGACACCGGTCGAGCCATCCCGGTGGCCGCCGCCGCAGTCTGCTGTGCCACCGCAGGCCGCATCCTGGCCGCAGTCAACGCCGGTTGCGGCGCCTGCTTCGGGTATACCAGATACGGGGGCGCGCAAGCGCAGGTTCCCGTGGTTGATCGCGGTCATTGTCGTCCTGGGTCTGTGCGTGATCTGTGCCGGCGGCGGCACAGCAGCCTACTTTCTCGTGCTGCAGCCTCGGCTGGCCTCGACCGGTGGCGCGATCCTCACTGCGGTCGTGACGGCAGTCGTGACGCCGTCGGACGTCATCGTCAGCACGCCCGTGGCGGCGGCTACCGCCACGCCAACCGCGACGCCTATGCCGACGAGCACTTTTACGCCGGTGCCCACGACCACCTACAGCGACGGCTATGGGGGCTATACGGTTGCCTACCCTG
>Ga0114922_10007419_pt1 | contig 10045 bp, 9 predicted proteins | sample AartaG_FD_100975 | JGI IMG/M metagenome (GOLD analysis project Ga0114922, IMG submission 100975) | Deep subsurface microbial communities from Aarhus Bay to uncover new lineages of life (NeLLi) - Aarhus_00045 metaG | ecosystem: Environmental > Aquatic > Marine > Oceanic > Sediment | place: Aarhus...
ATATGTACATATTAATTGCCGTAAAGAACGTACAAGTTATAAAGTCTTAATTAAGATTATTCGGTCATTAAATAAAAGTTTTCCAAAAAGAGGATACTCTCCACAAGATCTTCTTGAAATTATAAACGACTTACTTAATTCTCAAAATCTTCATCTTTTAATTGTACTTGACGAATTAAACTACCTTATTAGTAATGATAGAGATTTAATATATTCATTAACAAGGTTAAATGATGATTCTTTTAATCTACCTCAGAGATTATCAATAATTGGAATTGTAAGAGATATTTCATGTATAAATAATTTGGATAACAGTACATTAAGTACACTTCAGAGAAATATAATAAGGTTTGATGATTATTCAAGCGAACAGATTTTTAATATTTTGAAATATAGGGCGGATATTAGTTTTAGAGAGCACGTTATATCTGACGATTTAATTGAAATGATATCTGATATAGTTTTTATAAAAGGAGATATTAGATATGGATTAAATCTTTTGTGGAAAGCAGCTAAGATTGCTGAAAGTAAAAATTTAAAGTCAATTACTGCTGAATGTGTAAGGATTGCAAATCAGGATTTAGTTCCTTTTTCTACTTTAGATGCTTTGAAAGATATGTCTATACAGAAATTAATATTTTTACTCTCTATTGTAATTCTTTTAAAAAAAAATAGTGAGCCACATATATCGCTTGCCGAAATCATAAAATTATATCATATTTTATGTGAAAATACAGAAATTCAACCTCGTTCTTATTCTCAACTATGGAACTACTTACAGGAGTATAAGAAAGAGAACTTCGTGTCACTAAAGCTACAAAGTAAAGAAATAAAAGGAAGAAAAACGCTAATTGAAATTCATGGCATCCCATTACCCAAATTTGAAGAAATAATAGAAAATATTTTAAGCTCAAAAGGTATAAAAATATGATGACAAATGAGATAAAAGAAAGAAATAAAATTGAAGACTTACTTGGATCAAAAGCAAGAATAAAAATTTTAAAATCTCTTGCATTAAATGGTGAACTAAATATCTCTTTAATTATTTCTAAAACAAGATTAAACCATTCCAATGTATTAAAACATCTGAATTTATTAGAATCATATAACTTAATCCAAAAAAAGAAATTCGGACGTATCAAGATTTATCGATATAAAGATGAAAATATTAAAGCAAGAAGTTTGAAGAAATTTATACAAATTTGGGAAGGTTTATATTAACCTTATGATTTCAGAGATAATATATATTGAAATTTGTTGCATTACAATAATCTTTCTGGTCTCTCTTTATTCAGATCTAAAGTATAGAATAATACCAAATAAAATTATTAAAAGTTTTTTTTTATTTTGCTTATTCATAAATTTTATTGAATTTCTGTTAGTTTATGATAACATTACATTAGTATTTATATGGAAAATTTCTTTTTTCTGCTTAATTTTTCTCGTTTCTTTGCTACTATTCTCCTTAAAGATTATTGGTGGAAGTGATGGAAAATTAATGATTTTAGTATTTCTAATACATCCTGTTAAATTTCTAAATTTAAATTTTGTAATTTCATTTTTTCTATTGTTATCGATATTATTTTGTTTGATTTTTTTTTTTAATTTATTATATAATAGTTTTTTTAACAATTCTTTTTCATTCGAAATTTTATTTGCAATTAATCAAAATATTTCAATTCTTAAACAAATTTATTTCAAGATTTTCTGTAACTTCACAATTTTAGCAAAACTTTACGATTATGAGGATAATAAGAAAATAATAGTTTGTTCATATATTATATTCAATATCTACAAAAATAGATTTCAATCTTTAGTTCAATATAGAATACCACTTGTAGCAATTATCATGTTTTCTTACTATTTGGTAATTTTCCTAAATATTGGAATTTAAATATTTTATTGTAAAAGGATAATAAATCAATTATAATTTGATTAATATGGATGATATCGTTACAAAAAACTCTTTAGAAAGAACTATTGGATTTATTTCTGAATTAGACCTTAATGAAGAGGATTATGAAAATATATTCAAAAAATTTAAACCAATTTTAAAGAATCAAGCAATAAAAAACAAATTAGAGATATTGGAAGAAATTGAGGAAGGTGACTCCCCAATTGACTTAGAAACAATGACAAAAAAAATTTTAGATAAAATAAGTATACAAGATTTAAAATTTATTTTAGAAAAAATTATTAAAAACGAAGATCTTACAAACTTTATCCAAGATTTAATTTTGGAAAAATTGATTTAAAATCTATTAATTATATTTCCTTTTTTTTATCCACTGATGAATTTTGAAAAGATTTTAGATTAATATTTTTAAAATTAACTTATGAGGAGTAATCTAATTTTAATAGAATTTGAAACATTAATCTAATATAAAGCAACTCATAGATATAAAATTTTAAATTTAATAATTATTATTTAATTAATGAAATTTAAAAATTGGGTAAAGTGAAAAAAATAATATGGAGATTGAAAAAAAAAGAGAGACATCATGGAAAATTCAATTAAAAGAGAAAGAGGAGTATATAGAAATAACATCAGTAGAAATTAGTGGTGAAGTTAGGGAAATCAAACTTTTACTTTTAAATAAAGATAAATCTGTTAAAGTTAGATTGAATAAATCAGAATTTTTTAAATTTCTCTCTTTAATATCTGCATTTAAAGATGTTTTAATTGGGGAGGATTCAATATCATCAGAGACTAGTCTAGAAATTATTAACAATCACTCACAAAAGATCAATGATTATTCAGAAATTAATGATGATATTTATCAGATAGATTCTGAACCTTCAGATGAATCACTTAAAAATACTGATCCCGAAGAATTAAATCCTGAAGAATGGGATCCGTGGTAAATTATTCACTAAGCAGATTTTTCAATTGTAAATTCACAAAACTTGATATTTGGATTCTCAAGACAACAATTTGTCTCAGTAACTGATGCTCGATATAGCGCAAACTCTCCAAAACCTGATAATAAGCCATTTATGAAATAACAAGAATATTTTGAGCTCTCTTTCAATTCTGATGAGATATTGTATTGAAGCTCAATTGTTATGATATCTTTAGTTGTTTTTTTTGGTGTAAAAAGGCCCCATCCTTGATTGCTTAATAGATTACAAAATTGGTCCACTAAATCCTCTAAATTTTTTGGTTTTAAATTCTCTTCCCAATTCTGTATTAGCGTCCATCCTGCTTTTTTACCTAGCCATACTAATAAGGATTTTACTCCTTCTCCATATATAGAAGATAAAATATCAATTAACTGAGGGGGAAAAAAAACAAAGCGATCATTAAATAATTCAAATTTACCTTTACTATATTTAAGACCTTTCATTTTTAAGGTTCTCATAATATTATTGATTTCTTTTTTATTATTAAATATTTTGAATTGAATTTTTATCTGATATTTAATAATATCTTATCACGTTATTTAAATTTGGATGAGTCCACCTATAGATATTAACCTTATCTTAATATAACTTAGTACTTTAAATAGTTTTTTAAGAGAAATAAACTGAATGTCAGAACTTATAGGTATACTATCAACAATTTTATTAATTTTAGCGTTTATTATATTTCTTTTTCTCTACTCAGTAATTTCTACTGATTTAATAACGACTCTACTATCGTTTTCAATTTTTTTAATTATTTTAATCCCATTTTACTCTCTTTTGGATAAATTTAAAAGACTTATTTTTATAAATAACATGGAAAACTATTCTTTTTTTAACTCTGTTATAATTTTTTCCTCAATCATAAATATCTTTATCGGATTGTATCTATTTATTCAATTATTATATTTGATGTTTAGTTCTTAATAATTTCAGAAAAATTTCGTTAATATCTTTATATAATTACAGAAATAACAAGATATTATTAAAGGAAATGATGAAGCTAAAAATGAAAACCATATCACTTATAAAAATAATGAAATAATTCCTCTCATAGTTAACTACTTTTAAAAAATAATATGATGTTATTGTATTACATATTAACAGCGTCATAAAAATTATAAATAAATCAAAAAAATTTATTAGATTTATGTAATCTAAGTTCGAAGATTTATTTGAATCATAACCATAATTTGTCATCCTATATATAAGAGGAAACATACCCCCAATTGCCCCTATTATTAATGGAAGTAAAAGGAGAAAAAGTAAAACTTTAAATTTTTCACCTTTAATTATAATTCCAAGTTTTTCTTCTAACCTACGATGTTTTAATATTGTATTTATAATATCCATTACTTTTTCAGAAGAATAATATGCATTATTTTCAATCATCTTTTCAATTGTATCTAATATTATTTTATAACGTTCGGATTTTAATTCGGATTTTAAAATTTTTATTATTTTATTAAATGGGTATGCAAGATTCAATAAATTTGAGACTTGAGTCTGAATTAGCATGTCTAATAATTTCAAATATTTCTTATTTTGAGAGTATGCCATTACAAAAGCTTTTTCAGGTGAAAGATTGTTTTTTAAAAGAAGCGCGAATTTTTGCAAGATTTGTAAAAACTCATCAAATTTTTTTATTTCCAATTTTGAATAATCTTTCAATAATCCGATTAGTAATATATCTGTCCTAATCAATTTTTTGAATAAATAATTCAATAACATTAAGAAGAGAGGTATGAAAAAAAGTAATAATCTTACGTCAATTATTTGAAATATAATAAGAAAACATAGGCTTATAGGAAAAAATAACCCAATAAAGAAAAGAATTGAAATTTTAGATTCTATATCTCGTAAAAATATTTTAAAATTCTTTTCTGATGATTTTTCATTAAAATCATCAAAACTGTAATTATAAAAAAAATTATCTATTAATAAATTCCTTAAAAAAATATTAAAATCATTAGATGGTGTTGTAATATTTAAAATTTCTGCTTCTGGTGTGCGACCTTCATGTATATTACATAATACGGTCTTAAAACGCTCAGAAATGGGAAGATTATAGTCCTTAATTAATTCTATGAACTTAACGCAATAGTCTGAATTTTTCCGTAAAGATTTTAGTATTAAAGAGAAATTAATTTTAACTAGATATAATAGAGCATTTATAATCGATTCATCTTTTTTAACTTTCTTAAGTATTATATTATTAAATCGATATGAAATAATAATAGAAATTAGAAAAGCTAAAAACAATAGATAAAAAATATTAATAAATGTAAAAAAATAAAGCAACATCGAAAGAATCATGAAGAATGAAGCAGATAAAACTGCAAAACTAGCCTTGTTTATATTATCTTCATTTATCTTATATATATTTCTATAGATCTCGACGTACCTATCTTCTAATTCCCTATATCTAATTCTTGGGAATGATCTATTATCAAATATATTGCAAAATTTAAGATAAATCTCGAGACTATTCATTTAACCAATTTCTTAACATTTATAATGAAAAAACTACATCAATAAAGGAATTATTATTAATAAAAAGAATCTCTAAAGAGTATACTTCTGAAGCTAAAGTATCATATGTATAATTACAAAAATAGCTATTATACTCAAGGATTTTATAATAATGATCATCTTCCAATTTAAAATAGATTTTTATTTGATTTCCTTCAATTATGAGATCAAGAGTTTCGTAACAATTAATATCATCTTTATATGGAATGTCTGGGTTCTCAACTACCGATAAAATTGCTTCATCAAGGCGTTCTACAAATTTCATATAATTATCTATATCTTCTTCATCATCTTCTTTGAATTCTTCAATTTGGTTAAAAAATGGAGCTATTAAAATCATAAATATTATTAATACCAAAATTCCAAATCCAGTTATTAACGATTTTTCAATTAAATTTGTCATATCTACTATTTTTTCAACGAAAATAATTTAAACTCCTATTAATCTTCTCTCTCAATTTTTAAGAAGGCAATGAAATTCTTTTTATAAATTATGAAAAATCAAGATAATTTGATTCAAGTGCCATTTCGTTAGTACTTCTTCCAATTATTCCAAAATTTTTTAAGAGAATCTAAAGACTCATTGGAATAATATGAAACATTATGAAACAAATCAACTAACCCACTATTTTTAAATTTTTGGTTATTTTCAAGAAAATCAAATATATTTTGATAAATATTAATTATAGAATTAAATTTCTCCTCACTTAAATCTTCATATTTTTTTATCTCATCTATTAATTTTGTTTTATAGAGATTTTTTAAGAGATCCCATTTTTTAGACCTGGGATTATAGTGAAATATCTCATCATAATATTTCTTTTCTTCCAAAACTACTTCAGAAATCGAAAAGATTCTCCTTTTGTTATTGATTTTTTTCATTAATAGAATGAGATTCAAATCATTTAAACAGGATTTATTTATTTCAAAATGAAAAAGAAATCTGTTTATTAAAGAATCAATGTCATTCGAATGAATAGTTTGAAAACCTCTCAGTCCTGCTGCAAGACAATGAAATAATGCCTCTGTTTCCTCTTTAGTTAAAATTTCTCCTAAAAAAATGATATCAGGGCTTCGATGTAATAGCGTTTTTATGTGATTACTTTTAGAATTGTGTCCGTCTAATGTATCATCTAAAGAATTTACTCTATATTTTACCTGATGTTTGCCAAATTCAATTTGATTTAAAGATTCAATAATATTTTCGATGTATATTTTTCTAAACTCTTTTGGAGTTAATAAATCAAATGAATTTATTAGTGTAGTTTTTCCTGTATCAGTTTCGCCGGTAACGGTAATGTTTTTCCTGCGTAATAAATTAAAGTAAATAAATGCTGCCATTAATGAGTTTAACGTCTTATTTTTTAGTAAATCTTGGATTGTTAAAATGTTTTTATTTAGTTTTCTGATATCTAAAGAAAAATTATTGATATTTATCGGTTCTATATCAACTGCAAATCTACAATAAAAAAATTTATTTTTTAGAACATATTTAATGCTAGGATTGGAATAATCAAGCCTACTACTACTATAAAGTCTTATTAATGTTTTTATTCTTTCGATATCGTTAGAATCAAATTTTATTTCAGTTCGACAACGACCGTATTTCTGGTGATTTAAATAAATTCTATCATTGGGAGAATCGAGGAAAATTTCTTCCAGAAAATCATCAATTAATAGGGGGAATAGTTTTTCTAAATTTAATTTTTTTAAGGCTGTAAAGTACCCAATCTTATTCCTTTCACTTTCTAGTAAATTATAATGGGTGTTTATTTCTCTGATCGCTTGATTTTCATACATTTTTATTAAATTTTCTAATGGTACAATTTGATCGAGTTTAATAACACCAATATTTTTAGATGTAATTTCAACAATTCTTTCAAAAATGTCATTAGTAAGAGTGTCAAGATTGTACTTAATAATATATTTTTTTTCTGTCTCGCTTTCCTTTGCATAAACAGAGATCTGAAAGAGTTTTTCTTTTCCTATATCATAAATTTCAAGTAACGTATCCTCTTTATTTATTGTCTGTATTTCATTTTTTTTCTCAGTAAAATTATAATGTTGGGTTAAAAGAAACTCGTAATATGTTGAGGATTCTACATTTTTATTAATTTTTTCAAATTTATGGAAATCCTTAATAATTCTTGATTTATTCATCGTATCAATAATACTACCAATAAAGAACTTTATTTTTTGAATGCAACTATTACAGTTCGGATATATTTTTTGGCTCTCATTAATAACATTAAGAAGTTTGTGTAGATCACGGTACATTTGTATTGGATCTAAGAAAAAATCATATTTTACTCTAAATACAGAATCAGAGTCTAAAAATAATCTACAAGCAAAATCTTTAAATAAACATTCTTTATATCTTAAATCTTCAATTAGTTGATATTTTTTCTTTAGTTTTTTAACTTCTTTGAAATATTCGATAAATAGAGAAAACTGCTTAAATTCAATTAAATGTTCATAGAATTCAATTTTGAGATAGCTAAATTTCTTGCCTTTGTTTTGAAATAAATGATTTAATATGCAAGTCATACAATTTTTATTTATAATTAAGCCTTTCTTAAGTTCTTTACATGTATTGCATGTAATAATTAAAATATATTCTTGCTTTCCCTCAATATTTTCTCTTTTTTGAAACTTGGCTCTATTTATTGTAGTCACAGTCATTTATTTATCTTTTGAAAAAAATATTTAAAATTCCACTTTTTTTTAATGTACAATTGCTGAAACATGGCAATCAAACGCACTCCAAAAAATTTATTTGTTTTGAAATATTCAAAACTCTAAAGAATAAAGTGAATCATTTATGGGTCATCGGAAAAAGCATGCACCACGACATGGGTCATTAGCATTTCTTCCTCGAAAAAGAGCCGTTTCTGCTAAAGGTAGGATAAGGCATTGGTTAGATAATTCAGATGGAATTAATTACTTAGGATTTGCTGGTTTTAAAGCAGGCATGACTCACATTACCTATATAGAAGACCAAAAAAATAGTCCTTACTATGGGAAAGAACTAATGAAACCAATAACAATTATTGAAGTTCCCCCCTTAGTCCTTATAGGTATAAGAATATATAGTGAAGATGCTTATGGGAAATTCGTTTCTGGAGAAATATTTACTGATGAAGTCAATAATTATTTAGCTCGAAAAACAAATATTCCAGATTATGAAAATTATAATTTTGATGATATAAAGGAGAATATATTAAAGAATTTGAATCAAACTAGTGAGATCCGGGGAATTTTTCAAACTCAACCTTACCTAACATCAATACCAAGAAAAAAACCAGATATAATAGAAATTAAAATTAATTCTACAAAAAATCCAAAAGAAGAATTTGAGTTTGCTTTGGAATATTTAGGTAAAGAAATCAGAGCACGCGATGTTTTAACAGAAGGAGAATTAATTGACATAATTGCTGTTACAAAAGGAAAAGGTTTTCAAGGTCCTGTAAAAAGATTTGGAATTAAGATTTTAACAAGAAAAAATAATAAAATTAAAAGAGCGGTAGCTTGCATTGGTCCTTGGCACCCTGCCAGAGTACTTTATACGGTACCTCGCCCGGGGCAGATGGGATTCCATCAGAGGACAGAATATCATAAAAGAATTATGCAGATCGGGGAGAATGAAGAAGAGATTAATCCTAAAGGAGGCATTATTAAATATGGAAAAATTAGTGGAGATTATCTTCTAATTTTAGGGTCTATCCCAGGAACAAAGAAAAGATTAATTAGGATGAGAAAAACAATTAGACCACAGAAATCTTTTGAAATAAAATCTCCAGAAATTACGTATATTAGCCGAGAAAGCCAACAAAGAAAATAATTTATAAAAAATTTGTGATATTATGGAAAAATACAATATTTATGGTTTAGATGGTAAGAAGAAAGGATTAATTGACAAACCCAAAGTATTTTTAGTTAAGTATAGGAAAGACATCATCCAGAAAGCCTTTGAAGTCTCTCAAAGCAAGAAAAAGCAAATCCAAGGAAGAGATAAGAGAGCAGGATTAAGAAATACGGCCGAGGGTTGGGGAACGGGTCATGGAATGTCAAGAGCCCCTAGATTAAAAGGATCTGGATATCCTACAGCCAGGAATGTTGGAAGGGTTCCTTTTGCAAAAGGAGGTCGGACAACACATCCTATTAAAACGGAAAAGAAAATTAAAAAAAGGATTAATAAGAAAACTCATAAGCTTTCTATAATTTCTGCGATTTCTGCTTCGGGAGACATATCAGTAGTGAAAAATAGAGGATATAAAATTGAAAATATTCCAGAGATTCCATTAGTTGTTGATGATAAGATTCAAACAATAAAAAAAACAAACCAAATCTATTCCATTTTATGTGAGTTAGGTTTTTATGAAGAATTAAATAGAGTAAAGAACTCCAAAAAGGTAAGGGCAGGAAAAGGTAAAAGAAGGGGGCGAAAATATAAAATGAAAAAAGGAATTTTAATGATAATAAAAGATGATTTTGGAATCGTAAAATCTTCACGAAATATTCCAGGTATTGAAATAATCGATGTAGAAAATTTATCGATTGATCATTTAGCCCCAGGAGGTATGGCTGGAAGATTAACTATTTGGACTCA
>Ga0114922_10007420_pt1 | contig 10044 bp, 8 predicted proteins | sample AartaG_FD_100975 | JGI IMG/M metagenome (GOLD analysis project Ga0114922, IMG submission 100975) | Deep subsurface microbial communities from Aarhus Bay to uncover new lineages of life (NeLLi) - Aarhus_00045 metaG | ecosystem: Environmental > Aquatic > Marine > Oceanic > Sediment | place: Aarhus...
AGACGTCCGCGTTCCTGCTTGATCTGGCCCCCGACGCTCGAACTGCGTAAACGAGGCTTCCGTGCAACTGCCAGAAAGGCCGGCCATGACACGCTGTCTTGCCCGTTCTCTTCGTGACTGGCTTGATCCACATGGAGTACCACTTCCGTCGGGCCTTGCAACGCTGATCGTCGCGGCCCTTCTTGCCGGCCTCGCCTCGACGGCCGGGGCGTGGGAGAAACAGGGCTTGGTCTACACGACGGACGGCTCGCAAGGAGACGTGCAGGCCGCCATTGCCGACGCCGAAGCCGGCGACACGGTCATGATTCCCCCCGGGACCTTCACCTACGGGGCCGACCGGGACGCCCTTGTCATCGACAAACCCATCACCTTCGCCGGTTCCGGACGGGAAAACACCGTTATCGTCATCGCCGACTCATCCGGCGTCTGGACCAATGCGGCGATTCGCCTCACGGGCGGGCCCACGGTCAGGGACTTCTCCATCACCGGCGCTTCGGCGGAGCATCGTTCCCCTTTCGCAGCAGGCGGCGCAAGCGGGTGGCGCATCACGAACATCGAGTTCAGCCAGGTGAAGTCCGGCTACTTCCTGTACACGCACGGCTGCTTCGGTCTGGTCGACAACTGCACGCTCAACGGCGCTGCCGGCACCTCGGAGCTCATCTTCACCCGCGGCCCGGCGGACGCCTGGCAGACCGACGACACCATAGGGACCGCGGACAACGTGTACGTGGAAGACTGCACGTTCAGCGGCACCGGCTATGTCTGCGACATCAACAGCAACGGCAAGGCCGTGGTGCGCTTCTGCACCATCAACGGCCCGATGAAGGTGGACGGCCACGGCAAGGCCACCAATACTCCGGCCAGAGGGGTGCGCCACATGGAGATCTACCACAACGTATGGACGAACCCGAGCAAGTTCTGGCTGACGGTCGAGATGCGGGGTGGTACGGGCTACATCTTCGGTAACACCGCGGCCGGCGGCAGCTTCATGCTGCGCGATTACGGCATCTACGGCGCGTACGCCAACCTCGGCAATCAATACAAGACCCCGAGGGATTACCCGATCGACGACCAGATCGGCACCGGCAAGGACCCCAAGGCAGGGGGCAGCGAACCCATGTACATCTGGAACAACCGCATGACCAGTGGGGAACCGTGGAAACGGTCGAACCGGAAGGCAAGCGCCGAGGCCATCGCCCTGTATGGTGGCGTCGATTTCTACGATTCGGACTTGATCGCACAGGACCGCGACTTCTTCCGCCAGGTGGAGCCTTTCGACGGTTCCAGCGGCATGGGCGTGGGCACGCGCGCCGAGATGGAGGCAATCAAACCGACGAGCACGGGGGTCGGGTTCTGGGTGACGGACGAGGGCGACTGGAACGCCCTGACCCCAGGGCCGGATGGCAGGCTGTACACCTGGAACGGCAAAGCGTGGGCCCTGAAGTACACCCCGTATACATACCCCCACCCCCTCCGAGTCGGAGACACCACGGAGGCGTCAACGTCCCCCCGACGGGACACGGCTGCCGTTATTGTCCGTCGGTTGCGCCCTTGACCCCGGGGGGCGAGGGGGCCTGCGGAAGAAGAGGGAAGGCACCTTTGTTATAGTCCACCAAGGACTGGCCGAAGTAGCTCTGCGTCTCGGCCTTGGGGTTATCGCCGTGTCGATCGTACCGTCCAAAAGCGAGCCGGCGCATGGCTGAACCAGGCCATGATGGGGCGACGACCGTTTCGCCTACCTGCGTGAATCCCTTCTCGGGGTCGAAGGCGGCCAGGGAGACCCGCCCCTTGTCCCCGTCGGAATGCAGGTTGACCCAGTACGTCTTGCCCGGAACGATCTTTATCTGAGTGGGACTGAAAGTGGTCTTCCATCCCTCCGTGCAACTGTGCGCCCGAAGGTAAGGGCCTTTGCCGTCATCGTTCCGGGTCTGAAGGACCGCGAACGCCTGCATGCCGGTGAGGGCTATGGTGTCGAACTGGTTGGCGAACGGTATCGTCACCCCTGGCGTGTAGTAGCCGGCCACAGTGATCCGGGCATGGGGTCCCGTGAACTCGCACTCGACGTAGTTTCGGTCGTCACTGTCGTTGAACATCCACGTCCGGGTCGCGTCCCTGCCCGCAAAGGCCTTCCCGCCGCCGCCGACGGCCCCCGGCAGCGCTCGGGCGTTCTTCGTCGAGACCCACAGGTTCCCATGGACGCTCCACGTCGCCCCGTCCCCGTGGCAGGAGGCGCTCACGAGTTCCGGCGTCAGGAGGTCGCCGTCCTTGCCGCTCTCCATGTTCTGATAGAGGTCAACGGGGGTCTGAGTGGGAACACCCGCCGCGCCTGCCAACAGGACGAACGACAGAGCAGCGACAACCAGGAGACGTCGTCTCGACAGCGACAGGGGGATTGCGCCTGAGCAAGCGTTCATGATTACCATCTCCGCACTGTCTGTTCACCCGATTCCAGGAAAGCGCGCTCCGCAGACGCTCCTGATTCTACCATCCCCGCAAGGCTATCCGTACTCCTTTCCCAAAAGACCAGCCCCTTACGTGGCGATCACGGATCGAGACCCCTTGTTGACGCGGCCGGACACGCCGGACGATAATCGGCGCTGGGCTGTCTGTTTGCCCGTCTTCCAAACGGTAGAACGAGATACGACGATGGCAACGAGAAGATGCGGAGTCCGCTCGTGGCTGGCGTGTTGCTTGCTCGGCGCTTCCGGTGGCGTTGTTGACGTTCACGGTGGTCAGGACGTCCTTCTCTGCATTCGACCTCGTGATTGCAGCCGCGGCCCGAATCTCTTCCCCTTGCCCCCTATACGTGGCGGCTACCTACCCTCAGTGACATCATCCTGGATAGCATCACTGAGCGTCCTGGCCTACGCACCTCCGAGGTGTACCACATTTGGCTCGTTCCGATACGATCGCATCCAGCTCGGCGCCCAAGAGCGGCATCGGCCTTCGCTGAATCTGTCAGACACATGCCGCCCTCGCTCTTGAACTTCGCCCTCGGCCTCCCTATGCTGCACCGGCCCATGCACGGGAGGAGGCGCCGATGACCGACGGGGACGTGCTGCAGCTGGAACTGAGATCGCAGCGCCTGACGCGCGACAAACGCGGGCGCAACTGCTGGCAGGTGCTGACAGGGGCCCGCACGGTGCCGGCTGAGAGGGCGGCCCTGCTCCTGTGCGACGTGTGGGACGATCACCACTGCCGCGGCGCCGTCGAGCGCCTGGAGGCAATGCTGCCGCGCATGAACGAGCTGGTAGGCGCGGCCCGGGCGATGGGCGTCCACATCATCCACGCCCCGTCGGACACGATGGACTTCTACGCAGACGCGCCCGCCCGCCGGCGCATTCTGGAGATAGAGCCCGTCGAGCCGCCCCCGGAGATCGACCACGCGGATCCGCCCCAGCCCGTCGATGCTTCGGACGGCGGCTCTGACACCGAAGACACGGGCGACCAGCCCTGGACGCGCCAGCATCCGGCCATTGACGTCGACCAGGACCGCGACGTCATCAGCGATGTCGGCCGCGAGGTCTACTCCTACCTGCAGTGCGAGGGCATCGAGCTGCTCCTCATCACGGGCGTCCACACCAACATGTGCGTGCAGCACCGCTCGTTCGCCATCAAGCAGATGGTGCACTGGGGCGTGTCGGTGGCCCTGGTGCGTGACCTGACGGACACGATGTACAATCCGGCCATGCCCCCGTATGTGAGCCACGAGGAGGGCACGCGCCTGGTGGTGGAGTTCATCGAGAAGTTCTGGTGCCCCTCGATCACGAGCAACCAGATCGTTTGAGGGCAGCGGGCGTTGTGGCCGGTTCTGCCTGTCCCATGACTACTGCGCTCCCCGCCGCGCGGAAGCGGGAGCTTGGTTCTCTCGCATGACTTGCGCCGTTGTCATCACGACGGGTGCACCAAATCCGACTCCTTCCGATACAATCCTGTCCGCCTCGGCTCCCCAAAGAACCAGCGTCGTTGCCCGCCGTTCAGCAAACGGCGCACTGCCCTTTGTCAGAAGGAGCCAGACGCTTCCCAGCACGACAAGAAGACCTGCCGCCCCAATACCCTCCATCCCCGCGACTTCCCGCTGGAGCGCATCTGGTAGCCCGTTCGTGACACATAGGCTTGTTGACTGGACCTCGGAACCAGCCGCAAGCGCTGCGTCCCGCATGGGCAATCCCGCCCCCATACCCCGAAGGGCTGGACTTCGGAGCCGAGGCTCACTTGAACACCCCGAACATCATCTTCTCGCGCGCCTGCTCCGAGCCCAATCGTGAACACCCGCGTTGGGATGAGAAGCGCATCTACGCGACGTGCTGGCGGCTGATCGCCGAGGGGAAGCTCTCCGGTGAAGACATTGTCAGCCCCGTCGTTCGGTTTGAGGACCTTCCCACCGAGTACATGAAGATCGCGACCGATCCCGGTGCGAACATCAAGCTGGGAGTCATCTACTAGGGGCTGCTTCCCGGAATGACCGGCACTTGTCGTAGCATCGCTCCTTTCCTAGCCGGGCGACCGGCCGGAAACGGGAGGACCGCAAGCGGGAACAATGTCGTGTTGCGGATTGACAGAACCCCGAAGGAGCGATACGCTCCGGCCAGCTGGCTCAGATGTCTGAACAAGAGCTGCATATGGGAAAGATCGACTCAGAGGAGACCCGACGTGAAGCCGATCATCATCCTGTCCATGTTGGGCATGCTGGCGTGCTGGGCCGAGGGAGCCGACTACTACGTCGCGAACCAAGGGGACGACGGGAATCCGGGAGACTCGCCGGCCGCGGCGTGGCGCACCATAGCGAAGGCCAACGCCTCGGTGGCGCCCGGAGACACCGTGCACATCCTCGGAGGGACTTACAGCGAAGCCATCGCGCCGGAAGCGAGTGGAACGGAAGAGAAGCGCATCACGTTCAAAGCCCACCGCAAGGAGAAGGTGCTCCTCACCGGCGTTCCGCTCGGAATCGTCATGAAGGATCGCGCCTACGTGACCGTGGACGGCATCGCATGCGATCAGACCGAGGAGTACGTGCGCCTGGAGAACAGCCATCACGTCTGGATTACGAACTCTACCTTCGATCACTCCTCGGCTACGGACGGATGGCCCAATGGCGTGTGCATCACGCAGAACTCCCATCACAACCGGATCAGCAACTGCTGGATCGCCCGGGTCGGGTATATCCAGCAGAGCGGCAGGCGCGGCTACAGGGGCGGCGTCATGGTCATCGCCCGTGGCAGCGACCATAACCTGATCGAGAACAGCACCCTCTTCTACGGCGGCCACCACGTCGTAGAGATCATGACGTCGCACAACGTGATCCGGAACAACTACTTCCACAACGAGAAGTGGATGAGGTGTAACGGCGAGGAATGCGGCTACCGAAACATAATCATCGAGGGCACGGATGCACAGCGGAACGTTGTCGAAGGCAACACGTTTGCGTTCAGCGGTCGCCTACCGAGCAGTCGGAGCACGAGTGGCAGTTCCGCGTTCTCATTGAGGACTCCTCGCAACATCGTTCGACGTAACATCTTCAGCAACAACGCCAAGTCCGGACTGTACTTCGGCATCAGTGAGGACATGCGCCATAATCACGTCTACAACAACGTGTTCTTCCATAATGGCTACAACGACGCAGAAGGGAGCCGTGATGCCTCCGGTCTTTTCTTGCTCGGCCGCCAGATCACTGATCTCATAGTCGTGAACAACATCTTCTGGCAGAACAAGGACGGGCGGGCCGTTTCGTTCAGGAGTCGCTGCGATCCTGCCAAGCAGTTCTTCAGCCACAACTGGCAGGAGGCAGGCGACCCACATTTCATGAACGACGAGGCGCCGGCGGATCCATTCAAGCCGGAGCTTCTGGATTTCCGCTTGAGGGCCACGAGCCCCTGCATCGACGCCGGCGACTTCCTGACCCACACCACGGCCGACGGCCAGGGAACGGCCATCCAGGTGGCCGACGCCGGGTTCTTCACAGACGGCTATGGCGTCGTCGAGGGCGACCTGATCCAACTGGAGGGCGACACGCGGCGGCTGCGAGTTCTCCAGGTCGACTGCGATGGCAACGTGATCCAGATCGACGCGCCCGTGGCCTGGCGGGCGGGGCAGGGCGTCAGCCAGCCGTTTAGCGGCGCCCGGCCCGACATCGGCGCCTACGAACACTGAGCGGTCAGACACAAGTCCTCAGGCCCCGCGGCCGGGCTGGGGCCCCGAACTCACCGCATTGGCCAGTGGGAAGGAGACTGGGGATGCTGCTTTCACGACGAGCGGTACTAGGCGCTCTGGGGGTGTTGAGCGTAACCGGCAATGTCCCGTGGACTGCGCGGCCAGGGCCGGTTAGGCTCAGTCCTTCTCCGGGAGGTCAACAGAAACTGGCGGCCCAGCCCAACCGGAAGGGAGTATCGCCACAGATGAATGCCTCAAACATGAGCGAACGAAGACCCGGTCCGCGTCCGGCCGTGCTCGGCACGTGCACGTTCAGCCCGTACCCGCTCCGGGGCCCGGACCACCGCGATGCCTTGCTGCGCGAAGGTCTGGTACTGCTGGACGCCATGGCGCGCGAGGCGGACGACCAAGGCGAGGCGCTCGATCTCGTGGTGTGGCCGGAGTACTTCGCACAGGGCGAGCAGGGGACCCTCGCGGAGAAGGCAGAGGCCGTGGACGGCCGAACGGTCACCGCGGTGGCAGAAAGGACGCGCCGGCTGGGCACCAATGCCGCCGTGCCGTTGGCGCTCAAGGAGGACGGCGAGTTCTTCAACGCGCTGGTCTTCATCGACCGCGACGGCGAGCACGTGGGGACGTATCGGAAAGTGAATCCGGTTCCGGGCGAGAGCGGCCTATGTGAGGGCGGGGTGACGCCAGGAAGGGAAGTGCCGGTCTTCGACCTCGACATCGGCCGGGTGGGCGCGCAGACATGCTTCGACGCCTACTTCGAGGACGCCTGGCGGGCACTCGGGCAGGCGGGCGCAGAGCTGGTAGTCTTCCCCAGTGCTATGCCGGGCGTGATGGGCCTGAAGACGCATGCGTACACGAACCAGTACTACGTGCTAGCGTCGACCTGGGAAGTGCCGACCGTGATCGTGGATCCGGTTGGTCAGGAGGTCGCCCGCACGCACGAGCGCAACCAGGTGCTTGTGGCGAAGGTCGACCTGGACTACTCCGTATACAGCAACCACCGGGTTGACTTCGTCACGGAGCTCCTGGCGAAGTACGACGGGCGCATCCACATGGATTGGCACCCCGAGGAGCTCATGTGGGTCGTGACCTCGACCGACCCGGACCTGCCCGTGAATGAGTTCATGAAGCGGGAGCAACTGGAGACCACGCGCTGCTGGCTCCGCCGGGCCGGCGCGGCGCTTGCGAAGATCAGAGAAGAGCAATCAGCGCCTCGCACCGTGCCCGGACGCTACTAGGCACCCAGTCTTGCTGAAGCACGTGCCGCCCCGCCTGCCCGCGCGGAGGCTGGCATCTGCCCAGAGAGGCCCTAGGACAACTCGTCCATCTGGCGCTCAGAGCCGCAGGGGGGCCCGATGCTGAGCAGGCTACACAGTAGCGCCCCTCCGCAGGTCCACGCGGGGGAGAAGTGCGCTTGATCGGCGATCCCACGTCAGAGTGCACGCGAGACTCCTCGGTCACTGACTGCTGTATTCCTTCGCCAGGCCCATCGCGATCCGGGTCCACTCGGTCAGCCTGTGCGGCTCGTTACGCACCGTGTGGATATCTTGGAGGTTGACCTCAACGACGTTGTCTCGTGTCTTCTCGAACGCGTCGCGCAGTTGCTGCTCGGCCAGTTCTGGATACCATCGCTCCATGCTCACAATGCTCGGGTTCGGCTTGTGGGTGTACACGTAGTCGCGACCTACCTCAGCAGCTGCACGGGCAACGTCCACCCAAGGGCTCATGGACACACGGCGCAGATTGCCGATCTGGCGGACAATGTGCATCTTCATATCCAGAGGTTCGCAGCAGCCGTAGCAGCTCAGCCCAAAGCGCTCCAGAAGCCTCTTCTCGTACTGCACCGCGAACTCGTTGTGCATCGCGGGGGAAATCCCCTGGGTGAAGATCTGCGTGGCCGCCCGCGCCCAGAGGTCCTTCAATCGAACGTGCTCGCCGTCGGAGCCGGGCTGCGGCAGCTGGTCGGTCCATCCGTAGCCGCCGGAGCCCAGTAGTGTGTTGCCGTTGCCGAGAGAGAGTGCGTTGAGCTCCTGGATTTGCTCGATGCTGCGCATGTATCCCGTGGTGATGCGCTCGAGCGCTTCGTGCACCCACTTGGGCCGCTGGATCATGTCGACGAACGTCTGCTGGATGCCGCGCCAGGTGATGAACTGGTCCATCGGGCTGAACCAGAAGAAGTCTCGGCCCCGTTTCTCGACGCGCAGGATGCCGGCGTACAGCTCGCATAGCACCTGGTACCGGCGCTCGGTGTCATCCCTATCCACCCTGACCTCAGGACCGGCCTGGATCGTCTCGATGTCTCGCGCCTCGACGATTACGGCCACGAACGCATGCGCGCCGGAGGCTTCTTCGGGCTTATCCAGGACTTGCTTGACACCAAACCTGGTGCTCTCCACGTCGCCGCGAACGGCCAGGGGACAAGCGATTACATTGTCGACCACGCGATCGTCGCGGAAGTGCTCCCAACAGTAGATCCGTTTGCGCAGCTCCAGCTCCTGGCGCTGACAGAATGGGTCGGCGGCCTGGAGCGTGGCCTTTGGGATGAGTTCCTCCCAGATGTTCCAGGCGATCGCTTGCACGTGGATGAGTGGCCGGACGCGTTCGAGGCGGTTGAGGCGCATCCACAGATCCCGCTTCTCCTGTTGCACAGGCAGCGCCGCGATCTCGGCAACGCGCTTGGCCAGCGTGCGGACGATGTCCCTGTCATGTTGGGTGAAGCTCACGCCGTTGCCCCTTTCAACACTCGCCATTCTATCCTGCCGGCAGACAGAATCCTGACAACCCCGATGATAGAGCCCAACCAGCGTCATGGCAAGGAGCAAGACTGAGGGATAGCAACACAGCGCGCCCCGCCGGCCTGCGCCGGGGGGGCACTCGGGTCCAGCAGGCATCATTAGCCCTGTGCGGCCAAGCTAGTTCTCCTTCGCGTCGGGGCGAGTTTCTGCCGGTCGGCGGCGGCTGTCGCCAGAGGACTGTCCGAACTGCTCACCGATGCCGGCCAGCTCTTCCTGGTCGACAAAGCCGTCTCTGTTGATGTCCATGAACTGCCAGCGCTCCTGCATGCGCTCCGGCATCTCAGTCTTGGAGAGCTTCCCATCCCCGTCCTGGTCAAGCCTGCGCAACATCTGCTCACTTGAGAGACCATCCATCCCGCGGGTGGAGCCCCGCCGGCTGGAGAAGGACAGATCCGTCCAACGCCAGGCCATGTATTCGGGCGACCTGATCACGCGGATGTCGGACGTCAGATGAAAGTGGTTGGCAGCCCCTTCGTGACACATAGGCTTCCTGACTGGACCTCGAACCGACCGGCAGCCCGGTGGCTGAAGCTCGCCAAAGGAACCGTGGACGGCGGATCGCACCAGCAGGGCGACCGTGAGCGCGTCCGGTTTCTTCTTGACAGCAGGCGAGGGGGTCTTCTGGTATGATCGGCGTTGTGCGACCGGATCGTCCGATTGTGCGCCCCGGAAGGGGCAGTATGTCTGGAGGATCTTTTCGTAAAGGAGCCGGACCATGTTGCGGGGAAGGGCTTTGAAGGTGGGGATGTGCGTCGCAGTCCTGAGCCTGCTGGCCTGGAGCAGCCCAGCGGCTCGAGCCGCGGAGAAGGACGACGTGATGAAGGCGCTTCAAACGCTGCAGAAGGAGGTGAAGTCGTACACCGCAAGCGGCAAGAGCACGGTCACCAGGGGTGACCGCACGTTCGAGCGGACGCTGACGGTCGTCGCCAAGGCGCCTGGGAAGTACAAGGAGACGGCGACGTCGGAAAGGATGGGCGAAAGAGCAACCATGTGCGACGGGAAGACCGTCTGGCTACCGGTGGGCCGGGAGGGCGATATCGGACGCATTGACCGCGCCGCCGTCGCAAAGGCGTTGGCGATCGAAGTCTTG
>Ga0114922_10007421_pt1 | contig 10043 bp, 5 predicted proteins | sample AartaG_FD_100975 | JGI IMG/M metagenome (GOLD analysis project Ga0114922, IMG submission 100975) | Deep subsurface microbial communities from Aarhus Bay to uncover new lineages of life (NeLLi) - Aarhus_00045 metaG | ecosystem: Environmental > Aquatic > Marine > Oceanic > Sediment | place: Aarhus...
ATACCTTTTACGATCCTGCGTTTGCCTTTTAATGAGGTGTTTCCAGGAATCCTCAAAACGATTGTGCCAATTCCAACAATCATCACGATTCGATTGCGGATTGCGGATTGCGGATTGCGGATTTATTTGGCAATCCCCCCGGGGCGTAGACCCCTCCGGGCCGGAGGCTCCAATCCGCAATCGGTATAGCTGATCTCAGGATGACTGTGCCAGTTTCAATAATCATCACAAGTTGATTTGGAACCTTAGGTTTGGGCTTCATTCCGCATTCCGCATTCCGAAATCCGCAATTTATTCAAGGACCGGTTTGACCTCTTCTATTTCGTAACATTCAATCACGTCATTGACCTTTATGTCATTGTAGTTTTCGATGCCGATCCCACATTCGTATCCGCTTTGTACTTCTTTGACGTCATCTTTGAACCGACGCAAGGACCCTATCTTTCCGTTATAGACCACGACCCCCTCACGGAGGAGCCGGACGGGCTGGCCACGTCCGATTTTTCCTTCGGTCACATAGCAACCCGCAATGGTTCCAACCCTTGGGATATGAAATATCTCCCTGACTTCTGCGCTTCCTACGAGATGCTCTTCATACGTGGGTTCCATCAGGCCTGCCATGGCCCCCTTAATATCATTAACAACGTTGTAGATCACGTCGTAGAATCGGATATCCACATTCTGTTCGGCTGCCAGGTCACGCACCTTGGCATTGGGCCGAACATTAAAACCAATGACAATAGCATTTGAGACCGTGGCCAGCATAATATCTGACTCCGTCATGGCCCCGGTGGCAGAGTGGACCATGTTGACCTTTACCTCTGTTGATGCAATCTTTTGTATGGCTTCCGTTAATGCCTCGACAGACCCCTGTACGTCGGCCCGGATGATTAAGTTCAGATCCTTGACGGGAACACCTTTCATTTGTTCATAGTATTTTTCCAGGGTTAATCTGCTGCTTTGTGCCAGCTCACGCCCCCGCTGCTTCTGGGCGCGATGGAGACTTACCTGCTTTGCCGCCTTCTCGTCAGTCAGGGCCATAAAGTCGTCGCCAGCCATCGGAACTCCGGACAGACCTTGAATCTCGACTGGCAAGGACGGCCCGGCGCTATCAAGGCGCTCGCCGCGATCGTCAATCATTGCGCGAATTTTTCCATGGTAAAGCCCACATATGACCGCATCACCGGCATGAAGGGTCCCCCCTTGAACCAGTACCGTGGCTACCGGACCCCTGCTGGGATCAAGTCTGGCCTCAATCACATGTCCTTGTGCAAGTCTGTCAGGATTCGCCTTCAATTCCAGGACGTCTGCCTGGAGGAGGACCATCTCCAGAAGTTCCTCAATCCCTTTCCCCTGCTTGGCCGACACATTAACAAAGACGGTATCACCACCCCATTCCTCAGGGGTAAGGTTGTGTTCTGCCAATTGGCGTTTTACACGCTCGGGATCTGCCTCTGGTTTGTCAATCTTGTTTACGGCTACCATGATAGGCACACCGGCTGCTCTGGCATGGTTGATAGCTTCAACGGTTTGGGGCATTACACCATCGTCAGCAGCTACGACCAAAACAACCAGATCGGTTATTTCCGCCCCCCGGGCGCGCATGGTCGTGAATGCCTCATGGCCAGGCGTATCAAGGAATACGATGTGCCCTTTCTTTAGAGTTACATCATAGGCTCCGATATGCTGGGTGATGCCACCCGCTTCACCATCGATGACATTGGTTTCCCGTATGGCGTCCAACAGCGATGTCTTGCCGTGGTCCACATGTCCCATAATAGTCACCACGGGTGGTTTGGGTTTCAATTTCTCTGGATCATCCTTTTCAGCATGAATGAGAGTCTCTTCCTCGAAAGAGACCTTTTCAGCTTCGTACTGGAATTCGCTTGCAACCACAGCAGCAGTTTCAAAATCGATGGCCTGATTCAGGGTGGCCATGACGCCAAGAGCCATCAATTCCCTGATTACTTCAGCCACCTTTACTCCCATTCGCCTGGCCAGATCTGACACCACAATCGCTTCGTCGATCTTGACGCGACGCTTGATGGCCTTGGGGGTGGTAATCAAGGTTTTGTCGCCCCTGATTGCCACCTTTCCCTTACCGTGTTTTCGGCCCTTACGGGTCCTGAGAGCTCTTGCGTCGTAGAGGTCCGATTTGTCCAGGATCTCCTTTTTTCGAAAGGTGATCTTTTTCTTGAAGAACTCCTCACGTTCTTCCAACTTAACAGGTCTCTTTTTGTCCTTTTTCCCAACTTTGCCTTTAACGGTCGCAGGCGGCCGTTCTTCTTTGGGAACGAGTCTCAGGTGTGTTGCAGGTTTTGCCTTGCCTTTGACCGGCGCAGCCAGCTTCTTTTGGGGGGTGACATCGGCGGGCGGTTTGGCTTCTGGCATCTTAATGATCTTGGCCGCTTGTTCCTTTTTTGCCTTTGGTTTCTTCTTTGCCTTAGCTTTTTTCGCCGGTTTTGCCTTTTCAGGCTTAGCCTCTACCTTCACAGGTCCAGGGGCAGCTTCCTCAGGCGTTTCCACCTCGGTCCTGGCCGCAGGCTTGTCAGGTTCAACAATCTTAGCCACCTTTTCTCTGGAGGCTTCATCAGACACGGGAGCAATAATCTGATCCGGTTTGACCTCAACCGCTTCCTTTTCTTTGGGCTTGAATCGGATTTCACCTTCCGCCCTGGCTACAGGGATGATTCCTTCTGCTTCCGGCTTCTTCTCGATTACTTTTCTCCGTCTTCTGATAATCGCGCCTTTGATTCGTTTCTCAGTCACAATTTCCGACTTGCTCTGGAAAAGGGCTTCTTTGATGCCAGCAACTGTCTCTTCATCTATGACACTCATGTGGCTTTTCACAGTGATATTCATCTCTAGTAGCCTTTCGAGAAGCACTTTGTTGGTCATATTAAGCTGTTTGGCAAGCTCATAAATTCGGATTTTTGCCATTCATTTCTCCCTGCTTTGGTATCTAGTACTTGACCGAAAACCCCAGGTTTTTGGTCAAAAATTCGAAATCCGAATTTCGAAATCCGAAACAATGACAGAAATAAAAATGTTCCAATGACAAGAACAATGAAATTTCAACAAGCTCATTTTGGTCATTTTGTCATTTGGTATTCGAATTTGTTTCGAATTTGCGGCTCACGCCTTGAAAACAGTACGAGTTTCGATATTCGGATTTTGCCTGAACATGACTTTTCCTTCAGGCACTATCTATCCCGTTTAGCCCGTTAGCCCGTAAAAAAACCAATTAGAGGACTCACAAACCGGCTAAACGGGCTCAACCGGCCAAACCGGCTCAACCAGAATCTTCCGCATCCTCCGCAGCATCCTCAGGGCTGTCCTGCACAGACATTGCTTCGGATATATCTTTGTCCTTTCTCATATAGTCGTTTTCATCCACTACCTCAAGGGCCTGTCTGGCCGACTCCAACAGGGTTTCCGCCTTTTTCTCGCTGATCCCCTTAATCTGAATCAGTTCCTCGACAGACGCGTTGGCAAGTTCCTCAATTGAATAGAAGCCCTGTTCGTAAAGGACATCGGCTGTGCTGGCTCCTACCCCTGGAAGCCCCATCAAGGAGTCATAGCCGGTCCGCATGGCCTCGCTGTAGTCGGTTTCACTCTTAACATCGATGCTCCAGCCTGTTAGCTTAGAAGCAAGGCGCACGTTTTGTCCCCGTCTACCAATGGCCACTGACAGATATTCATCCGGCACAATTACCTCCATAGACCGGTTCGCCTCGTCAATCACAACCCGAGAGATCTCGGCTGGTGACAGAGCATTGCACACAAACTTTGCGGGGTCACTGTGCCAGGGAATGATATCGATCTTCTCTCCCTTTAATTCGTGAACCACACTTTGAACCCGCGTCCCTTTCATTCCGACACACGCGCCCACAGGATCAATATCCGAATCATTCGATGTCACGGCAATCTTTGCACGAGCGCCTGGTTCCCGGGCCGCAGCCATAATGTTTACGATTCCCTCGCTAATTTCTGGCACCTCGATATTGAAAAGGATTACTAGGAACCGGGGATGACTTCGAGACAGTATTATCTGGGGACCGCGGGACTCGTGGAGTACGTCTAATACGTAGGCTCGAATTCTCTCCCCACGACGATAGGTTTCCCTGGGAACCTGCTCACCTATAGGAAGAATCGCTTCAGTCCGGCCCAGGTTCACGATGACGTCCCGTTTGTCTATCCTTTGAATAATCCCGTTAATGATTTCACCTTTTCTATTGATAAAGCTTTCGTAGACTACGTCACGTTCCGCATCCTTCATCTTCTGTATGATAACCTGCTTCGCCGACTGTGCAGCAATTCTTCCAAAGGTTGTCGCGTCCATTTTTGTCCCCAGACTGTCTCCCACTTGACACCCTAGGTCAAGCTTACGTCCCTCTTCCAAGTCTATTTCCAGGCCCGGATCGGTGACTTTTTCAACTACGTTTTTGAACTGGAAGACCTCGATTTCGCCAAGTTCTTCATTATACTGGACTTCGATATCTACCCCGGTTCCGAATTTCTTCCTGGCAGCGGACCTGAGCGCTTCCTCAAGCGTCTTGATGAGAACTTCCTTGTCAATGCCCCGGTCACGACTGACCTGTTCAATGACTCTTCTTACTTCCGATATTAGCATTTTAGACACCTTAGTATAGTATTTCGGATTGCGGATTGCGGATTGCGGATTTAACGAAAACCGCATTTTGAGTGTGTCTGTTGCGTTAACTCAAGGGACCCAATAAACCCGATAAACCCAATGAACCCAATTGGGGCGAAGCCCCTAAGTTTTTCTCTTCCAGTCAAGGTTTGCCTTCACAATTGTTTCATAGGGAATAGCGACTGGCCGGTCATCAACTAGAAGTCTGACCATCCCTTCTGAAAACCCAGCGAGCACCCCTTTGAAGCACTTCTTTCCTTGCACAAGGCGATCAGTCTTGATAACCGCCGGCCTGCCTTCAAAATAGACGAAATGTTTTGGCTTCGTTAACGGACGGTCAATGCCTGGCGAGGAGACCTCCAGGTGATAAGGCTCGTGACAGTCCATTTTTGCGTCCAGGATGTCTCCCAATTGATTGCTGATAGTAGCACAATCGTCTAAGGTGACCCCCCCTTGTTTGTCGATAAAAACTCGCAAGACCCGACCATTGGGTTCTCTGCGATATTCCACGTCGATCAACCTCATCCCTTCTGACTTCAGGAGCGGTTCTGCCAGGATCTCCACATCCGTGACAAATTTTTGGGTCCACTCATTCATAAAAAAAAACGGGCCTTTGCCCGTTTCCCATGCCACGGTCTATCTCAATAATCTTCTTGCTGAACTTTTTGAGAAAAAAACCAAGGGCAAAGATTATCGGAAAAATCCACTGATCGAAGCAGATGCTTGGCTCCGTCGTAGACGGAGCCACAAACGAGACCTTTGCAAAACATCCTCTTTTGCCCAATCTCTGCGTCAGGCTCAGATTTTAATCCTCAAAATACCCAAGGTATTCCTGTGGTTAAAATCCTCGCGTTGACTCGGGGCATCCATGCCCCTCGCCCTTACGGGCAGCCTGACGGCTGTCCAATTCCGCTGTCCTGCGGAATTGTCCTTGACCTTGAGCAAAATTGAACGCTTTGCAAATGTCTCGACGGCATCGCCTCAAAAAGGGAAAAGGGCGAATCCCGCCGGAGACGGGACAAAAACTGGAGCGGGCAACGGGACTCGAACCCGTGGCCCCAAGCTTGGGAAGCTTGTACTCTACCAACTGAGCTATGCCCGCTTATAAAATCGCTGCACGATTTTATATAACGCGGCTACGCCGCTTAAAAAAGGAAATTTCCAAACAATTAATCGCGTAGCGATTTTATATAATCCCGCTGGGGCGGGACTACGCCGCTCTAAAATGGGAATTCCTAAACAATTCAAAAATTAATTTATATTCTTTTTTAAGGATTGTCAAACATTTTTCGCGTTGGTGCTGCCGGACAGAAAAATCCGGAAAATCGGATTTGAAAAGCAATTTGATTGTGATATGGAGTGAACCCCATTCACAACGATTCGCAGGTAACTAAACTTAGTCCATTGATAATAGAATTCGTGTTTGTTCTGGCAGAAAGCAAATTCGAAATCCGAATATCGTACTGTTTTCAAGGCGTAAGCCGCAAATCCGAAACAATATCGAATGACAAAAATTCAAAATTAGAAAACGATAAGGAATTCGGCATCCTTCATCTTGCTGTTTACACTTTTTCCATACAGACGAAAAGGTTATGTTCCAACCCCTTTCGGCTTTCATTATGGTTTTAGCAACTTCAACATGTGTGTGGGAGCGGCATTCTTGCCGCGATTGTCGCGGCTGGAAAGCCGCTCCCACAAATTGGCCCAAACAATGATCAAGGCCAAAAAGTGTAAACTACTTTTGGGCTTCTGTGAAGGATGCCAGGAATTCTGATATTTTCAATCGCGCCCGAGACTGCTTATAGAGTTTTGAACATTTGAGTATTTAATATTTGGATTTGTTTGCGGCTGACGCCTTGAGAACATCACGGATTTGCGGCTCACGCCTTGAAAACAGTACGGATTTCGTGGTTAGCGCAAGGTTGCGCCTGACGGCTTGAAAACATTACACTTCGTGTCGTATTTCCGGTTTATCCGGGTTAGATGGAGAGACAATGGATAACGTCAGAGAGCAGATCGAATTTGATGTACTGTTTGTGGGAGGGGGTCCTGCGAGCCTCGCTGGTGCAATTCATCTGATGAAACTGGCCAAGAGCAAGGGCCTTGAGCTTGAGGTAGCTCTTATCGAAAAGGGGGCGGACATAGGTTCTCATGCGTTGAGCGGTGCGGTTCTGAACCCGATTGCCCTCAAGGAGCTTATTCCAAACTACAGGGAAACAGGCTGTCCCATTGAGACAGACGTCCGTGGGGATGAATTCCATTTCTTGACCAGAACACGCCACTATGGCGTTCCTTTTGTGCCAAAGTACATGCACAATAAGGGGTTTCATATCATAAGCCTGTCCAGGTTTGTCTCTTGGCTGGGGAGGTTTGCTGAAGGTCTTGGGGTTAACGTCTTTCCGGGCTTTGCGGGCAAAGAAGTCCTTTACGGCCAGGACGAAAGGACCGTCATCGGAGTTCGGACAGGAGACAAAGGGGTTGGCAAGGATAACGCCCCCAAGGCAAACTTTGAAGCAGGTATCGACATACTGGCAAAGGTAACTGTGTTCGGAGAAGGCCCCAGGGGAAGCCTGCTGCAGGCGATTTCCAGCAAGCTGCACATCTTTGAGGGCAAGATGCCACAGGTGTTTGAAACCGGTATCAAAGAGGTGATCCAACTGCCTGAAACCAACTATTTTTCGAATAGCCGGGGCAATGATATTCATACGTTCGGCTACCCGCTGGGTTTGAATACCCACAGCGGTGGCTTTATTTACGAGATGAAGGACAACAGGGTCTCCCTTGGGCTTATCGTGGGATTGAGTTATCAGGACACCATGCTCGATCTGTACGAAGAATTCATAAGATTCAAGCGGCATCCGTTCATCAGTAAACTTATAAAAGGTGGCCGGGTGATTGAGCAGGGTGCCAGGACGATCGTCACGGGGGGGTATTACACGATGCCGAAGCTGGCCGTTGGCGGCGGTCTTTTTGTGGGGGCTGGCGCCTCAATGCTAAATGCGCCAGCGCTGAAAGGCATCCATACGTCCATGAAGTCGGGTATGCTTGCGGCAGAGGCAATTGTAGATGCCTTTAGTAAGAGGAGCTTTACGCAAGAGACCCTGGGCTATTACCATCACTTGTTCGAAGATAGTTGGCTCAAAAAGGAGCTCTGCACAGGGAGGAATTTTACCCAGGCTGTGTCCAAGAAGGGTCTGGTCAAGTTTTTCCATGTAGGCGTGCAATATCTTACCGACGGAAAGGGTATATTTGATAAGATGCCCATTGAGGAGGACTCCAGGACCTTAAGACCCTTTAAAGAAGATGTTAATTCGCACCGTACAAGGACATATGAGAAGCAGGCATATGACGGGGTGCTCTTCGTGGACAAACTCACTGGTGTTTATTTGTCAAAAACTCAGCACAGGGAAGATCAACCCTGTCATTTGATTGTTCACAACCCGAGTCTGTGTGTGAATGAATGCTTTGAGACCTATCGATGCCCCTGTACAAGGTTTTGCCCTGGCAATGTCTATGAATTGGAGACCGACGATAAGACCCATGGAAAAAGACTCAGGCTCAACCCTTCAAATTGCCTTCATTGCAAAACCTGCGACATCAAGGACCCCTACGGGAACATAACCTGGATTTGCCCTGAAGCGGGTGACGGGCCCGGGTATACGGTCGTTTAAAAAGTGTGTAAAGTGTCTAAAGCCCGCCCCGGCGCTATGTGCTCAGATCAGCCTGCTAAGCGTGTAGGATGCTACCTGCCCTGATCAGGCTATTATGACTATAAACCAGGTCTGGGCCAGGGTGAACTAAAGTTGTAACTACTCAGGTTGTCAGGTTTACGGTTCAGGGTTCAGGGTTCACGGTTCAGGGTTCACGGTTCACCGTTGACAGGTTAATCTCTGAACCGTGAACCGTGAACCGTGGAACCTTGAACCTAAGTAGTTACTCTTCATCGCTCTCTAACCTTGAACCTTGAACCTTGAACCTTGAACCTTGGAACTTTGAACCTGAGTAGTTACAAATCGCGCAGCGATTTTATAACAATATGTGGTATCCTGCCCTCAAAAACCTACAATATATGATAATTTAAAATAATTTATATACAAGTTAATATAAATTGCTTGACAAATTCACCCCTTGCTGGATAATAATCAAGCCATTCATTCTGGTCATAAACCTATTTAGTGCCTGAACGAAAAGTCATATTCAGGCAAAATCCGAATATCGTACTGTTCTCAAGGCGTAAGCCGCAAATCCGTACTGTTTTCAAGGCGTAAGCCGCAAATCCGAAACAAATTCGAATACCGAATGACAAAATGACCAAAACTAATACATTGAAAATTCCATGTTTTTGTCATTGGAGCATTTTTGTTTCTGTCATTGTTTGCGGCTGACGCCTTGAGGACATCACGGATTTCGTGTTTCGGATTTCGAATTTTCGACCGAAAAAACATAGGTTTTCGGTCAAGCACTATTTAGCATCTTTCAAATTCACTAAATTAGTGAACCCCCGAAATTCTATATGGCACACAGATTGCATGGCAAAACATCATCTTAAGGGCTGTGTATGATGGTTTACCATCTACCCGGTTACCAGGAGACAATGTCACATGGGGAAGAATGCATTGAAACAAATTCGCGAATCGTTTTTGATGAGCAAGGCCGAACTGGCAAGAAAAGCCGGTGTGTCCCCTATCACCATTGACAGGATAGAAAAGGGCATGGATTGCCGTATGGAGACCAAGCGGAAGATCCTTTTGGCCCTTGGTTACAAACTTTCGGACAAAGATAAGGTATTCACTATCTGAGGAAGTGCCATGATTTTTGGCAAAAAGGACCACCTCATAGGCCTGGACATTGGCTCACGAACGATTAAGCTGGGTGAGGTCGTGCAGACAAAAAAAGGTTGTATCTTACAAAAGTTTGGCATGGCTGACCTGCCTCATGGTCTCATAGAGGAAGGTCGTATCAAAGAGCCCGAGGTGGTAGCCGATATCATCAAGGGTCTTGTAAAAGACCTAAAGGTCAAGGAACGTAATGTGGCCACCTCTGTTGCCGGTTATTCGATCATCATCAAGAGGATCACTGTAGGAAAAATGACAGAGGAGGAGCTGCAGGACAGTATTGAGTATGAAGCCGAACAGTATATTCCATTCGATGTGCAGGATGTTAACATCGATTTTCACGTTATTGGAGAACATGAATCAAATCCAAATCAAATGAATGTGATGCTGGTCGCAGCCAAGAAGGAGATCATTGATGAGTATGTAGACGTCCTGGAAATGGCAAACCTGACTCCCTGTGTGATCGACATCGATGTGTTTGCTCTGGAAAGGGTGTTTGAAGATAACTACTCGAATGAAGAAGGAAGCATTGCCCTGATCGATATCGGGGCCAA
>Ga0114922_10007422_pt1 | contig 10039 bp, 8 predicted proteins | sample AartaG_FD_100975 | JGI IMG/M metagenome (GOLD analysis project Ga0114922, IMG submission 100975) | Deep subsurface microbial communities from Aarhus Bay to uncover new lineages of life (NeLLi) - Aarhus_00045 metaG | ecosystem: Environmental > Aquatic > Marine > Oceanic > Sediment | place: Aarhus...
CACTTTCGCCCGCCTCCACCTGCTCCACCTGCTCGTGGCCCAGTACAGCATCCAGGCCACGAGAAGGACTGCGGCTACCGGGACGAGGATCGACAGGACCGTCATGGAAACGGAAGCAACGAGCTCACCCAGTGCGAGCGCCGGATTGGCCACACCGCCGGTGGTCGCAGTGGAGACGGCTCGCGCCCCGGAGGTCCCCGCGTGGACTACGCCTGCCGTGCCGCCGCCTGCCACGATCGCCACGGCCCAGGTGAGGAACGGAGACGATTCACCGAGCACCGACACTGCGGCGATCGTTCCGGCTGCGACGGCGGCCGGAGCCGCGATCGTGTCCATCAGGTTGTCCAGCCAGGGGACGAAGTAGGTGCCCACCTCGAGTACCGTGGCGATCGCCAGGGCGCCCATCGCGACCGGGCTCGACAGCCACTCGAAGTTCGAGGACAGCGGCAGGACCCCGAGGCTTCCTGCCACGCTCACGCCGAGCAGCGGCACGAACACCCGGAAGCCGGTAGCGGCAGCGAGCCCCACCCCGGCGAATAGCGACAGAATCCACTCCAAGATCTCCCCCTCCTGCTTCTGACACATGGACGTCTTGACCGACAGGCACCCGACCCGCTCTCTTGCCTGAGGGTTAAGAAAGCTACGAACCGGGTGCCCGGCCCGCATCTCCGGCGCCAACAACTTTCCCCTGCTGGGAGGAACCGAGAATGAAACGTCAGTTGTTTGTTCTGATCGCCGCCCTGGCGCTCGTCGCAATTCCGCAGACGGCTTCCGCGCAGTTCAGGATCGGCGCCCGCGGCAAGCTCATGTTCCCGACGGGTAGTTTCGCCGACAGTGTCGGTACGGGTTGGGGTCTGGCGGCGACGGGCGACTTCACGCTCATTCCGCTCATCAAGCTCCGCGGAGAAGTCGGATATAACAGCTTCCCCGGAGATGATCGAAGCAGCGGCACCCCGTACCCCGACCTGGATATCTGGAGCTTCCTGATCGGCGCCCGGCTGCAGCTCCCGATCATCTACTTCAGCCTGGACGGGGGGTACTACACGAAGCTTGATGAGTTCTCTGTCTTGCCCGGGCTCGGGTTCAGGTTCCTGTTCCTCGATGTCGGTGGGCGCTACAAGTGGACAGGTGCGAACTGGTTCGAGGTGTTTGGCGGCGTCTCGTTCTGAGCCCGAACCGCCTGTAGATGCAACGAGGGGCGCCAGACACCAGCGCCCCTCGTCCACTTTCTGGTCTCCCCGACAGACCCGTGCCAGGGATTTCCGACTTGCGACTTCAGCCGAAGCTGACCCCCTGCGCCAGGGGAAGCTCGTCACTCCAGTTCACGGTGTTCGTCTGACGTCGCATGTAGGCCTTCCAGGCGTCGGACCCTGACTCCCTGCCGCCGCCGGTTTCCTTCTCGCCGCCGAACGCGCCCCCGATCTCCGCGCCGCTTGTGCCGATATTCACGTTCGCGATCCCGCAATCACTGCCGCGGTTGGACAAGAAATACTCGGCCTCGCGCACGCTGTCGGTGAAGATCGCCGACGACAGACCCTGCGGGACCCCATTGTGGATCCGCATCGCGTCTTCCATCTCGGCCACGGCTTCCTTTGGGCTGGAGCCCTTCTTGCCGTATCCGATGATGTAGAGAATCGGAGCGAAAGTCTCTTCCTGCACGATCGAGAAGCTGTTCTCGGCCGCCGCGACGCAGGGCGAGACGTAGTGTCCGCCGGGATAGTCGTCGCCTCCCAGGTGCTTTCCACCCGTGAGGATCTCCCCTCCCTCGGCCTTCACGCGGTCCAGCGCATTCATCATGTCCTCGACGGCGTTCTTCGTCACCAGGGGTCCCATCAGCGTGTCCGGGTCCAACGGGTCGCCGATCCGGATTCCGTCGTACGCCCCCGTGAGGCGGGTCACGAGCTCTTCCTTAATCGACTCGTGCACGATGATCCGCCGCGTGCTGGTGCACCGCTGCCCTGCGGTTCCGACGGCACCGAACAGAATCGCTGGCAGGACGAGATCCATGTCGGCGCTCGGCGTCACGACGATCGCGTTATTGCCGCCCAGTTCGAGAATCGTGCGGCCCAGGCGCTTACCGACCACCTCTGCCACGCGTGTACCCATGTTCGTGCTTCCCGTGAATGACACGAGCGGGATGCGCCTGTCCTGCAGCAGCTTCTCACCCACGGTCGAACCCTTGCCGACGGCGAGCGAGAAGATCGCCGGATCGACATCGTTCGCGCGGCACACCTTCTCCGCGATCTTCGTGACCGCGACTCCGCACAGGGGCACGTTGCTCGACGGCTTCCACAGCGTGGAATCTCCGCACACCGCGGCCAGTGCCGAATTCCAGCTCCACACCGCGACCGGGAAGTTGAACGCGGTGATCACGCCCACGACACCCAGAGGATGCCACTGTTCGAACATCCGGTGGTCAGGACGCTCCGACTGCATCGTGTTCCCGTAGAGCTGGCGGGACAGACCGACCGCGAAATCGCAGATGTCGATCATCTCCTGCACCTCGCCCTCGCCCTCGGCCTGGATTTTTCCCATTTCGAGGCTGACCAGCTTACCCAGATCCGCCTTCGCTTCACGCAGTGCGAGGCCCAGCTGCCGGACGACCTCTCCCCGGCGAGGCGCCGGGACTTTCCGCCATTCCAGAAAGGCCTCGTGAGCCCGGGCGACGATCTTGTCGAATTCCTCTTCGCTCACCTGCCGTACGTACCCGATTACGGAGCCATCCGTCGGTGAGGTGACCTCGAGCTCGGGGCCCGATCCAATCCAGTTCCCGGCGAATCCACCGGGGTTCATGTCTTCGATCCCGAGGCGCTCCAGAAAGTCTTGCATGGTGTCTATATCCCGTTGGAATGACTTGTGTTAACGGATTTTGTCGAGCGATCCAGACCGCTGCTGCCCGCGCACGGATGTTAGTGTATCGCCCGCCGGTCGGCCACCTGACATGGCGGCATTCCCCCGGTCGAGGTCGGCGGGTACTCAGTCCATCCGCGGGTAAGTGTTGTTGTGATAGCGCAGGCCCGTGACCCTGCCGTTCCCAGCCTCTATGAATACGTACGTCTCCCCCGGCTCTCCGTCATCCCGGATACGCCTGAACGTGTTTCCATCGACGTGCTCCAGCCGTGTCAGATCGTCGAGCGGATTCATCGTCGGCAGCCACAGGATCGCCAGCCCGTCCTTCCACGGGACAACGGCGGACTCGCCACCCCAGGGATCTTCGTCGTAAGACCCGACGAACCGACGAAACTCCGGCGGAAATTCCGCGGTCGGCCGACCGTCTTCCGTGGCGCCATCCCGCGCCTCATCCTGTTCCTTGATGGCCTGGACAACCGCCGGCTTGATCAGTCGAAGCATCTCGATCGCCAGGGCGGACGGGCTCAGACCGATGGCGTTCGTCATCACCACCGCCGCGAGGCGGTCCGGGGGATACAGCTGTATCGTGGACTCGAAGCCCGGACACAGGCCGCTGTGTCCGACGTAGGTGACGCCCCGATTGCGGTACACCCCGAAGCCGAGCCCCCGCGTCGTTTTCCAGTCGGGGTCCATCCAGTGGACGCGCTGCATTTCGCGCAGCGTGTTTCCCCCGAGTACTTCGTCCCCTCCTGACTCCATCGCATCGAATTGCCACGCCGCGAACCGGGCCATGTCCTCCACGGTGGAGGCGAATCCCGCGGCCGGGGCGATTCCCTCCGCCGCGAACGGCGGCATCCGGCTCCGGGATCCGTCCCGCCGCGTAGAACCGTAGCCGACTGCGAGACGGTCCGGGAATGGGTACTCGCCGATGTCCGGCCACGTACTGCTCATCCCGAGCGGATCCAGGATGTGGGACCGCATGTACTCGGAGAATGGCGCGCCGGAGACCTCGGCCACGACCTCCCCGGCCAGCGTGAGACCGAGATTGGAATACTGGTAATATCGATCCGACGGATAGAGCATCTCCTGCGCGTCCAGGCGCTGCACGATTTCGTCTCGCGTCGGGAAATCGAACGGCACGATCCAGTAGGAGTGCTCCGACTCCCGCGGCAAGCCTGACGAATGCGTCAGGAGTCCCTGTACGGTCACCGGCGGTGAATTCTCGTACGTGTCCCGGATGTCGAACCACGGCAGGAGATCGGACACCTGGTCGTCGAGCCTGAGCTCACCGGCGTCCCGGAGCTGCATCACTCCAATGGCCGTAAACAGCTTCGAGATCGAGCAGATGCTGTAGGCCGTGCCTGCCGTCGCCGGTGTCCCGGACTCGGGATCCGCATAGCCGGTCGCCCCGGTCCAGATCACCTCCTGATCGTGCACTACGGCGGCCGAGATCCCCGGTATGCCCTCGTAGGCCCGTTGAGCATCGAGCCACACCTCGATCAGGCCGGTCGCCTCACGAACTCGCGGGTGATCGGCCACGCTCTGCGCCTCGAGCGTCGGTGCGCAGGCCAGGAATACGGAAAGCACAAGCCCGATACGTCGCATGCCGGGTCGCCTCGCAACGAAGGGGAAAACGGCCGGTGAATTCGTTGACGGCGCCAAGATGCCGCTGCCGCTACTGGCGGGCAATATTCTCGACCTGGCGGCTTCGACGGCGGGCTGAGGATGAGCTATCATGCACGGGTGGCGGTCGATATCGCGTCGAGTTGCTGAGCTAGGGAGAGTGCGGATGGAGCGCGACCCCCTGCCGTTCTGGGAGCGACCTGAAATCGTCGAGAAGTTCGCCGGCCGGGAACCCGACCGGCGGCTCGCCGAATGGCTCTCCGTCCGGGACGACCTGGAAGGACTGCGGGTACTCGATGTCGGCTGCGCCGGCGGTCGGAATTCGGTGTACCTGGCCCGATCGGGTTGTGATCTGCACGCGTTTGATTCCTCGCTGCCGATGGTCCGCCGCACCCGGTTTCGGAGCGTCAACGTGCTCGGCGAACGAGAGGCGGCCCGCCGGGTCCGGGTCGGCCGCATGGAGCTGCTGGGCGGCTTCCGCGACCGGAGCTTCGACCTCGTCGTCGCGCTCGGCGTGTTTCACAGCGCCCCTGATCGAGCCACCTACGAACTGGCGCTCGCCGAGTCCGCCCGGGTGCTGGATGTTGAAGGGCACCTCCTGCTTGCGAACTTCGCGCCGGGTACCGAGCTCGAAGGCACGGTAATGGAACCTGTGCCGGGCGAGCCGGACGTCTACATCGGACACGAGTCCGGACGTCACGTGCTGCTCGGCGCCGAGGCACTGGACAAAGCGCTCGACCGCCATGGACTGTCTCCCGTCGTTCCAACGGAAACCGTCGAAGCGACCGGAGAAGCGTTCCGCCGGATCACCGTCAACGGACTGTACCGGAAGCGCGTACCATGAAGCTCCCGCTGTGTAGCGTCACGGCCAACCGAATCGCATTCCGATCCGGCCTTCTGGGGTCCGCAGGACTCGCGCTCGTATTCCTCACGGCACCGACGCTGGCGCCGGCCGCCCGCGGCCAGGCAGTGGACCGTCCGCCCCCCGATGCGACCCCGAGCGAGATCGTCGACTACGTGGACCGCCTGATGCGTGGCGAGTCATCCACGGGCGAGGTCTTGATGGAGGTGCTGACGGAGAACTGGGGCCGCGAAATGCGCATGACGGTCTCGTCACTCGGGACCGAGTATGCCCTGGTCCGAATCCTCGAGCCGAAGAAGGATGCAGGAACGGCGACGCTCAAGTCAGGCACCGAGATCTGGAATTACCTCCCGAAGGTCGACCGGACGATCAAGATTCCGGCGTCCCTGATGAGCGCCTCGTGGATGGGCTCACACTTCACTAACGATGATCTGGTGAAGGAGAGCCGACTCGTGGAGGACTACGACATTACGATCGAGTATGATGGATCCCGGGACGGAGTGGACGTCTGGGAATTCGTTCTCATTCCACGTCCCGAGGCTCCCGTCGTGTGGGGCAGTATCCGCTACCAGGTACGCAAAGACGACCTGATGCCGGTCTGGGCCCGGTACCACGACGAAGATGGCTCTCTCATGCGTACGTTGACGTTCGGAGACTTCCGGACGTTTGGCGACCGCCTGGTGCCGGCCACCATGCGAATGGTGCCCGAGGACGATCCGGGAGAGTACACGGAGGTCCGCTACGAGAACCTGGAGTTCGACGTGGATCTTGCCCCCGACGACTTCTCGCTCCGCCAGCTTCGCGCGAGGAATTGAAGCCCGATGGACGAGAAACCCGGCTGGAGGATCGGCTGGCGAAACCTGGGGCGTAACCGGCGCCGCACCTGGATTACGGCGAGCGGCCTGGCGCTGGGCTATGTGGCCGTGGTCGTGATGAGTGGCCTCGCCGGGGGGCTCGTAGCCGAGATGGTGGACAACGGTACCGGTATCCTTACCGGTCAGCTCCAGGTTCACTCCGCCGAGTATCTGCCGGACCGCAATCTGTACGCTACGGTCGGGGGTCGCGACGGCGTCGACGTCGAGACTCTGGTGCGCGCGGTGGCCTCCGTCCCGGAGGTGGCTGCTGCCACGCCGAGGGTGTTTGGCGCCGGGCTCGTGAGTACCGGATCGGCCACCGTGGCCGGTGTGTTGATGGGCGTGGACGTCGAGTTGGAGCCGGCCGTGTCGCGAATCCTCACGACTCTGCGGGATGGCGAACTCCCACGTGCCGGCCACAACGAGATCCTGATCGGCTCGGAGATGGCGAACCAGGTAGCCGCGGGCCCGGGCGACACCGTGGTGCTGGTCGCCCCGGCCGGAGACGGATCGCTGGGAAACGATCTGTTCGTGGTGTCCGGTGTGTTCGAGACAACGCTGACGGACCTCGACCTCGCGTGGGCGATCGCTCCGATCGACGCTCTCCAGACGCTGCTCGCGCTCCCCGCAGGCCGGATTCACGAAGTGGCGGCGCGCGTCGATGATCCGTGGGCAGCCTCAGACGCCGCCAGGGCCGTCAATGCCGCGCTGACCGAGGTGCTTGGCGACGACCTCGATGCGGAAGCACGCGCCTGGACGGAATTCCGGCCGGAAATGGTCGACTATGCGCGCCTCACTGAGAGCATGCAGTGGGTTCTCCTCGTCATCATCTTCGGAATGGCGATCTTCGGAGTCGCGAACACACTTCTGATGTCCAGCTTCGAGCGGCGCAAGGAGTTCGCCCTGCTGCTCGCTCTCGGAGCCCGCCCGAGCATGATCGCGGGCTCCGTGCTGGCAGAGGCCGTCTCGCTCGCGGCACTCAGCCTGCTGGCGGGAGTGGCGCTTGCCGTGCCCATCCTCGTGTGGTGGCACACGGCTCCGCCGGACGTGAGCTGGCTGTACGGTGGCTTCACGATGTCCGGTGGGTTGATGCGGCCGATCCTCAGGGTCGAGTATCCCTGGTCGATGTTGGGGCTTACCGGAGTGTCCCTCTTTTTCACCGCCACGGTGGCCGCGGTCCTCCCCGCGATCCGCAGCGCCCGCATTCCTCCTGCCGACACGCTGTCCGGGAGATGAAGCGATGAGTTCGAGTCTCAGGCTCCAGATGCGCCTCGCGGTGCGCAACCTGATCCGACAGCGGCGACGGACCCTGCTGAGCGGCGCCGCCATGGTGGTGGGCATGGCTCTGCTGGTGTTCTCGCGGGCCCTGGCGGAGGGCGGTCACGAGGACTGGATCGACGCTGGCGTCAGGCTCGGCAGCGGCCACGTGTCCATCCAGGCACCGGAGTATCGCCGGCAGCGCACACTCGAACACCGGCTGACGAACGACGACCGCCTGGCAGTCGACGCCGGCCTCGCCGAACCAGGTGTGGCACAGCGACTGGTCGCCGAGGCGCCGCGACTGGCCGTGCAGGGACTCGCCAGCTCGGCTTCATCAGCCCTGCCTGTCGGGGTGACGGGCGTCGATCCGACTGCCGAGCAGGGCTTCTCGTTGCTTCCCGAGCGGCTAGAGGCGGGAAGATACCTGGAGCCCGACGATCGGCTGCATGCCTACGTCGGGGCGCGTCTGGCTGAGCGACTCGACCTGGAGCCCGGTGATCGGTTCGTCCTCACGGCACAGGATGCATCGGGAGAGATCGTGGGTCAGATGGCACGGGTGGTCGGGACGTTCCGCACGGGAATCCCTGAGGCCGATGAGGCGTTGATCCAGATTCCCCTGCGCACCGCGCAGGAATGGCTCGGAGTCCCAGGGGCCGTCACATCGATCGACCTGCTGCTCGAGTCCAGTCGGGCCGTCCGTCCGGTACTCGCGTCGCTCGAGACGGCGCTTGGAGAGGGGTCGAGCACGGTCGTTCCACTCGACTGGCGCGAGGCACAGCCAGAGCTCGATGCCGCAGTTCGCATGGACGACTGGGCCGACTACGTATTCCACACGATCCTGTTCGGAATCGCGGCGCTGGCGATCATCAACACGATCCTGATGTCGGTAATGCAGCGGACTCGTGAATTCGGCGTGCTGCGGGCACTCGGTCTCAGGCGGGCCGAGGTAGGCCGACTCGTATTCACCGAGGGAATGTTGCTCACGATCGTCAGCGGTCTCACAGGGATGCTACTCGGGCTGGCCGTCGTGTGGCTGTTTTTCCGCGACGGACTCGACTTCTCGTCGTTGATGAGGGAGGAGATGACGGCCGCGGGTGTCGTTATCGATCCCGTCATCGTACCGCGCTTCCACCCAACTCAGATCGCCCAGAGCCTGTTCTTCATCCTGTCGATCGGCATCCTCGCATCCATCTACCCCGCCTGGCGGGCCACTCGAATCGACGTGGCCGAGGCGATGAAATTCGCGGAATGAACGAAATCACTGCAGGTCCAGATCAACAGAGCAGCCCGGCAGGCACGTCAGGTACGTTGCGGACCGGCGAGCGCCCGGCGGCCGTGCGAACCGACAACCTGTGGAAGGTGTTCGAGCACGACGACATCCGGGTCGAGGCGGTGCGCGGTGTGACGTTCCGCATCGATCCCGGTGAATTCGTGGTCCTTGCGGGCCCGTCCGGATCGGGCAAGACGACACTGCTCAATCTGATCGGCGGGCTTACCCGACCGACGGACGGACAGGTGTGGGTGGACGGACGGGAGATCGGTAGCCTCCCGGATCGGGAGCTCGCGGAGATCCGTCTCGAGCGCGTGGGCTTCGTATTCCAGGCTTACAATCTCCTGCCTGTACTCACGGCGCTCGAGAACGCGGAGTTCACGCTACTGCTGCGGGGTGTACCGTCCGCGGAACGGCGCATCCGGGTGGAGAAGTTGTTCGAGCAGATCGGAATCGCCGGCCTCGAAGACCGGCTTCCCGGGAAGCTGTCGGGAGGACAGCAGCAGCGAGTGGCCGTCGCAAGGGCGGTGGTCGGTGAACCCGCGCTGGTGCTCGCCGACGAGCCGACTGCGAATCTCGATACCGCTACCAGTGCATCTCTGATCGACCTGATGTCCGAACTCAACCGAGAACTCGGCACGACGTTCGTGTTCGCGACCCATGATCCGATGCTGATGGAGCGAGCCCGACGCAACGTGCAGCTCGTCGACGGATCGATCGTGGCGGACGAGCGCCGGGACTGACACTCAGGTGCGTGCGCCATGGGCGGTGGGCGCCGCCGCAACCGCTGCACTGTGCCTGCTGCCGGCGCTGTCGGTCGCGCAGGTTACAGGCCTCGAGCTGCGCGGCTACTACCTCAACGTCGCCACTGGTTCACTCGAGGGACCGTTCACGCCAGCCGGAGTGACGGACTTCCAGCGGCTACGCCTGAGCACATCTCCCGAGTTCGGCGCAATCGGACTGGATGTCGCCTACGAGCAGGGCCTTCAGCTCTACACCGATTCCGAGCTCGGAGGATTGCCCTTTGCCTCGCTGGGAGCCACCGAATCCCTGACCCAGTGGCTGCCGCTGCAGGGCACGATCGCCGAAGGCGACCACGCCAGGTGGACGAACCGGGTGGATCGTCTGTCCGTGAACATTCCGGTCGGCGACCAGATCGAGATCTCGGCCGGGCGCGAGGCCGTGTCGTGGGCTACCACCCTGTTCCTCACTCCTGCCGATCCGTTTGCGCCGTTTGACCCGGCCGATCCGTTCCGGGACTATCGCGGGGGCGTGGATGTCGCTCGAGTACAGGTATACGCGGGGACGTTTACCCAATTC
>Ga0114922_10007423_pt1 | contig 10039 bp, 7 predicted proteins | sample AartaG_FD_100975 | JGI IMG/M metagenome (GOLD analysis project Ga0114922, IMG submission 100975) | Deep subsurface microbial communities from Aarhus Bay to uncover new lineages of life (NeLLi) - Aarhus_00045 metaG | ecosystem: Environmental > Aquatic > Marine > Oceanic > Sediment | place: Aarhus...
TAGAATCCGCCGCGGTATACCGCCCGGGAGTCTTTGGGAAGATCATCAAAACTCTTATACCGTCCCGCCAGTACGCCCATGCCCATAGGGACCCAGGTGAGAATACCGAGACCGTGTTGTTGGGCAAAGGGGATAAATTCATTCTCGATTCTCCGGTCAAGAATGTTGTAGGGCTGCTGTTCCGTCACATATCGGTGATACCCGAACTCCTTGCTGATCATCAGGGACTCCATCACTGCCCAGGCCGGATGGCAGGAACTTCCGATATAGCGCACCTTGCCGGTACGGATTAAATAATCCAGCGCACTCAGAGTTTCATCCATGGGAATTTCCGGAGAATGCCGGTGGACAAAACAGATGTCGATGTAGTCGGTTTGAAAACTTCGGAGAGAGTTCTCGCACGCCCGGATAATATTGCTCCGGGACAACCCGTGCATGTTGGGTTTCTGCTCAGGCACGAATGTGTCCAGTGAGGTGCCCGGAATGCTCATGTAATGGTCCACCTTGGTGGAAAGCAGAACTTCGTGACGCCGTCCGTTGGCCTTGAGCGCCCGGCCGATCATCTTCTCCGCCTCCCCTGCGGCATACACATCCCCGGTATCCAGAAGATTCACTCCGGCATCCAGGGCCCGGTTGAGCATGCGGGTGGACTCTTTTTCCGGTGTAGGATCAAGAAAATTATCGGTGCCAAATGCAATGCAGGATACTTGCAGACCCGTCCGGCCCAATACACGATATTCCATAGTCTATTCCCTCCTTTTTTAAAAATCGCATGTATTCCCGGCAGAAGAATACTTATTTAGCAGGAAAAAGTACAAACTTAACATGTATGTCTGACTCTTTTTTTATCCAGACGATAAGATCCCTTTCTGCAGGTGTGCGGCGGTAGCCAAACCGGAACGATTTACCGCGCTGGACTTGTATGTCGTCCATCTTCAACGAAACATCAGACTTACCCCAACCCTTGATCAGAAAAGCCGGGTTCACTATGGGATGATCTTTACTACCTGCTAACTCAAATTCCAAAAGAGACGGATTCCCCTCATCTTCACATTCCAGAACATAGGCCCGCTGATACTTGTCATACCCTTCGTTCTTATAGCCGGGGCCGAGATCTTTTATTTGTGCCGGCTGGATCCACGATTTCGCCAGAGGCAGAAATTGGTCAGCCCTTTTCTCGGTTAATCCGTAAAGAGAAACTGCCAGGTAGGAGTCCCCCTTACTTTTCACTACAAGGGGGTGCCCTTCTGCAATGGCGGAATGGGAGGGACGGTCGATTCCGGAAGCGTTCCTTCCATCATTGGGTATCTGCCCGACTGGCCAATGGTTCCACCACGGGAAATGAGACCACCCTTTCCGTATCCCCCATAGTGGTTATCGCATACCGCCAGTGGACAACCACACGCGCGTCGTTGTTTTCAATCAGCCGCACATGCGAATAGCGTGTCTGCTTATCCGCCATATTCTCCGAACTGCCCCAACCCGATTTGCCGCTCCACAATTCAATACTTTGATCACCCATCCACAATCCATTTTCGGTCACATAGCTTGCACCGTAATTGGTGCCTCTCCAGAAAACGACCTTGACCGGGGATTCGTCGAACGTGACGACTATATCGGAATACTCTCCTGTTCGCCTCGGGGATTCCCACTCATCAGGGTGTTCTTTCTTTGTGGCAATAATTTACCTTCGGGAGTATACACGGCACTGCCAACAGGTGTCATACTTCCTGTTGTTAACAAACGACCTGCTTCTTTACCATTAATATAGATGGAAATTCCTTTTATCAATAGTAAATCTTGAATTTTGAGTCAAGTTTCCTTTAGCATAAATAGTGGTAAAGTTATTATGTTTCTGGTTTCTGGTTTCTGATTGCTGGTTGCTGGTTAATAATTGATCCATTTCAAATTCGGGGTCTTATCGAATAAGCAGCACCCGGTTTTGTGGCGGGTGCACCCATTCCAGACCACGATCGGTGATAATTACATTTTCTTCGATAGATACCGGGATCTTTTTCCCGCCCCATTCCTCCGACGGTACATACACTCTGAACTCCAGTGCCAGGAAGGCATTGGGCCTGATCTCGTATTCTGTCAGTTCAGGCTGAAACTCGGCCAGTCCGGCCGCCACATCATGGGCGATGTTGCCCATGCCATGCATCCCGACATTCACTTCGATACCCGGAACGTCACTGGCGCGCTCGTGCTCCGTATAAACATAGCCAGCGTCCCGGATGATTTGTTTGAGCTCATCGAATTGCTCTCTGCCCGTTCGTCCAGAACGGACGTTTTTTCGAATGATTTCGCGGACTTTTATGGCCTCGTCAAAAGCCTTGAGAAGTCCGGGCGGCGCCTCCAATTCCCCCTCCCTGAGGACATAGGCGTATCGTTTCATATCCGTCGAGAAATGGTTGCGGTTGAGTCCCCAGTCGACACTCAGGATATCGCCCCGCTGTATGACGCGTTCCGGTCCGGTCCCCTTGCCCACTTTATCATAGTCCCGGTAACCGGAATTCGGAAATCCAACCCCTGGAAACCAGGTCCTTCGCAAACCCAGCGCTTCCCGTCGCTCCTCTAACCACAGCTCGACCTCAAGCTGGGTCGTCTTACCGGGCGTGATAACCTCGTTGGAAAAGGCACGGTCTAATTCTCTTTGGGTGATTTGAGCGACCTTTGCAAACTCGACAATTTCGCCGGCAACATGTTCACCACGAAAATCGACGATGAGATTCTGCGCGGAAACGAAACGCTTTGCATACTTTTCTCCTAATTCTTTCACGAGGAACTTATAATCTGTAGTGGAGAGACCGTCAGCATTGTAAATTCCTTCCCCTTCCATGTATGGATCGAGGTAATTCAGAGCGATTCGTTTCGGGTCGCGTTCAGAGACAATGGAGCGCAGATCGGCTCTCCTCTTGACATCGTCGTAGACACCGCATATGTCAGACAGTTTAGAACTACCCGGTCCCCCGAGACAAAGCCTTTCAATGCGGTCCTTACCACTGTCGTAAAAAACGTATATCCCCTGGCCATAGGCGGTTTCAATACCAAGATCGAGCATCATCGGTTCGGTGCCGCGTCCGCGATCGATGACGATCCACATATCGATGTTATTACGCCGCATGGCCCTGGGTAGCACATAATTGAATTTGTCCTGGCGTATCATACAGGAGGATTCCCACTGGGACTGAAAATCTTCGACCTGTGCCGAACTTGAAAAGCTCAATAAAAACAGCAACGCAAAGACTGCACAGAATATTTGACGCGCATGCATGATAAAATCTCCTTATGCGAATTTCATTTAATGAGATAAAGTTCCTTTTGTGGTGGTGATAAATACTCGACGCCCTTTTCGGTGGCAATCGCCTGTTCATGATTCCAAAAGAAAAGATACTGGTCTTCATCTTTGTTGGATGTAGTGGACGGCATATAGAAAAAGTATTCCAACACAAATTGGTTATTAGGTGCGAGTGGTATATCCCACGTCCATTCAGGACCGTAAGAACCGATCCTGGGACCGAGATAAATATCGTGCTTATACTTGCGCGCTCCCTTTCCCTTGCCATGACAGTCGATAGAAAGTAATGTCTTTTCAGGATCAAAACCTGCGGAATAAACGGGAAAATTGTTCTTGGGCTGAACCATGTGCATTTGGGGTTCAACAACAATAACCCCGGCCTCAGCAAATTTCTGCTTATAGTTTTTAATGATTTCACGAGGGGTCAATCCCGCCTTGATGGTCTCTGCCAGAATCTTGTCGATTTTCAGATATTCCTCCCAGAGTTTTTTGATTTCCGGAGGTGGTTTCGTCTCTCCTTCCCGGAGCACATAGGCGAAAATTCCCTGGCTGGGTGCTGCAATGATGTCGCCTCCCTGGACCACACTATTTTCCCAATCCGTACTCCTCCCCCTTTGTGACTGACCTGTGCGCATCCGGCGAAAGGCAACCACATCCACCTCATAATCTCCGGTATCACCCAGCTCACTAGTCTTGGTCACACCCGGAACGATGCCAGCAAAGGCTTCCTTAACAAGCTTAAGTTCGTTCTGACGCATTTTCTTAAGGAGTTCGATTTCACTCGGCACCGGAGTGATGCTATAATCCATAATCACATATTCAGAGGAGACTAGCCTGTCGGCATAGGTATCACCAAGCTCTTTGACCAACAGGCGATAGTCTGTCAACGAAATGCCGTCATTGACTCTTCTGGTCGTCTCCCACGGTCCCAGAGTTTCCCTGTAATTGACAGCAATACACTTCGGATCCCGGGCTTCCACAAATTCTCTGAGACCCTTAAACCTAAAATCGTATTCCGTCATCGGGCTTCCCAGCGGTTCCCCCACAAAGACGGGCTTGTGGATGATGTCGTAGATGCCATATTCTTCAATCAATTTACTCTGATCCTCTCTCCTTTGCCGCTGTGTAGCGCCCCAGCGGCGTCCGAGTACCGCGCGTTCGATCCGGTCACCACCCCGGTCTGTGAAGACGAAAACACCGGAGGCACTGCCCAGATCTTCCGCACCAAAGAGATCATCTTCTCCACCAAATGCCTCGGGTATCGGTTCTCTCATCACATGAATCCACATGTCCACATGGTTTTTCCGCATGGCTTCTGGCAGGACGAGGTCAAATTTCTCCCTGCGAATCCGATTATTCCATTCCTTTAAATCGTCTCCTTCCTTAGCCTGTTGACCGGCCGTTTCTGCATTGGGTATGGATTTGGCAGTTGCCACATAGCTCAGCCCGAAAAACACGGACAAAGTGAGAATCACACAAATAACTTTTACTGTAGACATCTGAGACCTCCTTTATTAAATGATGATTATGTTTCTTCATAGGTTTCATGTATTTCATATGAATCATATCGATCATTGAACTGTAGTCTTTGGCCTTAAAAATGGTCCAGGGATATGACGGAAAGTCTTTAAGATAAGGTTCCTGCCATTTGTATTCCGGATGTGCTTTCAGAAACGGTTCCGTTAAAAATGGAAGTTCACAGGAATGTCCAAACTTTGCATCGAATTTCATCTGAGAAGCCCATTCCGAATCCGTGACTTTAGCGTTAATAGCACCGCCAGGGTAGTACGGATCCCAGCCCCATTCAGGGAGACCGTATGGATCGTATTCCACATGTCCGCACAATCCATGATTTTTCTTCGTTAGTCAGAGTCTCCTGGGTGAGTACCGGCCTGCTTATTAAAAGCAAGATAAAACTGGTTAAAATGAAGTAACGCATCGTTCTCTCCTGTGATATAGACATCACCTTTTTGCAAAGTCTAACATCAATGAATAATATGGAGCTCCGTGGGCGGTGGAGCAAAATACTCGACGCCGCGCTCGGTGACCATTGCCCCATCATGAAATTGTAAAGACAGGTATCTCCCTTCACCCCATTCAGGCATCGGCACATAGACCCAGTATTCAAAATAGAAGTGGTGATTGGGTGGGAGTATTAAATCCCGTTGCCAGTCCGGACCTAAAGGAGCGATCCTTGGAGCATAATTCCCCTTTCCTGCGGCATGCAAGTCAAGAGGAACCTGGGTTTTTCCAGGATCAAGATCTTTGTTAAAGATTTGCCTGTTCACATAGATAAACCCTGCATCTTCAATTTTGCGCTTGAGGATTTCAAGGGTTGCACCTGCAGTGCGGCCAACCTTGATGTTATCTTCTAAAATCTTACGGACTTTCAAGGCATCCGCCCAGGCTCTTTTAATCTTTGGAGGCGGTTCAGTCTCGCCTTCATGGAGCACATACCCGTATGTGATCAGGTCCTCATAAAAGTTACCGAATTTCCATTCGGGGTCCATAAAGTGGTGGCTTTGACGTCCCATGAGTAATTGGATCAGGTCTCCTCTCTTGATCACATAGTCACCTCTTTTTCTGTTTCCATCTACCGTATTCCGGGCAAAACCGCCCGTCACAAGACTGCGAAGTTTTGTGACACCCGGCACAATTTTATTGTAGTCTCTCTCTAATAATTCTGAACTCCACTCTCGTATTTTCTTAAACATTTCAATTTCACTCGGTACCCGTTGCGATAAGTAATCATATACCAAATATTCAGACGAAACCAGCCTCTTCGCATATTTCTCACCGAGAGCTTTGACCAACAGCTTGTAATCCGTATACGAAATGCCATCGGGTCGTTCCCTGGGAAGCTCATACTCCACGGGAAGTCCCATCTCTTCTAAGTAATTGACACCGATGCGCTTGGGGTCCCGTTCGGCAACAAATTCTCCGACGCCATTAAATCGGTAATCCAATTCTGTTTTCGGGCCTCCGGGCATTTCTCTCCGTGAAAATTCTTCGGCGATGATGTCGTAGGCTCCACATTCTCGAACCACATCCACATATGGAATTCTACCGAAGATATCTCGGCGAGCGGGACTTTCCCATCGATGACCGATAACCGCCCGTTCGATTCGGTCTCCGCCGCGGTCTGTAAAGACGAAGACACCGTTGTTGCCGCCCAACTCATCACTCATGGGATCAATAGTACCATCTCTCATCACATGAATCCACATGTCGATCTTGTGATCCCTCATGATTTTTGGCAGGATGATGTCAAACTTGTCCCTGCGAATCTGATGAATCAATTCTTTTACATTGTCCTCTTCCTGATCCTGTTGACCGGACATTGCCGATGCCCATTGGACCGTTGCAGCACTGAACAGGCCCAAAACCATGGACACTGTAAGAATTGCACACATAATTTGTCGAGTCGACATCAAAAGCCTCCTTCACTAAGTAATAAGTTTGTTTGGTGAAATAGCCTGTTCCATATCAACGTAGTCCACTTGATACTGAAATTCCCCAGACTGTACGATTTTCAAATCTTATTTAATAAGAATAAGCTTCTTTTGCAATGGATATAAATACTCGACTCCTTTTTCAGTGGCAATTGCCTGCTCGTGATCCCACCAGAATAAATATTGGTCCTCATTTTTGTTGGATGTCGGCGATGGCATATAGAAAAAATATTCCAAAACAAAGTGATGATTGGGCGGGAGGGGTACATCGTGAGTCCAATCCGGACCGTACGAACCAATCCTGGGGCTAAACATAGTATAGATGGGATGGCAGTCGATACTCAGCAATGTTTTTTCAGGATCATATCCCATGGAATAAACAGGAAAATTGTTCTTTGGCTGAACCATATGCATTTGGGGACCCACAACAACAATCCCGGCATCCTCAAATTTCTTTTTGTAGTTTTGAATGATTTCACGAGGGGTCAATCCGGCCTTGATGGTTTCTACCAGAATCTTGTCGATTTTCAGATATTCTGCATAGAGTCTTTTGATTTCCGGAGGCGGCTCCGTCTCTCCCTCGCGAAGCACATAGGCGTACATCCCCTGGCTTGGAAAGGCAACGATGTCGCCTCTCTGGACCACACTTTTTTCATAGCCTTTTGTCCTTCCCCTCTGCGATACTCCCGTGCTTCTTCGAGCAAAGAAAGTTCCATCTTTAAAATCGGTTCTTTTGGTTACACCCGGAACGATTTCAGAGATCGCTTTCATGACCTCTTTATTTTGTTGACTTCGCTCTCTCTTCCATTTTTCAACTTCAACCGGAACCGGGCTTGAAATAAAATCCAACAACACATATTCAGACGAGACCAGCCTGTCGGTATACTTTTCACCGAGTTCAGCAGTCAACAGGAGGTAATCCGTATGCGAAATGCCGTCGATTGTTCTTCTGGTCGTCGGCCACGGTCCCAGAGTTTTATTAAAATTGACCGCAATGCGTTGGGGATCACGTACCTCCACAAATTCCCTGAGACCCTTAAACCGGTAATCGTACTCTGTCATCGGGCTTGACACCGGTTCCCCCACAAAAACCGGGTCGTGGATGATGTCGTAGGCTCCGCTTTCTTCGAGCAGATTGGTCTCTACCTCTTCCCTTTGCCGCTGTGTCGCTCCCCAGCGGCGCCCAAGAACCGCACGCTCGATCCGGTCGCCGCCACGGTCCGTGAAGACGAAAAGGCCGGAGGTACTGCCCAGCTCTTCGGCACCAAAGTGGTCAGGAATTGCGTCTCGCATCACATGAATCCACATGTCGACCTTGTTCTTTCTCATGGCTTGGGGGAGAACAAGGTCAAACTTTTCCCGGCGGATCTGATTTCTCAATTCCACGGGAACCGGGCCTCCCAAATAATGAGAATAATCATACTGTGCATTGGCCATAGGGACTGCGATCAGTAAAGCAAACAGATAAAACAAAATTCGAGTTTTCATGGTCTTCTTCTCCTTTGATAAAATTGATATTCCCATATCATTTTCCAGAAAGAGGATGATATGGCTTATTTTGAATTATAATATAAATTCACAAGGGTGGAATTTATTTAATCAGAATAAGCTCCTTTTGCGGTGGAGATAAATACTCGACGCCTTTTTCGGTGGCAATTGCCTGCTCATGATCCCAAAAGAATATATATTGATCTTCGTATTCGCTGGAAGGCGACGGCATATAGAAAAAATATTCTAACACAAAGTGGTGATTGGGCGGGAGGGGTATATCCCACGTCCACTCCGGGCCATATGAACTCACCCTGGGGCCAAGATAGTTCTCCTCCGGCCTCTCACGCGCTCCTTTCATCATGCCATGGCAGTCGATACTCAGATGCGTTTTGTCAGGGTCAGAACCCGCCGAATACACAGGAAAATTGTTTTTTGGTGTCACCATGTGCATCTGGTCCTTCCTCACAATGATCCCTGCTTCATCAAATTTCCGCTTGCAGTTTTGCATTATTTCACGAGAAGTAAGCCCTGCCTTGATGTTTTCTGCCAGAATCTTATCGATTTTCAGATATTCTGCCCATAGTTTTTTGATTTCCGGGGGTGCTTCAGTCTCTCCTTTACGGAGCACATAACCGTACATGCCCTGACTTGGCGCTGCAACGATGTCGCCTCCCTGGATCACATCGTTAAAACCACGACTCCTCCCCCTTTGTGATTCGCCTGTACTTCCGCGACGAAAGACTGTGACGCCAGCCTTGCGCCTTTCCGTCACACCCGGTACAATGGCATCAAAAGCTTTCTTTACACGTTCAACCCTGTCCTTACTGATTTTCTTGAGTAGCTTAATTTCGCTCGGCACTTTTCTGATAATGTAATCCATCATCACATATTCAGACGAGACCAGCCTGTCGGCATATTTTTCACCCAGCTCTTCAGTCAAAAGGAGGTAGTCTGTATGCGATAAGCCGTCTTTTGCACCTCCGAAGTCAGTGTAGGTCTCCCACATTCCCAGATTCATCATGAAATTGACCACAATGCGCTTGGGATCACGTGCTTCTACAAATTCTCTGAGGCCCTTAAACCGAAAATCATATTCTATCATCGGGCTTGCCAAGGGTTCCTGCACACGAATTGGATCGCTGATTATATCGTAGGCTCCACATTCTTCAACCAACTTATAATCCCTCTCTCCCCATCCCCGATGTGAAGATCCCCAGCGACGTCCGAGCACAGCGCGTTCGATCCTGTCTCCGCCACGGTCCGTGAATACGAAAACGCAGGAGGTACTGCCCAGTTCTTCTGCACCGAACTCATCAGGAATGGCTATTCTCATCACATGGATCCACATGTCGACATTGTTCTTCCGCATGGCTACAGGCAGGACAAGGTCAAACTTTTCCCGGCGAATCTGATTATTCCATTCCCTTAAATCGTTTTCCTCCTTAGCCTGTTGACCGACATTTTCTGCATTTGGTACGGATTTGGCAGATGCAACATGGCCCAAAAACATGGACAAAGAAAGAATCACACAAAATGCTTTTAAAGTAGACATCAGAAGCCTCCTTTGTTAAGTGATGATGATGCTTGGTAGAATTCATTTAACGAGACAGATCTCCTTTTGGGGCGGAGATAAATACTCGACTCCTTTTTCGGTGGCAATCGCCTGCTCATGATCCCACCAGAATAAATACTGGTCTTCGCCTTCGCTGGCAGGCGACGGCATATAGAAAAAATATTCTAAAACAAAGTGGTGATTGGGTGGGAGTGGTATATCTTTTTGCCAATCCGGACCGAGAGA
>Ga0114922_10007424_pt1 | contig 10038 bp, 6 predicted proteins | sample AartaG_FD_100975 | JGI IMG/M metagenome (GOLD analysis project Ga0114922, IMG submission 100975) | Deep subsurface microbial communities from Aarhus Bay to uncover new lineages of life (NeLLi) - Aarhus_00045 metaG | ecosystem: Environmental > Aquatic > Marine > Oceanic > Sediment | place: Aarhus...
GAACGAGGCCTGTGCTGATGCTGGCGTAGAGGAGAAGGATATCGAGGCGGTGTGGGTGGGCACGCTCTTCAGCGGCTTCGGGGGTCGCTCGGTGAGCGAGCCTTTGCGGATGCAATACAAGCCGGTCACCAGGCTGGAGAACGCCTGTGCCTCTGGGACAGAGGCAGTAAGGGGGGCCGCCTATGCCATTGCCGCCGACATCTACGACATCTGCCTCGCCGTGGGCTTCGAGAAGCTGAAAGACGCCGGCTTGAGCGGCTTGCCGGGCATGGAGAACCGCACCAACACCCACTATCAGCAGACCATGCCCGGGATCTTCGCCATCATGGCTACCCGCTACTTCGACCGCTACGGCCTGAGCCCGGAGGAAGGCAAGACTATGCTGGCCAGAATCTCGGTGAAGAGTCACCACAATGGCTCTCTCAACCCCAAGGCCCATCTGCGGAGGGAGCTCACCGTGGAGCAGGTGCTTAATGCCCCCATCATCGCCTGGCCGCTAGGGCTCTTCGACTGCTGCGGCGTCTCCGACGGCGCGGCTGCTGCGGTCATCACCAGGGCCGATATTGCAAAAAAGTTCCGCCCTGACCCAGTCTATGTCAAGGCCCTCCAGATATGTACCACACCCACCTCGGGCCGGCTGACCACTGACTACGACTACACCCATGTTGAGGAGGCCTATCGTGCCGGCATTGCCGCCTATGCCGAGGCCGGCGTCAAGAACCCCAGGAAAGAGATAAGCATGGCAGAGGTCCACGACTGCTTCTCCATCACCGAGGCCGTGACCATGGAGGACCTCCAGTTCAGTCCCAGGGGAAGAGTGAGGGAGGATGTCGAGGCAGGCATGTTCAACCTGGATGGGGAGCTGCCAGTGCAGCCAGACGGGGGGCTGAAGTGCTTCGGGCATCCCATAGGGGCCTCCGGCATCAGGATGCTCTACGAGCTATACCTCCAGCTCCAGGGCAGAGCTGACAAGCGACAGATAAGGGGCCCCAAGCTGGGACTTACCCATAACATGGGGAACGAGCCCTATGCCCCCACGGTGAGCGTTGCCATCGTCGGGCTGTAGATGGCTACCACTCGTCACCAGTGCTCTGAAATCACGCTGAGCATATGGACTGCAGGTGGTTCCAAGACGACGCAGTATCCCTTTGGCCAGGGGTGGGAGGCTCATATACTTGTGCCGTATGGGAATGTAGCGCATAATTCATACCATTGAGGAATTTGCTCGATTGTGGAATAATAGTGGGCAATAACTTTAGAAAGGAGAATTAAGATGGCAGGTTTCGGATTCAGCGAAGAAGAGGAGATGTTTCGACGGCAGTTGCAGGAATTTGCCCAAAAGGAGCTGGCACCTGGGGCCAAGGAGCGAGTCAAGAAAGAGGGAATAGACAAGGAGATGGCGAAGAAGATGGCCAGCATCGGGCTTTTAAGTATGAATGCGCCCGCTAAGTATGGCGGCATTCCTGCTAGCTGGGTCAAGGAAGGCATAGCTGTTGAGGAGTTGGGCAAGGCAGACTTTTCAGCGGGGATTTATGTGATAATGGGGCCTGCGTTCCTGGCTCAGCTGCTGCCATATGCTCCTGAGGAGATGCAGGACGAATGGTACCCACCTTTGCTTAACGTTGACGCCTTCAGTTGCCTCTGTTTGACAGAGCCCGATTGTGGCTCGGATGCCGTGGCTATAAAGACCAAGGCGGTGAAAGATGGCGACAGCTATGTTATAAGTGGCGAAAAGACCTCTGTCACGATTGGGATGCAGGCTAACATTGCTTTTATATTTGCCAAGACTGACCCTTCGGCTGGGGCCAAGGGGGTAAGCTGCTTCGGTGTGCCGCTTGATTTGCCCGGCGTAAGCAGGATTCCCATGCGGGACATCGGATGGATTCCCATGCAGCGGGCTTCAATCAATTTTGACGAGGTACGGGTCCCGGCTAAAAACTTGGTAGGTGAGGAAGGGCGGGGCTTCTATTTAGCGATGGGTGCTATCGGTTGCGTTCGAACGCTGCTAAGCTTGCTGGCGATAGGGAAAGCTGAGGCCGCTCTGGACGAGGCTATCAAATATGCCAAGCAGCGCACTGCGTTCGACCGGCCACTAGCCAAATTCGAGGGAACTTCCTTCAGGATCGCCGAACAGGCTACTATACTTGAGTCTGCCAGGCTGCTTTGTTACCGAGCTCTGTGGCTCAAGGACCAGGGAGTTAACAATACTAAGGAGGCAGCCATGGCCAAGTGGTATGGCGCCAGAATGGCAGTTATGGCCATCCACGAGATGTTGCTCATCTTTGGCCATTATGGTTACTGTGAAGATTATCCCGTGGAACAATACCTGAGAGACGCGATTGGCAACGAAATAGGAGACGGACCTGCTGAGATTATGAAACTCGTCATATCTCGGGAAATCATAGGCAGGGAATTTGAACCTATGTAGGGCTCAGACCGAAAAGGCAAATAGGCCGCATAGATAGGCTGAACTGAGGCTGGAAAGCCAAGTGAACGAAATTGAGGGAGGTATCCGAATGGGTAAAGAACGGAAGGATGGTTCCAGTAGTCCGGAAGGAGAAGTTCGATATACCACTAGCGGACTTCCGATAAAAGACATTTACACATCTGAGGACATTAGAGACATAGACTACACCGCCGATCTAGGTAACCCTGGGGAGTATCCCTTTACCAGAAATGCATATCGCACCGGTTATCAGAATTTTGTCTGGGGCCAAAGGCCTGTTCTGGGTTATGGTCTGCCTGAGGAAACCAACGAGCGAATCAAATTTCTACTTAAGTATGGAATGGCGTCCCCGGGTGGCATGCCGAGCTATAACCTTACTGCAGATATGGCTACAGGCTTAGGCTATGACTCTGATGACCCCAGGTTTGCCCAGTGGGTTGGTGTGAATGGGCCGCCAACCAATACTATAGAGGACTTGGAGGCTATCCTGGAGGGCATCCCCCTTGAGGGGGTCTATCATGGCGTCCTAGGTTATGCCCCTAATTGGAGGCTAAACCTCTTGGTTGCCATGGCTGATAATCGGGGTATACCCAGGGACAGGCTAGCAGGAGCTACTCTAAATGACTCGCTGCATAGCTTCATCGGCGAGGGCTGCCATGTTTTCCCTCCTCGAGCTTGCCTCAGGCTTGTGGTAGATACGTTGAGGTTAGTCACTGAGGAGATGCCTTATTTCAGGGCTTGCGATGTTCAGGCATACTCCAGTCGGGAGGCAGGATGCAATGCCCCTCAGGAGGTGGCTTTTGCTATCGCTGATATTATAGAGGTGATAAATGCCGCACTTGCCCTGGACTTAGATATTGATGACCTTGCTCCTCACCTTACCTTCTTCTTTGCCGGTGCCAGCGACTTCTTTGAAGAGATCGCTAAGTTTCGAGCTGCCAGAAAAGTATGGGCTCAAGTTATGAGGGAGCGATTTAAGGCTAGAAAGGAAAGAAGCTACCGAATGAGGGTGCAGGTTAAGACATCGGGGGCCTCCCTGACAGGTCAGCATCCTCTACTTAACATCGCTCGGGCAGGTTTTCAGGGTCTGTCAGCCATCTTTGGCGGGGCCAGCGGGTTGAATATTACCAATTTCGATGAGTGCCTGGGTGCTGTGCCCCTAGGGGAATCAGGGCGCATCGCTCTGCTCACAGGCAAGGTCCTGGAGCATGAGACAGGGATTAAAAATGTGACTGACCCGCTCGGGGGTTCATACTATGTTGAGTCCTTAACCAGGGAAATGGAGAGTGCTATCTGGGATTATATCGAAAAGATTGATGCCATGGGCGGTTATATTGCTGCCCTGGATAATGGCTACCTTCAGCGGGAAATTGCCGCAGTAAACACCAAATATTCCTACGATCTCGATAGCGGCAAGCGGGTGCTTGTCGGCGTGAACAAGTTCCAGCCAGAGGAGGGAGAAAAGGGATACTCTGGGGAGATCACAGAACATGAGCCAGAGAGGTGGCACAGGGTAATGAGCGATAGACTTCACGAGTTGAAGGCCAGGAGGGATAAGGGCAGAGTTGAAGAGGTACTGGCCAAGCTCAAGGAGGCTGCCTCAGGAGATGGCTATCTGTCGCCTATCTATATCGAGGCCGGCAAAGCCCATTGTACCATCGGCGAGGTCTATGGCGTTCTCAGAGAGGTGTTTGGCGAAGATACGAGTTGCCTGGTGCCGGCTGAATGGGTAGGCTAGGTTTGGATGGAACAAGCCCGCGTAGCTTACCGCTCAAGCAGAAGAATTGGTATAATCTGGGCAAAGTGATATGAAGTCTTACAGCGCAAGGAGACCGAGTTATGAAAGCTAAGAGGAAGGTAAAGATTTTGCTGGCTAAGGCAGGGCCGGATGCACATACCAGAGGTGTTTCCATTCTGCTGCCAAGATTGAGAGACGCTGGCATGGAGGTAATCTATACCGGGCGGTTTCAGACGCCGGAAACCATTGTCGCCGCTGCCATTCAGGAGGACGTGGACTTCATATTCTTGAGCGATCATCTTGGTAGTCACATAGCCCTGTCTCGGAAGATAATAGAACTGCTGAAAGAAAAAAAGGCGGAGGATATAGCATTAGTAGTGGGCGGGTTGATTCCGGAAAGGGACATCCCTATCCTGAAGGCGCTTGGGGCTAAAGGGGCCTTCCCGCCACATACCCTGGCTAGCACCGTGATCGATTTCGTTAATAGCCAGACTGGCTCTCTTATCGCCAAATAGGAAATGTAGTCCGCCTCCGGCTCAAATCTGAGAGGCGATGCGAAAACCGCTCTCTATTGCCTCGACTATCTGGTGGGGCTCTACGCAATCCCCTATGCTATAAAGAAGCTCTACCTTGTGTTCAAGCTTCTTGGCCAGTTCATTCTTTGCTTTCATGCCCGTGGCCAACACCACTGTGTCACCTTCGAATAACTCCGTGGCACCATCGCGGGTGGCTTCCACTCCCTTTTCGGTTATCCTCGCAGCCTTCGTTTTCGCCCGCATTATTATGCCAGCCTCTCTGAGCCTGCCCATAATGGCGAATCTATCGGTCACGCCAATGTCAACACCGATTCGGGGGAGCATCTCAAGTATGGTCACCCGTTTTCCCTTCGCATGCAGAAATTCAGCGGTCTCACAACCTACCATGCCACCGCCTACAATGACAACCCTGTCGCCTACTTCCCTGTCACCGGTCAAAACATCCCTGAATCCAACAACATTGCTGTTCTCAACCCCTGCTATGTCAGGCACAAGGGGCACACTACCAGTGGCCAAAATCACTGCCTCTGGTTTATCCCGTTCAAGAGTGGCCTCGCTGAACTCTTCGCCAAGCTTAATCTTCACACTATTCTTTTCGACCCTGCGAGACAGGTAGTCAATCAGACCGATCAACTCCTCTTTATGAGGGGGGAGTTTGGCTATGTTGAGAAGGCCTCCAAGCTTGTTGTCCTTTTCATACAGGGTCACCTTATGTCCTCTCAACGCTGCTACCCTGGCAGCTTCCAGACCTGCAGGCCCACCACCGACAACAGCTATCCTTTTCGGCTTGGATGCCCGTTCAATCGTGTATATGCCTTCTCTGCCACATTGAGCATTAATCGAACAGAGCACGGGGAGATTGCTCAGAACGTTGCGCATGTCAGAATGGGGACGGTCCATACAGTAGCAGCAGGCAATGCAAGTACGGATGTCTTCGAAACGTCCTTCTTTCGCTTTGTTTGGCAGCTCAGGGTCAGCAAGGAGAGGGCGGGCCATACCGATTAGGTCTGCCTTCCCACTGGTCAGGATTTCCTCAGACATAATGGGGTCGTTTATCCTGGTACAGGCAATCACCGGCACCTTGACCACTTTCTTGACCCCCTCTGGCAGGTACACCCAGTACCCCCGGGGTACAGACATCTGGACCATAGGCACCGGACTTTCAGTCCAACCGGGTTGCACATTAAGCATATGAACGCCGGCTTTCTCAAAGAACTTGGCTACCTCCTTCCCATCTTCAGCGGTATGTCCTCCCTCTAGTAGTTCATCAGCAGCAAACCTGACGCTGATGGGACAGTCGTTACCAGCTCTTTTCTTGACCGCAGCTATGATGTCCAAGGGGAGCTTCATCCTCTTTTCCAGGCTGCCGCCGTACTGGTCAGTGCGGTTATTAGTTAGCGGCGAAATGAACTTGGCCACAAGAAATCCTATGCCAAAGTGAAACTCGACCATATCGAAGCCCGCATCCCTGGCTCGCTTTGCGGACTCGGCATAACTGTCTATTACCTGCTCAATCTCCTCCAGGCTGAGTGGTCTGGGGATGGGTCCCCTTGGCTTTGGGATATCAGATGGGCCAACCACCTCTGTTGGGGCACCCCTTCCGCTGGCATATTGGTCATCCATCATAAACATCTGAGCCCCGGCCATGGCATCCTGCGCATGAATTGCCTTCACCATTGCTCTCATACCGGGCATAAACTTGTCCTCATAGGCCCCGGGCATCATCTGGTTGAAATCTGCACCGGGATACTTCGCCACCAATGGCAGAAATACGCTCGAGGCTCCACCGCTGACGCGCGCCGCATAGAAATTAATCAACTGAGGAGTGATTTCGCCATCACAGATTTTCATGCCAGCTCCCATAGCCAGGCATATTATCCTGTTTTTCAACTCAACCTGGCCCACTTTTATGGGCTCGAACAGCATCTTAAGTTTGGTCATTGTTACCACCTTGTTTCGTTATTTGAGCACAGAAGCGCTGGGTCCAACAGGCTGCGTTATAGAGATGTGGCGATGAGGAATCCGGTTTCTATTGCTTCTGCTATCCCGTGTGGCTCTACACAATCCCCAACCATCTCGAGGCGCCCCGTCGCAAAGTTACCTTTTAGCTGGTTGGCCAGCCTGTTATTCGGCTTCGTGCCTGTAGCCAGGACCACAGTATCGCCCTGGAAAAACTCCTTGGCACTATTTCGGCTGACCTCCACACCTTTTTCGCTTATCCTCGTCACTTCTGCATCCCTCTCCATTTTGACACCGGCCGATATGAACCTGAGCATGTATGTCCATCTGCTGGTCGGCCCGATATCGATTCCCACCCGATGTCCCCTCTCAAATATGGTTACCTGCTTCCCCTTAAGGTTTAAGAAATCAGCGGTCTCGCAACCCGACCTGCCACCACCTACGATCAGGACTCTGTCACCCACTTCTCTGGCGCCGGTCAAAACGTTAACCACACTGACCACGTTGTCCTTGTCAGCCCCGGGGATATTGGGCTGCGGAACCGTGCGTCCGGTGGCCACAATCACTACCTCCGACTTATCCCGCTCGAGGGTGGCCTCGGTGAACTCCTCACCAAGCTTGATGCGCACACCATTCTTTTCAACCTGGTGAGATAGGTAGTTTATTAGATTTGCCAGCTCTTCTTTGTAAGGGGGGAGTATGGCTACATTGAGAAGACCTCCCAGCTTCTTCTCTTTTTCATACAGGGTCACTTTGTGTCCCCTCAAGGCTGCCACCCTGGCAGCTTCCATGCCAGCAGGACCTCCACCAATAATGGTTACTTTCTTGGGTTCAGCTGCTGGCTCAATACGATATTTTGTCTCCTTCCCTGTCTGAGCATTGATGGCGCAAGCCACGGGAGAGTTGTTCAAAATATTGACTAGATCTGCATGGACCTGGTCCAGACAGTAACAACAGGCGGTGCACGTGCGGATATCCTCGAGATGTCCTTCCCTTGCTTTGTTGGGCAACTCAGGGTCGGCAAGGAGAGCTCGGGCCATGCCGATGAGGTCCGCCTTTCCGCTGCTTATTATCTCTTCGGCCAGAACGGGGTCATTAATCCTGTAGGCCGTAACCACCGGAGTATTGGTTACCTTTTTTATTCCCTCCGCCAGATACACCCATCGGCCCCGGGGCACAGACATCTGGATCATGGGGACAGGACTCTCGTGCCAGCCGCACTGTACGTTCAGAAGATTGACACCAGCTTGCTCGAGGAACTTCGCCACCTTTTTACCATCCTCAGAACTGAGTCCGCCATCCATTAGCTCATCGGCAACAAATCTCACGCTGATGGTGTAGTCGCTTCCAACCTTTTCCCTGACCGCTGCCAGGATATCCAACGGGAACTTCATCCTCTCTTCCAGGGCGCCGCCATACTGGTCAGTGCGTTTGTTGGTCAAAGGAGAGATGAACTTGGATACCAGATATCCTATCCCGAAGTGAAATTCGACCATGTCGAAGCCTGCATCTCTGACTCGTTTTGCTGCATCAGCATAACCATTCCTGATATAGTCAATCTCCTCAATGCTAAGCTCCCTACATGGCTTGCCTCTGGGTTTAGCAACCGCTGAAGGGCCGACTATCTCCGCCGGGGCGCCTTTTCTCCTGGCATACTGATCATCCATGACAAACAACTGGGCACCAGCCTTGGCGTCATGAGCATGAATCGCCTTGGCCATTTCCCGCATGCCAGGAATGAGCCTATCCTCGTACGCTCCAGGAAAGATGCCGTTTAACTCAGCACCGGAATAGATTGGCACTACAGGTACAAATATACCTGCTGCTCCCCCGCTGACAAGAGTCTCGTAGAAGCTAATCAGTTCGCGGGAAAATTCAGCATCATGTATTCTTATGCCGGTCCCCATGGCCAGGCAGATAATCCTGTTCTTTAGATCGACCTGACCTACCTTTATCGGTTCAAACAACCTCGTTAATCTGGTCATTATACCCTCCGTCTTAGCATGGCTTGCTCCATAGTGCAGTTCGCAACATGAATTGTCAATTTATCTTGTTGTCTCCAAGGTGAAACAATCTCAAAGTCGATCACGTTTTTATTGCGCCTTAGCCAGCCCCCCGCTATCCTTAAGTGCGCTTAAAGCAACCACGGCACTGGCCTCGAAGGATGCTGCAATGTCGTCTTATCCCTATAATTCCATCCTAGGAGCTCACATTGCCATCTTCTTCTGACTGCTCATACCACAATGGCTCAACAATCCCACCGCTACGCTACGGTGGATAAAGTCGCCCGTCATAATGTTTTGTCACTTCTAGGGCACGAGTATCGGAACTTCCCGATACTCAGATATACGAACCATATTCCCACCTTGCACTTGATACGTTGCATAACTGCGGGTGCCCCTGCGATCTTCCGCTCCATAGGTAATTTTCATGATTCCATCAACGTCAAAGTCCTTCATACTGTCCAGGACTCCTTTTACCGCAGAACCATCGAGGTTCTCATAACCCACCTCTTCTAGAGCTCGCTGCACGCTTTCGCACATTACGGCTGCATAAACCCAACCACACATATATGGGGGCGTCTCCAGTGCCCTCTTGTGGTACATCAGTTGTCTGTCCATCATTGTCTTTATGCCTGGAATTTCCGTCTCATCAAACCAGGGGAAAGCCTTTGGAATGAGAAGACCCTCAGCACCAATTGGAGCCATCTCAATTAGCGGTTTTCCGGTGGTCAATTCAGTGACAGAAAACTGAATCGTTTCCAGAAGTCCTAGCCTCTCAACATCCCTCAGGATTGGCCCCATTCCTGTAACAAGAGCCTGCATATAAACAAGGTCTGCCTGACGCTCCTTTATCCTCAGCAATTGGGGGGTCGCGTCTAGGGTCACATACGGAGTGATTTCAAGTGGCAGCACCTCGAAGCCTATGCCTTCAGCGTAATTTGTACATTCCTCTGCTGTCGACCATCCCCAGGCAGTATCTATGACTATGAACTGCAAATTAGGGGGCCTTTCCTCCTTCCAGTTTTGCATAAAATAGTCCAACACGGCTGTAGCTGCCTCGCCACCAGTGCCTGTGATACAGAAAACCCAGCCCGGTGGGTAGACCAAGGCCCCTGACGCAGCTCCTGCAATAAAGGGTATTCGATCCCTTTCTAATTGCGGCATGGCTCCTTCTAACGGAGCGGACTGACTTGAATAAATGACTGGCACCCCGCGGTCGGCAAGCATACGGTAACCGCTTAAGAACCCGGCCGTCTCTGTTCCTGTGTCCCTCCACACTAGTTCGACGGTCACACCGTGAATCCCTTTCTCATCATTAAAGTATCTGACATAATCCTGAACGCCTACGAAGCGAGC